>OBLU010002039.1_pt1 | contig 18752 bp, 19 predicted proteins | sample 1518681 | NCBI WGS metagenome assembly OBLU01 (sample SAMEA3539304, study PRJEB22396) | soil metagenome | biome: tundra; feature: field; material: soil | place: USA | collected 2010-05 | depth 0.15 m | reverse complement strand
CCGCGGCCCCGCGGCCGCCGAAGCGCCGCCGCCGACGCAACCGGCTGCGCTACCGACGCCTCAGCCCGATCCCCTCAAGGATGTGGGCCACCGTCTCGCACGCGTCGACCGCCGCCTCGAGCGACTCGAAGATATCGCGCCAGCGAATCACGACCATCGGGTCGGTACCGCCCGCGAACAGCGACGCGACGGCATCGCGTCGCAGCCGGTCCCCTTCGTTCTCGAGCCGGTGGATCTCGACCAGGTGTGGGGCGAGCCCGTTCCCGGTCCGCAGGCACCCAAGCGCCTGCGCGACCTGCTCGGACGCGCCGACGAGCACGTCCGCCAGCTCGACCGCCTGCTCCATCGTCGCCTCCACGGCGTAGAGGCCAAGCGTGTCGGCCACCTGTTCGGCGTGATCGACGATGTCGTCCAGCGCCGTCGCCAGGCGGTGACCGTCGGCCGCGTCGAACGGCAGACGGGCGCGCCGTCCGCCAGCCAGCCGATGGATCACGTCGTGGGTGATGCGATCGCCCTCGTGCTCGCACTGACGCACGTCGGCGACCAGGCTCGCCCGGTCCGGGTAGTCAGCGAGCAGGTCCCGCAGCAACAGGGTTGTGCGCACGACGTTGCGTCCCGACTCCGCGATCAGCTCCAACAGCCCTTCGTCCACTCTTCGTCGAAGCAACGCCATTAGCGAACAGTACGCGTAGCGCAGCGGCGCTGCCGATGCTTCACGACTTTTTCACCGGTGCATCACAGCATCTTCACCCGAGCGGTGCAACCGCGCGGGAGCCTGCTTCGTCAATGCCCGAACTCGGCGATCACGCTGACACGATCCGCATCGACGACATCGAGATCACGCCCGTCGAGGGATTGGTCCGTGCAGGCGGCCAGGTGCTCACGTTGTCGGTCAGGGAATTCCAGCTGCTCGTGGCCCTGGTCGAGCACGCCGGCGGGATCGTGGGCCGTGAGGAGCTCTGCCGCGTGGTGTGGGGGCGCGAGCTGCGCTCGGGCGATCGCTCGGTCGACGTCTACGTGAGCAAGCTGCGGGCGAAGCTTGAACAGGCCGTGCCGAGCCGGCGCTACATCCACACGCACCCGAGCTTCGGCTACCGCTTCCAGCCACAGACGCAGCGCCGAGGCGAGGACGCCGAGCCGGCCGGCTCTGGCGCCGAGCAGCGCCTGCACGGTCGGGAAAGCACCGCGGGCCGAATCGTGCGATAACCAGCACCCCGGCTCGAGAACACGCGAACGGAGCAAGAGGATGACTTCCAGCAAGGCAGGCGGCCGGTCACACTTCGAGGACGAACTGCGCGAGCTCGAGCAGCGCGCGCTCGGCGGCATCGACATCGTGCTCGACCAGCTCGATCGCACACTCGAGGCGCTCGCCCACCAGGACGTCGAGCTCGCGGCCTTCGTGATCGCCGACGACGACCGGGTCGACGGGCGCTACCTGGAGGTGCATCAGGGTGTCCTCTCGCTGCTCGCCCGACAGGCGCCGGTCGCCGGCGACCTGCGGCTCGTTGCGGCGCTGCTGCACGTGATCATGCGCGTCGAGCGGATGGGCGACCAGTGCGTGAACATCTGTAAGCAGCTTCCGCTCTCGGGCCACGAGCCGCCGACCCAGCCGGAGATCCTCGCGCTGCTGCTTCGAATGGGCGACATAGCGCGCTCGGAGGTCTCCCAGGCCAAGCGCTCGTTCGCGGACCGCGACGTTGGCCTGGCCGCGGATCTGGTGCGCCAGGACCGCGAGGTCAACCAGATCCAGCGCGAGATCTTCCGCCAGGCGATCCAAGCCGGCGAGGACGTCGACACGCGCGAGTGGGCGATGCACATGACGCTCGTCGCGCGCTGCCTGGAGCGCATCGGCGACAACGCGGTGGATGTCGGCGAGCAGACGACCTTCGTGGTGACCGGCCTGTTTCGCGAATTTCCCCATCCGTCGCAGATCGGCGCGCCCTGAGCGGTGCGCCGATTCTGTGAAGATCTGGTGACCGCCGTCACGCGCGCAGGGCCACCCGCATAGAATCTGGACAGATGGTGCACGCTTCCGCGGTGGAAGAAGTCCTGCCGGCAGACCCGACCGGGCACGCGGGTGCGTCGCTGACGCTGCGGATCGCGGTGCTCGACCGCGACTCGGGCTTCCTCGCGGTCCTCGGCAAGCGACTGGAACGCGCGGGCTGGGAGTACCGCGTACTGGCCTCCTCGGTTGCCCCGGAGACGATCGTGCCGATGCGACTCGGCGCGATCGTGGTCGATCTCGCGGTCATCGGCCCGACCTGCTGGGAGTGGCTCGAGCGCCTGTGCGGCGCGCTGCCGGAGCTGGGCGTCGTGGTGTGCACCGGCAGCTCGACGGTCGCCCAGCGAGTGCGAGGCTTGCGGCTCGGCGCTGACGACTGGCTGACCAAGCCCTGCCATCCGGAGGAGCTGATCGCGCGCGTGGAGTCGGTCGTTCGCCGACGCCGCCGGCTCGAGAGCTCGACGGCCATGGCCCCGCTGATCGCCGGCGAGGTCGAGATCCAGCGCGATCAGTACCAGGCGTTCGTGGACGGCGCCAGCATCGACCTGACGCGGCGCGAGTTCGAGCTGATCGAGCTGCTGGCGGCCTCCGGGGGCCGCGTGCTCGAGCGCGAGTTCATCTACCAGCGCCTGTGGGGCTACGCGATGGTCCGCGGCGACCGCTCGGTCGATGTCTTCGTGCGCAAGCTGCGCCAGAAGCTCGAGCGCGTCTCACCGGACTGGCGCTACATCCACACGCACTTCGGGATCGGCTACCGCTTTGCGGCCGAGCCGGCCGGGCAGCCAGAAGCAGCCGAGCACTCCGGCCTCGCCGTGTCGTCCGCGCTCGAGCTGGAGATCCTCGAATCAGAGCCCAGCAACGAGCTCGATCTCGCGCGGGCGTAGCAGCGCCACCAACCGACCGCCGCGGACCGCCGCGATCCCGCCCTTCTTCATCTCGATCCGCGCCGCGCTCAGCGCCGCAACGACGCCCGAGAGGTCCGGCTCGTGCCCGACGAGCAGCAGCGAGCTGCCGGGCCCGCACGCCGCGACCAGCTGGCCGAGGTCGCGCTCGTCGAAACCTCCGGACAGCGGCTCGTGCACGACGGCTTCGAGCCCGAGCTCGCCGCAGACCAGACGGGCGGTATCCAGCGCGCGTGTTCGGGGGCTCGTGAAGACATGCTCGAAGCTCACGCCAAGGCGCGCGAAGGCGCGACCGGCGGCACGCGCCTGCCGCTCGCCGCGCGCCGTCAGCCGGCGCTCGAAGTCGGAGGAGACGCCGTGGGGCTCGGCGTCGCCATGCCGAAGCAGCCAGAGTGTGCCCGCCACACCTGCGAGCCTATAGCCTGACCTCATGATCTGTGGCTGCATCGACATCGGCTCGAACACGACTCGGCTGCTGGTCGCGGAGCCCGCCGACGGGCGCCTGCGCGAATTGCTGCGCCAACGGGCGTTCACGCGGATCGCGAAGGGCCTGCGCCGCGACGACCGGATCCCTTCGAAGAAGATCGCCGAGGTCGTCGAGGTGGTCGCGACGCAGGTGCGCCTCGCGCGCGAGCTGGGGACCGTGACGATTCGCGCGGTGGCCACGGCAGCGATCCGCGAAGCCTCCAACCAGCAGGAGTTCACGCGCGCGATCGCCGAGCACGCCGGTGTCGCGGTCGAGGTGCTGAGCGACGAGGAGGAGGCGCGACTGGCCTTCGTCGGAGCGACCAGCGCGCTCGATCACCCGCCTGACGGGGACATCGCCGTGATCGACGTCGGCGGCTCCTCGTCGGAGATCGCGATCGGCACGATCGTCGACGGCGTGCGCGCGTCGAGCTCGTTTCGGATCGGCTCGGGCTTCCTCGCCGACGCCTACCTGCACGGCGACCCACCGACGACTGAGCAGCTCGCCCAGGTGCGCGCCCACGTCGGCGGGGTCTTCGAAGGCTTCGCGCTGCCGACGCCCGAGTTGGCCGTCGCGGTCGGCGGCTCCTCGACCTCACTGCGCCGCCTCGTCGGCGGCGTGCTCGACCACGAGACACTCGAACGCGGACTGCGGATCCTTGCCACGACGCCGAGCGACGAGGTCGCGAGGGCCTTCGAGATGGAGCCCGAGCGGGTGCGGCTGCTGCCCGGCGGCATGCTGGTGCTCGAGGAGATCTCCGACCGGCTCGAGCGCCCCCTGCTGATCGGACGGGGCGGCTTGCGCGAGGGCGTGATCCTGGAGCTGCTGACCGCCGCGGGCTGGAAAGAATGACTCTCTCAATGCAGGAGCCCTACGCACAGGCCGCCGCGACGGTCATCACCGCGCGCGCGGAGGCGGTCTTCTCACGCCCACCCAGCGAGGTGCTCGCTCTCGATGAGATCGAGGGCGTCCACGCGATGCGCGTCGCAACACGCCGCCTGCGCGCTGCGCTCGAGGTCTTCGGTCCGTGTCTGGAGCGCAAGCGCGGCAGGCGGGCGCTCGCCGAGGTCAAGGCGCTCGCCGCCGTGCTCGGCGAGCGACGCGACCGCGATGTGCAGCTCGATTTGCTGGCGCGCCTGGCGAGCGACTCGACGGGGTCCGAGCGCCGGGCGCTCGGGCTGCTCGCGCAGGAGCTGCGAGAAGAGCAGCACGAGGCCAACGACGACTTGGCCAAGGCGCTCAAGCATGCCAAGCGGATCGGGCTGCGACGGCGGCTCGCCAGGCTCGCGCGATGAAGGCTCACCGCGTCGACGGCCTCGAGCCTACGATGGCGCTCGCCGACGCGGCGCGGCGAATCGTCGCGATGCGCACCGCCGAGCTGTACGCCTTTGTGCCTGAGGCGCTGGGCGAGCGGGCGGTCAGCGCGATGCACGACATGCGGATCGCCGCCAAGCGCCTGCGCTACCTGCTGGAGCTGGTCGGTTTCTGCTTCGGCGAGGTCGGCGAGGAGGCGCGGGCGCGGGCACGGGAGTTGCAGGACGTGCTCGGTGAGATCCACGACTGCGACGTGATGCTCGAGCGAATCGCGGCGAGCGCTGAACGCGAGCCCGACGGCTTCGATGCGCTCGCGGCACGCTTTCGCGCCCGGCGCGCCGACCAATTCGCGCGCTTCACGGCGCTGTGGGACTCGATCGAGGAGTCAGGCCTGCGCGACCGTCTGCTCGCAACAACCTTCTCCTCACCGGCGCAGGCGCCCGTGGGCGCATAATCCGGTTGCGATGAGCACGACCGACACACCGCGGGCGCCCGAGGACGAAGGCCCTGCCCCCAGCAAGCGCTCGGGGCACCGCCGCGCCGACCCGGCGAACTACTTCAACCGCGAGCTGTCGTGGCTGGACTTCAACCTGCGCGTGCTCGAGCTCGCCGAGGACCCAACGGTGCCACTGCTCGAGCGAACCAAGTTCGCATCGATCTACACCTCGAACCTCGACGAGTTCTTCATGGTTCGCGTGGCCGGCCTGCACGACCAGATCGAGGCCGGGGTCGAGCGGCCGAGCATCGACGGACGCACACCGTCGCAGACGCTCTCAGCGCTCCACGAGCGGGTGATCGAGCAGGGCGCACGGCTTGCTCGCTGCGTCGCCGAGCGCCTGCTCCCGGGTCTCGCCGAGCACGGCATCGTCGTCAAGCGAGTCGCCGACGTCGGCGAGGCCGAGCGCGAAACGCTCACACGACACTTCCGCCGCGTGATCTTCCCGGCGCTCACGCCGCTCGCCGTCGGCCCAGGCCAGCCCTTCCCCTACATCTCAAACCTTTCGCTCAGCCTCGGGGTGATCGCACGCGATCCAGACAGCGGCCACACGACCTTTGCGCGCGTGAAGGTGCCGACGGAGGTCCTGCCCCGCTTCGTCGCGCTCGGCGACGGCACGACGTTCGTGCTGCTGGAGGACGTCATCGCCCACCACCTCGACGCCCTCTTCCCGGGGATGGAGATCGCCGACTACGACTACTTCCGCGTCACGCGCGACGCCGATCTCGCGATCTCCGACGAGGCCGACGATCTGCTGCAGGCCGTCGAGGACGAGTTGCGCCGGCGGCGTCTGGGCGAGGTGGTCCGCGTCGAGGTGGGCTCGCGGATCGCTCCCCGGCTGCTCGGCGAGCTGACGACGGCGCTCGACGTCTCACCCCGCGACGTCTACCCGATCGACGGCATGCTCGACCTCACGTGTCTGCTCGAGCTGACCAAGTTGCCCGGCTACCGCGAGCTGCGCGATCCGCCCTACACACCGGTCGCTCACCCGCGCATCGTCGCCGGCGAGGACGGACGCGGCGACGTGATGGGAGCGATGCGCCACGGCGACCTGCTCGTGCACCATCCCTACGACTCCTTCTCCAGCTCGGTCGAGCGCTTCGTCGAGCAGGCGGTCAACGACCCGCAGGTGCTGGCGATCAAGCAGACCGTGTACCGCACGAGCGACGACTCGACGCTGGTCCCGGCGTTGATTCGCGCCGCCGAGCGCGGCAAGCAGGCGGTCTGCCTGGTCGAGCTGCAGGCGCGCTTCGACGAGATGACGAACATCCATTGGGCGAAGTCGCTCGAACAGGCCGGCGTGCACGTCGTCTACGGCCATCCGGCGATGAAGACGCATGCCAAGTGCGTGCTGGTCGTGCGCCGCGAGGGCGACGGCGTGCGCAACTACGTGCACATCGGGACCGGCAACTACCACTCCGCCACGGCGCGGCTGTACACGGACTTCGGCCTGTTCACGACCGACGAGGCGATCGGTGCGGACATCGCCGAGCTGTTCAACTACCTCACCGGCTTCGGCCGCCCATCCGGCTATCGCAAGGTGCTCGTCGCCCCGGGCTACCTGAAGAACGCGATCCTCGGCGAGATCGCGCAGGCCGTGGAGTCCCACTCGCCGGACTCTCCGTCAAGGATCGCAATCAAGATCAACGCGCTCGTCGACCGCCCCTGCATCGACGCGCTGTATCTCGCCTCCCGCGCCGGCGTCCGCGTCGATCTCAACGTGCGCGGCATCTGCTGTCTGCGCCCCGGTCTCGCGGGCATCTCGGAGAACATCCGCGTGGTCTCGGTCGTCGGGCGCCTGCTCGAGCACTCGCGTGTCTACTCCTTCGCCTATGGCGGCACGGAGAAGGTCTACATCTCGTCCGCTGACCTGATGCCCCGCAACCTCGATAACCGCGTGGAGCTGGCCGTGCCGATCGAGGACCCGGCGCTGCGCGCGCAGGTCATGGAAACCGTCGAACTCTGCCTGGCCGACAACCACAACGCCTGGGACCTGAGCTCCGACGGGGTCTGGAGACGCCGTCACCCGCCGGCGAGCGAGAAGGTGATCAACGCGCAGGAGTTGCTGATGCGCCGCCATGCGGAGCACGCGGCCGAGGCATAGTCCCCCTCGCCGAGGCTGCGGCCGCCGCGTAGTTCTGCGGGCGCGCGGCGTCGATATCGAGCGCGACGTCAGGCACCCACCGCAGCCGGCGGGTGCCTGAGCGCTGCGGCGGCGGTCCTACTTCTTCTTGGCGCTGTTCGGCGGTCCCGGCAGCACGATCGTCGGCGGGTAGGTCCCCAGCCGCGTGTCGGCGCCGTACTGATCGCCCTTGCAGCGCCACGGACGACCCAGGTCGTAGGGCCCCGAGATGTACTGGCTGACGGCGGCGCTCGCGGTCGGAGCGGTCTTCGTTCCGCCGAGCGTCGCCGTGGCGGTCGCGTCAGTGACGGTCAGGATCGGATCGACCCGCGGCTCCGCGCACAGGCTCTTGCCGGCGATCACGAACTGCCCGGTGATCACCTCGAAGGCAGCCGACGCCGAGCCCGTGCAGTTGATCTGCACGCCCGGGACGAACGCGCTGCAGGAGAAGCTGTCGACGCTCGACGGCACGCCGGCCAGCGCGACTACCGGCGCCTGATCGAAGTATTGGATCTGATGGGGCTCCGTCTCGATCTCATAGCCGGTGATCGGGCCGTCGCAGGAGAACTGGTACTCGACCTCCGTCCCGCTGACGCCCTGCTCGGCGGCGCCCTTCTCGACATGGCCGACACATGTGTAGTTGTTCGGGTCGTCGGAGGCGACGGTCGAGCCGGTGGCGCCGGTCGCGCCGGCCGTGATCGCCACGGTCCCGTGGGCCTGCAGCAGCGACGGTACGAGCACGGGGACCATGATCGCGGTCGCGAGCACTCCGAACACCGCCGCTAACCGGCGGCGGGCGGGATGAGATCTGAGCAAGACGTGTTCCTCCTGTGGGTGTGTCGGTCGTTGGGCGAGAGTGCCCGGGCCGCTGACGCGGTCAACGCAGCCTAGCTTAAACCGCGCAATCCGGATCGTTATAGTGAAGATCCTGCTAGGCTTGGGCTCCAACAGCTCGTCAAACCCTCGGAAACGGAGCTTCCCCGCAGATGCGCAGACCCCGCCGTCGCCTCATCGCTGCACTCGTCGTGACCGCCGCCCTGGTGGTCGTTCCGGCGCTCGCCTACGCGGCGACCACGATCTCGATCTCGGGCGCCACCGCATCCTTCCCGCTGATCGAGCTGCTCACCAACCGCTACCACAACCTGAAGAGCGGCAAGGTGGTCTTCAAGGTCTCCCAGGGTGGTGCCAGCGTCGGGATCTCGGACGCCGCTGCCGGCAAGGTCAGCATCGGCGACTCGTCACGACCGCCCGCGGCAACCGACCCGACGGGGCTCGTCTTCTACCCGATCGCCAAGTACTTCGTCTGCGTCGTCACCAATCCGGCGAACCCGGTCGCGAACCTCACCGCGGCCCAGGTGGCGCAGATCTTCACCGGCAAGGTCCGCAACTGGAGCCAGGTCTCGGGCGCAACTGCCACCGGGCCGATCGACGTCTACAGCCGCACGTCGGTCGCCGGCGTGCTCACCACCTTCCAGAACACGCTGCTCGGCGGAAGCAAGGTGTCGTCGGTCGCGACGCAGGAGGCCAGCGAGGGCCTGATGCAGAACGCTGTCAAGAAGGATCCCAGCGCGATCGGCTTCCTCTCCGACTACTTCGCACTCGCCAAGGGCATCAGCACGGTCGGCTACAACGGAACTGGCTGCAGCGTCGCGAACGTGGTGGCCGGAACCTACACCGGAGTCTCGGACTTCTACGAGGTGACCAAGGGACCGGCCTCGGGTCCGGTCGAGGCCTTCATCTCCTGGGTCCAGAGCAGCGCTGCCGCGAAGAAGATCATCCAGAGCAACTGGATCCCGCTGGGCAAGATCGAGCCGGCCGTCCAGGGCTAGACGCGCGCTGTGCGCGAGCGCCTGCGCAAACCGTGGAGTGACAGCCGCGCCGAGCGAGTGCTCGGCGCGGTTGCGTGCCTGACCGCGATCTCGATCGTGGCGATGGTCGTGTTCGTCGCGCAGCGGGCGTGGCCGACGCTCTCGCACGATGGCCTGTCGTGGCTCGGCTCGGGCGGCAACCTCGACTCACAGATCAGCGCGATGGTCAACACAGGCGCGCATCCGCCTGCCTCCGTGTACCACCTGCGCGCCTGGCCGTTGATCTATGGCACGCTGCTGACCGCCGGCTTCGCCGTGATCTTCGGCCTGGCCATCTCGCTGCTGACGGCGATCTTCATCGTCGACTTCGCGCCACCGCCGCTCCGGCGGCTGATCACGCCGGTGATTCGCCTGCTCGCGTCGATCCCCTCGGTGGTCTATGGGCTGATCGGCATCCTCGTGCTCGTGCCGTTCGTCGGCAACCACCTGATCAGCACCGGCGAGAAGGAGTCGGTGATCAACGTGATCCAGCTCACCGGTGCCGGGCTGGCGGTGTCGGTTGTGATCCTCACCGTGATGATCACGCCGATCATGACCGCGCTGATCACCGACGCGCTCGGCTCGGTGCCGCGCTCCTGGCACGAGGGTGCGGTTGCCCTCGGCCTGAACCCGCTGCGTGCGACGGTCGCGGTCTCGCTGCGCTCGATCCGCCCGGCGATCATCGCCGCCACGGCGCTGGCCACCGCGCGCGCGATCGGCGAGGCGATCATGATCGACATGGTCTCCGGCGGCAACGCGTTCGCCCCCAAGCCCCAGGACGGCCTGATCTTCATCTTCGAGCCGCTGCGCACGCTGGCCTCGGAGATCATCGACCAGGGCGACAACCTGAACGTCGCCCCCGTGCGCTCGAGCATCTACGCGATTGCGTTGCTGCTGATGTTCTCCGGATTCGTGCTGTCGATCGCATCGCGGCTCGCCCGTCGCCCGCTGCGCAAGTACGAGTTGAGCGGCTGATGGCCGGCGTCGAGCACCCGCCCGGGACGCTGGCGGTGCCGCCGCGCCGACGTGGTCGCCGCTCGTCCGTGCGCAGCTGGCGCCGCGGTGATCAGGCGATCTACGTGCTGGCCTGGCTCGCGGGCGTCGGCCTGTGCCTGGTCGCAGCCTCGATCGTCGCCTTTCTCGCCGTCGAGGGCCTGCGCTACCTCAGCCCCAGCCTGCTCGTGACGAGCCCGAGCCCGTCGGTCGACCAGTCGAGCTCGGGCGGGTTTCTCGACCCCATCATCGGGACCGTGACGCTCGCCGTGCTCGGCACGCTGGTTGCGACGCCGATCGCCGTGGTGACCGCGATCTGGGTCGTCGAATACGGCCGGCCACGCTGGCTGGCCGGGATCGTCGAGACGAGCGTCGAGCTGATCGCCGGAACCCCCGACATCGTGATCGCGATCTTCGGCCTCGCGCTGTTTCAGCTCGGGCTCTTCGCGCCGTTCTCGTTCCGTTCGAGCGGCGGAGGAGTGTACGGCCGCTCGGTTCTGGCCACCGGGATCATGGTGTCGCTGCTCGCCCTGCCGCTGACCTATACGGCGACGCGCAACGGGCTGCGGGCGATTCCACGCCACATCCGGGAAGCTTCGTACGCGCTCGGCAAGACGCGCGTCGCGACCATTCGGCGCGTCCTGCTTCCCAGTCTGCGCCCGGATGTCGCGACCGGCGCGACGCTCGGCATGGGACGAATCATCGGCACCACGGCGATCGTCGTCCTGCTACTCGGCGCCGGTCTGCAGACGAGCCCCGCGAACAACGTGCCGCTGCTCGGCTTCCTGCGCGGAACGATCCCGACGCTGACCAGCTACATCCTCAACAACTCGCCGGCGGGCGAGGGCAACGCGCCGCAGAAGGCGTATGCGGCGGCGTTCGTGTTGCTGCTGATCGTTCTCGCTCTGAACGCGATCGTCGGACGCATCTCGCGGATCGGCGCGGGTGCATCGGTCGGCGCCGGCCGGCTGAGCCGATGAGGGCACGCGAAACCGAGCTCGGATCGCCATGCGCGCTTGCGCCGACGGCCAGAGTACGCGACAATGCCACAATGTCGATCAACCAGCTTGTCTTTGATCACCCGGCCCCCGCCACAGCGCCCCCGATGACATCCAACTCCCTGCGCGCGGTCAGCCCGCTCACCGGTCCCGAGCGCATGCGGCTGAGCGACATCAGCGTCTTCTACGACGGCGTGCCCGCGGTCCGGGAGGCGTCGCTCTCGATCCACCAGGGCGAGGTGCTCGCGCTGATCGGGCCGTCCGGCTGCGGCAAGACGACGCTGCTGCGTACGCTCAACCGGCTCACCGAGCTGACTCCGAACGCCAGTCACAGCGGTCAAATCACGCTCGATGGTGAGGACATCCACGAGCTCGAGGACACCAAGCTGCGGACACGCGTCTCGATGGTCTTCCAGCAGCCCAATCCCTTCCCGATGTCGATCTTCGACAACGTCGCCTTCGCGCTGCGCGAGCAGTCTCGCCGGCGGCCGCGGCGGCGCGAGCTCGAGCCGCTGGTCAACCAGGCGCTCCAGCGCGCCGGCCTCTACGAGGAGGTGCGCGGGAATCTCGACCGTCCGGCGCTGCGCCTCTCGGGCGGACAGCAGCAGCGGCTGTGCATCGCGCGAGCGATCGCGACCGACCCCGAGATCCTGCTGATGGACGAGCCCTGCTCCGCACTCGATCCGCGCTCGACCGCCGTGATCGAGGACCTCATCCTTCAGCTGCGAAGCGAGCTGGCGATCGTGATCGTCACGCACAATCTGCAGCAGGCGCGCCGGGTCGCCGACCGTGTCGCGTTCATGTACCTCGGCGACCTCGTCGAACTGGGCGACGTCGGTCAGCTGTTCGAAGCGCCACGCGAAGAGCGCACGCGCGAGTACATCGCCGGCGCCTTCGGATGAGGCGCGCGGCCGCGACGCTCGCGGCCGCCGCAGTGCTCGCCGCCACCGTCAGCGGCTGCGAGACCACGCAGCAGCGCAGCGCACAGCTTGGTCGCAAGCTAGGCCACCAGAGCGCGATCGCCTCCACGACAAAGGTGGGAGCCCTCAACCGCGAGGTGCGGGTTGCCCGAGCAGTGCTGCTCACCGCCGCCGGACAGTCGGCAGTCGCGCTAGAGCTCACGAACACGAGTGCGCAGGCGCAGACCGACTTCCCTGTGCTGATTGACGTGGCGGACGCGAAGGGCACCCCGGTCTATCTCAACAACACCAAGGGGATCGAGGCCTCGATCCAACAACTCGCGCTGCTGGCTCCCCACGCCACGGCGTGGTGGGTGGACAACGAGGTGCTGCCAACCGGTGGTCTGCCGAAGACGGTCACCGCTGAGCTCGGCGCGGCGACGGCGAGCCCTCCGGCGGTCATCCCGCAGATCACGACGCACGGCGTGAGCGCGAGCAACAGCTTTCCCGGACCACACCTCAGCGTCACGATCGAGAATCGATCGACGGTCGCGCAGAGCCAGCTGCCGGTCTACGCCGTGGTGCTGAAGGGCAGCCAGGTTGTCGGAGCGGGACGTGGCATCGTTCCGGCGCTGGCCGCCGGCAAGAGCGCCCAGCTTCAGGTGCCGATCGTCGGCTCGGTCGGCGGCAGTACGATCTCCCTGACCGTCCCGCCCACAGGCGCGCGCTGACCTTCTACGCTTTGACCGTGCCGCGCAGAGCACCCGCGCTCGTCGCGCTCGCAATCGTCGTCGCGGCACTCGTCGCCGCCGCATACGCGCTGGCCGCCAGCGGCGCCTCGATCGCGGCGACCTCGCGGCTGACGAACTGGACCGAGTTCGGCCTGAACCCCCAACGCACGAACTCGACCGACGACTCAACCGGCATCACCGCTGCGAACGTCGGCCGCCTCCATCGGCTCACCGTGGCCCTGCCGGGGACGGCGGACAACTCTGCCGTCTATGTGCACCAGGCGATCGTGGAGGGAGCACGCCACAACGCCGCGATCGTGACCACGGACTACGGCATCACGCTCGCGATCGACGCCGACAGCGGGCGAATCCTCTGGCGCTTCGTACCGCCCGGGATAGCCGCCTGGAAGGGAAGCGCCCAGATCACGACCGCCAGCCCGATCGTCGATCCGGCCGGCTCCTACGTCTACGCCACCTCCCCCAACGGCCTCGTCCACAAGCTCTCGCTGGCCAGCGGACGCGAGCAGGCCGGCTGGCCGGCACGGATCACCCCGGCCCCCCGCACCGAGAAGCTGACGGCCTCGCTGAACATCGCCGACGGCGATCTGCTTGCCACCACCGGGGGCTACTACGGCGACGGCCCTCCCTACGTCGGTCACATCGTCGCGATCTCGCTCGCAAGCGGTCACATCGAACACGTCTTCAACACGCTCTGCGCCAAGCGAGCGACGATCATCGAGCCGGCCAGCTGCCCCGCGAGCGACTCGGCGATCCTCTCGCGCGGCGGGCCGGTCGTGGAGCCCGGCGCCAAACGGGTGCTGATCGCCACGGGTAACGCCCCCTACAACGGCACCACGGACTTCGGCGACAGCGTGATCGAGCTGACGCTGCCGGATCTCAGGCTACGCCAGGCCTACACCCCGACCGACCAGGCGACGCTGAACACGGGCGACCTCGATCTGGGTTCCGGCTCACCGGCGCTGCTGCCCGGGAAGCTCGTCTGGATCGCGGGCAAGGACGGCCTTCAGCGGGTGCTCAACCTCGCGGCGCTCGACGGCGCGCCTGCGGGTACCCCGCCACGTACCGGCGGCGAACTGCAGACGCTGCCAACCCCGGGCAGCCAGCAGATCTTCACCACGCCCGCGGTCTGGCACGACTCCCTGTTCGTCGCCGACGGCGGCGGAACCGGCGCCTACCGCGTGTCGGGACGCCGCCTGGATCCGCTCTGGCAGAACGCAACGCCCGGAACGAGTCCGATCCTCGCCGGCGGACTGCTCTATGTCTACAACCCGCTCGGCGGGGGGATCGTCGTCTACCGGCCCGCCAACGGACACGCGCTCGTCACGCTGAGCGTCGCCGCCGGGCACTGGAACAGCCCGATCGTCGTCGACGGACACATCATCGAGCCGACCGGCGACGACAACGACCACCTGCTCAGCGGCTCACTGGTGATCTACTCGACGCACTAGGCGCGGTCCCGCGGCCCGCCCGCGCGTCCGGTGCTGCGCCGGCAACGCGCTGCGCCTCCAACGCGCGTGCGTTGCGCTGCTCTCACACCACCAGTCCATCGATCCGGGTCCGCAGCTCTTCGGTGTAAGGGATCGCGTCGCGCTCGAGAGCGCCATCCGAGCCGGTGCGATAGACACCTCGTGATCGAGGCCACGCGCGGCGTCGCGGGCAACTTCTTCCAGGACATCACCCACCCGGTCGCCTCGTTCGAGCGCCGCCACTTCCGTGTGATCGCGCACAACGACGACTTCACGATGTACGCGCGCTGCTGAGCTGACTGCGGCGCCCGCGGCGGCTAGGCGGACTCCGGCGTCGGGTCGTGCAGCGTCGGATCGACGTGCAGCCGTGGCAGTGCACGCTCGAGCCCACGCGGCAGCCACCACGCGCGCGCGCCCATCATCGCCATCAGCGCCGGCACCAGCACCATGCGGATCAGGAACGCGTCCAGGAACACCGCCGAGGCGAGGCCGACGCCGAAGAGCTTGATCGTCAGGCTGTTGCCGAGGATAAAGGAGCCGAACACGAAGATCATGATCGCCGCCGCGGCGGTGATCACGCGGCCGGTCGCCGCGAGGCCGTGGCGCATCGCGTGTGCGGCGTCGCCGGTGCGTTCCCACTCCTCGTGCATCCGTGACATCAGGAAGACCTCGTAGTCCATCGACAGGCCGAAGACGATGGCGAACACCATCACCGGCAGGAACGCCGCAATCGGTGAGGTCGTGGAGATGCCGATCACCCCCCCGAGCCATCCCCACTGGAAGATCGCGACCACGACGCCGAACGCAGCGGCCACGCTGAGCAGGTTCATCGCGATCGCCTTCACGGCGACGAACACCGAGCGGAAGACGATCAGCAGCAGAAGTGCCGAGATCAGTACGACGGCTCCGATGAAGAGCGGCAGCTTGCTCGCGAGCAAGCTGCTGAAGTCGGCAAACAACGCCGTCGTGCCACCGACGTACACAGCGGCTTTCGTGCTGCGCTCAAGCGGCGGAATAACGTTGTCGCGCAGCCGGTTCAGCAGCGTCGTGGTCGCGGCGGCCTGGGGCGAGGTCTTGGGGAACACGTTGATCACCGCGAGCCGGCCGTTGGGGCTGTAGACCGCCGGCGCCACCGCGGCGACGTCCGGCAGGCCGACGAAACCAGAGCGCAGGGTCGCCGCGGCGCTCGTGTCGCCGGCCGACGGCAGCTTCGCGACGATCTGCATCGGGCCGTTGAAGCCGGGTCCGAAGCCCTTCGCGAGCAGGTCATAGGCCTGCCGCGTCGTCGTGCTCTTCGCGTCGGTCCCGGCGTCGGCTGAGCCGAGGCGCAGCGCGAGAATCGGTGAGGCGAGCACGAGCAGGATCGCCAGCGATGCCAGCGCGGCGATCAGCGGTCGGCGCTGGATCATCGCGGCCCAGCGATCCCAGAATCCAGGACCGCTGCGGCGGCGCTGACGCAACCGGAAGGGATCCCAGCGGTCGATCCCGCGCCCGAGCTTCGAGAGCACGGCCGGCAGCAGTGTGAGTGCCGCGATCATCGTCAACGCCACCGTGAGCGATGACCCAATCGCCGGGCCGCGCAGGAAGCTCACGCCGACCAACAGCTGTCCAAGCATCGCGATCACCACGGTCACCCCGGCGAACATGACCGCTCGGCCCGAGGTGTCCATTGCCGTGACGATCGCCTCATCGGGCTCGAGCCCCGCGTCGAGGCCGGACCGGTAGCGCGTCACGATGAACAGCGCGTAGTCAATGCCGACGCCCAGCCCGATCATCGCGGCCAGCTCCGGGGTGAAGTTGACGACATCGATCACGTGCGTGAGCACCGCGATCAGGCCGATCGCCGTGCCGAGCGCGAGCAACGCGGCGATCAACGGAAGCCCGGCCGCGACCACGGTACCGAAGGTGATCAACAGGATGACCATCGCGGCGAGGATGCCAATGCCCGTCGCCGGACCGGTACTTGGCGGCTCGACCTGTTCGATCGGCCCGCCGCCGAGCTGGATCTGCAGCGCGGTGCTACGAGCCGCCTCGGCCGTGTGGATCACGCGGTTGATCGCGGACTTCGGCAGCGCGAAGGCCCGCTCGTCGAAGAGCACGGTGGCGTAGGCGATGTGCCCGTCCGGGGAGATCGCGTGCGCGGTCGCGTAGGGCGACACGACGCCACTGACGTGCGATTCGGCGGCGATCTTCGCCAGCAGCGCTTCGATCTGAGCACGCACGGCGCCAGCGGCGATCGGCGCCGTGGTCTCGAACACGATCGATGCGGAGTCGCCCTTTCGCGCCGGGAAGTACTTCGCCAGCAGGTTGAGCGCCCGCTGCGATCCGGCGGTGCTGGGCCCCTTGAAGTTGCTGTTGTAGTCCGAGCCGACGGCCTGTCCGACCCCGTTGGCGGCGATCAGCGCGACGACCCACGCCACAACCACGATTCGCCGGTGGGCGATGCACCATCTCGCAAGCGCTCTCATCTGACCTACCTCCGCGGGCTGGACTGTTCAAGATTTCGCGCGCCGGACCCTAGCACAAGTGAGAGCCTGCGCTCCGTTTTGGTAGCCTTCGTCACAGGATGGCCACAACGACGGGCGAACGGCCGCTCCGCGCCGATGCGCAACGCAACCACGAGCGGATCGTCGCCGCCGCGGGCGATGCCTTTGCCGAGCAGGGACTCGAGGTGTCGATGGAGGAGATCGCCCGGCGCGCGGGAGTCGGCCTGGCGACCCTCTACCGCCGTTTCGCGAGTAAACAGGAGCTGGTTCGCGCAATCCTCGACGCCCGCCTGGGAGAGCTGGAGCCGACGATCGCCGCGGCCGCCGCCGCCAGCGACCCCTGGGAGGGCCTGCTCGCCGGCATACGCGCGCTGCTCGACCTCCAGGCGCGCAACATGGCCTGCGTCCAGGTCCTCGCGCAGGCCGGCGAACTGGCGCTGCTCAAGCGGGAGTTGAGCGAGCGCGTGTTCGACCCCCTGTGCGGGCTGTTCGCCCGTGCCCAGGCCAGCGGACAGCTGCGGGCAGACCTCGAGCCGCGGGAGCTCCACCTGTTGATCCGGATGGTCGCGACGACGTCGGCACACGGGGGCCACCACTCGAACTGGGACCGCTACCTGACGCTGCTCGCTGACGCGCTGCGCACGCCCGAGCCGACGGCGCTGCCGCCGCTCTGACGCCGCAGCGACCCCGGTCGAGAACGCGAGCCGCCGCGAGCGGTGCGGCCGCTCAGAACCCGATGTTGGCCATCACGTGCTTGACGACGGTGTAGTCCTCCAGCGAGTAGATCGAGAGATCCTTACCGTAGCCGGACTGCTTGAAGCCGCCGTGCGGCATCTCGCTGACCAGCGGGATGTGGTCGTTGATCCACACGCAACCGAAGCGCAGCGCCTTTGCGACCCGCAGCGCGCGTCCCACATCGCGCGTCCAGACGGAGGAGGCCAGCCCGTAGGGCGTGCCATTGCCCCAGGCGATCGCCTCCGCCTCATCGCTGAAGCGCTGGACGGTGATCACCGGACCGAAGATCTCGCGCTGGATCAGCTCGTCTTCCTGGTGCAGGCCCGCGACGACCGCCGGCTCCAGGAAGAAGCCGGGTCCGTCAGGCTCGCGTCCGCCGGTCACCAGCTCGGCGCTCTGCGGGCGCCGCTCGAGCAGGCCTTTCACGCGCTCGCGCTGGCGCGCCGAGTTCAGCGGCCCGAGCGTCGTGTCGGGCGAGAGCGTGTCGCCGAGCACCAGACCGGAGGCCTGCGCGGACAGGCCGGCGACGACGTCGTCATAGACCTTTGCGCTCGCCAGCACCCGCGTCGCGGCGGTGCAGTCCTGACCGGCGTTGTAATAGCCCGTGCCGGCGATCGTCTCGAGCGCGCTCTCCAGATCGACGTCGTCGAACACGATCACCGGCGCCTTGCCTCCCAGCTCGAGGTGCACGCGCTTCAGCGTCGCCGCCGCCGTGGCGGCGATCCGCTTGCCGGTCTCGACGGATCCGGTCAGCGAGACCATGTCGACACCGGGGTGCTCGACGAGCGACTGCCCGGCCGGCTCGCCGTGGCCGCAGACCACGTTGAGGACACCCGACGGCAGCCACTGCGCGGCCAGCTCGGCGAGTCGCAGCGTGGTGACCGGCGTCGTCTCGGCCGGCTTGAGGACGATCGTGTTGCCGGTCGCGAGTGCCGGCCCGATCTTCCACACGGCCATCATCAGCGGGTAGTTCCAGGGTGTCACCTGGCCGATCACGCCGACCGGCTCGCGGCGGATGATCGAGGTGTGCCCCGCCATGTACTCACCGGCGAGGGGGCCCTCCATGCAGCGCGCAGCGCCGGCGAAGAAGCGCAGGTTGTCGGCCATCACGCCGATCTCGTCGGCCAGCACGGCGGCGAGCGGCTTGCCCGCGTTGATCGCCTCCTCGCGCGCCAGCTCCTCGCCGTGCTGCTCGATCGCGCCGGCCAGGCCCAGCAGCGCCTCGGCGCGCGTGGCAGGCGTCGTCTGCGACCAGCCTTCGAAGGCGCGCCGCG
>OBLU010002038.1_pt1 | contig 18752 bp, 2 predicted proteins | sample 1518681 | NCBI WGS metagenome assembly OBLU01 (sample SAMEA3539304, study PRJEB22396) | soil metagenome | biome: tundra; feature: field; material: soil | place: USA | collected 2010-05 | depth 0.15 m | reverse complement strand
CCCGGCGCTCACCTTGAGCTCGATGCTGTGCATGTCGGCGAGCAGCCTGTCCCGGTCCGGGGCCAATGCCACGGGGTTTAGGCATTTGGGGTTTCGGGCGCGGGCGCGCGGGTCCTTGCCTACGGTTACGGTGGGTAGCGGCTGGGTTCGGGCATGCCGGGGGTCGGCGTGTCGTGCCGGGTGGCGGCTGGTTCCACGGGCCGGCGGGCGGCGCTCTGGCGGCGGGCCTGGTGTTTTCCCTGGTCAGGCGGGGGTGTTACAGACGGTGAGGATGGCTTCGGCGGTGCGCGTGGCGGTGTCGCGGCCGGCGCCGGCGCCGAATGCGGGGCGGGCCGTTGCCTTGCGGGCGCAGTGCCGGTTCCGGTCGATGACGATGCGGCATCTGCTGATGGCGCTGGTCAGGGCCTGGTAGCCGACGGCGCCGTGGCGGATGGCGGCGAGGACGGCGCGGTGGGCGGCGGTGAAGGAGATCTCGCGGGGGTGGACGGGCTGCCCGGCGCGAGGGCCTCCATCGGGAGCCTCGGTCAACAGCGTCTGGACTTTCGCACTTTTGGGGCGGTTGAGATCACGGTGATTTCGCGAAGACGGGTTCAGGACGGGCCGCGCTGGTTGTCGAGCATGTCGAAGACCTCCTCGTCGGAGGCCGAATCAAAGTCGATCGTGGCTGCAGGGCTATCCTGGCCGACCCGCCGGGCATTCCACCGGGCCCGCAGGACCTCCAGACGGCCTGCCACCTTCTCGTGCAGCTCGTGATCGGCCTCATCCAGGTCCACGAACGACCTCTCCAGGCGATCGAGCTCGGCGAGGAGGCAGCCTGCCTGGGAAGCGGGCTCAGGGGCGATCACGGCGTAGAGCATGGCCGCGAGCTCCGCCGGTGTCGGGTAGTCGAATACCAGGGTGGCCGGCAGCCGGACGCCGGATAGCGCGCTCAGCCGGTTGCGCAGCTCCACCGCGGTCAGCGAGTCGAACCCGAGATCAGTGAACGCCTGGGCAGCATCCACCTCCGACGCGCCGGCGTGGCCCAGAACGACAGCTACCTGAGCCCGTACCACATCCAGCAGCAGCTCACGGCCTTCGGCCGAGGACAGCCCGGCCATACGCTCGGCGAGGTCCGCGGCGGCGGCCGAGCGCCGCGCCGGGGTACCGATCAGCCCCTGGAACAGCGGGGGGATCTCGCCCCGAGCCCGTAGCGCCGCCAGGTCGAGCCGCACTGCCAGCTGCACCGGTTCGGTTCCGGCCAGCGCGGTGTCGAACAGCGCGAGACCCTGGTCCGGCGACAGCGGCAGCATCCCGGAACGGGTCATCCGCTGGACGCCGACCTCGCCGAGTGCCCCGGTCATCCCGTCGGCTTGGGTCCATGGACCCCAGGCCAGGGAAACGACCGGGAGCCCCGCGGCTCGGCGGTGCCTGGCCAGCCCGTCAAGGAACGCGTTCCCGGCCGCGTAGTTGCCCTGGCCGGGCCCGCCAAAGGTCCCTGCCACCGAAGAGAACAACACGAACGCCCGTACGTTGTGTCTGCTTGTCGCCTCGTGCAGGTTCCATGCCCCGTCCACCTTGGGACGCAGCACACTGGCCAGCCGCTCCGGCGTCAGCGACCCGATGACGCCGTCGTCCAGCAGCCCGGCTGCGTGCACGACCGCCGTCACCTGGTTCCCATACCGCGCCAGCAGAGCGGTCACCGCGGCCCGGTCGCAGACGTCACAAGCCTCGACCGCGGCCACTGCGCCCATGGCGGCCAGCTCGGCGACCAGCTCCGCCGCCCCCTCGGCGGCCAGCCCGCGACGGCTCACCAGCAGCAGGTCGCGCACCCCATACCGGGCCACCAGATGACGGGCCACCAGCGCGCCCAGGCCACCGGTGCCACCCGTGATCAGCACCGTCCCATCGCCGTCCCAGGCCGGCCCGTCCGCCGACGGCCGAATCCGGGTCAGCCGGGGGGCCAGCAGCTCGCCGTCGCGCACCAGCAGCTGCGGCTCGGCGGCCGTCAGCGCCCCGGGCGGAACCACCGATGAACCGTTCTCCAGGTCGATCAGGGCGAACCGGCCCGGGTTCTCCGACTGCGCCGAACGTACCAGCCCCCATGCCGCGGCCCCGGCGAGGTCCGAACCGCTGATCGCCCCCGTGGTCACGAAGACGAGGCGCGACTCAGCGAACCGATCCTCGGCCAGCCACGACCGCAGCAGTCCGAGGACATCCGAGGTGACCGCGTGGACGGAGTCCACCACCGCGCCCGAGCCGGCCACCCGGACCACCACCGTCGCGGGAACCGCCGGCGCCGACGCCAGATCGGGGCATGTCTGCACCAGCGCGCCGGCCACCAGCCCGGCGGCGGAGCCGACCGCGAGCACCGGACCGGGCTCCGCCACCGGCACCGGCACCGGCACCGCAACCCACTCGATCCCGAACAGCGAATCGCGGTCCGGACCACTGCCGAGGCCCCCGGCCGGGATCGGGCGGGTCACCAGCGACTCCACCGACGCAACAGGCAGTCCCGCGGTATCGGCGATCGCCAGCGACGTGGCGTTCTCCCCGGCCGGGGCCAGCCGGACCCGCACCGCCGAGACCCCGGGGGCGTGCAGCGAAACCCCGCGCCACGCGAAGGGGACGCCGACGGTGCCCGGCTCGTCGCCCGCCCCGGCCAGGACGGCGTGCAGGCAGGCGTCCAGCAGCGCCGGGTGAAGGCCGTATCCGGTGCCGTCGACGTCGTCGGCCAGCGCCACCTCGGCGAATAGCTCGTCACCACGTCGCCAGGCGGCGCGCAGGCCCTGGAACGCCGGGCCATAGCCGAAGCCAAGCTCTGCGAGCCGGTCGTACAGGCCGGTGATGTCCACAGGTTGCGCGTCGGCGGGAGGCCACTGCCCGGCGTCGAGCGGCAGCGGCCGGGCCCCCGAGGCCAGCAGGCCCGAGGCGTGCTCGGTCCACGGCGCCTGCAGGTCGTCGCCCGGCCGGGAGTGCACGGCCAAGGCGCGCCGGCCGGATTCGTCCGGTGCGCCGACCCAGACCTGCACCTGGACCGCGCCATGTTCGGGTAGTACCAGCGGCGAGCCCAGCGTCAGTTCCTCGACAACGTCGCAACCAGCCTCGTCCCCGGCCCGGACCGCCAGCTCCAGCAGCGCCGTGCCCGGAACCACTGCCACTCCCCCGACGGTGTGGTCGGACAGCCAGGGCTGAGACAGCGCGGAGAGCCGACCGGTGCACAGGAAGCCGTCGGACCCGGCCAGCTCGATCGCGCCGGACAGGAGGGGATGGTCGGTCGAGGTCAGGCCGTCGCCAGCCGAGACTCCCGGCATGGCGATGGAGCCAACCCAGAAGCGCCGACGCTGGAAGGCATAGGTGGGCAGGTCGACCCGCCGCGCTCCCATGCCCGTGAAGAACGCCGCCCAGTCGACCGGCGCGCCGTGAGCGTGCAGCCGGGCCACGGCTTCCACGGCCGTGTTCTCTTCGGGCCGCCCCCGGCGCAGGATCGGCAGCGCCAGCGCACCGTCGGCGGCCACCAGGCCCGATAGCGCGCTGTCCGGCCCGATCTCCAGGAAACGCGTGACGCCGCGGGCCCGGAGCGCGGCGATGCCGTCGGCGAACCGGACCGCCTGACGGACGTGGCTCACCCAGTAGTCCGGGGAACGCAGCTGTTCCTCGTCGGCGAGCATGCCGGTGAGGTTGGACACGACGGGGATCTTCGGCGGCTGTGGTGACAGCCGCCGGACCACCTCGGCAAATGCGGCCAGCATCGGCTCCATCAGCGGCGAGTGGAACGCATGCGAAACCCGCAGCCGACGAGTCCGGCGCTCCGGGAAGGACGCGGCGATACCGGCGACGGCGTCTTCGTCGCCGGAGATCACCACGGAGGACGGGCCGTTGATCGCGGCGATAGACACACCCTCGGCGAGCAGAGGCGAGATCTCGGCCTCGGTGGCCTCAATCGCGACCATCGCCCCGCCTGGCGGCAGCGCTTGCATCAGCTGGCCGCGCGCGGCTACCAGCGCACAGGCATCGGCCAGCGAGAACACTCCGGCGACATGCGCTGCGGCGATCTCACCGATCGAATGACCCGCGACGTAGTCGGGCCGGAGGCCCCACGACTCCACCAGCCGGTACAAGGCCACCTCGACCGCGAACAGCGCGGGCTGGGCGGACCCCGTGTCGTTCAGCGCCTCCTCGTCCTTCCCCCACATCACCTGGCGGATCGGCCGCTCGGTGTGCTCGTCCAAGCCCGCGCACACCGCGTCGAGAGCTTGGCGGAACACGTCGTACCGCTCGTGCAGTTCCCGCCCCATCCACAGGCGCTGCGATCCCTGACCGGAGAAGAGCATGGCCAGCAGGCCTTCTGATGCCCGGCAGGTAGGTGATTCGCCGTCGGCCACGGCGGTCAGGGCCGCCATCATGTCGTCCCGGTGCGCACCGATGATGACGGCGCGATGATCGAGCGCCGCCCGGGTGGTGGCCAGCGAGTAAGCCACATCGGCGGGGTGGAGGTCGTCGCCGGCCAGCCGGGAGCGCAGCCGTTCGGCCTGGGCGCGAAGGGCGTCGGGGTCGCGTGCGGAGAGGATCCAGGGCACTACCGGGGCCGGGGTGCCCGGCGTCACCACCGGGGCGGGCGGCGCTGCGGGCGCCTGTTCCACCAGCACATGGGCGTTGGTGCCGCTGAGCCCGAACGAGGAGATCCCGGCGCGGCGCGGTCGGCCGGTATCGGGCCAGTCCTGGTTCTGCGTCAGCAGCCGCACCGCGCCCGTGGACCAGTCCACCTGGGTGGTCGGTTCGTCCACATGCAGCGTCGCGGGCAGGATCCCGTGCCGCATGGCCATGACCATCTTGATCACCCCGGCGACACCGGCGGCGGCCTGGGTGTGGCCGATGTTCGACTTGACCGAGCCGAGCCACAGCGGACGGTCCCGGCCCTGTCCGTACGTGGCCAACAGCGCCTGCGCCTCGATCGGGTCACCCAGCGTAGTGCCCGTGCCATGCGCCTCGACCGCGTCGACCTGGTCGGCGGCGATGCGCGCGTTCACCAGGGCTTGCCTGATCAGGCGGCGCTGGGCGGGCCCGTTCGGCGCGGTGAGACCGTTGCTGGCGCCGTCCTGGTTGACGGCTGAGCCGCGGAGCACGGCGAGAACGGGATGGCCGTTGGCGACGGCGTCCGACAACCGCTCCGCCACGAGGAGGCCCGCGCCCTCGCCGAAGCCGGTGCCGTCCGCCGCAGCGGCGAATGACTTGCACCGGCCGTCTGACGCGAGCCCGCGCTGGCGGCCGAACTCGAGGAAGACCGCCGGTGTGGACAGCACGGTAACGCCGCCGGTCACCGCGAGGGAGCAGTCGCCCTGGTGCAGGGCTTGCACCGCGAGGTGCAGCGCCACCAGCGAAGACGAGCAGGCGGTGTCAACCGCGATGGCCGGGCCTTCCAGGCCGAGCTTGTACGCCACCCGGCCGGGCACTACGCTGCCATTCCCGTCGCCGCCTGGGTAGTCGTGATACATCACGCCGACGAAAAGCCCGGTCCGGCTGTTCTTGAGCGAGGTGGGATCGATACCCGCCCGTTCCAGCGCCTCCCACGTCAGTTCCAGGGTCAGCCGCTGTTGCGGGTCCATGGCGAGCGCCTCCCGCGGGGAGATGCCGAAGAACCCGGCATCGAACTCCGCCGGCGAGTCCAGGAAACCTCCGGCCCGGGCGTAGTACCCGTCGGGGTGCCTGGCTTCCGGATCGCGCAGGACCGACAGGTCCCAGCCACGGTCGGCCGGGAGCGGGGAGATCGCGTCGGTGCCAGAGGTCACCAGCCGCCACAGGTCTTCCGGGCTCGTCACCCCGCCCGGGAAACGGCAGGCCATGCCGACGATGGCGATCGGCTCGTGCAACTGGGCGGTGAGCCGGCGATTGTGCTCGCGTAGCCGCGCGGTGTCCTGCTGCGACTCGGCGGCCGCCGACCCGGCATCGCCGGGCCCAGCCTGTTCGCGATCCGGCGATGTCACGCGGACGTCCGCGAGTTCCAGCAGGCTGTCCATCAGTCCGGCATCCCGCAGCCGACTGGTGGGGATGCTGTGCAGCGCCTGACGGATCTCGTCCTCGCCGGATGCCGGGGCATCGCGATCCGAGATCAGCTCGGCGTCGATGAGGTCGGCGTCGATGAGGTCGGCGACGTGCTGGGCGCTGGGGTGGTCGAATATCAGCGTGGCCGGCAGGCGCAGGCCGGTGATGGTGTTGAGCTGGTTGCGCAGCTCGATGGCGGCCAGCGAGTCGAAGCCGAGGTCGCGGAACGTGCGGCTGGGCTCGATCACCTCGGCGGAGGCGTGGCCGAGCACGGCGGCGACCTGGGCGCGGACCACCTGCAAGATCGCCCGGTGCCGTTCGCCCTCGGTCAGCCCGGCCAGGCGTTCGGCCAGGTCCCGGGCCGCGGCGGTGCGGCGGGTGCGGGACACCAGCCCGCGGAGCAGGGCCGGGATCTCATCGGTACGGGCGCGCAGCGCGGGCGTGTCCACCCGGATCGCGGCCACCAGCGGCAGGCGGCTGCGCAGCGCCGCGTCGAACATCTCCAGGCCGGCCTCGCGGGACAGCATCGGCAGGCCCTGGGCCGCTATCCGGTGCCGGTCCACCTCGCTGAGGTGCTGGCCCAGCCCGGCGCCCACGTCCCACAGGCCGAAGGCCATCGAGGTGGCGGGCAGCCCCTCGGCGTGGCGGCGGGCGGCCAGGGCATCGAGGAAGACGTTGGCCGCGGCGTAGTTGCCCTGCCCCGCGGTCAGCACCAGGCCGCCGACCGAGGACAGCAGGACGAACGCCGCCAGGTCCATGTCCCGGGTCAGCTCGTGCAGATGCCAGGCCCCGCCGGCCTTGGCCGCAAGCACCGCGTCGATCCGCTCCGGGGTCAACGCCCCGGCCAGGGCGTTGTCCCCCGTCCCGGCCGCGTGCACCACCACCGACAGCGGCCGCTCCGCGGTGATCTCACCCAGCAGCCCGGCCACCGCGTCCCGGTCGGCAACATCACAGGGCGCCAGCCGCACCCGCGCTCCCAGCCCGGCCAGCTCACCGGCCAGCTCCGCGGCCCCAGGCGCCTGCGCGCCGCGGCGGCTGGCCAGCGTCAGATGCCGCACCCCGTACTGCGCCACCAGGTGACGCGCCAGCACCGCGCCCAGCCCGCCGGTGCCCCCGGTGATCAGCACCATGGTCTCGGGATCGACGCCCACCACCTGGTCCCGCGGCTGGACGCGGGCCAGCCGCGGCACCAGCACCTGGCCCGACCTGAGCGCCATCTCCGGCTGCTCCGAGCCGAGCACCTGCGGCAGCACCGCGGCCGAGGCATCGCTGCCATCCCAGTCCAGCAGCGTGAACCGGCCCGGGTTCTCCGCCTGAGCCGCCCGCACCAGCCCCCACACCGGAGCCTGCACCACATCGACCCCGCCGCCGACCGCCGCGCCCTCACGGGTCAGCACCACCAGCCGCGACCCGGCAAACCGGTCCTCGGCCAGCCAGCACCGCACCACCTGCGCCACCGCATGCAACACAGACCGCACACCCGCCAGCACACCATCACCGGCCGCCCCATCGCCGGCCGCCCCATCCCCGGCGCAGTCCAGCACCACCACACCCGGCACCGGGCCATCCTGCCCCACCTCGGCCCAGGCCCCCCACGACACCTCCGCCCCAGCGACCGGCACCGGCTGCCACTCCACCCCGAACACCGGAGCCCGCCCGGCGACGTCCAGCTGTTCGGCGCTGAGGGGGCGGATCACCAGCGATTCGGCCGCGGCGACCGGAGCGCCGACGGGATCTGCGATCGCCACCGACACCTCGCTCGTGCCGATGCCCGTCAGCCGGACCCGGACCGCGGACGCGCCGGTGGCCAGGATCGACACCCCGCGCCATGCGAACGGCACCCCGGTGGTTCCATTCTCGTTTTCATCCCCGGCGCCGATCAGCAGGGCATGCAGGCAGGCGTCGAAGAGCGCGGGGTGCACGCTGTAGCCGGCGCCGTCAACGTCCTCGGGCAGCTCGACCTCGGCGAACATCTCATCACCGCGCCGCCAGGCCGCCCGCAGCCCCTGGAAGGCCGGCCCATAGCCGAGACCGAGGTCGGCGAACCGGTCATAGCAGCCAGCCAGGTCGACCGGCTCGGCGCCGGTCGGCGGCCAGACCTGCGCGTCGAAGCGCACCGGCACGGTGCCGGTCGCCAGCACTCCAGTGGCATACTCGGTCCAGGGATCCTCGCGGCCGTCCGGCCGGGCGTGGAAGGTCACGGCGCGCCGCCCTGACTCATCCGCGCGGCCGACCCGGACCTGAATCTGGACGGCGTCCTGCTCGGGCAGCACCAGCGGGGCGGCCAGGGTCAGCTCCTCGACGGTGGCACAGCCCGCCTCCGCGCCGACCCTGAGCGCCATTTCTACCAGAGCGGTGCTGGGCACCAGCGTCGACCCCAGCACGGCATGGTCGGCCAGCCAGGGATGCGACTCGATCGACAGCCGCCCGGTGAACACGAACTCGTCGGTAGCGGCCAGCTCCACCACCGCGCCCAGGAGGGGGTGCCCGGCCGCGCCCAGGCCCGCGGAGCTGACGTTGGCGACCGCATTCGTCGCGTTCACCCAGTACCGCTGGCGTTGGAAGGCGTAAGTCGGCAGCTCGACGCGGCGTCCTGGGGTACCGGCGAAAAGCGCGGGCCAATGTACGGGCACTCCGTGCACGTGGAGCAGGCCGATGGCGCTGATCAGGGTAGCCACGTCGTCCCGGCCATCGCGGAGCGCTGGCACCGTCAGGGCGTCGTCCAGGCATTCGCAGACCATGCCGACGAGCACGGCGTCGGGTCCGAGTTCGAGGAAGTTGGTGACTCCTGCTGCCTGCAGGGCACGTACGCCGTCGGCGAAGCGCACGGCCTCGCGGGCGTGGCTCACCCAGTAGTCCGCGGAGCCGAGCAGTTCGGGTTCGACGGGCTGTCCGGTGCGGGTGGAGACGACTGGGATCACCGGCGGGTCGGCCCTCAGGCCCGCGGCCACCTGCCGGAACTCATCCAGCATCGGATCCATCAGCGGCGAGTGGAATGCATGCGACACGTTCAGCCGGCGGGTCTTGCGGTCGCCGAACAGAGCGGCGATACCCAGGACCGCTGATTCTTCACCGGAGATCACGACGGCGGCGGGGCCGTTGATCGCGGCAATCGACGTCTCCTTGACCAGGTGAGGCAGCACTTCGTCCTCGGTGGCCGCGATCGCCACCATCGCCCCGCCCGCGGGCAACGCCTGCATGAGCCGTCCGCGGACGGCGACCAGCGCGCAGGCGTCAGGCAGCGAGAACACTCCGGCGACATGTGCCGCCGCGATCTCGCCGATCGAGTGCCCGGCCAGATAGTCGGGACGCACTCCCCAGGATTGCAGCAGGCGGAACAGCGCCACCTCGACCGCGAACAGCGCGGGCTGGGCGATCGCCGTCTCCTGCAGGGCCTCCTCGTCCTGCCCCCACATCACCTGGCGGATCGGCCGGTCCAGGTGGTTGTCCAGCTCGCGGCAGATCGCGTCGAAAGCCTCAGCAAACACCGGGAATCGCTGGTGCAGCGCACGTCCCATCCCGAGACGCTGCGAGCCCTGGCCCGAGAACAGGAACGCGGTCAGGCCGCGGCGCGGCGCGGTCGGCACCAGGACGCCAGGCGCGGGCTCACCCTGGGCCAGCGCCCGGAGCCCGGCCAGCAGGTCGGCGCGCTCGGTGCCGACGATGACCGCCCGCTGGCTCAGCGCGGATCGGGTCGTCGCCAGGGAAAAGGCGGCGTCCAGCGGATCCAGCTCCGGCTGGGACGCCACGAACGCACTCAGCCGATCTGCCTGGGCGCGCAGTCCCTGCGGGCTCGCGGCGGACACCAGCCAGGGCACCGCTCCCGAGGCGCGGGCGGCAGCCGACGGTGCATCCGGGGCCTGCCCTTGCTGTAGGACAACGTGCGCGTTGGTACCGCTGAGCCCGAACGCCGACACGGCGGAACGGCGTGGGTGCCCGCTGGCGGGCCAGTCCTGTGCCCGGGTCAGCAGCTCGATTGCTCCTTCCGACCAGTCCACGTGGGGGGACGGCGCGTCGATGTGCAAGCTCTTGGGAAGTATCCCGTGCTGCATGGCCAGCACCATCTTGATCACCCCGGCCACTCCCGCGGCGGCCTGGGTATGGCCGATATTCGACTTTATGGAGCCCAGCAGCAGCGGACGCTTCCGGCGCTGCCCATAAGTCGCCAGCAGCGCCTGAGCTTCGATCGGGTCGCCCAGCGTGGTGCCCGTGCCGTGCGCCTCCACGGCGTCGATGTCGTCGGCGGACAAGCCTGCGCTGGCCAGTGCCTGCTCGATCAGGCGCTGCTGGGATGGGCCGTTCGGCGCGGTCAATCCGTTGCTGGCCCCGTCCTGGTTGATAGCCGAGCTCATGATCAGAGCCAGCACCTCATGCCCGTTGCGACGAGCGTCGGACAGCCGCTCCAGCACGAGCATGCCCGCGCCCTCGCCCCAGCCGACGCCGTCGGCCGCGCCGGCGAACGGTTTGCAGCGCCCGTCCGGGGACAGCCCGAGCTGCCGGGAGAATTCCACGAACATCCCCGGCGTGGACATGACCGTGGCGCCGCCGGCCAGTGCGAGCGAGCACTCTGCGGACCGCAGGGCCTGCACCGCCAGGTGCAGTGCCACCAGTGACGACGAGCAGGCCGTGTCCACCGTGACGGCGGGTCCCTCCCAGCCGAAGGTGTACGACAGCCGACCGGACACCATGCTGCCGCCGCTCGTGGCGGCCGGGAGCACGTTCAGTGCGTAATCGTGATACATAACGCCGGCGAACACACCTGTCCGGCTGCCCCTCAACGTGGCCGGATCGAGGCCTGCCCGCTCGAGCGCCTCCCACGAGGTTTCCAGCAGCAGCCTCTGCTGCGGGTCCATGTACATGGCCTCGCGCGGCGCGATGCCGAAGAACTCGGCGTCGAACTCCGCCGCATCGTGCAGGAATGCGCCATGCCTGGTGTAGCTCTTGCCCTCGCTGCCCGGTTCAGGGTCATAGAGGTCCGCCAGGTCCCAGCCGCGGTCGGCAGGCAGCTCCGTGACGGCGTCAACGCCATTTAGGAGCAGCCGCCAGAGGCCCTCCAGGCTCGTCGCACCGCCCGGGAAGCGGCAGGCCATACCCACGATCGCGATCGGATCGTCTGTCGCTACCCGCCGGGCGGCTTCCGGCGCGGCGACTGCTTTTTTCATAACGCCAGCCAGCTTGGCGTCGATGAGGTCGGCGACGTGCTGGGCGCTGGGGTGGTCGAATATCAGCGTGGCCGGCAGGCGCAGGCCGGTGATGGTGTTGAGCTGGTTGCGCAGCTCGATGGCGGCCAGCGAGTCGAAGCCGAGGTCGCGGAACGTGCGGCTGGGCTCGATCACCTCGGCGGAGGCGTGGCCGAGCACGGCGGCGACCTGGGCGCGGACCACCTGCAAGATCGCCCGGTGCCGTTCGCCCTCGGTCACCCCGGCAAGCTCCCGCGCCAGGCCCGGCCCCGTCACCGCCCGGCGCCGCACCGGAGCACGCACCAGCCCCCGCAGCAACGCAGGCACCTCACCCCCCGCCCGCAGCACCGCCAGATCCAGCCGCGCCGCCACCACCGCCGGCTCCCCCGCCGCCAGCCCCGCATCGAACAGCGCCGCCCCCTGCTCCGCCGACAACGGCAGCAACCCCGCACCAGCCGCCCGCGCCAGATCCGCCCCCGCCAGCGTCCCGGTCATCCCCGCCGACCGATCCCACGGCCCCCACGCCAGCGACAACCCCGGCAGCCCCCGCGCCCGCCGGTACCGCACCAGCCCGTCCAGGAACGCGTTCCCCGCCGCATACCCCGCCTGCCCCCCGCTGCCCAGCGTCCCCGCCACCGAGGAGAACACCACGAACGCGCCCAGGCCCATCTCCCGGGTCAGCTCATGCAGATGCCAGGCCCCATCCACCTTCGGCGCCAGCACCCCCGCCAGCCGCTCCGGCGTCAGCGACCCGACCACCCCGTCATCCAGCACCCCCGCCGCATGCACCACCGCCGCCACCCGGTACCGCCCCAGCACCCCCGCCACCGCATCCCGGTCCGCCACATCACACGCCTCCACCGCCACCCGCGCCCCCAGCCCGGCCAGCTCCGCCGCCAGCTCCCCCGCACCCGGCGCCCCCGCCCCCCGCCGCGACACCAGCACCAGCTCACCCACCCCATGCGCCGCCACCAGATGCCGCGCCACCACCGCACCCAGCCCCCCAGTCCCCCCCGTCACCAGCCCCGCCCCGTCCAGGCCCGCGAACCCCCCCCCGCCACCAGGCCCCCCCGCCGCAGGCACCCGCACCAGCCGCGCCGCCAGCACCTCACCACCACGCACCACCAGCTCCGGCTCACCCGAAGCCACCGCCCGCGCCAGCACACCCCCCGCATCCCCCGCACCCGCATCCACCTCATCCACCGCATCCACCAGCCCGAAACACCCCGGATGCTCCACCTGCGCCGACCGGACCAGCCCCCACACCGCCGCCCCCGCCAGATCCTCCCCCGCCACCGCACCCCGCGTCACGAACACCAGCCGCGACCCCGCGAACCGCTCCCCCGCCACCCACTCCCGCACCAGCCCCAGCACCCGCGCACACTGCGCATGCACCACCCCCGCCGAGCACCCGCCCGGCACCACCGCCACCACCACCGGCGGCACCACCGCCACCGCAGCCAGATCCGGCACATCGGAACCGAGAACGAGCGGAAGCTGCAGAACGCCTTCGATGGCCTGAATGGGCTCCCAGTCCACTCGGAGCAGCGACTGGTGGCGGGGAGCGCCAGGCTCATCCGCGACCGTACGCAACACCAGCTTTTCCACTGAGGCGACCGGCGTGCCTGTCGCGTCCGCCACGGCGACCGAGCACATGTCATCGCCGAGGCGTGTGATCCGGACGCGGGCAGCCGAGGTTCCGGACGCATGCAGGCAGGCTCCCCTCCAGGAGAACGGCACCAGGCCGGCCGGCATGCCGTTGACCGCAGTGACATGCAAAGCCGCGTCCAGGAGGGCCGGGTGCAGGCCATACCCGGTGGTGCTGACCTCAGCGGGCAGCGCCACCTCAGCGAATACCTCGTTACCACGCTGCCACGCCGCCCGCAGCCCCTGGAAGGCGGGCCCGTAGTCAAACCCGGCTTCGGCGATCCGGTCATAGATGCCGGTCAGGTCCAGCTCGGTCGTTCCCGCGGGTGGCCATGCCCCGGCGTCAAAGCCGACTGGCTGATCCCCCATGGCCAACAGGCCAGAAGCGTGTTCCAGCCAGGCATCCGTGCCGTCGGCCCAGGAGCGGATGCTGAGGGCGCGGCGCCCGGACTCGTCGGCCGGGCCCACATGGACCTGTATCCGCGCGCTGCCCCGCTCAGGCAGTACCAATGGCACCGCCAGGGTCAGCTCCTCGACCCGGCCGCAGCCGACCTCGTCACCGGCCCGGGCGGCCAGCTCCAACAGCGCGGTCCCCGGCAGCAGCACCGCTCCGCGGACAACGTGATCAGCCAGCCACGAATGCGTCAGCGGCGAAAGCCGACCGGTCAGAACCAGGCCACCATCGGCCAGGTCCATAGCAGCGCTCAGCACCCGATGGTCGATGGCTTCCAGTCCGCTGGCAGTTACGTCCGTTCCGGAAGAGGCATACGGCCAGTACCGTCGGCGCTGGAAGGCGTATGTGGGCAAGTCGATGGGCCGGGCGCTGGTGCCGGCGAAGACCGACGCCCAGTCGACGGACACACCATCGACGTACAGCCGGGCCAGCGCGGCGAGCAGGGCCGTCTCTTCGGCCACCTCCCGGCGCAGCACCGGAATGAGCTCAGCTGCTCCAGAGGCTGTCTCCCCGGCCATGCCCGACAGCACGCCGCCGGAGCCGAGGTCGACAAACCGTGTCACGCCCTGCGCTTCCAGGGTCGTTATACCGTCAGCGAACCGGACCGGCTCCCGGACATGCCGCACCCAGTACTCCGGTGAACACAGCTGCTCCGTCGTGGCGAGCCAGCCGGTCAGGTTCGACACCACGGCTATGGCCGGCGCGGCAAAGGACAGCCTCGCCACGGCGGCACGGAAATCAGCCAGCATCGGCTCCATCGCAGGCGAATGGAACGCATGGGATACTCGCAGCCGCCGGGTCTTCCGGCCGGCGAACAAACGCGCAATGCGCACCACTGTCTGCTCGTCCCCGGAGATCACCACCGACGACGGGCCGTTCACCGCTGCGATGGACACACTGTCATCCAAGAACGGCCGTATTTGGTCCTCGGTGGCCGAGACCGCTACCATCGCGCCACCGGGCGGGAGTGCCTGCATAAGCTGGCCGCGGGCAGCGACCAGTGCGCAGGCGTCGGCCAGTGAGAGGGTTCCCGCCACGTGCGCCGCCGCGATCTCACCGATCGAATGACCGGCCACGAAATCTGGCCTCACCCCCTGCGATTCCAGCAACCGGAACAGCGCCACGCCGACCGTGAACAACCCGGCCTGCGTATACGCCGTCTGGTCCAGCAGCTGGGGATCATCGTCCCAGAGCACTTCACGCAATGGCCGGTCCAGGCGGCTGTCCAGCTCGGCGCACGCCTCGTCCAGTGCGTCCGCGAACACAGCGAAACGCTTGTACAGGCCCCGTCCCAGCCCGGAGCGTTGCGATCCCTGCCCCGGGAACAGGAAAGCCGTCCGGCCCGGCCGTGCCATGCCTTCAATGAGCCCGGTAGCGGGCTCGCCGGACGCCAGTGCCGACAGCCCGCGCGCTGCCGAGTCGCGATCGGTGGCCAGGACTACGGCCCGGTGACTTAGGGCCGACCGGCTCGTCGCCAGGGACAGCCCTATGTCAGCCAGGCTCGCGGCTGGGTCGGTAGCGTATGGCAGCAGCCGGGTGGCCTGGGCCCGTAGCGCGCCGGTGGTCTTTCCGGACACCAGCCACGGCACGACGTCCAGTTCAGCGCCGAGCCGGTCCGCGGTAGTCGCCGGGGGGGCCTGCTCCAACACGACGTGCGCGTTGGTGCCGCTGATACCGAACGCCGAGACGCCGACGCGGCGGGGCCGGCCCGTATCGGGCCACTCAACCCGTTCGGTCAGCAGTTTGATCGTTCCGGCGGACCAGTCCACATGCGAGGACGGCTGGTCGATGTGCAGCGTGGGGGGCAGAACACCGTGCCGAATGGCCATGATCATCTTGATCACGCTTGCTATGCCCGCAGCGGCCTGGGTATGACCGATGTTCGACTTAACGGAACCGAGAAGGAGCGGATGATCACGGCCCAGTCCGTAGGCCGCCTGGAGTGCATGCACCTCGATGGGATCACCCAGCTTCGTGCCGGTGCCATGCGCTTCCACCGCATCGATGTACTCAGTCGGCAGCCGGGCGTCGGCCAGCGCCGCCTGGATCACGCGCTGCTGGGCTAGGCCGTTAGGAGCGGTCAGCCCGCTGCTTGCCCCGTCTTGGTTCACCGCCGAGCCGCGCACCACCGCCAAGATCGGGCGGCCGTCACGCCGGGCATCGGACAGCCGGGCCAGCAGCAGGACACCAACGCCCTCCGCCCAAGAGGTGCCGTCCGCCGCATCAGCGAACGCCTTGGAGCGCCCGTCGGGAGCGAGCCCTCGTTGGCGGGAGAACTCGATAAACACCTTGGTCGCCGGCATAACGGCGACCCCGCCCGCCAGTGCCAGCGAGCATTCCCTCGACCGCAGAGCACGGATGGCAAGGTGCAGTGCGACCAGTGATGACGAGCACGCGGTGTCGACTGATATCGCGGGGCCTTCCAGGCCGAGTGTGTAGGCGATGCGGCCCGACATCATGCTGAACGCGCTACCGGTGAGCACGTGTCCTTCGGTGCCCTCTGCTCGGCCGACCAGATCTGCGTAGCCTGTTTCGGCACCGCCGACGAAGACTCCGGTCTGGCTGCCGCGCAGCGACCCCGGGTCGATGCGCGCCCGCTCGATCGCTTCCCACGCCGATTCCAGCAGCAGCCGCTGCTGCGGATCTATCGTCAGTGCCTCACGCGGCGCGATCCCGAAGAGTTCGGCATCGAAGTCGCCCATGCTGTCGAGGAACCCGCCATGCCGCACGTAACTCTTGCCTAGCTTGTCGGGGTCGGGATCATAGAGCGACCCGAGGTCCCATCCCCGGTCGTCGGGCATGCCGGTAATGGCGTCCACGCCATTGTCGACCAGCCGCCAGAGATCCTCGGGGGATCGAACATCCCCGGGGAAGCGGCAGGCCATGCCCACGACTGCGATCGGCTCGGCCTCCCTGGCCTCGAGCAGGTCCAGCCGCTGCCTGGTCCGCCTCAAGTCGGCAGTTACCAGGCCCAGGTATTCTCGGAGCTTGCCTTCGGAACCTGCCACGGTGAGGACCTCCGGCTGAGGAAGAATGTCGTGACTGTAAATTGCTGGCCGCAGGGAAACCCCTACAACAACAAAAACCCAGTTGGATGCTGTCCGTGAATCAGCGCTCTGACCTGCGGGTTCGTCCGTTCTCCAGGCTGATCTTCTGACTACTTTCTCAGGGCGAGGGGGACGGGAGGCTCGGGTGCCTGGTCAGGCACCAGATTCCCGCTCGAAAGCCCCGTAACTTCGGGTTAGGGGTTAGGGATTTTCTGGGACTGCGCGTTCTAGCCTTGCCTGGCTACTGGTCCGCCAATTCGCCGTCGGCCCGGTAACGGCTAGTTCCTGACAGTTAATCCAGCTTCAGGGGGTTACCCATGCCAGTCCGCTGCGCTGATTACCTGACCGAAGGGCCTGCCGACCCGGACGCGGTACTTCGCGGCCTCACTCTGCCTGGGGTATTTGCCGCTGCGGCCAACCGCGCACCCGACGCGGTCGCGATCACTGGTCAGGACCGGTCGCTTACTTGGCATCAGTGGCGGGCCGAAGTCGACGCGCTGGCACGTGGGCTGCAAGAAACGGGCGTGGAACCCGGTGATGTGGTGGCCGTCCAGCTGCCTAACTGCACCGACTTCGAGACACTGCACCTCGCCATCGCAGCCGCCGGTGCCGTGATGATGCCCGTTCCCATGGGGAACAGCAGTGCTGAGGTCCTTGCCTTGCTGGACTGGGTGGAGCCGACGGCCGTGGTGCTGCCATCGCACACGCAGCAGGGCGAGGGACCGCTGCGCGCCGGGACGCTGCTGTCGGCTCTTCCGTCACTCCGCGCCGTCTTCGTCGCCGGACCGGTCCGCGATGAGGACGGCGTGCTCTCCATCGACCGGCTACGGACAACATGGCTGGGCAGTCCGCCCCGGCCCGTGGACTTGCGTCCGGACATGCCTTTTGTGCTCCTGCCCTCCTCTGGTACGACCTCGGCGCGGCCGAAGATCTGCTTGCACAGCCACGACGGGCTGCTGTCCAACACCGCTGCCGTCGTCGCGGACGGCGAAGACGCATTCAGCGGCGTGGTCTTCGTGGCCAGTGAGTTGACCCGTCTGTTCGGCCTGCAGTCGGTGTACTCGGCCCTGATGACCTCGCGCGAGCAGGTCTTGCTTGGAACGTGGGATCCGGATCGCTTCCTCGAGATGGCCAGGCGAGTCGACCCGGCCGTTATCTTCGCCGTTCCCGCTCAGCTGCATGACATCATCTCCCGGATCCGCGTGTCGGGTCGGCCGCCGGGCTTCCAGCCCCGGGAGGTGCGGACCGTCGGCCCAGCCCTGCCCGCCGCTCTCGCCGCGGAGATCAAAGCCATGCTCGGCGCCCCGGTTGTGGCGCTCTGGGGGATGACGGAGATCGGGTGGGGAACGCACACCCACGGCGGTGACCCGCCGAATGTGGCCGCCCGCAGTGTCGCGCGCCCGACGCGCGGCTCCGGGGTACGGATCGTCGATGATACCGGGGAACCCTGCCTCGCGGGGATACCCGGTGAGCTTCAGTACCAGGGTCCTGGCATGTTCCGCGGCTACTACCGGGAACCGGACCTGACCCGGGCGGCAGTAACGGCCGATGGCTGGCTCCGGACCGGCGACACGGCGACCTGCACTGAGGACGGCCTCATCGTCTTCCACGACCGCTCGGCTGAGGGTATCGGTGAGTATCCCGGCCCTGTCGTGGCCGACGATGATGCTGGCCCGGTCGACCTCGCTACCGTGACGGAGTTCCTACGGGAGAAAGGTGTCGCGGAGTTCAAGATCCCATTGGAAATGGTGCTGGTGGAAAAACTTCCGCGCACAGCGGCCGGCAAGATCAACCGGCGGGCACTGGAGGCGATGCTCCGCTCTCCGGCTACGTCCAGCCGCGCTAGGACCGGCAAGGCGCCAGCCTCTTTCTCGGCGGCTCTGGCGCTGGTGCGCGCGTGCGTGGCCAGGCTCCTTGGCTTGGAATCCGGCGAAGTCGTCGCGCCTGAAGCGGCATTCCGCAGCCAGGGGGTCACCTCGTCACTGGGCATCAGGCTATGCAGCCTGCTGACTGAGGCGACCGGCTTGCCCCTCCCGGCCAGCCTTGCCTTCGACTTCCCCTCCCCTGCTGCGGTTGCCCGCTTTCTGGTCGGTGAGGTCACTGAAGTCACAGCGTCGGCGGTACCGGTGGCGGGCAATGACCCGGTGGTGATCGTGGGGATGGCGTGCCGGTATCCGGGCGGGGTCGCCGCGCCAGAGCAGCTGTGGGACCTGGTGATCAGCGGCACCGACGCGGTCACGGGGTTCCCGGCCGACCGGGGCTGGGACCTGGAGTCGTTGTTCTGCGACGATCCGCAGGCGTCGGGCCGGTCGGCGACCCGGCAGGGCGGGTTCGTGCCCGATGCGGCCGGGTTCGACCCGGAGTTCTTCGGGATGAGCCCGCGGGAGGCGGTGGCGACCGATGCGC
>OBLU010002037.1_pt1 | contig 18769 bp, 11 predicted proteins | sample 1518681 | NCBI WGS metagenome assembly OBLU01 (sample SAMEA3539304, study PRJEB22396) | soil metagenome | biome: tundra; feature: field; material: soil | place: USA | collected 2010-05 | depth 0.15 m | reverse complement strand
CGATCGACCTCATCGACGAGGCGGCCTCGCGGCTGCGCATCGAGATCGACTCCCTGCCCACCGCGCTGGACGTCGTGGAGCGCGAGATCCGCCAGCTGGAGATTGAGCGCGAGGCGCTCCGCAAGGAGTCCGACGCTCCCTCTCGGGAGCGGCTGGCCGCCCTGGAGAAGGAGCTGGCCAACCTGCAGGAGCAGGCCCGCGGTCTGCGCCAGCGCTGGGAGCAGGAGAAGGGCGCCATGAACGCCATCCGCGACATCAAGGAGCGGATCGACCAGGTCAAGCAGGATGCGGAGCGCGCCGAGCGCGCGGCAGACTTCGCGCGGGCCGCGGAGCTCCGCTACGGGCAGCTCGGCGAGCTGCAGCAGGGTCTCGCCGCCGAGGAGGCCCGGCTCGGTGAGGTGCGCGGCGACCATCCCCTGCTCAAGGAGGAGGTCGACGCCGAGGACATCGCCGCGGTCGTCGCCAACTGGACGCACGTCCCGGTCACCAAGATGCTGGAGGGCGAGGTCCAGAAGCTGCTCCACATCGAGGAGCGCCTCCACGATCGCGTGATCGGCCAGGACGATGCCATCAGCGCCGTCGCCAACGCGGTGCGGCGCGGGCGGGCCGGCCTCGCCGATCCCAACCGGCCCATCGGGTCCTTCATCTTCCTGGGCCCCACGGGGGTGGGAAAGACCGAGCTGGCAAGGGCTCTCGCCCAGTTCCTCTTCGACGACGAGCAGGCGATGGTCCGTCTCGACATGTCGGAATACATGGAGAAGCACACCGTCTCCCGCCTGGTCGGCGCGCCTCCGGGCTACGTCGGCTATGAGGAGGGCGGCCAGCTCACCGAGGCGGTGCGCCGCCGCCCCTACTGCGTGCTCCTCCTCGACGAGATCGAGAAGGCGCACCACGACGTCTTCAACGTCCTGCTCCAGCTGCTCGAGGACGGCCGGCTCACCGACGGCCAGGGCCGGACCGTCGACTTCAAGAACGCGGTCGTGATCATGACCAGCAACCTCGGCTCCGACCTCATCGCCGAGCTGCCCCACGACCCACCCCAGCGAGCAGGCTCGCCGGGGGCCCCGGGGGACGCCTCCGCGGCCTCGGTGGCCAGGGTCCGCGAGCAGGTGATGGGGCTGCTCCGCCAGCAGTTCCGGCCCGAGTTCCTCAACCGGGTCGACGAGGTGATCGTCTTCTCCCGTCTCGATCAGGCGCAGCTCCGCCAGATCGTCCTGATCCAGCTCCGCGGGCTCAGTGATCGCCTGGCGGCGCGCAAGCTCGACCTGAGCGTCTCACCGGCCGCGGTGGACCTGCTCGCCGAGGAGGGCTACGACCCCACCTACGGGGCGCGGCCGCTCAAGCGGGTGATCCAGCGTCGCCTCCAGGACCCCATCGCGATGGCCATCCTGGAAGGCAAGTACGGCGAGGGCGACACCGTCGAGGTGGATGCGGCCGGCGGTGAGCTGACCATCGAGCGGGCTGCCGCTGTTCCCACGGCGGATCCTCAGCCGGCCTGAGCGGCCGCTGGCCGGGCCCTCAGCTCACCTCTCTAGCAGTTCCCGGAGCCGGTCGCGGAACGAGAGATTGCTCCTGCCAGACTCCGTCCGGCAACGTCAGCCGGGCGGCAAGAAGCCCAGCAGGTGCTGGCTGGCTGCGAGGCTGGCACTGAAGGGCACGTTCATGGTCGAGATATCCCAACTCAGATCGTCCCAATTCATCTGACTGACGGTGTAGAAGCTGTCATCGGCGGCAACTGCGGTGACCACGGCGACGTGGCCGGCTGAACCGTCGGCATAAGGCCCGGGACCGTCCCACACCGCCAGATCTCCCACAGATGGGGTGGTGGCGACCTGGTTTCTGGTCAGTTTGGTGTAGCTGCCGGGTAATTCAGCCGCATTGCCGTGGATGATGCTGGAGTAGGGGCTGTCCCAGTTCATCTCCGCCCAGAAGGTGCATTGACCCGGGACGCCGTCCTCGCCACAGTTGGCGCCCGACGCCCAGTCCGCATAGCACCCGGCGATGGTCCCCAGGTTGGCCGGATCGACCATGTAACTGGCCAAGGCAGCCTCCGTGGGGATGGCATGATCGATGTACTGATAGGCGGGCTCAGAGACCAGCGCGGTGGTGGCGACGGTGCCCTGGTATGAGGTGCCGCTGCTGGCCCACACGGCGAGGCTGTAGGGGCCGACGGCCCACGTTGAAGTGTTGTAGGAATAGCTGTCCGCGCCGCCCCAACCGGTGGCCAGCAGCCAGACCGAGCTGTACCACGGCCGGTACCAGTATTCATAGCTGATCTGTGAACCCGAGGGGCAGGTGGCGGTGGTGTCAACTGTCACCGGAGTTCCCTCCGGGTCGGTGCTGGCGCTGGCGACCAGACTGGCCGAGGTGCAGGGCAGGACGGCGCTCCCCCTGGGTGTCCCCTCGGGCTCGAAGTACCCGAAGACGTCGACCTCCGCATCAGCCGTGCCCGTACCGTTGTAGATGCTGGCCCCACCGTCTGCGTTCAGGGCGGCGAACATCAGGTTGGGGGCGGTCTGGCTCGCGCCGAGGTTCACGGCGGGGGTCGTGCTGGCCGCCTGCTCGGGAAGAACGCTGAAGAAGCTGGGCTGGGTGGCGTTGGCGGAGGTGAGGTTGGCGACCACGGCATCGGCGGTGGGGCTGATCCCATCGATCCCTGCGAACTGCTCCGCCAGGTAACCGTCCGGCTCAAGCGTTCCGGCATCCGACCTCGTGTCGAGCACCCTGACCGGGGGCATCGGAATGTAGAGGCTGGCGCCCCGGGGCGTGCCGAGCCCGTCGGTGAAGAAACCCACGACGTCCACAACCAGATCGGCATCCCCCTGTGCGTTGAAGAAGCTCACCTCTCCATCGGAGCCGACCGGGGTGATCACTTGATTGGCCACGGTCTCGCCCGCCAACCAGTCGAGATTCGAGGAGATCGGCATCGCCTCACCGGTTGGGAACGCGGTGAGGGAGCTGGATTGCGTGGTGTCGTTCACGGCGACGCTGAGCGCCACCGCCAGGACGCCATTGCGTGGAACTCCGCCTTCACCCTCCACCTGGACGTCCAAGCCCGCTCCCGGCGCCAGTGGGTTTCCAGCGTTGGGCTCACCACTCCCAGGCCGGGTGTCGACGATCGTTGCCGGAGTCAGAGGAACGTAGCTTCCTGCCGTGCTGCTCCGCGAGTCGGCCGCGAAGTAGCCCTCCAGGTCAACGGCCACCTGCACCGTGCCAGTCGCGTTGGAGATGGTGACTTGGCCGCCGGCCCCAATCGGGACGACGGTCAGGTTGGCCGCGGTCTCGCCGCTCGAGAAGCTCAGGTTGGCGATGGTGGGAGTGCTTGTGCCGGCTGGATACACGGTGACCCGGCTTGCGGTACTCGGTGCGGTGACCGTGATATTCAGCACCACGGCGACAGCGTCCGCGGCCACCTTGTCCACGCCGGCCACGGTCATGTCCCGGGCGCCCTCCGCGCCAAGTGGATTCCCGGTCAGGCGAGTGTCGAGGATTCGGTAAGGGGACAGCGGCACATACGGGCTTCCCACACCAGGCACCCAGGCGGGGCTGAGACCAGCCACACCCAGCGCCAATGCCCCCAGCGCCAGTCCCAGGCCGACGCCCGCCCGGACCAGCCGGCTCGGCAACCCCCGTTGCACAGTGAGAAGAGGCTATCACGAGGCGTTGCCCGACACCTCCTCCGTGGGGTGCGTTCGGAGTGCGCATCCGAGGTAGTCAGCTCTGGGCGCCCGCGGCGGTCAGGCCGTGGACGGCTCGTCGGGACCACGGGCCTGCGGCGTTGCGGTGGCGACCGGCAGCGGCGATCCACGCTCCGGGAGCGCCGGCGCCTCCGGAGCCCACCTCCACGGTGTGTCGAGCAGCACGCGTGGTTGCGCTGCCTGTAGGCAGCCGCCGCTTCCCCTACACAGAGACCGGTCGCGTCCGCCGTGCGCCGGCATGTTGCCGAGAAAGCTCTCTTTTCGCACCTTGCGAGAGGAGCGCACTGAGCCGTTTGCCGCGTTCGCCAGCTCGCGGTGCTCGACCCACCCCGAGGTGATGCTTCTGGGTTGGGGGGATTGTCGCAGACCGGCAGGGTTTCGTTGCAGCGATCTGTATGAGGCGGAGCGGAACTTTGGGTGTATACCTGAACCAGTACCCTGAGGGGCTCAGAGTAGGCAAGGAGGAACTCGGAAGCTATACCGGTTTGATGGGGGTGCGTTTCTCAGCGGCCAAGCGGCGGACCACAGGATGTCGAGTGAATGATGAGCGAGACACCGAGCGTCGCCGGCCGGATGCCGGCGGGCGCGGCGTGGACGGATCGCGTGGTGGAGTGGCGGGACAGGGTAGCAACGGCCGAAACCGCCGTTCAGCTGATCCGCTCTGGAGACCGCGTCTGGGTGCAGCAGGGCTGCGGGACGCCGGCGACGTTGCTGGATGCGCTGGTGGCACGCGCTGCGGACCTGCATGACGTCGAGATATGCCACATGATGACCCTGGGCCCCCTCGACTATGCCCGCCCGGAGCTCGCGGGGCACCTACGTCACAACGGGCTGTTCCTCGGGGAGAACGTGCGCGCCGCGGTGGCCGAGGGACGAGCCGATTACACCCCTGTGTCGCTGGGAGAGATCGAGTGCCTCTTCGCCGACGAGCTGCGCATCGACGTCGCCCTGGTCCAGACCTCGCCCCCTGATGAGCACGGGTTCCTGAGCCTCGGCCTCGGCCCCGACTGCACCCTCACCGCGGCCTGCCAAGCGTCGCGCGTCATTGTCGAGATGAACGAGCAGATGCCACGCGCGCTGGGGGATACCTTCCTACACGCCAGTCGCGTTACCGCAATCGTGCCGGTATCACGACCGCTTCGAGAGCTCGTTCCGGAGCCATCGGATACGGTGCAGATACGGGTGGCGGAGCATGTCGCCGAGTTGATCCCCGACGGCGCCACACTCCAGATCGGGATCGGGGGCATCCCCAACGCCGTGCTCGCCCGGTTGGGCGACCGCCATGACCTGGGGATCCACAGCGAACTGTGCCCGGATGGCGTCGTGTCACTCATCGAAGCAGGGGTGATCAACGGGGTGCGCAAGACGCTTCACCCCGGGAAGGTGGTGAGTGGGTTCGCGCTCGGCTCCCGGCTCATCTTCGACTACATCGATGACAATCCGATGTTCGAGTTCCATCGCACGAGCTACGTCAACGACCCGTTCATCATCGCCCAGAATGACGGCATGATCGCCATCAACTCGGCGATCCAGGTCGATCTGAGCGGACAGGTCTGCGCGGACTCCATCGGGGCGCAGCCGTACAGCGGGGTGGGCGGACAGCTCGACTTCGTCCGGGGCGCATCCCGAGCGAGGGGGGGACGCGCGATCATCGCGCTGCCGTCGACCGCCCGGGGGGGGAGCGTGTCAAGGATCGTGCCCACCCTCGCCCCCGGTGCCGGGGTGGTGACCACCCGCGCGGACGTGCAAGACGTCGTCACCGAGTACGGGGTCGCACACCTGCGCGGGCGGAACCTTCGGCAGCGCGCCGAAGCGTTGATCAGCGTCGCCCACCCGAGCTTCCGCGCCGAGCTCGTCGAGTACGCGGTGCGCGCGCACCGATTGGAGGCGCACTCGGCGCCGATCTAGGAGATCCCATGGATGTAGCCCGCGACCGAGGAGCGGTCGCCATCGACAGGGACGAGTGCAAAGGCTGCGGCCTCTGCGTCGAGGCCTGCCCACCGCGGGTGCTCCGGCTCTCGGCGGAGCTCAACCGATACGGCTACCACCCGGCGGAGTACTTGGGATCGGGCTGCACCGCCTGCGGCATCTGCTATTACGTGTGCCCGGAGCCCGGTGGCGTCACAGTGCTGCGGCGGCAGGTGGCCTGAGCCATGGAGCCGCAGCTGATCAAGGGCAACGAGGCGGTCGTCAAGGCCGCGCTGCTGGCCGGCTGCCGTGCCTACTACGGCTACCCCATCACCCCGGCCAGCGAGATCGTGGAGATGGCAGCCCTGTACCTCCCCGAGGTGGGCGGCGTCTTCGTTCAGGCCGAGAGCGAGGTGGCGGCAATCAACATGCTGTACGGGGGCGCGTCCGTGGGGGTGCGGGTCATGACCGCCTCCAGCGGGCCGGGCATCAGCCTCATGCAGGAGGGCTTCAGCTACCTGGCCGGAGCCGAGCTCCCGTGCGTCATCGTCGACATGATGCGGGGCGGACCTGGCCTCGGAGGCATCGGCCCGGAGCAGGGTGACTACTTCCAGATCGTCAAAGGCGGTGGCCACGGCTGCTACCGCAACCTGGTACTGGCACCGGCGTCGGTGCAGGAGCTCGTCGACCTGACCATGCTGGCCTTCGAGCTCGCGGATCGCTATCGCAATCCCGTCGTGGTGCTGGCCGACGGCAGCGTCGGACAGATGATGGAGCCAGTGTCCTTCCCGGAGCCGCGGCCGGTCCCGGCGGCCCCGGCGTGGGCGGTCACCGGGACCGCGGCCACCCGGCACAACCTGGTCAACTCCATCCACCTCGAGCCCGACCTGCTGGAGGGGCACATCCGCGCTCTCGAGGCCAAGTACCGCGAGGCGGAGCGATCAGAGCCCCGGTGGGAGGCCTGGAGGGTCGACGATGCCGACATCGTCCTGGTGGGATACGGCATCGTCGGGCGTGTGCTGCGCGCCGTGGTGGAGACGGCCCGCCGCCGCGGCATCAGGGCGGGGCTGCTGCGCCCCATCACGCTCTACCCATTCCCGACCCGGGCGATCCGCGCTCTGGCCGATACGGCGCGGGCCTTCGCCGTGGTCGAGATGAGCACCGGCCAGCTCGTCGAGGACGTCCGACTGGCGCTGGAGGGCAGCCGCCCGGTGGAGACCTACGGCCGCGTGGGAGGCAACATCCCCACCGTCGAGGAGGTGTTCCAGTTTGTGGAGAGGACCCTGGTTGGCGCGCGGGTGCCGTCGGAGGTGAGCGCCAATGGCTAGTGACGCCCCGGCGATGGCGGTGATCCACGGACGCTCGCCGATCTTCTATCGCCGCTTCGACCGTAAGGACGACGACCAGCACCAGACCCATTACTGCCCCGGTTGCGGTCATGGGATCGTGACCAAGCTGCTGGCCGAAGCCATAGACACGCTGGGCATCCAGGACCGCACTATCCTGGTGAGCCCGGTGGGCTGCTCGGTGTTTGGTTACGAGTACCTCGACGTGGGCAACATCCAAGTGGCCCACGGCCGCGGCCCGGCAGTGGCCACCGCGGTCAAGCGCAGCCGTCCCGACAGTATCGTGGTGAGCTACCAAGGCGACGGCGACCTCGCCGCGATCGGAACAGCCGAGATTGTCCACGCAGCGAACCGCGGCGAGACCATCTCCGTGATCTTCGTGAACAACGCCATCTACGGAATGACCGGCGGCCAGATGGCACCGACCACGTTGCTCGGGGAGAAGACCACCACCACGCCACTGGGCCGAGACCCGGCGGTGCACGGATACCCGCTCAAAGTGTGCGAGCTCCTAGCCACGCTGGACGCGCCCGTCTTCCTCGAACGCGTTGCGCTGGGCAGCAACAAGCAGATCATGGCCACCGGGCGGGCGCTCCGCCGCGCCCTCGAGAACCAGGTTCACGGGCTTGGCTTCTCGCTGGTCGAGGTACTCTCGCCGTGCCCCACCATCTGGGGCCTGGATCCTGCTGAGGCGCAGACGTTCGTCCGCGAAACGATGACGCGCACGTTCCCGCTCGGGAACTTCCGCGACCGCTCCGCGAGCGCGGTCCCACGGCGTCTCGCGGTGACCGTCCCGGATCTCGGGGAGCTGCCGCGAATCCTCGGCCTGGGCCCAGCGTCCGGAGCGGACGGGGCTTCCGACACGGTCGTGCCCGCCTCTCCGGTCCCGACCGCCGACCACCGGATCGTCGTGGCAGGGTTCGGCGGGCAGGGAGTCTTACTCCTCGGGAAGTTCCTCGCCGAAGCCGGGCTCAGCGCCGGGTATCACGTGTCCTGGCTACCGTCCTATGGGCCGCAGATGCGCTCGGGCACCTCGAACTGTCATGTGCGCATCTCTGCGGTGCCCATCGACTCGCCAGTGGTCTCCCGCCCGAACGTGCTCATCGCACTCAACGAGCCGTCCTTACGCAAGTTCCTGCTGTCGATGGAGCCGGGCGGGCTCGTCCTCTACAACGCCGACCGCGTGCCGGTGGACTGCGCCGGGAACGGCGTCCGGATCACCCCGATTGCTAGCACCGCCATCGCCGATCGATTGGGGTCGGCGAAGGTGGGGAATGTGGTGATGCTGGGCGCCCTGCTCGAGGCCACCGGGATGCTTCCCGACGGCGCGCTGGACCGGACGCTGCACCGGCTGGTCACGCAGGAGAGCTGGTACGAGCTGGACCGGGCCGCGTTGCAGGCCGGGCGGGCGGCGGTGCGCCGGATGACCGCTGCACCTGCGGAGCCGTGGCTGGCGCGAGACCCGGCTAGCGGCTAGCGTCTCCGAGGGCAGCGCGACCTGTCACGAGCCCGCAGGTGGAGGAGCCTCTGGCAGTCGCAGTCTCCGCCCGACGGCGGCTTGACGGTCAGACCGCGGAGGGTGCGTCCGGGGCGCGGGCCCGTGACGGACCGAGGTCGAGGGGCACGGGTGGGAGAACCACCATCCCCTCGTCGGAGCGGACCACCCTGAGCCCAGTGGCGCAGGTGGTGTCCTTCAATGCGTAAATGTAGGTGTAGCCGGGGCCAGCCCCGCTTGCCCTCTCGGTAGCTCGCTTTCGACGCGAGCAGCTCGAACGACCGTCGTCCGGGTGGGGGTACCGCTGGAGGTACACACGCGGCATATCTCGGCTTGCCAGCTGTTTGCTCCTCCCAAGGGCGCGGTCCACGGACCGAGGCGGCAGCTCCCGAGAATTGGAGCCGTTCGACCGGTTCTAGGGCATGGATAGGGCCGAACGCATCCATCGAAATAGGGCCGCACGGCCCTTGAGCGGTTGGGGTGCGATCCTCGCTACACTGCCGGCGTCGAGAGGGGATGGGGATGCCCTCGCCGCTGACGAACGGTTCTCGCCGGAACTGGCGGACAGGAGGGTTCTCCGTGGCACACCCCGCAGGCCGCTCGCTCGCACTCGTCATGTCCGTCGCCTTCGTGGTGGGGCTCGTCGGGGCCCGGGCGCAGTACGTGGCCGCCGCCAGCACTTCGCCGCAGCTCTCTGCGCCGCCAGCGCAGCCGGCCGCCGTCACCGACAGTTCGGCGGTCGCCGAGGGGCTCTACCAATCTCTGTATGTCCCAACGAACCCCGACCTCTGGTGCGGCTTGGGCTGGCAAGGCGGCGACTTCTCCCTCGGTGACAACGGGTCACTCGTCATCAACGGCGATTGTCAACAGATCGGACCCGAGGATGGCGGCGTCACCGTGGTCGCCCAGAACTCGAACGTCTCTCACCCGCTGCCGTTTCAAACAGCCTGTAATGCGGCTCAGGGACCCGCCGGGGATGGCGACGCCGACCCGAGTGGCATCGGACTCTCCTGCGCCAACTACGACACCGAAGGCGAGGACGCGTACGTCAACGTCAACTTTTCGGATCCCGACAACCTAGACGCAGAGTCCGCCTGGGTTGACCTCTACGGTACCGGCGGGCGACTGCTCGGCGGCAATAGCGGCTCTGAGGACTACACCATCACTGGCACCGGCAGCAGCGAGATCCTGACAGTCAGCCTTGACAACAACACCATCACCCTCTCCCCGCCCCCCGCCTTCACTCAGGCGACAGGCTGGATCGAGCTCACCGAAACCCAAGACCCCGGCTGCCTCTACGTCGACAACCAGGGCCCAGTCTGCGGCGGAGGCGGTAGCCCCTACAGCCAACTCGCGTTCGGTGGTGCCATCGCCCCACAACCCGCGCCCACCCAATGGTGGGGGTTTGGCGAGTGGCAGGATCAGTACACCGTCGCCGACCCGCCGACCTGGGCCGACTTCGGCGCCCTCGGATGCCCCGGTGCGGGCACTTCCGGCTGTGCCCCCTTGGACGACAACGGGACCGATGTGGTTCCTGCTAGCTGCGCCGACGTCGGGACCACCCAGGTCGGTGGCACCGGCCTCTGTACCTGGTCTGACCTCTCCGCCTATTGGTTCGCGATGATCACCGCGATCGCGGCGACATCTCAGCAGTCCCTCGATGGCGGCCCGATCACCTCGTCTGAGGAGCCGTTCGGCAACCTCTGCATCCCCTGCCTTCTCAAGGAGCTGGCCGATGCCGCGGCAGTCGGTCATCCGGTCAACCCGGAGTTCGGGGACATGGATGAGGCGGTAAATGACATCTCGATCCCGGGACGGGGGTTACCGTTGCAGGTGGCGCGGACGTACGACACATTAAATGTGGCGACTGACAGCCCCTTCGGGTACGGCTGGACCTCGAACCTGTTCATGTCTCTGAGCCAGACCGGGGGGGCGGGGTCGGTCACGATTACTCAGGAAGGGGGCGCCCAGGTCGTCTTCGATCAGAACGGAACCACGTATACGCCGGCGGCGCCCCGAGACATCGCCACCCTGACCCAGAACGCCAACGGAACGTGGACGTTCACCCGCCAGGCGCAGGACACCTATGTCTTCTCGAGCACGGGACAACTGCTGAGCGAGACGGACCTGAACGGCTACACGACGAGCTTCGCGTACAACGTCAGCGGCCAGCTGACCACGGTCACCGACCCGTCCAACCGGATCCTGGAGATCGGGTGGACGGGCCACACCATCACCAGTGTCACGGACCCCAACCTGAGCCCGAGCCGGGTGGTCACGTATGAGTACGACAGCTTAGGCGATCTGACGGACGTCATCGATGTGAATGGTGGCGACACCCACTACACGTACAACGGCTCCCACCAGATGACCAACATCCTCGATCCGAACTGCGACGCGGCGGGCAGTGCCTGCAACGGGGGCTACGGGGTCGTGACCAGCTACAACAGTGCCGGCCAGGTGGCCTCTCAGCAGGATCAGCTCGGCCGGACGACGACCTTCAGCTACTCGGGCGACCCCAGCTCATCGCTCGGGGGCGCGACGACCATCACCGACCCCGCCGGTGACGTGACCGTGGACACGTACGAGTACGGTGTCCTCGTCGCGCAGACCGTCGGATACGGCACCCCGCAGGCGGCGACGACGTCATGGACGTACGACCCGGCCACGGCGGCGGTGATCTCGGAGACGGACCCCAACGGGGGCACCACCACCCACACCGTGGACGCGAGCGGCAACGTGCTCTCCACCACCGACCCCCTGGGGCGGGCGACCTCGGCCACGTACAACAGCTTCAACGAGCCGCTGACCAAGACCGACGGCAACGGCGTCACCACCACGCACACCTATGACGCCCACGGCAACCTGCTGACGGAGTCGACGCCACTCGTGGGCACGAGCCAGACCGCGACGACGACCTACACCTATGGCGACAGCTACGCGGGTGACGTCACAGGGATCACCGATCCGGATAGCTACGCGACGACGCACGCGTACGACACCTACGGCGACCAGACGAGCTCGACGAACCCGGTGGGTGACACCACCACCACCTGTTACAACATGGACGGCTGGAAGGTCGCCTCGTACACGCCCAAGGCGGGGAGCATCACCTGCGGGACCTCGCCGCCCTCGTCCCCGTACGAGACGACGTACAGCTATGTCCAGGCCAATGGCCAGGTGGACGGGTTCGGTGACGTCCAGAAGGTGACGGCCCCGCTCGACGAGACCACCAGCTACACGTATGACGCCGACCGAAACCTGATCTCGACCACCGACGCGGACGGCAACCCGACCACCTATGTCTACGATCTGGCCAACGAGCAGACCGACGTCAAGCAGGCCAATAGCACCGATCAGCGCACCGACTACACCCTGGACGGAAAGGTGCTGGATCAGAAGGATGGCAACGGTCACGCGGTGCTCACCTACGGGTACAACGCCCTGAACGAGGTGACCAGCGAGACCGACGCCCTCGGCCACGTGACCAGCTTCACCTATGACGGGGACGGCAACCAGCTGACCGAGCAGCAGCCGGGGGGCAACTGCGCGGCGAGCCCGGCGACCGGATGCGCGACGATGACCCACGACGCCGACAACGAGCTGACGAGCATCACCTACTCCAGCGGGACCACCCCGAACGTGACCAGCATCACGTACGACAGCGATGGCCAGCAGACCGGCATGACCGACGGAACGGGGACCTCCAGCTGGACGTGGAACAGCCTCCACGACCTGACCAGCTACACCGGTGGGGCGGGAGCCGAGCTCCAGTACCAGTACAACCTGGACGGGCTGTTGACCCAGATCACCTACCCGGGCAACCTCACCGTGACCGAGGGGTACAGCAAGGCGGACCAGTGGACCTCGACCGAGGACTGGCTGGGCCACACCTTCACCTACGCCTACGACCCAGACGGCAACCTGACCAGCACCACGCTGCCGGCGGGGACCTCGGAGGTGGACAGCGCCGCCTTCAACGCCGCCGACCAGCTGACCTCGATCACCGACACCAAGGCCACCTCGACGCTCTTTGGGGCCACGTACGGCCGCAACGGGGACGGCGAGTTGACCAGTGACAGCTCGGAGCCCTCGACGGTGGGGTCGTACCAGTACACGACCGTCAACCAGCTCTGCTACGCGGGCTCGGCCGACACCGCGGCCTGCTCGACGCCCCCCTCGGGGAGCGACGCGTACAGCTTCGACGCGGCCGGCAACCTGACCGGGAACAGCGGGACGACCCAGAGCTTCAACGCTGACGACCAGCTCTGCTGGACGGTGAGCGGGACCAGCGCGGATGGCTGCTCGACCACCCCCACCGGTGCCACCAGCTACGCCTACAACGCCGAGGGTGACCTGACCACGATGACCCCCTCGACGGGGAGCGCGACCAACCTCGGCTACAACCAGGCCAACCAGCTGACCAGCTACGGGACGGGGTCGACGACGACCGCCACGTACACGTACAACGGGAACGGCCTGCGGATGAGCCAGACGGTCGGCGGGGTGACGATCCCGTACACCTGGGACGTTAGCGGCTCGGAGCCGCTCCTCATCAGCGACGGCACGTACGACTACATGTACGGCCCCGGCGACGTGGCCCTGGAGCAGGTGATCCCTCAGCCGGCGATCACGCTAGTGGGAACGGCCAGCGCGAGCGGCAAGGCGACCAGCCTCACTCTCACCCTCCCCACCGGGACCACGGTGGGCGAGCAAGTGGTGGTGGCCAGCACCCAGCCGTCCACGACGACGGTGACGGCACCCTCCGGGTACACGCAGGTGGCCACGGTCACCTCCGCGGGCTCAAGCCCCAAGGCCACGACCACGGTGTTCCGGCAGACGGTGGTGAGTGGAGAGACCTCGGTCAAGCTCACCTACAGCACCAGCTCGACGGCCCAGGCGGCGGTGCTCGCCGTCTACAAGGGGGTGGACCCGAACCTTCCGATCGACGTGAGCGCGACCGGGTCGACGTCGGCGGCGGGCACCACGGTGACCGCCCCCTCGGTGACCCCGACCAACGTGGAGGACCAACTCCTGGTCTTCCAGGGGGCGACCGGCACCTTCTCCGGGAAGACTTGGACGGCGCCGACCGGGACCACCGAGAGAGTCCAGGGCAACTCGACGGCCAACGTCTCGGCTGGGTTGGCTGATCAGCCCCTGACCTTGGGGGCAACGGGGACCCGCGTGTCCACGTACGGAGCGAGTGCCAACTTGACCTCGGTGAGTGTCGCCCTCTCCCAGCCCCACACCATCTCCCTGGTGGGGACGGCCACGGCCAGCGGCCAGGCCACCAGCCTGACCATCACGCTACCGACCGGGACGGTGGCCGGCGACGAGCTGGTGGTGGCCAGCACCCAGCCATCGACGACTACGGTGACGGCGCCCTCCGGCTACACGCAGATCGCCACGGTCACCTCGGGGGGTTCGGCCCCCAAGGCGACGACCACGGTGTTCCGGCAGGCGGTCGTGAGCGGGGAGACCTCGGTGAAGCTCACGTACAGCGTCAGCTCCACGGCCCAGTCGGCGGTGGTGGCCGTGTACCAGGGGGCTGATCCGAACCTGCCGATCGACGTGAGCGCCACCGGGTCGACGTCGGCGGCGGGCAAGACAGTGACGGGTCCATCGGTGACACCCGTCTACGCCAACGACCGCCTCCTGGTGGTTCAGGGGGCGACCGGGACCTTCTCCGGGAAGACCTGGACGGCACCCACCGGAACCACGGAGGAGGCGCAGAGCAACGCCACCGCCAACGCCTCAACCGGCCTGGCTGACCAGATCCTGGGGGCCGCCGCTGCAACGGGCACCCGGGTGTCCACCTACGGGGCGAGCGCCAACCTCACGTCGGTTGTGATCGCCCTGGCCCAACCGCCCAGCACTCTCTACCTCCACCACGACCAGCTCGGAAGCACGAGGATGCTGACTGACAGCACCGGGGTGGTGCGGGCGACCTTCACCTACAACCCGTATGGAACCGTGACCGCGTCCACCGGCTACTCGACCGCGGCGTTCCTCTTCGCCGGGCAGTATCGTGACGCCGCGACCGGCTTCTACTACCTCCGTGCCCGCTATTACGACCCCTCCACCGCTCAGTTCCTCACCGTCGATCCCGACGTGGCCACCACGCTGTCCCCCTACGGGTACGTGGCCGGCGACCCGCTGAATGCGGGCGATCCCAGCGGACTCTGCGGTTGGGCTCCGTGGGACTTGCTCAGCTGCGTTGACAGTAATTCGATTCAATCTCAACGTGAGTTGGCCCATCCCACTGGGGGACAAGAGCTGCAGAACCTCCTGAACTTCGCCGCCATCCTCAACATGGAAGATGGGGGGGGTGAGGCGATAGAGGGGTGTGAACTCGCCACCGAGGGTGCCACAGCGGATGCAGGTTCAATCTCGATTGATGAGAATGCGGCCGGCCATATCTTCAACGACGCACCTGGACACTTGCCCGATGACACTACCGCTAACCGTGCACTGCTGACTGACACAGCCAACAACCCCGCCAACCTGCTTGGAACAGATCAATACGGAAGTGACTGGTATGCGCAGACGCAGAACGACGGTAGCCAAATCTGGGCTCGCGTTCAGTCGACGGGCATTAGGAGCGGAGGAGTGAATCCATCTCCGGGGACGTGGGATCCAGTTACCGGGTTGTATTGGCCATGAGTAATGACACGGAGACGGGAACGATGCTGACACCAGAGGATGGGTTTGCGGCGATGTTCGAGTTTCTGAGGAGTTACTGGAACGAATTCAAGACGGCCAACCTCGCCGACGTTCTAAGCGACGTTCAGCCAGGCTATGGTGGGAGGTCTTCTGATCCTGCAGCGTGGGCAGTCTGGCTGAAGTCGGTCCAGAAGGTTCTCGACCACCCCAAGTGATCCAGCACGTGGCTGTCCACAGAAGCGTCCAGATCGTACGCTGACGTTCGATGGCATCTGTGAGACCGCAGCGTCGGGACCTTCTCACTGGTGCGGCCGTCGTGACCGCCCCGACCGCCTCCGGCGCCGGGGTTGGGTGCCCCGAAACTCGCGTTAAGGCACTCGACGTCCTCTCTTGGCCGTGCGTCGGGGCCCGAAGACCCGAAACCGCACGCGGGCATTGGGGAAACCGGCCGAGATACGACGGGAAGGCGGTGGGCACCGTTCTTGCCCGCTATTACGATCCAACCACCGGTCAGTTCCTCACGGTTGATCCCGACGTGGCCAAGGCCTTGAGCCCTTATGGCTACGCGGCTGGCGATCCACTCAACGTGACTGATCGCTCGGGCCTAACGCCCGCCGATAATGGGGGTGGTGGCGTTCCCTTCCCCGACGACAATCCCTTCGCTAATGACTACATGGGCGTCGTGGCAGAGATTCAGTGGCGACTCGACCTGGCCTATGGGTACAACGACTTGGAGGCCGGGCATATCACACAGATACAGAATCTGCTGAATCAACTCGGCAATATCTCTGGCAACGCCACAGATGCGAGCGACACCTTGCCCGATTGGCTCACCGAGTACCAGACCTCGCTGCAGTCTGATCTCAATGCGTTCACCGCCTCCTTCGCCAGCGCGGCCCCGAGTCCAACACCGACTCCCCCATCCCAGGGGCCTTGCGATCAAGGGCCCGGCTCCGGCGGAGCTGTCCTGTCAGGATGCGACATTCCAGGCGTTGCGACCGAACCTGGCTCAGGGTTCGAGACTGAGCCTGTTTACGGGTGGGATCCGGCGTTTGCCACCGCCTTCGGGGAGAGTGCCTATTGCAGGGAAGAAGATGAATAGCGGAATGCATCTGGGACGAGCCGAAGACGGGCAACCACCTCCCGACGCCGGCGCTCTTGCTTGCCGTCAGAGCGGGCTTGGATCGTCGCGCACCGAACCTGAGTCCCGTCACCCGCTCTTCAACCTCCGTCACCGAGGTGAAGCTCATGCAGCATAATCCCGAGTGGGTGACTGATCCTTCGGCGCGCCAGCGCCTTATGGAGACCTATGCTCACTGGCTGGTCACCAAGGCACCTCAGGACCAGTGGACTTTCGCGGCGATACACGATGCCATCTGGCATTACGTGGATCCCGACATCATGATCGAGTTGGTCATAGAGATCATCAGTCGCGTCGCCTCAAGTCCGGCCGCGCTGAGTGAGATAGGCGCCGGGCCGCTCGAGGATCTGCTCGGTGGGAAAGAGTCGGTCATGCGACGTGCAGAGGAAGAAGCGCGGTCGAATGCCGTCTTTCGGGTCGCGCTTTCCACCGTCTATGGGGTTCGCTACGACGAGCCAGGTTACCGTGAACTCCATCGTTTGACGAGTGTGGAAAGGAGCAACCTTGGGTGAGGAGAACCACTGACCGGAGACGAACGTGGCGAGAATAGCCCGCTATTACGATCCCACCACCGCTCAGTTCCTCACGGTTGACCCGAAAGTGGCGACGACGCTCAGCCCCTACGGCTACGTACAGGGGGATCCACTGAATGGGACCGACCCGACCGGCCTGGATAACTGTGGGCTGTTCGCCTTCTTCTGCGATGCGGTTTCGACGGCCGCTCAAGCGACATATAGCCACGTAGTCAAGCCTGCGCTAGACGTCGCGGCGGTTGTCCCATACGGCGTCTACTACTTCAGTTACGAACCTGCCCACTTTGTAACGAGTGTTGGGTGCTCGCTGGGTGCCGTTGGCTGCGTAATTGCAAACGCAATCGCGTTGCCCGCTGTACCATTTGAGGCTGTCGGCCTGGGTGGGGACATCGCAATCGATGCGCTCAGCAGCGTCGAGCCGGCCAAGTGCCAGCGTGGCGTCGCTCAGGAGCCGCGTGCGTTCAAGCGTGAGTTCGAGCGGTGGCGAGTCAGGAGGAAGGGGGCGCGGAATAAAGGCTCGAAATCCGCTTGGTTGACGAATAAAGGTACCCGCGCGACCGCCGTTCGGCGGAGAGTTGAATATGGACGTCATTTCCAGTCCATATTAAAGCAAATGGGGCCTTTCCTGTAATACAGCATGTGGATAACTTTCCATATTCAAGTATCAAACACGCGTTCTGCTGCCCTCGCACGGCCACATTATTATCTACCTACCGTGAAGACATAGTTACCCATGTACGTATTATAGTGAACAGATGTGCGCTGCACAAGCGGCCCGTCCGATTGTGAGTTATCGACCAGCCGCGCGTCCCGGCCCATCCGGGAACGGCTGCGCAGCTAGAGGTCGTCGGCACCGTCGGTGACCATCTCCGAGCCCAGCTCCGCCGCCAGGTAGGCCGCGTCAACGGGAGGGGTTTTGGCGTCTTGATCTCTGTTACGTGGCATCCACAAGTACCAACTTCACGTCGCGAATCGAACCAGGTTGCCGGCGCCGATAAGACCGGACCCTTCTCGACCCCTTAGCGGTATCCGCGGCAGATCCTCAGCACCGTGACTTCGCCGAGGCCTTCTAGATTGGCGATTGCGCGGTAAGTCAGTCCCTGCTGTCGTTGGGCCACGATGCGCGTCCTTTGGGCAGCCTCGATCCGTTTGCGCCCCGGGGGTGACCGCCTCTCGAGCGTGGGCATGAGGTTGGTTCGATCTGTCGTGCGGATCAGTCGCTGCCCCGGCCTCCGGTCCTTCCAGGGGGCGAGGGTCATTAGGTGGGCTAGATTCTCGGGCTGGGCGTTGCGCTCGCGTCTCGCCTGGGTAAGCCGTGCGGCGCAGATTGGCGTGCGCGCTCCAACTCCCATCAGACGGCGAAGCTGGTGGCGATCGATGTTATGGCGGGCTGTGATGTGGCGTGCTGGAACCAGGAGGGCGCCACGTCCACACCAGGGACAGATTCCGTCCAGAACCAGCCTAGTGAGCTGAAGCATCTCGGTGGTTTGGTGGTTCTGTTCCTGGATCTGAGAGAAGGTTGCCACGCTCTCCTCGCTAACGGCGAGCCAGACGCCGACGCGCTGGGCCTCAAGGCGGCCTCGCCGGACGAGAGTTCCGACATACCCGGCGGTGACGCCGAGGCGGCGGGCGGCCTCCGCCGCACTGACGAAGCCGGGCATCCAGGCTGCCGGGTGCCTGGGAGCTCGGCCTTCCACCTTGCCTTGGTCAAATCGAGAAACCTTGGCCAGTGTCGCCTCGTCGATGGCCCAGCGGTTGCCCACCTTGTTACCGCGCAGATACCCGATTCGGAGCGCACGCTGAACGACATGGAGATCCACGTCGAGCAGACGTGCTGCCTGACTCGTGGTGAGGAATCTTCGATTGGACGATCCCACTTGGCTGTTACGGTCCTCGCGCGGCTCAGGAGGGGGACGGCGAGACCGGCACCCCGTCGACGCTCGTGAGGTCCGCCCGCCAGACCAGGCGGTCGTAGTCCTGCCACC
>OBLU010002034.1_pt1 | contig 18773 bp, 21 predicted proteins | sample 1518681 | NCBI WGS metagenome assembly OBLU01 (sample SAMEA3539304, study PRJEB22396) | soil metagenome | biome: tundra; feature: field; material: soil | place: USA | collected 2010-05 | depth 0.15 m | reverse complement strand
GCCCCGGCGCCGGCCACGACGGCGGCCGGATCGTCTTCGAGGGCACACCCGCCGATCTCGTCGCCGGCCGCTCCACCCTCACCGGCGAGCACCTCGCAGCCTACGTCGGCACATGACGGGGGCTCTTGCGGAACCCCTGATACGAGTTCTCTCCCGGGGTTCGACTCGTCCCGCGGGGATGGCGGCGGGGCGTGTTCAACAGAGTCGAGGGGTCCCGACGTGGCACGATTTCGAAGTGATCAGCACACCCGCGGCAGCGCAGCACCTGCGCGACCTCGCGCGGCTGCGCCGCGTCCGCGACCGGATCGACCGGGAGTACGCGCAGCCGCTGGACGTCGAGGCGCTCGCCCGCGGCGCGAACATGTCAGCCGGGCACCTCAGCCGCGAGTTCAAGCTGGCCTACGGTGAGGCGCCGTACGGCTACCTGATGACGCGGCGCATCGAGCGCGCCATGGCGCTGCTGCGGCGTGGCGACCTGAGCGTCACCGACGTCTGTTTCACAGTCGGCTGCTCCTCGCTGGGCACCTTCAGCACTCGTTTCACCGAGCTCGTCGGCGTGCCCCCCAGCACCTACCGGCGGGATGCGGCGCGCGAGACCGCGGGGATGCCGTCATGTGTAGCAAAACAGGTGACCAGACCCGTCAGGAATCGAGAAGCGCCGGTGCGGGAGCCGCAACTAGCATGACCGCCATGGACATCAGCATTCACGGGAGCTTCCTCCCGCACAACGACCCCGACGCATCCCTGGCCTTCTATCGCGACGCGCTCGGCTTCGAGGTTCGCGCCGATGTCGGATACGGCGGCTTGCGCTGGATCACCGTCGGCCCCGCCGGCCAGCCCGGCACGTCCATCGTGCTGGAGCCGCCAACCGCGCCGGGCTGCGGCGCCACCGACGAGGAACGCCGCACCATCGCTGAGATGATGGCCAAGGGCAGCTACGCCCACATCCTCATGGCCACAGCCGACCTCGACCGTGCCTTCGCGCGGTTGGAGGCCAGTGGCGCCGAGGTCGTCCAGGAGCCGACCGAGCAGCCGTACGGGGTGCGCGACTGCGCGTTCCGCGATCCCGCCGGCAACCTCATCCGCATCCAGGAGCAGCGCTGAGCCATCCGGCGGTCGCAGCCAAGGAGAAGTTGTGGTCGAGACAGCACGATCAGCGGACGGAACCAGGATCGCGTACGAACGCACCGGCGACGGCCCGGTCCTGATCCTTGCCGGCGGCGCGTTGAACAACCGGCATTCAGCTGATGCGTTGGTCCCTCACCTCGTGGAGCGGTTTTCCGTCGTCGCATTCGACCGTCGCGGTCGTGGGGACAGCTCGGACACCCCACCGTACGCCCCGGCTCGCGAGGTGGAGGACCTCAAGGCACTCATCGATGCTGTCGGTGGTTCGGCGATGGTCTTCGGCCACTCCTCTGGCGCCGTCCTCTCGCTGGAGGCCGCCGCTGACGGCGCCGCAATCACCCGGCTGGCTGTCAACGAGCCACCGTACCTCACCGGCAACGCGGAGACAGCGGGTGCCACCCTGCGGAGGATCGAGGCCGCACTCGACGTAGGCGACCGGGGCACGGCGGTGGAGATCTTCATCCGCGCGACCGGCGCCCCATTCGACCCGGCGATCAAGACGCAGCCCTGGTTCGGAGGCCTGGAGGCGGTTGCTCACACCCTTCCTTACGACCTCGCCCTGGTCGGGGACAGCAGCGTCCCGGTCGAACGGCTCGCGAAGATCACGGCGCCCACGCTCGGCCTCTACGGCGGTGCCAGCCCCGAGTGGGCTGCAGCGTCAATCAGCGCGGTCGTCGGCGCCATCCCGGGTGCGACCCGGAAGGTCCTCGAAGGCCAGACGCACGCCGCCGACCCTGCGGTCCTGGCGCCGGTTCTTATCGACTTCTTCGGCTGAGCTTGCGCATTCCACGGATTCGCGCAGGAGTGCGTCGGTAACGCGAGATCCAGCGCGTGATGGGCCTTACATGCACATGTTCGGAATGTCGACGTGCTTTGTCGTCCCGGACTCCACGGTGATGCTGACGAACGGAGTCACGTTCGCCGGGGGCGGGAAGTGCGCCTGGAGTACGTACTCACCTGGAGCGAGAGCGAACTGATACGACGAGTTCGTCGAAACCTGCTCCTGCGCCCTGACGGTCGTGGGGAACACTGCGACTGATGAGCCAGCCCCGATGGACCTCCAGGTCATCTCACCTTCAAGCACAGTGACGGTCCCCGCTGCGTACTGCACACCAGGGGGCGGTCCGAGTGCAGCGCACGGGATGATCCCACCCACCACGAGACCTTCACCCGGTGGCGGGTTTGTTGACCCGCACGCGCTCGCGCTCACGACCAGAAAGAGCGACAAGAGCACCGGCCGAGATCGCATCGGGCGGGAGCTAACCACAGTTCCCTGTTGAGGATGTCTCGCCAACACTCACCTGCTCGACCCCGCTCGCAACGGCCATCGCAGACCGAACGGCGACCTGCGTCACCGCCCCGTGGCCGCCGACAACGAATACCGATTTGCTGAGGGGTTCATGTCCGGGCGACACAGGAGGCACACCGAGCAGGAACGCTGAACCTGCCGGCTCCAGGTTCACGTCAGTTGGAGGCAGCGCAGCGGACCAGACGGTCGCCCCGCTACTGAGTGTTCGGACGGACACGGCGGTAGGTGCGAACGAAGGATTGCCCATTGGTCCGTTGGTGAGCGCCGAAGTTCCATCCCATGAGAATGCCTTGACGTACGTGCCCTGAAGACGCGCGGCGACACGACCCGCGTGAGCGAGATCGTGGATCACCGTTCCGCCACATGCGGAGTCGTCCTCTGCGATCAAGGTTCCGTCGTGTGTCGCAACCACGCCAAAGACCGATGACCCAACCTCTGCTGAGTACAGCAGCTTGCCCGTGGACAATCGATATTCGCTGATCTGCGTGATGGAGACGAAGGAGGAGGTGGTTACGATCGCCTCGTCTGACGTGAGACTGCACGAGACAACGGAAATGTTTCCGTGGTCGCTGAAATCTCCCACTTGCGTGATCGGCCGGCGATTGTGTCCGGGGAGCGATACGTACAGCCACGCCGGCGACGCCACTCCGACGATTGTGTTCGCCGAGACCTGCACCGACTGTTGGCCAGCGGGCGCGGCGTTGGGTCCAAGAACCTCGCAGAGGTGACGACTGTCGTCGGCCCAGGTTCCGCCGCTGAGGTTACTCGCAATCAGCCGGCCGTCAGACGAGTACAAGGTGTTGCCGATCTCGACGCCTGAACCGTCCGGCGATTGCTCTCCGAGTCCCCGAATCGAGGCTGCGAACTCCATCCAACCAACCGCGTGACCCTGCCAATCGCTCGCGATGAGCCGCCTGGGATCGGCTGCGTCGACGGTCCAGAAGACGGCGACGCCGGCCGGCAGAGCTTTCTGGGTGATCGGCAGCGGCGCGGATTGTCCGCTGTCGGTCGCCCAATTCAGAAGCGCCCCGGGAGCCGGCGACCATTGCGGGGGAGTTCCCGATCCGCCGTTGCACCCGGCCAGGGTTGCAACTGCCGCGCACCCAACGAGGCCCTGGCGCACGGCGCAAAACGGTCGCCGCCTGGGTACTCCCACGCCCCTTGAGCCTCTCACCATCACTGACTCCACTCCTTGTCCCAGTATGTCCTACGCCCATCCGAACCGCAGGGTTCCCGCGAGACCCACGACCAGCAGAGATATCCTCGACGGCCTCGTGCGCAAAATCCCCTGATTCGCTAAGGGGTTTGTGGCGGAGGGAGAGGGATTCGAACCCCCGGTGGCTCTGACACCACTGCGGTTTTCAAGTTCGTACCGTGCGACTCCGGTAGTTGCCGTGGACGTCCGCAGCGTATTCAGAATTCGGCGGTCACATAGGGATTCCGTCCGCCGGAGTTCGGACCTGACCGCGCCATACGGTGTCAGTTAGGGTGTCAGTCGGCTCAAGGCAAATGAGGCTCGTGTGGGTGAGAGTTTGCTCACTCCCCCTAGAGAGTCGGTCACCGATTGTGAACATCGAACTGGTAGGGCGCGGCCCGCTCCCTTCTTAGGGGGACTGCTACGGCTGTAGTAGCGGGATTTGCATGTTCACCCCGAAGACCATGATCTCCCAGGTCGTGCCCGGGTCAGCCTTGATCATCAGGGATATCGGCACCCCGGGCTTGGCCTCTCCGTCGTCCCCGTAGCCGATTGTGGGCATCCCGCACGATTCCCACGTGGCTGTCGAACCGTCGGATCCGATGATCTCGAGCGCTCCAGGGCCGGAACAGCTGAGCGCGCTGTTCCAGTACTTAGTGGTCGGGGTGAAGGTCGGCAGCGTGACCGACCCCGTCCCGTGCGTGTCGGGAATCAGTGAGGTCTCGCCGGGGTGAAGCGTGAAGTCGATCGGGTATGGGTACCCGGGGGCCGGCGTTGGCGGCACGATCTCGTAGGGTTTCGGCGCAGCTCCACTGAACTGCACGACGCGCGCCTCCCATGTCGTCGACTGTGTCGTCGCTATGCGCAGGGACACTGGTTGCCCGGTGACCTGATTCTGCGGCACCAGGAGGCCGTTGATGCCGGGTGAGGCGTTGCAGCTCTCTGACGTGTAGTCCACCGAACCGTCGGACGAGAGGATGGTGATCGACCCGGTTCCCATGCAGGCATACTCAATCCAGTACGGCTTGGTCGGGGTGAAGGTCGGCAGGGACGCTGACCCGTCGGCGTACGTGTCGCCGACCAAGAGCGGAAAGGCGCCCACCGGGAACGCGATACTCAGACTCGGAAAGTTCGCCGGCACCTGGCTTTCTGCGACGAGCAGCTCCCATTTCACCGACGAGCCGGTCACGACTTCCAGGCTCAACGGTGCGCCGGTTGCCGCTGCATCCAGTGCGACCGTGGTCGCAGCCACGGACCTTGAGCAGGGTTGAAGATCCGCCTTGACCGCCCGGTTGGTCGACTGGATCTCAAGCTGCCCGCTCCCAATGCAGTCGTATTGGACGTACAACACCTTTGCTTGGGCCAGGAAGGTGGGGAGCACCGCTCTGCCCTTGCCGCGCGTGGTCGGCACCACGATCCGCGCTGATGCGGGAAACCCGGCGCTACCGGTGACGGGCATTGCGGCAAGCTTGGTAGCCGGCGCAGGTGCCGCCGAGTGGACGTGACCGCTGAGCTCGAGCCCAAACATTGCAACCGCCACGGCGACAACCGCGACACCGACCGCCCCCGCCAATCGACTAAGAGCTCTCTGACGCGGACGGTCGGCCACATGAGCGAAGGTGGTCAGCCGCGCTGGTGGGTTCTTGGCCTCGATGCGCTCGTCCATGGACACAGCTCTCCGAACGACAGGTGGCGCGGACACTTCGGCTCCCGCTCGGGCGCGCGTGATCAAGCCGTGTGGGAGCGGGCTCTTCAAAGCTGTCAGCCGGTCACTCAACGATTCCGACAACTGCGGTGCGTTCATCGACTGTCCTCCAGCAGCTTCCGCCGCAACGCGATGAGTGCCCGGTGCGTGGCGACTGCGGCGGCACCCGATGAGATACCCAGCGCGGCCGAAATACCCGCGTAGTCGAGATCAGCGCCGAAGCGCAACGCGAGTACCGAGCGCTGGTGCGGCGTGAGCTCACGAATTGCTTCAAGGAGCCGATCGTTGCTGATTCCAAGCGGTATATCGTCGTTGCCGGTCCAGCCACTGCGAAGCTGGACGAGTCGTTCCCACAGTCGTTGCCGGCGCACCGCGGCTCTCCCCGCATCCCGCGCGACGTTCACGACAATGCGCCAGAGCCATGCCTCGACCTGTCCTTTCCGACTGTCGAAGCGTGGTAACCCCCGGAGGGCACGCTCAAGCGCCGATTGCGCGAGATCCTCGGCCTCGAGGTCACTGCCCGCCACCATGCTTGCGAATTGATAAACGCGGGCGGCGTACCGCTCGCAGAGTTCGCCGGCGGAAAGCGATATCACCTTGTCGCTTGCCGATACGGGGTCGGCAGCCACTGACGCAACGGTCGCGGACGTGGTCACGAGATGCATACGCTCGAAGTGCCAGTAAACATTACATGGCCCTCCCCGGGCGGGAGGACGCCCTCAGGTCACTCCTCTGGCGCCGTGACCTTGCCACCAAGGTGCCCGGCTCCTTGAGCAGTCTGGAAGTGGCTGCTCATGCGCATTCGCGGATGCTGCCACGGGCGAGGTCTTCTTTCGTCGAACCCACCTGACGCTGATCAGTGCGGTTCTTGAGATCGTGCGCCGTCCATTCACGGCGGTCCGCTAACGGCCGCTTCCTATCACGAGTGCAACGGTTGCACGGAGGCTACGTCCGCCGAAGAACGCGCACGCTCGCCCGGCAAGATGTCAGAAATGGTGTCAGGGGATCGACTCGCGGCGCCGTGGTGATCGCGAATTAGTCGCGTCGGACACCAAGCTCCAGGCGCTCAGCTTGGATCTCAATTACGTTCTGGAACGGGCGGCCAGCAGCGGCTTCCCAAAGCCGCTGAACAATGGCCTGCGCTTCCGCCACCCGGTCTGCGTTTCGCAGCAGCAGGGCGAAGCCCAGCGGGCTCCTGGGTTCGAGGCGCCATCGGGGTGCCCGGGGCGTCGACTGGTCCCACCAGGCGAGGAGGCCTGAGCGCGTTGACGCGGCCACGAGAGCCGGCCCGACGTCAGCAATCAAACGCTGCCGCAGGTCGAGCAGTGCTGCGTCCATCTGCGCGTAGGGCCACCAGGTGTCGTGAGGATTCTGTTGGTCCAAATCACCGATTCTGGCTCGCAGCCAGCAGGCTCCCTCACGCACGGCTTTTGGTCGCCCAGCTTCTGCCCCTTCGCGACCCATGATGTCATCGAATAGCTCGTCGATCTCGCGCACATAAACACCGGCATTGACGGTAAAGCGGTCCCCCCACTTGCTGCCCTGAAACCCTAGGACGTGAATCAGTCCGGGCTCGGTCTCGCGGTTGAAGGATTGCCCGAAACGCTTGTAGCCCTCTTGTCGAAGGCTCAAGCCTAGCTCCTTGACAGCTTCGTTCAACGCCACCGGCATACGCGCAAGGATATGCCTTGGGAAGTCGCAGCCACGGGGTCAACTGCCTCTGATTGGCCATGGTTGGGGGCGTTTCGTGACGCAAGCCGGGCGTGCGCACCAGTAGGTGCAACTGTGTGTGATGTGAAGGAGCGATGCCGAGAAAGAAATGCGATGGATGCGGAGAAAAGATGGAGGGAGAGAAGGCGGACGGGTGCGCGGGGCGATGTGAGATGAGGGCGTTGGGCGCGGAGGTGTGGCCTGGGTGAGCTGGCTCGGGGTGTGTGTGGTTTCGGAGCGGGCCTGTTCACTCCCGGCGCCGGCGCGTTGCGGTTATCGAGCCATCCCGGGGCGGGGGGACCAACCCAGTCGCCGGGCCCGCTTCCGCTCCTCTCGCTGCCGGCGCCTGTGCTCCGCTGGGGTCAGGTGCGGGGACGTCAGTAGAACCACGGCGCGCTCGGCGCTTTCCTGCACCGGCGTCCACGGACCTCCCGGGGCCTGCACTCGAGCGCACTCCGCGGCTGCAGCGGCGATCTCCCGCCACGCGGCCACGGCTGCGGGCGTTGGGGCGGACGCCCCGCGGAGTACATGAAGTCTCTCTGCGGCTGCGAAGGCGCTGTCCCAGTGGCGCAGTGCCCGGCGCACAGCGGCCTGGCGTGCGCGTTCCTCGCGCGCGGTGGCACGAACGCCGGCCGGCGTTCTCCCGGCGCGTCTCCCAGAAGTCTGCTCCGGAGAGACGTAACTGCCCCCTGGGATGTGGCCATCGCGGCAGCGACTCGGGTTGGCCCTGGCGCCGACGCCGGTAGGCAGCAGCCCGACACGCTTGGCCGCAGAAGCGCGGCGGACGGCCGCGGACGGAGCGCCTGTCTATTGCAACGTTGCACGCGGCGCAGTGGACTGGACCCTGATCGACGACGGGTGGCTTCACGATGTCGTCATCGCGCCGCGATCGCGACCAGGACGAACACCGGCGTCATCCGGCGACCGTTGCCATGCCTCGATATGACGCGCATTGGACCGAGTATGCCGTCGCGTCCCGAACGCACACCAGTGATCGCGAAAAGTGTAAGCGACCAGTAAGCGCTAGGGGTGTAGAGTGCAGACATGGCGCAGTCAGAGTTGGTCTTCGATGAACCTCGTGTACGAGAGAACGCAGAGGTTCGGTTCCAACCGCTGACGTCCGTCCGCCCTTCTCACGAAGACGGTATTCGTGTACGCGCGCTGCTGATCACCGTAAGCGAAGCCGCAGAGCGACTTGGATGCGGTCGCACGTTCGTGTATGAGCTCATCAGCGCTGGCGAGCTTGAGACGGTCAAGCTTGGAAGGCTGCGCCGGGTTCCCGTGGCAGCGCTCGACGCCTTAGTCGAACGCCTTCGAGTAAGCGCACGCGACGACTGATCGTGATTTCGCGCCGCGCTCGCATTCGAGATCGGTACGGCGCAACCCAGAGCAGTCCGCTAAGTACGCAGGATGTCGTCCATTGCACGTGCGGCTTCGCGCTGCATCGTCGGGGTGACATGGGAGTACAGATCGAGCGTGATGCCCACTGTGGTGTGGCCCAACATCTCTGAGACGATCTTCGGGTGTATGCCACGGCTCAGTAGCAACGTCGCGGCGGTATGGCGCAGATCGTGAAAGCGAATGCGGGGGAGACCGGCGCGCTTCAACAAGGGCACGAATTGCCCGAGCAAGAGGTGGCTTCCATCCTGTGGCTTCCCGAATTGGTTGGGGAAGACGAGATCGTGGTCGTCCCACTCGTCGCCGAGAAGCAGACGCACCTCGGTCTGTCTGGCACGATGCCGGCGCAAGGCATCGCTGGCGAAGTCGGAGAGTTCGACCTGGCGCCGCGAGCGGGAGGTCTTCGTCTCGGCGATGACGAGTTGACGGTCGAACCCGCGCTGGAGAGTGCCCGCGACGTGGACCGTGCCGCGGTTGAGATCAACGTCGCGCCAGCGAAGCGCGAGCAGCTCACCGCGTCTCATGCCCGTGCTGACGGCGACCGCGACGATTGCCTCAAGTGGCCCTTGCTTCGCCGCCTCGAGCAGCACACGTACCTGATCCGGGTTCAGGACCGTCATCTCAATTCGGCGGACACGTGGAGGGTCGACCAGGTCAGCAACGTTGCGAGGCACGAGGTTCCAGCGCACCGCTTGGCCGAGCGCCGTGTGAAGCGTCGCGTGGAGGTGATGCACCGAGGTCGTACTGAGGCCGGCACGGAGGCGGCCCTCGTAGAGACGCGTCAGGTGTTGTGGCGTCAGCCGGCTGACCTTCACGTGGCCGATCACCGGCACGATGTGAATGCGGACGTACTCCTCGCTCCGGCGCCAGGGTGCCGGGCGCAACTGGGATCGTCTCCCCTCGAGCCACGTGGCAAGGAATGAGGCGATCGTCTCCTGGCCGCTGGGCAGCGGCAGGCCACTGCTGAGCTGTTGAGTCAGCGCTCCGAGCTTGTGGGCCACTTCGCTCCTGGTCTTCCCGTAGACGTAGCGCCGCCGTCCATTCAGCCCGGTCGCGTAGGCCGCCCAGCGTCCGTCCGTGCGCTTGACGATCGACCCCTCACCCTTCCCTCGTCTCCCTGGCACCCAGTAAGTATGCGAGCCCCCAGGATAGGGTGTCAATAAGGTGTCAAACTCAATGTGAACTGACCTGGGCGGATTGCTGGCCTGAAGCCTCGCGGATCAAAGCCCCTTATTCGCTAAGGGGTTTGTGGCGGAGGGAGAGGGATTCGAACCCCCGGTGGCTCTGACACCACTGCGGTTTTCAAGACCGCTCCGATCAACCGCTCCGGCATCCCTCCGCGCGGGGTCAGTCCAGTTTAGGCGGCCATCACGGTGACGGACTGACCCCAGGCCACGCGTGAGGAGCGCAGGAACCTCGTCGTTGACGAATTATCCCCAGAGGGTGACCATGGCTCGCATGGCAGCGATGTTGATCTTCGTGGGGTGCATCGCCGCCTTCCTGGTCGTTCTCTTCTGGTACGGATTGCGACGCGAGCCCAACCGCGACCCGGCAATCGGGACCAACAGCCCGTATCCCGCCGGCCCCACGGGGGCAGGCGCCGACGTTCCCCCGTACCTCCCGACCTTCACCGTCAGCGACGCGGAAACCTTCCGTCGCGGCGCAGACCGGCGACTGACCCGCATATTCCGTCAACCGCGGGTCAAGGCGCGGAGCTGGATGGACGAGCCGGGTGCGCTCGAGGCTGCTGGCCTTGTCGATGCTCCGGCGCCGGCGGATCCCGACCCCGGCACTCTAGTGGCCGCGCATTCACATCGGCACAGGAAGCGCCGCTAAACCGAGGCCGCCGTCATCTCCTCGAGCTGATCAGCGTGCTCCTCGAGGTGGCCGACGAGGAAGCGCTCGACCAACTCCTCGACGGTGATCGCCCCGCGGGTCGGATGCAGCCCGCGGATCCCCCACTGGCCGGCTGCCATACCAGCGAGGAAGCCGCGCAACGTCGCGATGCCCTCACGCGCGTCCGACCACAGCACAGCCACCGGCTCGCGTCGGTCCCGCTCGATCGTCCCGATGCGCTCCGGGTCGCTCTTGGTCCGCCCGAACGGTACCGGTTCGCCCGAGGGCTGCCCACGCAGCACCGGCCCCGCCTGCATGATCCAGTACGGGATGAATTCGGCGACATGTGCCCAGGCCTGGCCGCGATCCCACCGCTCGCCGCTCTCAGGGTCCGCAGCGCTGAGCGCTCCTGGCGATGGCTCGGCAGCCGCGGCGGCGGCAAGCCGGGTTTCCACCGCATCGACTCGCGCGATGAAGGCGTCACCGACGCTCATCGAAGCGGCCGCAACGCCCCGCCCGCGGCCACACGGTTGCGAAGCATCCCCAATCGTTCGACGCTGAGCTCGACGACGTCGCCGGGCTGCAACCACGGGTATCGATCAGTGCCGTGCACCATGGACAGCTCGAGAATACAGCCCGTCCCACACGTACCGGAACCGATCACGTCACCGGTCTCGACGCGCGTCCCGCGCGACGCGTAGGCGAGCATCTCGCCGAAGCTCCAGAAGATGTCCGCCAACGATGCGCGCGAGTACTCGACGCCGTTCACCGAGGCTGTCATCTCGAGGTCGTAGCTCTTGTTGCGGCGCGTGTCCTCAAGCTCATCGGGAGTCACGAACACCGGTCCGATCGACGTGGCGAAATCCTTGCCCTTCACGGGACCCATGCTCAGTTTCATCTCCCGCCGCTGGATGTCGCGAGCACTCCAGTCGTTCATGACGCAGTAGCCGGCGATGCCGCGTTGCGCGTCCTCAGGATCGAGGTCGGCGCCACCGATTCCAACCACGGCCGCGACCTCGAGTTCGTAGTCCATCTCGGCGCAGCCCGGGGGGATCGCGACGTCGGCATCAGGGCCGCAGATCGCGTAGGGGTTGCTGAAGTAGAAGACGGGCAACTCGTACCAGTCCGGGTCCATCTCGAGCCCGCGGCGCTGGCGTGCCGTGCGCACGTGCTGCTCGAACGCGTAGAAGTCGCGCACCGTCGGCGGCCGTGGAATCGGCGCGCACACGCGCACCGCGTCGAGCTCGAAAACCTGATGCGGGTCCCGGCGGAGTTCGTCACCCTGAGCGGCAAGCCGCGTGCCGTCGTCGCCGAGCAGGCCGATCAGCGTCGTGCCCGGTGTGGAGGCGTGGATGCGGCCGTCGACGAGCAGGCCGGTGCGCTCGGCGTCGTGGTTGTTCTCGGTGAACGTCACCCAGCGCATTGACGCCGTCGCCTTCGCCGTCGCTCCAGGACCACGAGCAGCGCGCCGGCCGCGACGAGCACGAGCGATCCCGCAACCAGCAACGGCACCACTGCCCCCAACGGCTGCGCCGAGACGGCGGTCACACCGGTGAGCAGGCCGAGGCTCGCGGCAGCGATACCGGCGCTGTCTTCAGCGTCGAACCCGCTGGCGATCCGCACCCGGTTGGTCGGCACCCACGCCACCGGCGTGGCGGTGGGAGATGGTGTCGCACGAGGCGTGGTAGCAATCACGTGCCGCGCGGCCGCCGGCCGTGGGATGGCGGCGTGCGCGGTGCGCTCAATGACGATGGCCATGCTGCCGTAGATGGTGAAGGTCTTGGCGAACTGCGCCATGGTCGTGCCGTTGTACGAGCCGGTGAGCGGATCGCTGAACTCGAGGGTCCCGGCGGTGGTGTCGACGCCCATCAGCACGACCACATGGCCGGCCTCGGTCCACGGCACCACCCGCCCGTCCCACGCCGTCCAGGTGCGCGCGGTCTGCGACGTGTAGTCGACGGTGGTCCAGACGAGCACCGGATGGCCGGCCTCAACAGCGGCGTAGAGCGCTTGAGGATTCCAGCCGGTGAGCTGTGCGGCAACGGGGACGCCGAGCGATTCCGCGACTCGGGCGACCACCGGCGCGTAGGCTCCCCACCCGGCGTATGCCGTCCAGTGCGGATTGCTCCCCGGCTCCGAGCCCATCACGTAGCCGACGAAGTCCGTGTACGGGTCGCCCCACTGCGCCGGAAGGCCGTTCGCTCCAAGCACGGGGGCACGCGTGTCAGTGGGGAAGTGGCCCTGGACCCATTGCTGGGTGGTCCGCACGCCCACCGAACCCAGGGCGATGGTGAGCGATGTCGCCTCGCAGTCGAGCGGCATCTGCATGCGTTGCGTTCCCACCGGGAGGCGATACACGGCGGCCTCCGCCGTGGTCGGGGCGCTCGCGATCGCAACCGCACCCAACCCGAGGGCGACGGTCGCGGCGATCCCCCTCCGCGCGTGGACCACGACCTGACTCTACGGGTGCTCGCATTTGAGATGGTCGCGAGCCGGACACGACATATACTGGCCCCGGCCTGGGGAGGTGGCTGAGAGGCTGAAAGCGCCCGCCTGCTAAGCGGGTGAGGGATCTTAAGTCCCTCCGGGGGTTCGAATCCCCCCCTTCCCGCCAGGCCTGTTCTCGGCAAGGTTCTCAGGATCCTCCGGCACCGGAGCAACCGCGGGAAATTGCCGCCCACCGAGGGCCTCGATCGCTCTCGGAAGCGCTTGCCACCGTCGCAACGGCCGACGAGTGCCGTTAGCCAGCAACCGGCCGTCTGGGGTGTGTGTGAACTGTGCGCTGCACGTTGCTTCCTGCTGCACTGCGCTGAGCGGCCGTAGCGTGAAAGTCGGAGTGTCTAGGCCTCGACGAGGATCACCAGGGACTCAGGGATAACCCCGTCGTACTGCATGGCTGCACGCATCTCGTCGTTCTCCATCGCGGCCATGACCTTGTCCATGTCCGCCACATCCATGACGATCGCAACGCGGTTGGGATTCTGCGGATCGATGAACTTACGGATGTTGGTGACGCCGAGCGGGCCGAAGACTTCCTCACGTTTCGGAGAGGCGAGCCAATGCTTCTGATCCTTCACATCGTGGTGAGCGACGACGGTCGTCATGATGTCTCCTCGTACCGTTGCGCCCGGCGAGAGCCGGGTCGGGCGCAGATCGTACTCCGCCGCCACGCGCGGCGATGCGGTGGTCGACGGATGGCTTCGAGCCAGGATGCACGCCGCACCCCCTGACCTCACGGTGTTCGATGAACTGCTGGCACCCGATTACCAAGGCGATCGTGCTGCCCAGAAAGCCTTTACGTCCTAATCGCGTTTGGTGCGGCTCACATATCGCGGGACGTCAGCTTCGCCGGCGTCCCCGGCGCGGAGGCTTGCGGCCAGGTCTTCGAGCGCGCCGGTGAGCTGCTCGGGGGAGATGGACCTGAGCCCGGCGACCGTCCGCTCGGCCACCGTTCGCCAGGCAGCTTTCAACTTGGGCAGGAGCGCGCGACCGGCGTCGGTCAACTCGACGATGGTCGCGCGTGCGTCCGTCGACGATGGACGGCGAACCACGAGCCCGGCAGCCTCGAGCTGACGGACGCTCAACGTGATCGTCGGTGGCTCATAGCCGCTCGAAGCGGCCAGCTGGGCCTGTGTACACGGCCCGAAGGTCTCGAGCTCGAGCAGGAGGAGCTTGTGCCCCGGATGGATACCGAACGGGGCAAGTGCCGAGACGGCGAGGGCACGGTGCCGGATGCCGATCGCGCGGATCGCCTCGTTGAGCGCGTCGGCCTCGTCGTAGTTCACCCAGCGACCTCTTGACGGGCGGATAGTTAGGTGCCTAACATTAGGCGCCTAAGTAAAAGTCTACCGCCTGGCACCGCAGTGGTGCGGGTGGTCGCAGCACCGAGGAAAGGAGTCGCGCCATGGCCACCACCACCATCAACCACGCTGCCAGTGCCACCGATCACACCGTCCGAAACCGTGCGCTCGGCGTCGTGGGAGCCGTGCTTGGGGCCGTGGTCGTCTGGACGATCGCCGTCCCGCTCCTGGGGACCCATCTCTTCATTCGGTTCGGCACGGGCGCGGCTCAGGGCATCGGGCTCGACTACGTGATCGGCATGAGCCTGGGCGCGTCGCTCGCTGGGTGGGCGTTGCTCGCCGTACTGGAGCGGCGCAGCGCTCACGGCCGCACCATCTGGACACGCATCGCCGTGGTTGTCGCGCTGGCTTCGTTGAGTCTGCCCTTCATCGCCGGGACCACGACGTCGACCAAAGCAGCACTCGCGCTGATGCATGTCGCGGTCGCCATAGTGCTCATCCCCACGCTGAGGCGCGGCCCGTCGACACGACGCCTCTCCTGACATTGCGCACGCGCATCCGAGAGCGGCGCAAATAAGATGCGGACGCTTGCTCTTCGGATCCTCGGGTGAGGCGACGCGCGCTAGGAGGTGGCGATGTCTTTCTGCACAGTGGTCGAATGGGATCAGGACCTTGGTCAGGTTCTGCGCACCCTCCCCGGAAGCGACACGCAGCCTGAAGGATCGCTGGTGCGCATCTTCGGGTCATCCGAGAAGGGCACCTACGCGATCGAGCTGTGGCACTCCGGTGAGGACGCGCGCCGATTCGCCGAAGCGAGTGCACCGGCACTCGCACAATCGTCGTTGCCGCCACCCGCGAGGGTCGCGGGATTCGAGACGTCCTCGGTGTTCATCCGCGCCGCGGAATCAGGCTGAGACTCGCTCGGCGGCAAGCTCGCCGAGCACGGACATCGCCATCTCCAGTTTCCGTCGCGGTGCGCTGAAACACAGCCGCAGATGGGAGGGCACGCCGAATGCTATCCCGGGGGTCAGCAGCACGCGCCGCTCGGTCAGCGCATCGATGAGCTCGAGCGTGTCCGGCCAGGGGCTGCGGAGCCAGAGGTAGAGACCTCCCTGCGGTTCGATCGCGTCGAGTCCGTCGGCGCGGACGCGATCCATCACCATGTCGCGGCGCTCGCGATATGGGATCGGATTGATCTCCCACGAGTCGAGATGGAGCAGCGCGCGCTGCGCCGTCGCCGGCGCGTTGACAAAGCCGAGCGCACGCAGCGCCTGGGCGAGACCGCGATGGGTCTCGGCGCTGACCAGCGACGGGTGCAGCACGAGATATCCGATGCGCTCGCCCGCAACGCCGAGATCCTTGGAGAAGGACCTCGCAAGCACGGTGTGCTCGTAGACGCTGAATGGCTCGACACGCCGGTGCGGGGGATAGGTGAGCCGGCGGTACACCTCGTCGATGATCAGCAGCACCTTGCGGTCGTGCTTGTCGTTGTGCGCCTCGAGCACCGCCGCAAGCCCGGACAGCTCGCCGCCGTCGAGCACATGGCCGCTCGGGTTGCACGGCGAGTTGACGATCACCGCCGCGGTATGCGCGGAGAGCGCGGCGCTGATGCCGTCGAGGTCGAGACGCAGGTCGGGTCCGGTCGGCACCGGCACGAATCGTGCCGCAGCGGTTTCACAGTACAGGCGGAATTCCGGAAAGTACGGCGCGACGCCGATGACGTCATCACCCGGGTCGACAAACGTGCGGATCGCGATTGCGATCGCAGCCGCGGCGCCCGGCGTCATCGCGATCGAATCGCTGCTGATGCCAGGGAAGTCGACGTCCTCGGCGGCGCGTTCGCGCACGTCCGCGTAGCCGAGATTCGGCATGTACCCGAACCGTCCAACGAAGCGCTCGCGGCTCGCCGCGGCGAACGCCTCAACGACGCTCTCCGGCGCCTCGAGTGGCTGGCCGATGGAGAGATCGGCGACAGTCTCCTCGCCGAACTCGGCCCGAAGCCGCTCGCCCTCCATGAACATGCGCCGGATCCAGCCACCATCCTGGAGTTGCGCCCGCGACCACCGGGAGATCGGCACGGTCAGGCGATGCTGGTCGTGCCGGAAACGCCGCCGGTGTGCCAGCTGAACGGGTAGTCGCGGTCGAAGATCTGGCGCGCGATCGCCGTGCGGTGCAACGGCCGGAACGTGTCGATCATGACCGCAAGCTCGTCGGTTTCGCGGGGACGGTCGAGTGACGCTTCGAGCGCACCCGGTTGTGGCCCATGCGGCAACCCGCCGACGTGATGCGTGAACGAACCCTGGCTGATGCCGCGACGGGCCGCGTAGTTGCCCTCGACGTAGTACAGCACCTCATCCGAGTCGAGGTTGCTGTGGTGATAGGGGAGGTGGATCGCGTCGGGGTCCCAGTCGAGCTTGCGCGGGACGAACGAGCAGATCACCAGGTTGGTGGCCTGGAACGTCTGATGGATCGGTGGGGGCACATGAAAACGACCCGCGCGGGGCTCGAAGTCATGAATGTTGAACGTGACCGGATAGATTGTCCCGTCCCATCCGATGACGTCGAACGGATGATGGTCGAGCACATAGCGGCTCACATGGTTGGAGCGCTTGAGCCAGATCTCCGCCGGTCCCTGCGTGCTGCTCTCGAGTCCGTCGGGGCCGTGAAAATCCCGCTCGCTGAACGGCGCGAACTCCGTGAGCTGGCCGTTGCGTGCGCGATAACGATCGGGCACATCGACGAGGCCGGTCACCTCCATACAGAGCAGGCGCACGTCGGCGAGGTCGTCGAAGTCGATGCGGTAGATCGTGCCGCGCGGAATCACGATGTAGTCGTGGCGCTTGAAGATCAGGTGCCCGAACTGGCTGTGCAGCGCGCCGCTGCCCGCGTGCACGAAGAGCACCTCATCCGCCGAACCGTTGACATAGAGCACCTGCTGCGGGCTCACCGGCGCGACGAGCCCGATGTGCACGTCGTCGTTGACGAGCAGCCAACGCCTCCCGGTGATGACGTCGCCCTGCGGCGGCAGGTCGAACCCCTTGAGGTGCGCGTTGGTGTGCACCTGCTCGTGCTCGGGCGTCATGAGGTCGGCGGGACCCTCGCTGACGTCCTGCGCGCCCTCCGGCATGTTGCGGTGATAGAGGAGCGAGGAGGGTCCGCTGAAGCCCTCGCGTCCGAAGAGCTCCTCATACGCCAGGTGTCCGTCATCCGAGAAGCGCATGTGCCGCTTGCGGGGGATGTCGCCGAGTTGCCGGTACGGTCGCACGCCCAGAGCCTACCGGTTCGGTGCTACGCCGGTGCGCCGACGACCTCGAAGATCGCCTCGAGCTCGACCGCGGCACCAAGCGGCAGCTGCGCGACGCCGATGGCGCTGCGTGCATGACGCCCACGATCGGGGCCGAGCACGGCGACGAGCAGGTCGGAGGCACCGTTGATCACCGCCGACTGCTCGGTGAATGTCGGAGCGCTCTGGACGAAGCCGGTGAGCTTGACCACCGCGATGGTGTCGAGGGTGCCGAGCGCCGCGCGCGCCGTCCCGAGCAGGTCGATGGCGGCACCTCGGGCCAAGGCGTATGCGGTGTCGGTGTCCACGTCCTCACCGACCCTGCCGGTCACCACCGCGCCGTCATGTTTGCCGAGGTGACCGGAGAGGAACAGCAGGTCGCCCGTGCGCCGAGCCGTGACGTAGTTGGCGACGGGGACGGTGGTCTCCGGGATGACGATGTGCAGCTCGGCGAGACGGTCGTCGACGCTCACGGTCAGTAGTCGTGAAGGTAGTCGCAGTTGTCGGCGAAGCGCTCGGCGTCGAAGCCGAAGCCGACCCGAACCGAATCGGTGCGGGTGATGTTGTTGCGGCTCAGCATGCGCAGCTGATCACGGGTCACCGGCGCGTGGCGCAGGAGCTTCTCCATGATGAAGGCGGGTGGCATCATCATGGGGACCGGAATGTGGACGATCTTGCGGTGCAGGCCCAGCGCGGTCTTGATCGTCCGGACGATGTCCTCGTAGCTCATCTGGTCCGGGCCGCCGATCTCGTAGACGCGGTGTGCCGGGCCCCGCTCGAGGCTGAGGACGATGCACCGCGTGACGTCACCGATCGAGATCGGCTGGAAGAGCGTCCTGCCGTCGCCGGCGACGGGGATGACCGGGTTGATCCGCATCATCCGGGTGAGCAGCGTGAAGAACCCGTCGCCGGGGCCGAAGATGAGGCCCGGACGCAGCCCGGTGTAGGGCACGCCGCTGGCGCGGACGGCCTGCTCGCCCTGCCATTTGCTCAGCAGGTACGGGTATCGCGGATCCGGATCCGCCCCGAGCGCGCCCTGGTGGACCAGGTGGCCCACCTGGGCCTGCTTTGCCGCCTCGACAACGTGCTCGGTGCCCTCGCGGTTCACCCGGTCGAAAGTCTGGCGGCCACGCTCCTGGATGATCGCCACGAGGTGGACCACCGCGTCGCAGCCTGCGAAGATCTCCGCGAGCTTCGGCGCGTTGGTGAGGTCTGTCTGGACGAAGGTGACCCGGTCGCCCTTCGGACGCCGCGTGGTCCCACGGGCCACGATGACCACCTCGTGCCCCGCGTCCTTGAGCGCGCGAACGGTGTGGATGCCGACGAAGCCGGTACCGCCGGTCACCGCAACGCGCACGCAGTTCCTCCTCGCCGGGGTGGGACGTTCGCCCGCGAGTTTACGGGCAGGGCCG
>OBLU010002033.1_pt1 | contig 18775 bp, 18 predicted proteins | sample 1518681 | NCBI WGS metagenome assembly OBLU01 (sample SAMEA3539304, study PRJEB22396) | soil metagenome | biome: tundra; feature: field; material: soil | place: USA | collected 2010-05 | depth 0.15 m | reverse complement strand
AAGCAGATCATCCAGGCAGTGTCGATTCCGGTGATGGCCAAGGCTCGCATCGGCCACTTTGCCGAAGCTCAGATTCTGCAGGAGCTGGGAGTCGACTTCATCGACGAGAGCGAAGTTCTGACTCCCGCAGATGAAGCGCATCACATCGACAAACATGCGTTTACGACACCCTTTGTCTGCGGAGCGCGCAATCTGGGCGAAGCCTTGCGTCGTATCGCCGAAGGCGCCGCCATGATTCGCACCAAGGGTGAGGCCGGCACAGGGGACGTGGTTCACGCTGTGCGACACATGCGCCAGATCACCAAGGAAATGAAGGCACTGACCGTTCTCTCCGAGCAGGAACTCTATGCTGCTGCAAAGGAACACCAGGCGCCCTATGAACTGATCCGCATGGTCGCTCAGACCGGAAAACTGCCGGTCCCGAACTTCTCTGCCGGGGGTATCGCGACGCCTGCAGACGCAGCGCTCATGATGCAACTGGGAGCAGAAGCGATCTTCGTCGGTTCCGGCATCTTCATGAAGGAGCGGGCAACGCCGCTCGATGTCGAGAACGACGCGTCCGAACGGGCCGAGGCAGTTTCACGCGCCAAGGCGATCGTGATCGCAACCACGCACTACAACGACCCCAAGATCCTTACCGAAGCCAGCGAACTGGTTATAGGCACAATGAAGGGTTTGGCCGCCGCGGCCCTCGAAGAATCGCAACTGCTTCAAACGCGCGGCTGGTAGAAACCGAGGGCACGATTTGAGGACTCGCAGTCCCTTTGAGGACTCGCAGTCCCTATGTCGTGCCCAAGCCATCCTGATCCAAAATTCCATTCCGTCCGACCTCACCAGACCCGCCTCATGAGGCTAAAAGTCTGAGTCGCGACAAGCCCAATTTGCCATCGGGCCAGATTAACCTTAAAAAAAGAATTCCCTGCATTGAAGGAGTCAGCTAGCGCCGATGAGCGAAGTTCGTCCGGGGACTGAGTCAAACCGAGAGCAACGCAAGCCTCGCATCGGCGTCCTTGCCATCCAGGGGGATTATGCGGCGCACGCTGATGCTCTTGCAGATGCCGGCGCCGAGGCCGTCGAAGTCCGCAATCCTGAGGAACTGGCCGGCCTCGATGGGCTGATCCTCCCCGGCGGCGAATCGACCACCATGCTGAAATTCCTCGAACGACGCGGATTCTTTGAAGCTCTCGAGGCCTACGCCGCTCACCAGCCTGTTTTCGGTACATGTGCCGGAGCGATTCTGCTGGCACGCGAGGTGCGGCACCCCGCACAGCGCAGCCTGGGGGCTCTCGACGCGGTGGTGGAGCGAAACGCATATGGTCGGCAGATCGACTCAACTATCCTGACCGCGCCCTCCAGTCTCGCCGGTGGACCGCTGGAGATGGTGTTTATCCGCGCCCCGCGCATTGCCGAGACCGGGCCTGAGGTCGAGGTGCTCGCTCGGCGCGAGGGATTTCCGGTGCTGGTGCGCCAGGGAAACCTGATGGCGGCCACTTTTCATCCCGAGCTTTCGAGCGATCGGCGCGTGCATCGGCTATTTGTTGAAACAGTTCTTGCATCCAGTCAACAGAAATAGTCTTTGTAAGCTTTCCTGTGGCAAGATTAGGCGTCAGAAGAGAATTGCGACCATCTTCGACGAATCCACGTGCGTCCAATCGTCGGTGGGAGTAATCTCTTCAACACAGAGGCCCCGAAATGCCCGTCACTTTCACGCGAGCCCCAGCGGAAATTGAACCAAAAGAGCCCGGAATCGGTGGGAAACCGCCCGTAGACAGGCGCCCCACGGGCGGCGGAGGCGGCGGCGGCGATGACGATTGGCAAAGTAAGCGCGGTGGTCCGCGCGAGCGTCTACATCGAATTCGGTTCTTCGTCTTCTTCGGACTAGCGGGGGACATGATGTTCTTTGCGGCCCTTGTCGCGTTATTTTTCGCGCGCCAGGCCGGCATGCATATGGACCCGCGGACCCACGAAATGATCGGGGACTGGCACCCCATCGCGCTGCCTCCGATCCTCTACCTCAACACCGCCATCCTTCTGCTCAGCAGCCTGACCATGGAAATCGGACGGCATAACATCTTTCGCGAGATCGATGTTCTGGAGGAGTGGCTGGGCTTGGGCAGGCCCGCTCTTAACCGAACCCTGCCTTGGATCGGCGCTTCCCTGCTGCTTGGCAGTCTGTTTCTAGCCGGGCAGGCGCTGGCATGGCGTCAACTGACAGCGCAAGGATTTGCGTTCGATCACTGGTCGACGCCGGCAAGCTACTTCTTTTACGTGGTGACGGGGCTGCACGCGGCTCACTTGGTGCTGGGATTGGTGGCTCTTCTGTTCTGCTTGTGCGCCCTAGGGTGGCTGCGCAAGGTGGAGTTCCGCCAGATTGCGGTGGACGCTACGGCGTGGTACTGGCACACGCTGGGGTTAGCCTGGATGCTGCTGTTAGCGGTCCTGGTCGTTGGACAGTGAATCCACATCTTCGATGAGTGCAGCTCGGGCGAACTCAACAGGTCAGCCAGGCCGTCGCTTAAGACGTGGACAGGTAGATGGGCCGCTAGTTCGGGATCTTAGAAGCCATCCAAGCGTGCTGAGGCTGCTGCCGGTGCTGGTACAGGAACTCTCCGCCTACACCACAAATTCGTCATTTGATGCGGATCTCAGGTAGTTCCTGACCTCGCTCCGGAAACGATTTCCCTCGGTGCGAGTGCAGATGACCACGCTATGCTGCCACTCAGTACATGGAAAGAGGCCACCCCGTGCAGGTGAGATAATGCCTCTCAATATAATCGTTTCCGTTCACTAAGCGACACGGAGCGGCCTGTGTTGACGCCCAAAAAGCACGGCACGTATAATCGTGCTGCACGCGAAACGGTGCTTTTCATGAAGACAAATATTACCTTGAAAATTGAAACGGACCTCCTGCGAGAAGCGCGAGTCCTGGCTGCAGAACAGGGCACTTCGATCAGCGCTCTATTAACATCGCGCCTGGAGCAGGCAGTGCGCGAGCGCCGTGGGTACGAACAGGCACGCAGGCGGGCGGTTGCCCGCCTGCGCCGAGGCTTTGACTTGCAATGGAAACCTCCTGCTTCGCGGGAGGAACTCCATGAGCGCTAAGTGTTTTGTGGATACGAATGTCCTTGTGTATGCCCACGACTCTTCGGCCGGCCTGAAACATCAACGAGCCAAGGCCCTAATTGAGAGTCTCTGGGAATCGGGGTTAGGTATACTCAGCACTCAAGTGCTGCAAGAACTGTGTATTAACCTGCGCCGAAAGATTAGCGAGCCCTTGCCGATCGATGAGGTTCGCCAACTCATTCGTGACTATTCGACATGGGAAGTCATCACCAACACTTCCGAATCCGTTCTCGAAGCGCTCGATATGGAGGCTCGTTACAAGATTTCTTTCTGGGACGCATTGATTGTTCAAGCTGCAGACACTGCGGGCGCATCAGTTCTCTACTCCGAGGATCTCGCCGATGGACAGAGATACGGTGTCACGCGGGTGGCGAATCCTTTGGCGATGCCTACCCAGACATAAGCAGACTTCGCCTTCAACTCGGCGTCCGACTAGACGTTCGGGTGGCAGGGTTTCACTGTATCAAGCGGCTTGATTGCGGTTGTACTGCCCCGCTTCATATTCGTTGTATTCGGTGGCTGAAGGAGTTGTGTTCGGCGGCGAGAATGGCGAACTCCGCGGTGATTGCAAACGGGCTCCCTTTCGAGTCTGTACTGGAAGCATCCTCTGCCTTTGCCCACACATAATGCGATGGTGCATCGACTGAGGAATATCCCCTGCCAACAGTGGAACCAAGCCGTCTTGGCAGCATCCACGAACGTAGGTTCGTTCGAATTAGTGATTGCCCAGAGCATTTGACCGAAAACGCCAAATTTGCGTCAGCCTGGTCTGGCAGAAGCTGATGTATTGGAGCCCACAGAGACGGAAAGCCTCATCCTGGTATCTGAAAGGATACGAGCGAATCCAAATCACTTCCCGGTCAACCTTGACGGAAATAGCTCGGAAACCTAAGCTCAAACCAGCGGCCGGTCGCACGGGATAGGACTTTATCCGGGTAGGCGGGACGCAATTCTTTGGTGTGATTAGAGGCGGGCGGCAATGATCCCGTATCACTGGCAATATCTGCCGTTGTTAATGCAGATTCTGGTCGCTTTCGGCATGGGCGGCGGCATGGTAACGGCTTCCTGGTTCATCGGCCGGCATCGTAATTCCGCCGTTAAGCTGGCCGCATACGAGTGCGGCATAGAAGCGGTAGGCGATGCGCGGGCGCGATTCAGCGTGCGCTTCTATATGGTAGCCATGCTGTTTATTCTGTTTGATGTGGAAGCTGTCTTCATAATGCCGTGGGCTGTCATCTATCGCAAGCTTCCAGCGATTACCGGTTCGCGTCTGTTCGGATTCTGGGAAATGGTGGTCTACCTCGGCTTTGTCGCCGTGGGTCTCTACTACATTGTGCGCAAAGGCATTCTCGACTGGAGCATGGACAAGGCGGATCTTTAGTGACTACTGATGCCACCAAGAGCACACTGGCCGACAAAGCATCGGTGCTCGAATCGTTATCTGACCATCCCGCGATCAAGGCAATTCTGAGTTGGAAACCAGAGGCTCTGACTGACGCCCGATTTGACAGGGGCGAGCTGACGCTCACCATCGCTGAGGACGAAATTCGGAGTGCCGCCGCAACGGTAAAAGAAGCCGGATATAACGCGTTCCAGGACGTGACCGCGGTTGACTGGTATCCCAACAATCCGCGCTTCCAGTTGAGCTACCATATCGTTTCGCACAAATACAAAGAGCTGCTCCGATTGCGCGTGCTGGTCGATGAAGCCAATCCGTCCGTCCAATCGATTACCGAAGTCTGGCCCGGTGCGAACTACTACGAGCGCGAAGTTTTCGACTTGTTCGGCATCCGTTTTGAGGGTCATCCAAATTTGCGGCGGATCATGATGCCCGACGACTGGCAGGGGCATCCCCTGCGCAAAGACTATCCTGTGGAGGGTTACCGCTAAATGGCTTTTGATGTGGGTACGCCCATCCTTGAAGTTCCGGTAGCCGAGGGCTCACGCGATCAGCACATGGTGCTGAATATGGGCCCGCAGCACCCTTCGACTCACGGAGTGCTGCGCTTAGTGCTTGAAATTGACGGCGAGATTGTCGTCCGGCTCTACCCTGAAATTGGCTACCTGCATACCGGCATCGAGAAGACCTGCGAAGCCAAGTTCTACCAGCAAGTGGTTCCGCTGACCGACCGCATCGACTACCTTAGCCCGATGGCCAATAATCTTTGCTATTGCCTGGCGGTAGAGCGACTGCTGGAATTGGAAATTCCTGAAAAGGCACAGTGGATCCGGGTACTGCTGTCGGAATTAACACGTCTCAATTCGCATCTGGTGTGGCTGGGTACGCACGCCATGGACATTGGCGCACTGACGGTGTTTCTCTACACCTTCCGCGAGCGCGAGGATATTCTGCGTATCTTCGAAATGGTCTCAGGCCAGCGCATGATGACCAGCTACTTTCGCATTGGCGGTCTTTCGATGGAGCCGCCGCTTGACTTCTTCGATCGCGTCAAGAGCTTCATTACGACATTCCCGGAGAAGATCGACGAATATGCGAACTTGCTGACGGGCAATCCAATTTTTGTGAACCGGCTCAAGGGCGTCGGATATCTCTCGGCAGAGGATGCAGTTGCGCTGGGAGTAACGGGACCGCCGATGCGCGCATCTGGCATCGACTTCGATCTGCGCCGCGACATGCCATACTCGGGCTACGAGAAATTCAAATTCAACGTTCCTGTTTCAACCGAGGGCGACTGCTGGACGCGTTACAGGCTGCGGCTTGAAGAGATGCGGGAAAGCGTGAAGATCATTGAGCAGGCATTAGCCGGAATGCCCGAGGGACCAATCAAAGCCAACGCGCCGAAGATTGTGCTTCCCGACCGGGAGCAGATGAAAACACAGATGGAATCATTGATCCATCACTTCAAGATTGTCACCGAAGGCTTCGCGGTTCCAGCCGGCGAAGTATACCAGGCGATCGAAAGTCCACGCGGGCAGATGGGCTACTACGTGGTATCGGATGGCACGGCGAAACCCTATCGCGTCCACATGCGCAACCCGACGTACGCGACGCTGCAATCCCTTGAGACCATGTGCAAGGGCCGGATGTTGGCCGATGTTGTGGCCGTCGTAGGGTCCATCGACATTGTGCTGGGCGAGATCGATCGCTAGATGCGAGGCACAAGTGGCGGATTACGCAAAACTGGCAACTGAAGCAAAAACAAGGCACGTCTCAGCTAAAGTAGAGACAGCAGAAGAGCGAAAACGAAACCGGGAACTACTGGTGTTCTTCAAAAGCGTTGAGATTAATCTGAGCAAGGAAATCAACATGGCGAATCCCAATCTGGCCAGCGCTGGAGTTCCGACTTTTGGGGGGCCGGGCACAGCACAAAACGATTGGACGATTAATCTGTCGTACGGCAAGAGGACCCGGTGCCGCGTAGCGATTGACCAGCATGTGGTGGAAGGGTCCACGGCGATCGGCGTCGAGATGGGCGGAGATATTCCCAAGCAGACGTTGGGGTACCTGCTCGAATCCGATGGAACGGGCCTGAAGGCGTACAAAATTCTGGAGGAAGGCGTCGTAGACCGCGGAAAGCGGTTTACCCCGGGCGAGATTGCAGAAGCTGTCGTCACGGGCATTATCAATGGCCGCTTTGAATAGTTTTAGTTCCAGTGTCTTTGTTGAGTTGTGGGTATCGCTCGCTTCCCTGTTGCGCAGCTATACCGCTGCACACGGGTTGAATGGGAACCGGCAGGCGACTGTGGAGCTGGGTGAAGAGCGGATCACCGTACGACATGGCGATGCGTGGCTTGATCTGAAGCGGCAAGATGCAATCGTGACGTGGAAGCGCGAAGATGGAAGCAGCGGGACATTGCAGTTGACGGAAGCAGGCACATTGCGGGGAGTGGGATTGAACGGCGAGCTGGTTGAGGAAGAGATGGATATGGCAGCGGAGGCGTGGGCCCGGGAGTTGATGCGATGAGTTTAGAAACCATGACCATCTTTTCACCGCAACTGGCGGCCCGCTTTGACTCGCTCGTGGAGAAGTATCCTGTGAAGCGTTCGGCGCTGATTCCCATGCTGCTGTACGCGCAGGACGAAGTCGGCTATCTCTCCGATGCCGTGATTGTCGAGGTGGCGGAACGGATCGGCATCACTCCGCTGGATGTGCGCAATGTTGCGACGTACTATTCCATGCTGCGTTTCAAGCCGGTCGGCAAGTATAACGTTCAGGTCTGCACCAATATCAGTTGCATGCTGCGTGGAGCGTACGACGTGTTTGAAAAGTTCCAGGAGGAACTGGGTATCGGGCACAAGGGCGTGACTGCGGACGGCCTGTTCTCGCTCGAAGAAGTGGAATGCATCGGGGCTTGTTGCTGGGCACCGGCCATTCAGGTCAACTACGACTTTCATGACGATCTGACCTCGGACCAGGTTGCGACGATCCTTAACAAGTATCGCGGCCACGCCGTCGCTGAAGGGAAGGTCTAGCGTGCCGAGGCTTGTCTCTCATCCCGATGAAGTGAAAATCGTAACGCGCCGCTTTGGTATGGGCGCCGCCGCAATCGACAAATACATTGAACTGGGCGGCTACGAGGCGGCGAAGAAGTGCCTGGAGCAGGGTCCCGAGTGGATCATCAACGAGATGAAGTCCTCCAATCTGCGAGGGCGCGGAGGAGCAGGCTTCCCTGCCGGTCTGAAGTGGTCGTTTGTGCCGAAGCAATCGGCAAAGCCGAAGTACGTCCTGGTGAATGGCGATGAAAGTGAGCCGGGCACTTGCAAGGATCATTTGATCTTTCTGCATGATCCGCACGCGGTGATCGAAGGCACGATGATTGCGGGACTCGCCATCGGCGCCAAGGTAGGCTTCATTTATCTGCGCGGCGAGTACCGTTATCTGCTGGAAATAGTGGAGAAGGCAGTGGCCGACGCGTATGCCAAGGGCTTTCTGGGCACCAACATTTTCGGCTCGGATACGGAATTTCAAATCATCACGCATACAGGTGCGGGCGCGTATGAGGTCGGCGAAGAGTCGGCTCTCATGGAATCACTCGAAGGCAAGCGGGGCGTGCCGCGCATCAAGCCGCCTTTCCCTGCTGTGGTTGGACTGTATGGAGGTCCGACGGTCATCAATAATGCCGAGACCATCGCCACCGTGCCCCATGTGATTTCTATGGGCGGAGCGGCTTATGCGGCGGTCGGGTCAGAACGCAATGGCGGCACGCGTTTGTTTGGATTGAGCGGCCACATCGAGCGTCCCGGCGTGTACGAACTGCCGATGGGCTACAACCTGAAGAAGATGATTTATGAAGTGGGCGGCGGAGTTCGCGGCGGACGAGGGCTTAAGGCTGTCGTCCCCGGAGGATCGTCGACACCCGTTCTGCTTCCGCATGAGATCGAAACCCTCGGTATGGATTTCGACCAGGTGGGCAAGGCTGGTTCCATGCTGGGTTCGGGCGGTGTGGTGGTGATCGACGACCAGACCTGCATTGTCGAATTCGCATTGCGAACTATCAGCTTCTATCAGCACGAGAGCTGCGGATGGTGCATACCTTGTCGCGAAGGTACCGACTGGCTGAAGAAATCGCTGACACGTTTCCATGCAGGTTTCGGCACCGCAAAGGACATCGACAACATTCAGTACCTCGCGGAAAACATGATGGGCCGTACTTTCTGCCCGCTGGGCGATGCGGCGGCGATGCCGACGCTAGGCTTTGTCAAGAAATTCCGCAAAGAGTTTGAAGACCACTTGAACGGCAAGCCCTGCCCGTTCGCAAAGCATGCAGAAATGGCCGTAGTGTAGGGGCGCTGGAGATCAATGGCAGACGTAACATTCACAGTCGATGGAAAGAAGCTGACGGCTCCCGCAGGGACGCTGCTGATTGAAGCGTGCCGTAAGGCGGGCATCGAAATTCCAGCTTTCTGCTACTACCCGGGATTGAGTCTGCAGGCCGCATGCCGGATGTGTGTTGTGCGCCAGGAGAAGGTGCCGAAACTCCAGACTGCCTGCACGACGACGGTGGCAGAAGGCCAGGTCTTCATTACCGAATCTCCTGAAATCGCACAGGCACGCAAAGCCACAATCGAGTTGCTGCTCGGCAATCACCCACTCGACTGCCCCGTGTGCGACGCCGGCGGCGAGTGCGAGTTGCAGGACATGACGTTCAAGTATGGCGCGGGAGAAAGCCTCTACGTCGAAGCCAAGCAGCATCGCGAAGAGCAGCAGTGGTCGCCTGCCGTTTATTTCGATCGCCCGCGCTGCATCCTCTGCTATCGGTGCGTTCGTATGTGCGGCGAGGGCATGGACGTGTGGGCCCTCGGGGTGCAGAATCGCGGCGTCACCTCGGTGATTGCGCCCAATGGCGGCGACCATCTGGATTGTGAAGAATGTGGGATGTGCATCGATGTGTGTCCCGTGGGCGCGCTGACCAGCGGCAGCTATCGCTACAAGACTCGGCCGTGGGAGATGAACCACGTTTCGACGGTGTGCACGCATTGCGCAGACGGATGCAAAGTTACCTTGGGTGTGCGCCAGTCCAATGACGGCTCGGAGATTATTCGTGCGGACAACCGCGACAAGAGTGGAATCAATGGCGACTTCCTATGCGCCAAGGGCCGCTTCGGTTTTGACTTCGTAGAGAATGCCGAGCGCCTGTCTAAGCCGCTGATTCGCAATGCCGCTGGCAAGCTCGAACCTGCCACATGGGAACAAGCACTGCGCCACGCGGGCGGCAAGCTCAAGGAAATTCGCGACAGTCAGGGTGGCGAATCCATTGCAGTGATTGGTTCGAATCGCACCACCAACGAAGAGAATTACCTCTTGCAAAAATTTGCGCGTTCGGTTTTAAGAACCAACAATATTGATCATGAGCGCAGCACAGACTACACAGCGTTCGCCCGCGCGATCGCCGGACATGAGGGTAAGGTCGCAAGCCTGCGCGACACGTCGACAGCTCCGGCCATTCTGCTGATCGGCGGCAATCCGACGGAAGAGCATCCCTTGCTGGCTTGGAATTTGCGCACCAATGTACGCTTGAATCGCGCGCGTCTCTACATCGTCAATCACAAGTCGATCAAGCTCGAGCGCCAGGCGAAGGCGGTACAAGGCGTTCCACCGAATGGGTACAGGGACCTGACGGCGATTCTCGATCGCAATGAGTCGGACTTTGCCAAGGCAGTGATGGGAGAAGAATCGCTGCTTGTGATCTTCGGGCAGGAATATCGCGGCGCCCAGGTGGAAGCGCTCGTAAGCTGGGGACTAGCTCGCGGTAACGTTCGCTTTGCATATCTGGGCGACCATGCCAACTCGCGCGGTGCGGCTGACATGGGCTTGCTGCCGGATCTGTTGCCGGGCTATGTGCCGGTATCGGAGCCGGGCAAGTTTGCCGCAGAATATGCGGGGATGCCGGCGACGCCGGGCAAAGCACAGCCTGCGATCTTCGATACTGCCCGCAGTGGTCAGCTCGGAGCGCTATTAGTTGTAGGCGCCGATCCGGTTACGCGAATGGGTGTCGATCCTTCCGCACTCAAGAACACTTTCGTGATCGTGCAGGACATGTTCCTGACCCCGACTGCGGCGCTTGCTGACGTGGTGTTTCCGGCCGCCAGCTTGTATGAGAAGACGGGCACGGTGACTAACGCTTACGGCGACGTGCAACTGGCTAAGAAAGCTGCCGACCGCGCAGGCGTCAAGCCGGACTTTGAGATCCTGGTCCGTCTCGCGGGCAGCATGGGTGTGGATGTGAAGACGCTGGTGCCGTTTGGCAAAGTGGGCGTCACGGCTGACCTTGGCCAGTCGCGAGGCGCGCAATCCGGCGAAGCGGACTGCCATGCGGTGTGGCTTGCAGCCAATGGCCTTGAACCAAAGTTGAGCCCATTTGATCCGCTGGCGGTGTTGGACGAAATTGAACGTCTCATCCCGGCCTACAAACTCGACCGCGTGAATTTGCTCAGCGGCAATGACGTACCGACGGAGCCGGGCTTCGTGCCGGTGTCAGCGATAACTTCTGCGGGTCCAGACTTAGTGGCTCCGGCGCACGACGGGCTGTTTACGTCCGGCTCTCTGAGCCAATACAGCCCGGCCCTGCTCGAACTCAAACATCACCAGGCTCACCAGATGGCCGAAACAGCAGCAGATTGATTTGCAGATGAAGCGGTACTTGATTTTGCAGGGAACCACGGCATGGGCACGAGCCTGTGCATCAGAGTTGAAGTTGATGGGGCTTTGGCAGCGAGAAAGGTCTTAGGGGAAGTTTCGAGCAGCTTGATTCCCTTCCCGCCTGATGCCACAGAACTGAAGGCTGCGCCTGGAGGACAGGCAGAGGCCGGTCGTCATCAACATGTAACGCAAGAGAGGCTGAAGACCTGTGACGATTTTGCAGTTTTTCCTGTGGAGTGTGCTCAAGGTAGTCGTGGTGACGGTTGTGATGTTGATGTCCGTCGCTTATACCGTGCTGCTTGAGCGCAAGCTGGTGGGACGCATTCAGAACCGCTGGGGGCCTACGCGCGTGGGACCGTTCGGCTTGTTACAGCCTCTGGTCGACGGCGCCAAACTCTTTCTCAAAGAAGACCTGATTCCGACCGCGGTTTATCGGCCTCTGTATCTCATTGCTCCCATCATCGCGCTTGGCTGCGCACTGATTTCCATTGCAGTCGTTCCCTTTGGCGAACCGGGCATAGGCCCACAGGGATTGCACCTGTTTCAAATTTCTGACGTAAACATTGGACTGCTTGTCATTCTTGGAGTGACATCTATCGGCGTGTATGGCATTGCGCTGTCCGGTTGGTCGTCGAATAACAAGTACTCGTTGCTTGGATCGCTGCGATCATCGGCGCAGCTCATCAGCTATGAGTTGGCGCTGGGTTTGTCGCTAGTGGGCGTCGTACTGCGCGCCGGATCGCTCAACCTGAGAGTGATTGTCGAGAGCCAGTCTTCTAAGGGCATGGCGACCTGGAACCTGTTTGGCGGATTCCAATTCGTGGCCTTCTTTATTTACCTGATGGCTGCCTACGCTGAGACCAACCGCTCCCCGTTCGATCTGCCTGAAGCAGAGAGCGAATTGACGGGCGGATATCACACCGAATATAGCTCCATGAAATTCGCCATGTTCTTTATGGCTGAATACGCAAACATGATTACCGTGGGCTGCGTGGCGACTTTGCTTTTCCTGGGCGGCTGGACGAGCCCGCTGGGCGATCTGATCCCCGCTCCCCAAAACATTTTTGTGCATGCGCTGATGCCTATCTTCTGGTTTGTGTTGAAGGTTTTCAGCTTCCTGTTTTTGTATATCTGGGTGCGTGGGACGCTTCCGCGCTTCCGTTATGACCAGTTGATGAACTTCGGTTGGCGGTTCCTTCTGCCCTTGGCGATTTTAAATATTGTGGGCACCAGTTTGTGGCTTGCCTACCAACGTTAGCGCGTTTGCTGGCATTTGTTTTCGAGCCTGCTGCGACTTAGCGCAATCGAAATCAAAGCGCCTAGACGCGCTCGGTTACAATCGGAGAGGATTTCCCGGAGCCTGAAAACAATCGCCCCGCGGCCTCCCCTCAATCAGCGGTCAATGTTGTGATCGCTCTGACTTGCACGTGATGGAACGATGCACCTGATTCTGTTTATCGTCTTTGCCGGTTTCTGCCTGGCGGGAGCTATTAATCTCCTGCTCCAGACTCATCCCATTAACAGCGCGCTTTCGCTGGTGGTGGTGATGAGTTCGCTGGCCGTGTTGTATCTGCTGCTGGGCGCGGAATTCCTCGCGGCCGCGCAGATTATCGTCTATGCCGGCGCAATCATGGTGCTCTTTACCTTTGTGGTCATGCTCCTGAACGCCGGGCGAGAAGAGCGAACCCTCGGCAGCCGTGCCGCCAAAGTGATCGGCTTTCCCGCAGTGGTGGTGATACTAGGGGTAATCGCCACTGTGATCCTAAAGGCGCAGGGGCTGGGTGGAGCGACTTTGAGCGATCCCATCACCTCAACCGAAGATTTAAGCCGAGTCCTATTCCACGAATTGCTGCTGCCGTTCGAGGTCACATCGGTGCTTATCCTCATCGCCATTCTGGGCGCGGTCGCGCTGGCCCGTCCCGGAGACGGAGAACGGAAGGTGAGCAAGTGATTCCTCTGTCCTGGTATCTGCTGTTGAGTGCCGCACTGTTTTGCCTCGGAATCGTTGGTTTTCTGATCAAGCGCAACATCATCACTGTGTTCATGTCGATCGAGTTGATGCTGAATGGCGTGAATCTTTCCTTTGTCACCTTTGCACACCAATGGCACTTGGTTAAAGGCCAAATCTTTGTCTTCTTTGTGATGGTCGTGGCGGCGGCTGAAGCCGCGGTGGGACTGGCCATCATCATCGCAATCTTCCGCGCCCGCTCCACCTTGGCTGTCGACCGAATCGACCTGATGAAACTATGAATCAGCCCATGCTCTATCTTCCGTTGATTCCTCTGCTCCCGCTCGCCGGTTTTTTGGTCAACGGCCTGCTGGGCCGGCGTCTTCCGAAGACCGTTGTTTCGATTGCCGCGCTTGTGGCTCCGCTGGGGTCATTGATCCTTGTTGCGCGCCTCGCCTTGATGGTCTGGTCCGGTTCTCTGGCCTTGCCTGCAGTTGAACTGAACGCACCCGATTGGATCAATGCCGGCGTCCTGCATGTGAGTTTTGGCGGAGTCCTCGACCAACTCTCGCTGATCATGTTATTGGTCATCACGGGCGTAGGCTTTCTGATTCACGTCTACTCGGCCGGTTATATGGCGGATGAAGACGGCTACTGGCGCTACTTCGCTTATCTGAATCTGTTTTTGTTTTTCATGACGGTTCTAGTGCTGGCCGGCAATGCGTTGCTGATGTTTGTAGGCTGGGAGGGCGTGGGCCTGGCGTCGTACCTGCTGATCGGTTTTTGGTTCCAAAAGACATCGGCTGCGGATGCGGGCAAGAAAGCGTTCGTCGTTAACCGGATCGGCGACTTCGGCTTCCTTATTGGGATGTTCCTGCTGCTAGCCAACTTCGGCACACTGACCTTTAGCGAGATTGCGTCGAAGCTTGCCGCCAATCCTGGGTGGCAGGGCGGCATTCTCACGACGATTGCACTATGCCTCTTGCTCGGCGCCACCGGTAAGAGTGCGCAACTGCCGCTGTATATCTGGCTGCCCGACGCGATGGAAGGTCCAACGCCGGTGTCCGCTCTGATCCACGCGGCAACCATGGTCACTGCAGGCGTTTACATGATCGCGCGCACCCATGCACTCTATGACCGCTCGCCATTTGCTCTGGGCGTCGTGGCGATTATCGGCGCGGCGACGGCGCTGTTCGCAGCCACCATTGGCCTGGTGCAGACCGACATCAAGCGGATGCTGGCCTACTCGACAGTGTCGCAGTTGGGATACATGTTTCTGGGATGCGGCGTCGCAGCATACTCGGCCGCCATCTTCCATTTGATGACCCACGCCTTCTTCAAGGCGCTTCTGTTTCTCGCTGCGGGTTCGGTAATACACGGACTGGGTGGCGAGCAGGATCTGCGCAAGATGGGCGGGCTGCGTAAGCACCTACCCGTAACTTTCTGGACCATGAGCGCGGCTGTCTTCGCGATTGGCGGATTCTTTCCCTTTGCGGGATTCTTCTCAAAAGACGCGATTCTGTATGAAGCATTTCAGCACGGGAGCTCTGGCAAACTGCTTTGGTTTGTCGGGCTGTTTACGGCGCTCCTCACCAGCTTCTACATATTCCGGCTGTGGTACCTGGCCTTTTTCGGCGAATCGCGGAGTGAAGATCATCATTACCATCCGCACGAAAGCCCATGGAGCATGCTCGGGCCGCTGGTGCTGTTGGCATTGCTTTCGGTCGGCGGCGGCTGGATTGGGATGGACCGCTTCGGCGCCTTCCTCGCTCCGGTGTTGGGACCGGTAGGCGATCCGTCAACTGCGGCGGGGGGCAAACAACTGGACATTATTCTCAGCATCGTGGCTGTTGCAGTGGCGTTGCTTGGGTGGTTTATAGCCGACTGGTTTTATCGCGCCAAACCGGAGACTCCAGCGAAGCTGGCTGCGGCCCTGCCTGCAGGCTATAGCGTGCTGGCGAACAAGTACTGGGTTGACGAGTTCTACGGCGCAGCGATCGTCAAGCCGCTGATGGCCTTCTCCCGATTCATCTTGGAGTGGGTCGTGGATGTTGCCATTCTCGGCGGACTGGCGTGGTTGTTGGGCGGTGTGGCCACGTTCGCTGGAGCCGTATTGCAACGATGGCAATCGGGTAATCTGCGCTCGTATGCTGCTTGGCTGGCTGCGGGGGCTGCGGCGCTTCTGCTCTTCGTGCTGGTTCCGTGGGCAACGGTTCTGGCAAACATGGGAATTCACCTGAACGCGGCGGGGCACTAGGTCATGACAGAGATGAACGACTCGATCCTCACGTTGATCCTGCTGGTGCCGCTTGCGGGTGCACTGCTTATTGCGCTGCTGCCGGATCGCGGGAAGCTGCCGGCCTGGATTGCGTTGCTGACGGCGCTGGTAAGCTTCGGCTTGACGTTGCATCTTCCCGCACACTTCATCGTCGGACAACCGGGATTTCAGTTTGAGATCAATCATGCATGGATCAGTAATCCTGCCATCTTCTACCACGTCGGCGTGGACGGGCTTAGTGTTTGGCTTGTCGTTCTCACTGGTCTGCTTGCACCGGTGGGGGTGCTGGCGAGCTGGAACGCTATCAAAGAGCGGCGCAAGGTGTTCTATGCCCTTTTCCTTGCGCAACAGACCGCGATGTTCGGCGTCTTCATCTCGCTCGACCTGATGGTGTACTACGGATTCTGGGAGTTATCACTGGTGCCCATGGCCATCCTGATTGCCATGTACGGGCGCAAGGATGGACCAAAGGCTGCGGTCAAATTCTTCTTGTTCACATTCATTCCTTCGGCGCCGCTGCTGGTTGCGATTCTGTGGCTCTACGCCCGAACGGGTACCTTCAATTTCAGTGATCTGCAGGTGTTGATCGCCAGCGGTTCCCTTCCCACGGGGGCGCTCGGCTGGTGTGCTCTTGCGTTTCTGTTTGCTTTCGCAGTCAAGGTGCCGGTGTTTCCGTTACACGGATGGCTGGCGGATACATTCAGTGAGGCGCCCGTGGCCATGGCCATGATAGTTGCCGGCAAGCTGGGACTCTACTCGATGCTGCGGTTTCACGTAGCGCTGTTTCCCGTGCAAACGCGTGCGATCGCTCCGCTGATGATTGCCCTCACAGTGGTCGGTATCTTGTATGGGGCTTGCCTGGCGCTAGTGCAGCGCGATTTCTGGCGGCTGGTTGCGTTTGCGACAGTGAGCCATTTTAGCCTGACAACTCTCGGCATATACGGCCTGACGCTCACTGGACGCGATGGCGCGGTCTACCAGATGCTCAACCAGGGCGTGATTGAAGGCGCATTGTTCGTTCTGCTTGGCGTGCTCGACACTCGTTACGCGTCGAGCCAGATCGCCAATTATGGTGGCGTGGCCGCTAAACTGCCACGCACTGCTACCTTCTTTGTGATTACCGCGCTGGCCATGATCGGACTGCCCATCCTCAATGGGTTTGTCGGAGAATTCCTGATTCTCTCGAGCACGTTCAGCGGAGTGGGACACGGCTGGGCGGTTGCCGCCACGATCAGCGTGATTCTGGGCGCAGCTTACATGCTGTGGCTTATCCAACGCTTGTTCTACGGACCGGAAAGCCAGATGGCATTGTCGCGACCAGCTGCCGATCTTCACTTGAATGAACTGGCCGCGCTGGTTCCGTTAGCCGTCCTGATGTTGGTGATGGGACTCGCACCGTCGATTTGGATACCGGCGATTGAGAAGAGCGCAAACCCGCAGCAACTCAAAGGAACGATCGATCAGCCTGGAACTCGGGGACTACCCTTGATTGGAACGATTGGGACGGAGGCTAGACAATGAATTCCTCAGACAGCCTGCGCATCCTACCTGAAATAATTCTCACCCTCACCGGCGTCGCCGTGATGCTGATTGACGCAACGCTTCCGGTTGGCTGGGCCCGCCGGCCGCTGGGCTGGGTTGCAGCGCTCGGTACCACCGTCGCTTTGTGGACCAGCCTGTGGCAGCTTCGCATTCCAGCGGGGACGGCTTTTTCCGGAACCGTCGAGTCGAGTCCTTTCACGGTCTTCTTCCACGTGCTGATATGCGGCATCGTACTGGTTTCTCTGCTGTTGGCGCTCGATACGCTGCCTGAAGACAGTCATCACCAGGGCGAGTACTACGCGCTTGTGGTGTTTGGCGCCGTAGGCATGTGCCTGCTGACAAGCGCCGTCGAGCTGTTGGTGGTGTTCATCGCGCTTGAGATTTCGTCAATATCGACTTACGTTCTCGCCGGTTATCGCAAGCAGACGGGCAAAGGGCCCGAAGCCGCTATCAAGTACTTTTTGCTTGGATCATTCGCCACAGGGTTTCTGCTCTACGGCATCGCGCTAATGTTCGGCGCTACGGGCACGACGCAGATTTACGAGATTGCGCAACGCGTGCAGTCCGCTCCCAACCACGCGTTTATTGTCACGGGTATGGCCTTAATGCTGGTCGGCATTTTGTTCAAGGTCTCGGCTGCGCCGTTTCACGTGTGGACGCCAGATGTTTACGAAGGAGCGCCATCCCCGGTGGTGGCTCTGCTTTCGACTGCGCCAAAGGCTGCGGCCTTTGCATTGCTGTTACGGGTTCTCTACGAGATGCTGCCAACACTGCGTCCCATCTGGTCCCCGGTTTTGTGGGTGGTTGCGGTTGCCTCAATGACGGTCGGAAACCTGGCGGCGCTGCGGCAGGAAAATGTGAAGCGCATGCTAGCCTACTCTTCGATCGCGCACGCGGGCTACCTCCTGGCTGCGTTTGCAGGCTTGGGTTCAAGTGGAATCGCGGCTGCAAGCTTTTATACCGCCGCGTATGCGGCCATGAACGTGGGCATCTTCGCAGTAGTTACACTCGTCAGCGGATACGAAGAGAAGTTGCCGCTGGTGCGCGATTTCCGCGGACTGGTCTATCGCTCCCCGCTGCTGGGAAGCCTGCTGCTCTTCTTTCTGATTTCGCTGGTTGGCATTCCCTTCACCGGTGGATTCTTCGGCAAGTTCTACGCATTTTCTGCAGCCATCAACGGTGGAGCCGTGGCGCTTGGTATCATCGGCCTGCTCAATTCTGGAGTCGCAGCAGCTTATTACCTGCGCCTAGCTTTTGTGGCATCACAACGGCCGGAAGACGAAGCTGCCAACGCGCGCATGCCAATCCCGCAGATGGGAATCGCGGTTGGCGCGGCTTTGCTCTTCACCGTGGGCGCCACATTATTCTTGGGCATTGTGCCGAACAGCGTGTTGGGAGCGGCAGAGACGGCGGCCCACACCTTGCAAGTGCCAGCTGCGACCGATGACCAGGCAACGCCCGCGCCGTAATGAAGTTGGCTTTGTTTCCCAGAGGGTTCAGTCGCCGAGAGAATTTGGTCACTGGCGCTATCCCGATGGTCAGCGCTCTTGCACGCAAACGTCGCTGATTGATACGACGATGCGACGCGAAAGTCGCTTGGGTCCCGCCTTGGTCTACCGAACGGGCCGCGTATCAAAAAGAGACCCCCTGGAAGAGCAAAAACGGAGCGACCGGATCACAAGCCCTGAGGACTGCTGATTTCAGTTCGATGAGGACGCAGTTTTCGAAGGCCAAAAGCTCAAGTGCCCGAGAAAGGTAAAGTCGGGGCCCAATCGGGCTCTT
>OBLU010002031.1_pt1 | contig 18777 bp, 24 predicted proteins | sample 1518681 | NCBI WGS metagenome assembly OBLU01 (sample SAMEA3539304, study PRJEB22396) | soil metagenome | biome: tundra; feature: field; material: soil | place: USA | collected 2010-05 | depth 0.15 m | reverse complement strand
CAAAAAGCCTTTATTTTCGGCGGTTTTCAGGCGTTTTCTATGGGACGGCTGTGAACCGAATTGAATCATGAAATGGATCACCCGCGAGAAAGTCAAGGTTGACCGTGTCGCTTGTCCGTGGCTCATCCAGAGGTTCGTTGACCCGCAAGCCGAGTTCTTTTTCGTGCCGGCAAACCAAGTCGAGTCAAAGGCAAAAGAACTGGGTGCGACGCCGTTCGACATTGACGGTTGCGAACTCGGCCATCACCGCGAAGATGTTTCATTCAATTCCAGCCTCAAGAAATACCAGTTCAGCGACCCCGCGCTCGTGCTACTCGGAGAAATCGTCCGCGCCGCCGACAGCCACCCGGCCAATCCGCATCCGGCGGGCGGGGGCTTGCGCTGGATGGCGTTTGGATTCAACGCGCTCGGCTTGAGCGACCACGAAATTCTGAAGCGGGAATTTATTGTCTATGACGCCCTTTACGCCGAATGTCAGCGACGGGTGCATCCAGAAACATGAAAGGAAATCAAACTATGCAAACGTGGTTCTGGTATGTCGTGGGTGCAGCGGTCTTGTATGGCTTGCACCAAGTGTTCACCAAGCTGGCGTCGGCTACTATCAGCGACGGCTTGGGCGGTTTCGTGGTGGAAGGCAGCGCGGCGCTGACCATCGTGGTTTATCTCGGCTGGCTGTGGTTCTCCGGTCGCTGGGATCAAAAGGCGGATGCGGCGGGCATCGGCTGGTCGGTGGTCACGGGTTTGTGTGTGGGCGTGGGCACGATTTTGTTTTTCCTGCTGTTTCAAAAGGGCGGTCCGCTTTCTGCCGTGCCAACGGTGCTGGCGGGCGGCGCGGCCATCATGGCGGTGGCCGGGGTTTGGTTCTTCAAGGAACCGGTGAGCGCGGCGCGGGTGGCGGGCATCGTCCACGCCATCACCGGACTGTATCTATTGCGGAAGAATTAGACTCGGTTTCATAACTTGCGTCATTTCTACCGGTCGAAAAGCTGCCGCTGGTGTTATTTACGCGGTGCGGGCCGGCAATGCGGTTGCGGTTGGAGTCCCAACCCAAAACCACAGTCGTGTTACATCGCCGCTTTCTTCAAGTCCCGGAAAAGTTCAACCTTCGTCAAGCGCGCCATGTAAGGGAACGGATTGTTCTGAAATGTTTCCACGCAAAGTGGACAGCAGATGCTGACCATTGTGCCTCCGTGATTGATGCGGGCAAAGCCCCGGTCGTCTTGAACGTTCTTGCCGCAAACCACGCAGACCGAAGCTGCATTTTGATAACCAATCGTGTCTTCGATGTTCATAGTGGCGGCTTTTCTCAACCGGCACATTTGCCAAGGTGCAATGTCCACCAGCGAGATTCAGATTTCGGCTTAAGGGCGCTGAATCAGCAAGGTCGCGCCCTTTACCTGCTCATTACTGCCTGCTGGGCGGATCACATTGGTGGCGCAGGAGGTGGTGATCACGGCCAGCACGATGGCCAGCCAGAACGCGGGATGGATTTTATTTATTGGTGGTGCTTTCATTTTGATTTTTAGTTGGAGGGGTTGTGATTTGCGGCGTTGGCAACTAACTTACAGGGGCATCGGGCCAGCGGCGGCAGCACAAACCCCCAGCACAAAGACGCCCGCCAACAGCGCCCAGATTGTTAGGATCAGCCAGATTTCCATAATGACTTCTATTTGTTTGCAGTATCGCGGAACGGGTTTGCAGCAGCTGACAATTTAGCGGCTGAAACCTCTGCCAGCATTGCCGTCCAGACAGAGAGATCGCGCGAGCCAGTGAAACGCCGATGTAAATTGCCCTGCCCATCAATCAAAGCATAAGTGGGCATATCCTGCACGTTGAACTGGAAAACGACGTTACCTTTCTTGTCCAAAACAGCCGGGAAGCGAATTCCCTTCTGCACGATTAAATCACTGACAGAACAATGAAGCGACATGGCGTTCATCGAAGTATTCGTCATGTTCATCATGTGCGCATGGTTGTGGTGATACTCGTGTCCATGCTCGCTGCCTTCCCCTTCGCCACAATCGTCCTGGGGACCGACGGACGGGTCGAAAGCACGCCGAGCACTGCCAACTGTTGCGGATTCTGTTCCTGCAATTGCTTGAGCACCGACAAATCATCAAAACTTGCCGACTCGCCCATTTTCCAAAAACAAAGAAGCACAACCTTTCCGCGAAAGTCGGACAGATGAACTTGCCGGCCATTCAAGTCTTCGAGGGCAAAATCTTTGACGGGCATTGCAGGAACGATGGTTCGTGGCAGTCTGGCCGGTTCGGGAAACTCCGCGTGATGCAGCGCCCACCATTCACGCCACCGCGCCACGCCGCGTGGAATGGCGGCGAGATTGAAGATTGCCGGCGGTTCTCCGTCGGAGTGCGTGAACGCTGGCAAGGCGTCGCTTGCTCTGATTCCAAAATCAAGCGCCGTTATGTGCCGAAGCAGCACAGCGGCTGAAACCACCACGCGCGGGTCGGAGTCATCCAGCAGACGAATCGCGGCGGCCACATCATTGGAAGTCGCAGCCTGATGAAATTGTTGCAGTCCCAAAACGCGCACGGCCGGGTCCGCATCAGTTAATTGGCCTCTGATCAAGGCGAGCGACTCCGGTTTTTTAACCTCGGCTAGAATGTTCAATGCCGGTTCGCGCACGTTCAAATCTGGATCGGAAGCCGCCGCTTTCACGATGGTTCCCATCTGGTTGACTAGCAGTGTGTCCGTGTGGAGGTGCGTCTTGAGATAGTCCAGAACGAACGAACGCGCGGTCAGATTGCCGCTTCGCCACATGCGTTCCAAAACTTTGGCCCGGTCGCTACCGTCGTCGGTCAGCTCCGAAAGCACCGGTTCCGAAGGCCCATCCGAACGTAGGGTCAACGACAGCACCAATTCGTGCCGCAACGGTTTCCACGCGATGAGCGCGACCAGCATGAAAATGGCAAGCCCCGTCAGCCACACGCACTCGCGCTGGGTGAGTTTACGCCAGCGGCGTTGGATTGAGACCTGTGAAAGGTCGTCATTCATCATTGTTTTCAGCAGAGGTTTATTGCCGGCTCCCACGTCCAGCTAAAAAACGCAAGAACGCGGGAGTCGTCGTGCCTAAACAGCAGAAATACGGTTACATTTTCATGCCAGGCATTGAGTTTCCTTGCTGCCCGCTGACTTGGCTCTTGCTGCTTTTGACGAACTGGCCGCAGCGGGCCATCGCTTTGCCCATGTAGGGGTTGTTGACCGCTGATTCCATTTGCAGCCAATCTGCGTTGGCCATTGAGCAATGGACTGGCCGTTAGGTGCCAGCCAGCACCGGATATTTGGAAACATACTCGATAAGTGACTGGCTCAACGGCTTGAATGCCTCCCGCGCGCCATCCAAGTCAGTGGCTTTGGTCACGGTCACGGCCTGCTGCACAATGTTTGTGGAGAATGTTGTCATTGGGTCGTCGTTCACAGCCTGCGCAATGGCCTGCGCCTCTGTCGTCACGTCCTGGAGCGAATCTTGCGCCAGCGTGGTTTGAATGCGCGCGTAATTGTCGAAAACAGTTGCGACCGGCTGTGGCAAGTTTTCAGCGACGGCAGTTGCCGGCGCTGGAGTTGTTGCCTGGTCGGACATTCCCGAACAACCCGACATCGCACCTATGCCGGGTCCGCAGCAACCGGATTGGGCTTGGACTGCAAACGATGGCACGGTGATGAAACCGGCGGTGAGAATGGATAGAATGAACATTTCTTTTTTCATATTTTAATTTTGATTGTGTGTTGATATTTGATTTGATTGACGAAAAATCGGATCGCGATGCGTCGCTTCAGAAAACGGTCAGCACGGCGTTGAATCCGCCGCGCGGATTCTGCCCCACTTCCTTGGGTTTCGGGTCATTCACCCGCTCGCCGTTCACCCATGACAATGCCTTTTTTGATCGTGTGTGAAGATTCCCCTGCGCAACCGGCACCTTAAATCGGATGCCTGACCAGGCGCTCAAAGGAATCTTCACAAATGTTTTCATAAACTTGTTTCTGATGGTAATACCCCGCCAATGCGCCAAACCCTCAAATTTTTATCCATCAAATTTCCTTGCTCTTCCGACAGGATGGCGACATGCCGCGCATCCAACTCAAGCACGGAACAAATCTTGCTGAATACTTCTCGTTTATTGCGATGTAAGCATTTGTTCAGGTTGCGCAAATCCAATCTGCCGATTTTTAAACTTGGCGCTCCACGCGACTCGCCGGGAAAAAACCTGTGTGAAGATTGCCAATGTTAAGCGCATAATCACACTAACATCCCGCCAATGTTCTGATGTTGGCAAGGCTCCTGCTTAACTTCCAACGAACGCCCCTAACTGGCACTTGGGGAACAAATAAAAAAATAGCAACTCGAGACAAAGTTAGTCGGCGTTCGCGGGTTGGTGGTCACAGGTGGGGATTCGTGTTTGCCGCGTTAGCAAATGAATCCTATGAAAAGAATTATTAGCCGCAATCCTTGGACTGCGGGTCTGACTGCGTTGGGCGTCATCAGCATGGTTTCCGTTTTGCACGCCGATGAAATGGCCCCGGCGGCAACCACCAACACCAACCAAACCCAAGAGGCAATCGCACCGGCTGCCGCAGCACCGGCACCGTTGATGATGGCTTTGGGCGAAGTGGGTTTGGCCGATCCTTTGAACAAGGCCGGAATCAATATTTACGGTTATGTCGAAGGCGGCTACATGCGGGACTTCTCCGCGCCGAGCATTCACGATGGCCCAACTTATATGGGCTTTAACAACTACAAAAACACCGCCATCCTTGACAAGATCAGTTTGAATGTCGAACGCACGGTGGACCCGACCAAGAAGCAGTTTGACGTGGGTTTCCGCTTGGAAGGCATTTACGGTGCGGATGCGGCACCGTGGATTCACTCCTATGGGCTGGCGGACACGCAAACGGGCCGCAATCAACTTGACCCGCTCCAAGGCTATGTGGACATCGCCCTGCCCGGCGTGCCGATGAAGCTGCGCGTGGGCAAATGGATTGAGCTGGCCGGCTTCGAGCAGTTCAGCGCCAACATTTACGGGGCCTTTGGTGATCCATCCCGCGCGCTCTATTCTTACAGCTACCAGTTCCTCTACGCCGAGCCGGGCACGCAGACGGGCGCTTATCTCACCTATGTGTTCAACCCCCAGTGGACGGTGGACGCCGGCATCACGCGCGGCTGGAACGCGTCGGTGAGGGACCAGAACAGTTCCATTGATTTCCTGGGCCGCGTCACCTACACGCCCAGCGACAAGACCGCCGTCATTTTCGTGATGACGGAAGGCCCGGAGTATCCGATCGGTGCCGGAGTGGGTCTGCCGCCGGGTGACAATAGTGACTTTTGGACCGCTTTGGACCTGGTCATCACCCAGAAGATCACTGACAAATTGAGCCTCGGCCTGGGCTTTGACTATGTCACGACACCGCACATTCCCGGGATGGCGGGCAGCGATCCGCAATGGGGCGGGGTGGCTCAATACGTCAGCTACGCGTTTGATCCCCATTTTACGCTGAACACGCGGCTGGAATGGTATAAGGACGATGCCAAAGGCTACTCGCTCGGAGCGCCCGTCAGTGCCGATTACTACGCAACCACCTTGGGCGTGGCCATCAAGCCGTTTCCCGACCACAAAGTCTTCTCGCATCTGACGATCCGGCCGGAAATCCGCTACGACTACTCTGACAAACCAGTCTTTGCCAGCGGTGCAGACCATCAGTTGACCTTCAAGGTGGACGCCCTCTTCACCTTTTGATGGTGGAGTGACGTTTCGTTAACGGCTTCATGTCGTTCCCCAATTCTCTGCATCCTCCTCCGATGTCAGAGTGCAACCGGTGACCGGGTGGAAACATCTGGTTGCCGGTTGCTGCTCAAACCCAATATTTGCGGGAGCGTTCTTGCGAAAATGAACGAGCCGGCGGGTCTTCAGGGAGGTGGGAACGGTGGCCCTGATGGGCACGACCCGCCGGCATCGTATGTCTTAATACACCGCAGCGCGTCAATCCCTCGAATATTTTTTGAAAAATTCACATTCTTTTCCCGCGCCAAATTCATGCAGATTACAGTTCACGGGGAAATCAAACCCATCACTTCGGGTTCTTCAAGCGGCAAAATCAACAACCGGCACGAACGGCCAAATGGGACAAGCCAATGCTCTGGTGAAACCGTATCCGCTCAATTACTGCCTTGTCTCCGGTGACAAAATTGGCGAAATGGGCGAGCCGGCCATGACGAATTACATGGGGCAGGAAATTAAATTCTGCTGCGCTGATTGCGTGAAAGACTTCAATAAAAACCCGAAGAAATACCTCAAGAAGCTGGCAAAGGCAGAAGCGAAGATGCAAAAAGAGATGAAGTAGCTGCTCGTTGATTTACACCCGTCCGTCGGCATCACCATTTGACAAGTGCTGGCGGGCGGTATTTTGTTATCGTACTGTCCCCCCGCCGTTTACTGATTGACGGCGAGTGAAGCGACCCCTCTTCACACCAACCGCAACGGTGAGGCGGTTTTGGCGGACATGCCCCCAATAAGCCTGGTAGGGTTTCACCCCATAGCGAAGCCTTACCCCATGCGCAACATGAACGATGGCAACCGTGCAGATCGTGGTCATACCGTTTTCACAAATACGCGGTCAACCGGACGCCAACAGCAACCAACAAAATAAAAGGCAATAAATGCAAAATACAAATCAACTCCAGAAATATCTTGTGCGTTCCGCGCTGGTATTGGCCGTCGCCGCAGTGTCCTGGCTTCCAGGAACAGTCAGCGCGCAAGATGCCGCGACGCCGATGAAACCAATGAAAGGTGGGGAACATCTGATGATGCTCAACAACCCCATCACGACCACAGAGCAGGCGAATGCGCTCACACCCGACGATAGCTTCGCGATGGTCTGCGCCAAGTGCAAGACGGTGTATGTCACGCGGGTGAAGCAAGGAACAAAAGGCGCTCAACTCCTGATGGGCGACGCACCCAGCGAACTGATTGGCACACATGCATGCACCGGTTGTGGAGGCACGTGGACGATCACCGGCGTTGGGAAAGGTGTTAAAAAGGAATTCAAACACACCTGCACTATGTGTGGTGAGGGCTCCGGCTTCTGCTGCGCGACCAAACCGGGCGAAGGTGCGACCAAGGGCATGGAAGAAGAAAAGAAATAGCGATTTTCCAATAGTGCCGCACAGGGCGGTATTGGTCCACCCACCCGCCCTGACAGGGACATTGAATAATCAATTAAAGACATGATTTGGCGGTAATAAAAGGAAATCAACAGACGAAAGACACTTTTATGAAAATGAAAAACAATCTCTTCGGTAATATCAGCCTTAGTTCGGGACTCGCGCTAGCTTTGGCGTTGGTGGTATGGATGCCCGGTGAGGTCCGCGCCGGACCGGATTTGAAGGGGTCGGAACGGATGCCCCAAATGCGGGTCATCAACACCATGGCCCAAGCGGAAGCCCTGCAACCCGGTGACAGCTTTGCCATGGTTTGCGCCAAATGCAAATCGGTCGCCATTGAGACCGTTACCCTCGAGAAGGGCCACATCAAGCATCTCATGCCCGGCACGAAGCATTTATGCCCTGGCTGCAACACATTCATCACGGTCGTCCGTCCCGGCCATTATTCGATAAGCGAAGTAACGCACACCTGCACGGCCTGCGGCGACGGCTCGGCCTTCTGTTGCGCGACCACGACGAACGCGCCGCCAACAAAGGGAATGGAGACCGATAAATAACCAAAACCCAAGCTTTCGGGCACCAGCAGTCTGGCAGGAATTCCGCCAGGTCGCATGGTATCGAAATAAAATAGCTCATGATGAACCAAAACAACGGTTGGATGGGCGGCTGGGCGGGCGGTGGGATGTGGCTTTGGACGGTGATCGGCGTGGCGGTGGTGGTGCTGTAGGTCGTCGTGATTGGCAGGCTGTCCAAGAAATAATCGTGCGTTCACGAACCGCCGGTGATGTGAACTCTTAACCAAGAATGCAAACCTATGCTGATTAAATTACCGACGGAAAAAACCGTGAGCGAGACGGCGGTGGCCTTGCAGGCTGCTGTGGCGGCCAATCACTTTGGCGTCATGCAGGTTCATAACCTCAAAGAGACCATGGCGAAGAAAGGCGTGGAGTTCGCCCACGAATGCCTGATCTTCGAGGTCTGCCAGCCGCAACAGGCGAAGAAGGTGCTGGATCAAAACATGAGCGTCTCCACCGCGTTGCCCTGCCGGATTTCCATTTACGAGGAGGGCGGCAAAACCATTCTGGCCACTTTGAAGCCAACCACTCTGCTGGCGCTGTTCAACACACCGCAATTGAAATGCGTGGCACAGGAAGTGGAGGACACGATTGTTAAAATTATGAAGGATGCGGCGGTGGGTTGATCGGGATGAAATCTCCTCATATGGGGTGAACACCCCATAGCGCCGCACGGTTTCCAACTTACAATTTACTGGAAATGAAAGTTTCGCGACAACCTGAAGTCAGCGCCTTGCTCCGCATTTTCGCGGGGACATGCGCGTTGCTGTGGCTCGTGGGTATCGCTGTCGGGGGCATGGGCCGCGTTTGCAATTGCGCGGGTCACGAAGGAGCCTGCGCCGCCGTATCCCTGCATGAGCAGTGGCACTCGCAGAACGCAGAACATCACCACGACGCCGAGGCCGACCAGCCCGCCACGGCTTCCCACCGCCACGATGCCGCACCGCCGCAACCTTACGCCGGCAAGAAGGGCTGCAAGTGCGGTTGTTCGACCATTCAGACGTTGATTCTGACGATGACACCCGTCGTCATCCCGAAGACGGTTTCACAACCGGTGCTCAACATTTCCCTCTTGTGCGCGGCGCCTCAACACGTGTTCGCCGCGTCCCCAAGCGAGGTTTTGCGCCAAGCTAAACCACGCGATTGGGGTCTTCACGCCCGAAGTATGTCTTGGCCCGGGGTTCCACAGCCTCGCCCCTCCTACTCACGCCTGAGTTGAATCCGAAGAGTGCGCTCTTGCGCGGCTGATTCAACACTTCCGTTTGCTCCGGGTCGTTGAAACGCGCAGGAGCTATTGATGATCCGAAACTAGGCGACTGTAATAAGAAAATGAATTTGCGAACATGTCGTTCGCAGGAACAAAAAATCAAATCAACAAAAGAAAGACACAGTTATGAAAATTAAAAACAACCTCCTCACTAAAATCAGCCTCTGTTTGGGACTTGCGGCCGTCTTGGCGTTCGCGAGCGGCTGCTCGACAAGCAGCGGCGGCGGAATGCAGCCCATGTCAAGCGGCGAACACCAGCAGATGTCCAAATAAGTAAACACCAAATCTGACCCGACCTATGAATGCAAAAAATAAAACCAAACAGTCAGACACTTGCTGCGGCTCGCAGTGCGTATGTCTGGAACTGGCGCGACCCGACGCGCAGGAAGTCGGCATCGCCGGTTCGTTCAACGACTGGCATCCAAGCGTCACGCCGATGATTCGGCTGGACAACGGAAAGTGGGCGAAGGAACTCGTGCTGCCGCCCGGAAGTTACGAATACCGGTTCGTGGTGGACGGCGAATGGGTGGACGACCCGGCGGCGACAGAGCTTATTCCGAATTCTTTCGGCACAGCGAACGCCGTGCTGGTGGTTGCGCCGAGCGAGTCACCCGTGGCGGCACGTCCTGCAAGCGCTTCAGCCGCCATGCATCGCCAAACCCCATCAGCGAAATCATCAACACGCGTGAGTCGCACTGCGCCTGAACCAACACCACGCACGACAGACACATCAACACTGTCGGCGAACTTTTTCCGAAGGGCGTCCTTGGCGCAACCAGCGGTGCAGTGAATTTGCGAACGCGACCTTCGCAGCCACAACAGACAAAAAAAGCCAGTAGAAAGTCAGACACAGTTATGAAAACAAAACGCAATCTTCTCACTAAAATCAGCCTTTGTTTGGGACTCGCGGTCGCCTTGGCGTTTGTGAGCGGCTGCTCGACGACTACCAGCACCGGCGACGGCATGAAGCCGATGAAAGGCGGCGAGCACCTGATGATGCTTAACAAGTAGGAACAAAGACCGCCAATTGGGCATTGGGCATATCCAGTTCTGGAATCGAAAGAAAATTCAATGAGCAAAAACAAATCAGGCTCAACCACCGCGATGGCGGTAGCCTGTTTGACTGTCCTTAGCCTGCTGTTTGGCGGCTGCAAGGGTTTCCCCACCAAGAGCGAGAAAGAAGCTCGTCGCCATGAACAAGCGGTAGCAGCCGATTATCGGCCGCACGGCCAAAAACCCCCGCTGCCTGTCCTGACGGCTGATTCCAGCCTCAGCAATTACCTGGCCTTTGCAATGATTAACCAACCGAAGGTCGAGGCGGCGTTCTACGATTGGGCGGCTTCCATTGAGCGTATCACTCAGGCGCGGTCGCTGCCCGACCCGCAATTGAAGTTCCAAATGGATATTCAGAACATCATCACTTCTATCATGCCCGGTCTCATGGGAAGCATTCCCTGGCCGGACAAGCTCCGGGTTGGGGCAGAAATCGCCTCAGCCGAAAGCCAGGCCAAGTATTTCGCATTTCAATCTACCGTCCTGGCCAGCGCGTTCGAGGTAAAACGCGCTTACTATCAACTTTACTTTTTAGCGGAAAAGATCCGGGTAAATCAAAACACGCTTGGTCTGTTGAACGAGCTGGAGAAGTTGGCGCTGGAGCAGAATGAAGTGGGCAAAGTCACCTTGCAGGACGTGCTGCGCGCTCAAATCGAACAGGGCCGACTCAAAACAGGGATCGCCAATCTGGAAGACTCGCGCAATTCGCTGCTGGCCCAGTTCAAGGCTGCGCTTGGTTTGGGACCGAATGAACCAACACCGCCTGTTCCTGGCATGTTCGAGTCCACGCCGCTGGAACTCTCCGCCGACAAGCTGTTCGAGACCGCTCTCGCACAAAATACGCGCCTCAAAGCAATGGAAGCCGACGTGCGCGCCGCAGAAGCCTCCATCAGTCTGGCCCAAAATGCGCGCCTGCCCGATTTCAGCCTGGGACTGATGGCGGACGTGAAGATGGATCCTACGCTCTATCGCCCGTTGGGGACGGTTTCGCTTCCCATTTGGCGCGACAAAATCGCGGCGCAAATTGCCGAGGCGCAGGCGAACAAACGCTCGGTTGAGGCGCGGTTATCGGATGAGCAGATTACACTGGCGGTCGCTTTTGCCGAAAGATCTTATATATACCGGGAGGCGACCCGGAATCTAGCGCTCCTGAATGACGACCTTTTGCCCAAAGCGCGACAATCGCTTGAAGTGGCCAAATCAAGTTACTTGGGTGGGCAGATCGATTTTTTTAATCTTACCGACACCGAACGCACCTTGCTCGGTTTTGAACTGGAAAAGGTGGATGTTGCCACGCAGCGGGAGGTGGTTTTGGCGGAACTCTCATTGATCATCCAAGGCATGTCTCCGGCCAGCGCGGCGATGGGGTCAAGTGCCACTCGAATGAACGGCGGTGCCCAATCTTCACCGAAGAAAGCAAACTCGGGCGGGATGTGAACATTGTGCAAACTGAATCTGCATGTTTATGAAATTCAAAATGAAATCTGTAACACTCATTCCTCTGTTCATGCTGGCCCTGGCCACCGCAGGTCTTGCGGGGCTGCTGCTCACCGGTTGTGGATGTGACCAAACCGATGCCTCCACTGGAGGTGCCACGAAGGAAAAGCCAAGCATCGGCAACGCAAACACAAACATAAGCGCCAAATCTTCCGAACGGAAAATCAAATACTATAAATCTGCCATGACTCCGGGCGAGGCGCGCCAAACGCCGGGCAAGGATAGCATGGGCATGGACATGGTGCCGGTGTATGAAGACGAAGCTGCCGCCGCAGAGTCGCGGACCATCACAATTGACCCGGTGACGATTCAGAGCATGGATATTCGCACCGCCACCGTCAGGCGAGGGCCCTTGCGTCGAACCATCCGCACCATTGGTATGATCGATTACAACGAGACGACGCTGCGCGACGTGACCACCAAATTCAAGGGATGGATTGAAAAGCTTTATGTTAATGCCACGGGCCAGTTGGTGATGCGCGGTGACCCATTGTTTGAAATCTATTCGCCCGAACTTTACAGCGCACAGGCCGAATATCTGCTCGCCACGAGTTCCCCCACGAATGCCTCGTCTGGCACCGACGGAATCCGCCACAGCGCCCTCACCAAGCTCAAGTTCTTTGACATTTCAGACCAACAAATTGCCGAGTTGGAGCGCTCCCGGCAACCACTGAAAACCCTGCGTATTCTTGCGCCGCGAGATGGATTCGTGACCGAAAAAAATGTCGTTGAAGGCCAGATGGTGGACCCGGGCATGAAGATTTATCGGCTGGCTGACTTGGGATTGGTCTGGGTGCAGGCGGACATTTACGAACAGGATTTGCCTTATATCAAACTTGGCCAGGAGGCGAAGGTAACGCTCTCTTACTTGCCAGACCGCGAGTTTCGCGGGCGGGTAACCTACATCTATCCAGACGTGGATGAGAAGACCCGCACCGCCCACGTCCGCATGGAATTTCACAATCCGGGTTACTTTCTTAAATCCGGCATGTTTGCGACGGTGAAGATTGTCTCCGAATTGGAGCCTTCCGTTTTGCTGATTCCCGACATGGCCATTTTGCGCAGCGGTGAAATAACTACTGTGTTCGTAGCTTTGGAAGGCGGAAAGTTTGACCCATGCACCGTCACGCTTGGTCCGCAAGCGCCCGCCGGCGCCAAGCCGGAGGCCAAGTCTGGATGCTGCTGTGGATAATACCCGCACGTTGCAGGCAAAGTAAAATCCATGCCCACCAATAATCAGTTGAGAGGTTCAGCAAGTCCGGCGGAGTTGGCCACACAAGCCAAAACCGTGGAGGCAAGCCGCGCGCCGCTTTCGGTTCTGACAATGAACGGTGGCTCGTCGAGCATCAAGTTTGCGCTCTACCAAGTGGGCGAACCGCTGAAGCGCGGGCTGCATGGAAAAGTTGACCGCATCGGCCTGAGCGGGACGAATCTGACGTTCAACGACTCTATCGGAAAACAGCAGGACAGCCGCAGTCTCACCGCTTCCGATCACAAAACGGCGGCGAATTTTCTGATTGATTGGCTCGAACAGCAGCAAAGTTTCAAATCGGTCCGGGCGGTGGGACACCGGGTAGTCCACGGAATGAAACACACCGCGCCCGAGTTGGTCACACAGGAATTGCTGGATGAACTTCATCGCATCAGACCATACGACCCGGAACATCTGCCGCGCGAGATTGAGTTAATCGAGGCGTTTCGCCAGCGTCATCCGAAACTGCCGCAGTTGGCCTGCTTCGACACGGCGTTTCACCGCGACATGCCGCGCGTGGCCAAATTGCTACCGATCCCGCGACGCTTCGATGCGAAGGGTGTTCAACGCTACGGTTTCCACGGTTTATCCTACGCTTACCTGATGGAAGAACTCGCGCGCCTCGGCGACGTGGCGGCAACGAAAGGCCGAGTGGTCCTCGCGCATCTCGGAAACGGCGCGAGCATGGCGGCCGTGCGCGATGGCAAAAGCATTGACACCAGCATGGGCTTCACGCCGACGGCGGGATTGGTGATGAGCACCCGTTCCGGCGATTTGGATCCGGGCCTCGCGCCCTATCTCGCGCGAACCGAAAAGATGACCACGCAACAATTTTACGAAATGGTCAACCACAAGTCCGGGCTGCTGGGAGTTTCGGAGACCAGTTCTGACATGCGTGACTTGTGCGCCATTGAAGCCACCGATGTCCGTGCGGACGAAGCAGTGGCGCTGTTTTGTTATCAGGCGAAAAAGTGGATCGGCTCCTTCGCCGCCGCGCTCGGCGGCCTGGACACGCTCGTCTTCGCTGGCGGCATCGGTGAAAATGCGCCAATTGTCCGCGCCCGCATCTGTGAAGGGCTTGGCTTTCTCGGCATTGAACTGAATGAATCGCGTAATGCGGAGAGTCCAGCGGTGATTTCCACGGACGCCAGCCGTGTCACCGTGCGCGTCATTCGCACGGACGAAGAACTGATGATTGCGCGTTCGGTATGTCGCACTCTCGACACAACGCGGTGAACGAAACGGATTGAATTATGAAATCAAACACTCTTACCCCCGAATTGCTCCAAAAAATTGACGCCTACTGGCGCGCGGCCAACTATCTGTCCGTCGGCCAGATTTATCTCTTCGACAATCCGCTGCTGAAACGTCCGCTCGCACTTACGGACGTGAAACACATGCTGTTGGGACACTGGGGCACGACGCCGGGACAGAATTTCATTTATACACACTTGAACCGGGTCATCAAAAAATACGACCTCGACATGATTTACGTTTCCGGTCCCGGACACGGCGGTCCGGCAGTTGTGGGCAACACCTATCTTGAGGGCACATACAGCGAGATCTATCCCAACATCAGCCAGGATGAGGCCGGACTGCAAAAACTTTTCCTGCAATTTTCGTTTCCCGGCGGTATTCCCAGTCACGCTTCGCCGGAGACGCCCGGCTCGATTCACGAGGGCGGCGAACTGGGTTACTCACTGAGCCATTCGTTCGGCGCGGTGTTTGATAATCCTGACCTTATCGTCGCCTGTGTTGTCGGTGATGGTGAAGCGGAGACTGGACCGCTGGCCACGGCATGGCATTCAAACAAGTTTCTCGATCCAGCGACCGATGGCGCGGTGCTGCCGATCCTGCATCTCAATGGCTACAAGATTTCCAATCCTACGTTGCTCGCGCGCATCACGCGCGAGGAACTGGACCAGTTGCTGCGCGGCTACGGCTGGACGCCATACTTCGTCGAAGGTCACGAACCGGCGCTGATGCACGAGGCCATGGCGGCGACGATGGACATCGTCGTGGACCAGATCAAAAAAATCCAGAACGATGCCCGCATTCACGGCAACCTTACACGTCCGCGCTGGCCGATGATCGTCCTCAATTCACCCAAAGGCTGGACCGGGCCGAAGGTGGTGGATGGCTTGCAGGTGGAAGGCACTTTTCGTTCGCATCAGGTGCCGCTCTCCGACCCGGCCACGCACCCCGAACATCTCAAGTTATTGGAAGACTGGTTGAAGAGTTACCGGCCGGAAGAGCTTTTCGATGAGCTAGGCCGCCTGAAACCGGAACTTGCCGAACTTGCGCCCACAGGCGAACGACGCATGGGTGCAAATCCTCATGCCAACGGCGGCATGCTTCTTCGCGACTTGCGGATGCCGGATTTCCGCGATTACGCGGAAGCCGTGCCGACGCCGGGAGTGCGCGGCATCGGCGACGTGCATGTGCTCGGTCCATTCCTGCGCGATGTGGCCAAGCTGAATCAGCCTCAACGAAATTTCCGCATCTTCGGCCCGGATGAAACTCTCTCGAATGGCTTGGAAGCCGTCTTTGAAACGACGAAACGTCAATGGGACGCCGCGACTGTGCCGAACGACGAATTCCTCTCGCCTGCCGGGCGCGTGATGGAAATGTTGAGCGAACATCAATGCGAAGGCTGGCTCGAAGGGTATCTACTCACCGGACGGCATGGACTCTTCAACTGCTACGAAGCGTTCATTCATATCGTTGACTCGATGTTCAACCAGCACGCCAAGTGGCTGAAGGTCACGGCTTACCTGCCGTGGCGGCGGAAGATTGCTTCGTTGAATTATCTGCTCGCCTCCCATGTCTGGCGACAGGATCACAACGGCTTCACGCATCAAGATCCCGGTTTCATTGATCACGTCATGAACAAAAAGGCCGAGGTCGTGCGCGTCTATCTTCCGCCGGACGCGAACTGTCTTTTGTCGGTGATGGATCATTGCCTGCGCAGCCGCCATTACGTCAACGTCATCATCGCGGGCAAACATCCCGCACCGCAGTGGCTGACGATGGACGCCGCCGTCAAGCACTGCACCGAGGGCATTGGCATCTGGCAATGGGCGAGCAACGACCAAGGTGCCGCGCCCGATGTGGTCATGGTCTGTTGCGGCGACGTGCCCACGCTGGAGACGCTCGCTGCCGTTTCCATCCTGCGCGAGCATCTGCCCGACCTGAAAATTCGGGTGGTCAACGTCGTTGACTTGATGAGACTGCAGCCGCAAACCGAGCACCCGCACGGGTTGAGCGACAGGGATTTCGACGAGCTTTTCACGAAGGATAAGCCAGTCATCTTTGCGTTCCATGCCTATCCGTGGTTGATCCACCGGCTGACTTATCGCCGCACCAACCACGACAACATCCACGTTCGCGGCTACAAGGAAGAAGGCACCATCACCACGCCCTTTGACATGACGGTGCTGAACGACCTGGACCGTTTCCACCTCGTTATGGACACGATTGATCGTCTGCCACAGACCGGCGATAAAGGCCTTTATTTGAAACAGCAACTCAAGGACAAGCTGATCGAGCACAAGCAATACATAGATAAAAACGGTCAGGACTTGCCAGAAATCCGCAATTGGAAATGGCCGGTGTGCAATTTATGAATCGAGACATTCCAAGACATCGGCCTTACTGGAGGCGGGCACATCGCGACTGGCGACTCTGGGGCATTGTGATTTTGATGCTGGCAGCCATGGCGGTCTATTTGATGACGAGCGACTTGCGATGGCGGATTCATGGCCAATCGCCGCAACCGCCGCAACCGATTTCCGTCCCGGCTGGCAACTGATAATTAAACGTCAACTAACGAACCAAGCAATTATCACTATGAATGCGCAAACTTTAATGGACACCGCGAAGGCGCTGGTGGCCGACGACAAGGGCCTGCTGGCGATGGACGAAAGTCATCCCACCTGCAACAAGCGATTTGCCAGGCTGGGCATTCCGCAAACGATGGAAGCCCGGCGTGACTATCGGGAACTGATTATTACCACGCCCGGTCTCGGCGAGTGCATTAGCGGCGCAATTCTTTTCGACGAGACGATCCGTCAGCAAAAGAAAGACGGCACGCCATTTCTCAAAGTCCTTACCGACGCGGGAATCATTCCGGGCATCAAAGTGGACACCGGGGCCAAGGATCTGGCCGGTCATCCCGGAGAGAAAATCACCGAAGGTCTGGATGGCTTGCGCGACCGACTGAAGGAATACTCTCAAATGGGCGCGCGGTTTGCCAAGTGGCGCGCGGTGATCGCCATTGGCGATGGGCTTCCCAGCCGGAGTTGCCTTGAAGCCAATGCTCACGCGCTGGCGCGCTATGCCGCATTGTGTCAGGAAGCCGGACTGGTTCCAGTCGTCGAACCGGAAGTGCTCATGGATGGCGGTCATTCCTTGGAACGGTGCCGCGTGGTGACGGAAGAAGTGTTGAGAACGGTTTTCATTCAGCTTAATTCACAGCGCGTGCAACTGGAAGGCATGATTCTCAAACCCAACATGATGCTTCCCGGATTGACCTGCCCTACGCAAACATCCGTGGACGCGGTGGCTGACCTCACGGTGAAGAGCCTATGGCGAACCGTCCCCGCTGCGGTTCCAGGGATTGCATTTTTGTCCGGCGGCCAATCCGCCGAACTGGCTTCGGCCCGTTTGAATGTGATGAATCTTCGATTCAAGTCGCAACTGCCCTGGGCGCTCGCGTTTTCGTTTGCCCGCGCCATCCAGCAACCGGCTTTGGAGATATGGCGAGGTAAAGAGGCCAACGTTTTGGCGGCACAGCAAGCCCTGCTTCATCGCGCCAAATGCAACCGCGCCGCGCGCCGGGGTGAATACGCCGCCGCGATGGAAAAGACATGAGCGGGAGAAATCATGGAAACTAAAACCATTTCAACGAATATCGGCGCAGTAACCTCGGTGCGTGGCAGCGTCGTGGATGTGCGGTTCGAGGGTCATTTGCCGCCGATCTACTCGGTGCTGCGCGCGGGGGCGGAAAACAAGATCGTGATCGAAGTGCTGGCGCAGCGGGATGCGCGGCATGTGCGCGGGATTGCGTTGACGCCCACGCAGGGGCTGGCGCGCGGCATGGTGGTCACGGACACGGGCGGGCCGTTGAAAGCGCCGGTGGGCAAAGCCATTCTCTCGCGCATGTTCGATGTGTTTGGCAACGCCATTGACCGCCAGCCAGCGCCGGCGGATGTCCAATGGCGTTCGGTGCATTGCGCGCCGCCGCCCCTGGCGCGCCGTTCCACCAAGTCTGAAATCTTTGAAACGGGCATCAAGGTCATTGATGTGCTCGTGCCGCTGGAGCGCGGCGGCAAGGCGGGACTGTTCGGCGGCGCGGGCGTGGGCAAGACGGTGCTGCTCACCGAAATGATCCACAACATGATCGGGCATCAGCAAGGAGTCAGCATTTTTTGCGGCATCGGCGAACGTTGTCGCGAAGGCGAGGAACTTTACCGCGAGATGAAGGCCGCAGGCGTGTTGCCGAACATGGTGATGCTCTTCGGCCAGATGAACGAGCCGCCGGGCAGCCGTTTCCGCGTGGGCCACGCCGCACTGACGATGGCCGAGTATTTCCGCGACGACGAACATCGCGATGTGTTGCTGCTCATTGATAATATTTTTCGTTTCATCCAAGCCGGCATGGAAATATCAGGTTTGATGGGGCAGATGCCGTCGCGTCTGGGTTATCAACCCACGATGGGAACGGAGCTGTCGGGTTTGGAGGAACGCATCGCCAACACCGACACCGGGGCCATCACTTCGATTCAGGCGGTCTATGTGCCGGCTGATGATTTCACCGATCCGGCGGCGGTGCATACGTTCGCGCATCTGTCGGCGTCCATCGTGCTCTCGCGCAAGCGGGCGAGCGAGGGGTTTTTCCCTGCCATTGATCCGCTGCAATCCAGTTCCAAGATGGCCACGCCGGGCATTGTCGGCG
>OBLU010002030.1_pt1 | contig 18777 bp, 12 predicted proteins | sample 1518681 | NCBI WGS metagenome assembly OBLU01 (sample SAMEA3539304, study PRJEB22396) | soil metagenome | biome: tundra; feature: field; material: soil | place: USA | collected 2010-05 | depth 0.15 m | reverse complement strand
GGCGTGAGGGAGCCCAGTATCAACGGCGATGACAGCATGACGACGGCAGATCTGTGCCGCAACCATGATTGCCGGTGGTTTCTGCAGAATGATTTTGGCTGAAGCATGGTCTGGAGAAGCTAGCGAGCCTATTCGGCCATCCGGATATGTGGTTCCACCAAAGAGAGAGCAGTTTGTCTTTCAGGAAAGGTCCGCTCGCCAGCAGACCTGACAAAAGCGGATCGCGGCGATTGGCGGTCAGGTCGGTCTTCTCCAGAGTGCTGACAAACCGACCTGCACCTGCACCAGGGCCGCTCCCGCCACGACGTCCCACTCGTTCTTGGGCGTCAAAGTGAAAGTAAACGTCCGCGAGGCCCGCTGACACCAGCGCAAGCTTATAGGCCACCGAACCCATCTGCTGGATCTTGAAGGGACCATTCTCAAACTGCTTCCACTCGCCGCGCTTGACCTCACTGCGGCTGGCGAGGATGAGGGCTCCCTGCAGAGTAGTGCGCTGGCTAGGACGTGCGCTTTGACCGTTGTAGAGCACGCCGGTGTCAACCGCCCCGAGGAACGTCTCTTGTGTGGCCGGGTTGTAGATTCCTCCCGCCACGGGTATGCCGTTCTCGGCAAAACCGATCGAGACGCAGAACTCGGGTAGGCCCTGAACGAATTCACGCGTGCCATCGAGAGGATCTACAATCCAAACCCGTTTCTTGTCGAGCCGGGAAGGATTGTCCGCCGTCTCTTCCGAGAGCCAGCCCTCGCCGTCGCGCAGCAAGTTCTGGCGTAGCACGGCATCCAAGGCGCGATCCGCTTCGGTCACCGGATCGTGCCCGATCTTGTATTCCGTTTCAATTGCGCCCGGAGTAAAGCGCGCGAACACGGCGCGGGCAGCGTCCAAAGCGGCGTCAATGCGCTGCAGGATGTCGGCGTAGGAAGAAGAGTTCATGTTTTCCTGAATCATGTCGCCGATATAAATTCGGCAGAATCAAGCCCACAACATACGGGCTCCGGTGATCAACAGCAAGGCGCACAGAAGTCGGCGTAACCACAGCATGGGTACGCGCGTTGCCAGGTGCGAACCGAGCAGCCCGCCGGGGATCGAACCGATCAGCAGCGACACGACGAGACGGGGATCGACATTGCCCAGGCGGAAGTGAAGCAACCCCGTGACTCCCGTGAGGATGACCGCGTGCACGATGTCGGTCCCGACGTTCACCTTGGGTGGGTAACTGTAGAACAACAGCAGCAACATCATGATGATGCTGCCTGACCCTACCGACGTCATGCCTACGAGAAATCCGGCCACCAGGCCAATCACCGCCATGCCCGCGAAACTCTTTGTGGTGGGTGGGCGATTCACCACCCGCTCTTCGATTCTTTTCTGGAACAGCAACAGCGTGGGAATCACGATCAACAGCACACCCACCGCGGTCTTGATGAAGCTGTTGACGCCGTCCCCATAGATGTGGCGAATGTGCATCAGCAACTTGACTCCACAGATGGAGCCGGGAATGCTGCCGACCGCGAGGGCGATCACGACCTTGCGACGCACCGTGCCCTTCTTAAGGTGCAGGAGACTGGCGGGAATCTTGGTGAAGAAATTGAACAGCGCGTCGGAACCGACGGCCATGATCGGGGGAACTTTCAATCCGAAGATCAGGATGGGGAGCAGCAAAACGCCGCCCCCCACGCCGCTCATACCGATGAGGACGCCCACAACAAAGCCAACCAGAATTTTGGCTGCCAGTAGTGGCATAGTCAGTTCCTGTTTGCCTTACTCCCCTGCCTTGTGTACTCCGATGAAACCTTCGCGCTCCAGGTGCAGAATAATTTCCTGGGCGGCTTCCTCGGCTGACAGTTCGCCGGTGTTAATCGTGACGTTGGCATCCGCCGGAACCTCATAGGGATCAGAAATTCCGGTGAATTCCTTGAGAATGCCGGCGCGCGCCTTGGCATAAAGGCCCTTGCGGTCGCGCTGCTCGCAGACTTCGACCGTCGTGGCGATGTGCACCAGGATGAACCCACCGTAGGGCTCAATCATCTGGCGCACGTGTTTACGCGTCGCATCATAAGGAGCAATCGGCGCGCGAATCGCGATGTCGCTGTTCTTCGTGATTTCCGAAGCGACATATCCAATGCGGCGAATGTTGATGTCGCGATGCTCTTTCGAGAATTCGAGTTCCGATGAAAGATGTTTGCGCACCAGGTCGCCGTCGAGCAACGTCACTGGGCGTCCGCCGACTTCCAGGAATTTCGTCATCAGAACATTCGCAATGGGGGACTTGCCCGAACCCGACAGCCCGGTGAAGAAGATGGTTACTCCCTGCTCCGTGTGGCGGAAAGCTCCGCCGCAATTCCTGAACCACTTCCCGGCAGTGACTGAAATCACATTGCAGAAACTACCGTAGCCGGGATTTCACTTGACAGCTCCACAATGCATGCCTCAGAATCCTGCCGAAGTTAGCACCTTCAATTCCCCCGAAGGTTTGGCTAGATAGCACAACTCGCAGCTGTCGGCTCAGACGTTCTTGAAGACCCTGAAAACACGCTGACTTGGGTAGGGAAACTATTCTCTGTTTAGGAACTCTAGGAGGTGCATCGTGAAGAGCACCGTGTGGGTTGTCCTTTTTCTGTATTTCGGTGCCTTCGGGTTCGCCGACCGCTCGGCGAATGCGCAGGTCGATAATCACGTCCATGATCCCGCTCCCGCTATCTCAAGCGCAGCGACCGTCCCAACAGCCACTCGTGCTCGCGTTCTGGAGAACTATGCCCGACTGCCGCTCCGTTTTGAGGCCAATCAGGGCCAGGCTGACAACCGGGTTCGGTTTCTGTCGCGCGGCAGCGGTTATACCCTCTTCCTCACACCGACCGAGGCCGTGCTGTCCTTATCCGAACCAGTCGGCAATTCGAGCGATCCCTGGCATCTTACGCACAATCAGACCAGCGCACTTCGGATGGAATTGTCCGGGGCGAAGCCTGACGCCGTAATAGCTGGGTCCGGCGAGTTTCCGGGCAGAAGTAATTATTTCATTGGCAATGATCCGAAGCAGTGGCACGTCGGCGTCCCGGCGTTCGGACGAGTCCACTACAAAGACATTTATCCCGGCGTCGATCTCGTTTACTACGGCAATCAGCGCCAACTCGAATACGACTTCGTCATCGCTCCCGGTGCGAATCCAAATGTGATCAGGCTCAAAGTCACTGGCTCCCGGCAGATCCGTATCGACAACCACGGGGATCTTTTGATTCGCGTTGGTGCCAAAGACCTGCGGCTGGGTGCGCCAAGTGTCTACCAGGAAGATGGAAGTGTACGGCGTCCCGTAGCCGGGAAATGGCTGCGGTCGAGGCGCCACGAGCTTCGATTCGATCTGGGATCGTATGACCACAGCAAAGCGCTCATTGTGGATCCGACGCTAGTCTACTCGACGTACCTAGGCGGTTCACTCACGGATGTGGCAACCAGTATTGCAGTGGACTCGGCGGGCGATGCTTATATCGCCGGCAGCACTGGTTCGGCGGATTTCCCCACGACACAAAATGCCTATCAGCAGACATGCAAGGGTTGCACGGGAAACAACAACGCGTTTATCACCGAACTCGACCCGACCGGGAGCTCTCTCGTCTATTCCACCTTTCTGGGAGGTAGTAACGGTGATGGAGCAAACGGAATCGCGATTGATTCGTCTGGCAATGCGTACGTCGTAGGTACTACGTTCTCAGGCGAGCAAACCACCATAAAATTTCCGACCACTACCGGTGCTTTTCAAACGGCTTGCGCTGGGACCTGCACCCAGGGCGACGCGTTCGTTACAGGGATTAAGGAAGGGGGCGCCTCGCTGCTCTTTTCCAGTTTCTTGGGCGGCACCGGTGCCGAGATCGGGACAGCAATCGCCGTGCTTCCCTCCGGCGATGCCATTTACGTGACAGGATCGACTACTTCTACTGATTTTCCCACCAAGAATCCGTACCAAACTAACTGTTCGAATAGTTGCACCGGGGGCGATGCCTTCGTGACCGTGTTCAACCTTGGTGGCGGCACACTTGCTTATTCCACTTACCTTGGCGGCAGTGGCAGCGACCAGGGGAACGGGATCGCGGTCGACAGTTCAGGAAGCGCATACGTTGCAGGATCCACAAACTCCAGCGATTTTCCCTCACTCAATGCCATTCAGTCCACATGCGGCGGTTGCGCAAGCGGAATCAAGTCAGCGTTCGTCACCAAGTTTGCTCTAGCAGGAACTCTCGATTACTCGACGTTCCTTGGCGGTACCCTATATCCCAGCGGCGCTGCGGGTGACAGCGCATCCAGTATTGCTGTCGATTCGGCCGGGGATGCGTATGTTGCCGGGTCCGCCACGTCAACTGATTTTCCTACCGTAAATGCATACCAGGCTACCTGTGCGAATGGATGTTCCGGCGGCGATGCCTTCGTAACGGAGTTCAACCCATTCGGGAGCGCGCTGACTTACTCGACTTACGTCGGCGGCAGTGGGGCCGACCGAGCATTCGCAATCGCGATTGATTCGGTAGGAAATGCGTTTGTGACTGGGCAAACATCCTCCACCGACTTCCCGGCCATAAACACGAACTACGCCTTCCAGACTACTTGCAGCAGTTGCGCCAGCGGCGGACACGATGCGTTCGTCGCCGAGTTCGATGTGGCCGGCAGCGGGCTCGTTTTCTCCAGCTATCTTGGCGGTACGACTAAACAATCGGGAAATGGAATTGCCATAAATCCGCTCAATGGCGGCGATCAAGCAACCATAGCGGGGGCCACCGAGTCATCTCCTTTCCCAGGGGTCTCAACCAGTTCATTTCAACCGACTTTTGGTGGAGTCGAGGATGGTTTCATAGCCGAGTTCCCCGAGGCTGCGAACTGCACAACCACCCATACCCAGACGGGACTGACGCTGTCTGTCACGATCACTTGCATTGGCAACTTTGTGAACAGCAGCAATAAGAATAATTATCCGAACCAGTTTATGGGATTCAACTGGGGTGATGGCACTCCCGAGACTGGTTCAGGAAGCGGAGGAGGAAGTAATTGCGGCGTAAAGCCGGGAATATGCACCTTCTCGGCTACGCACACTTACGCGGGCCCGAGCAGCCCTACCTTCGGCCTCACGCAAACGGTTAATGACGCGTCAACTAACGGCACGTCAGGCAACAACATCATCACAACCGGGTTCAGTGTGACCATTCCGTCCACCTTGACAATCACGCCCATAACCTTGCCAAGTGGAACAGTTGGGACAGCGTACACCCCGAGTACTCTTACGGAGAGTGGGGGCACGGCTCCCTATACGTGGTCCATCGTGACGGGCAGTCTGCCCGCGGGATTAAGTCTGAATGCGACGACTGGCGTAATCTCCGGAACTCCGACAACGGCTGGGACTTCGAACTTCACGGTACAGGTAGAAGACGCAGAGCCTGCCACGGTCACGCTCGCCCTGAGCATTTTGATCACGAATGTCCCGCCATCGATCACGACCCAGCCTGCAAGCCAGACCATCAACTCCGGGCAGACGGCAACAATGACGGTAGCCGCCAGCGGGACCGCACCCTTAAGTTACCAGTGGTACCAGGGATCGAGTGGGGTCACCACGAACCCGATCAGCGGGGCGACCGGCACTTCCTACACGACACCCGCATTGACAGCAACTACCACCTACTGGGTGCAAGTGACCAACACCGCTGGAAAAGCGAACAGTAATACTGCGACCATCACGGTTAGCCCGGTCGCTATCGCGCCATCGATCACGACTCAACCGGCGAGTCAGACCATCAATTCCGGGCAGACGGCAACGATGACGGTAGCCGCCAGCGGGACCGCGCCCTTAAGTTACCAGTGGTACCAGGGATCGAGTGGGGTCACCACGAACCCGATCAGCGGGGCGACCGGCACTTCCTACACGACACCCGCATTGACAGCAACTACCACCTACTGGGTGCAAGTGACCAACACCGCTGGAAAAGCGAACAGTAATACTGCGACCATCACGGTTAGCCCGGTCGCTATCGCGCCATCGATCACGACTCAACCGGCGAGTCAGACCATCAATTCCGGGCAGACGGCAACGATGACGGTAGCGGCCAGCGGGACCGCACCCTTAAGTTACCAGTGGTACCAGGGAGCGAGCGGGGTCACCACGAACCCGATCAGCGGGGCGACCGGCACCTCCTACACGACACGCGCATTGACCGCAACCACCACCTACTGGGTGCTGGTGACCAACAGCGCAGGAACAGCCAACAGCAACACTGCCACTATCACGGTTAATGTCGTCGCTCCGCCGCCCACCTGTGCGGAGCCAACCGTGCAACCCGGCACGAATTCTTTGACGGTCACCGCAACTAGCAATTGCACTGACTCGCAGAGTTCGATCACGAGCACCACAATCAGTTGGGGTGACGATTCCTCATCCTCGTCGGGAACCACCGCAACGCATACTTATGTGAGCGCGGGTACGTACACAATCACGGTGACCGCAACCGACGCGAATAATCTGAGCAGCAGTGCGTCGACGACGGTAGCCGTAACCGCCCCGTTAACGACATCCGTAACCCCAGGCCAGGCGGCAACCCAGACCGTGAATGTCACCGCCCCTCCAGGGGTGTCCAGCTTGGTGGTGACTTACCAGTGTGTGAGCGTGGATGGACCTAGCGGCGTGCAGCCGTTGGGGTACTACCACCTCTCCTGCAACATCAATGGTCAAGGAGTAACGTCGACCGTGACACTAACCAGCACCCCAACGCCAATATCGGTTGCGGTGCAAACCACCAGCACTACAGCGCTGCAGTCCAAACTGCAGAGCGGCAGGGTCGGAGGGCTGTACGCTGCCTTCTTGTTCTTACCGGGCGCCGTACTGATGGGAGTGGGCTTGTCCGGACATCGCCGCAAGAAGATGCAACGTTATGCAGGCTTGTTCCTTTTGGGCGTGATGATGTTCAGCTGGCTCGCATGCGGCGGAACCATCTCTTCCCCGCCAACGCAAAACGGCACCCCTGCCGGCGCCTATTCCGTGGGCATAACGGGAACCAGCTCTGGCGGCACTCAGACAACGATCACCGTTGGGTTCTCGGTAACCGGATAGAACGCATAGAAACGGCCATATCAACATTCAATTCCTCATGACGGAAAGCGGGCTCGGATGATCAGAAATACATGGTTGGGAATCTGCTTGCTGGTTCTCGGTTGTTTGCCATTGTGCGCTCAGACGAACACGTTCTGCCAAGCCAACGGGCAGGCGACCGCTCATGCCAAAAATCTGGTCTGCTTGCTGCCCAACTTGGGCTTCCCTCCGGTAACGAGCGGCCAGGATCCCATCGCTGGATTGGACGCTGCCATCGCAAGCCAGGCAGGCTTATTTCCGCTAGCCTCCCCAGCTTCGGGCATCGTCTACACGACGGACCCCGCCCTGCAGATTACTGCGCCGTCTGGCACGGACAGTTTTGGCCCCGTCATGTTCGAACGCGGAGAGACACTTCATCACGGGAAAATGTTCCTCGCCTTCACCTACCAGAACTTTCAGTTCAGCAACATGGATGGGATGAACTTGAAGAGCATTCCGGCGTATTTTCCTGCACCCCTGACAAATCCAAGTGGGCAAGTGATTGATTATGGCTTCGTGGAGACCAGTACCCGAATAGACCTGAAGATCAACCAGTTCGCGGTTTATGCCACCTACGGCATCACGGACCGCATCGATGTTTCCGTCGCCGTGCCATTTCTCGACGTAAAGCTTGGAGCCAATTCATCCTGCGAGAACGTCTATTTTCCCTCGACCGGGCCTCTCGGGCCGCAGCCCTGCTTTACCACGAATCAGACCGTGAATGGCAAGCCAGTCACGGTTCAATACCGAAGCAGTTCCAGCGAGTCGACGGGGATCGGCGATGTTGTGTTGCGAGCCAAAGCAGGCCTCTGGCAGGGCGAGCATCTGCGGGTTGCGGCCGCAGTGGATGTACGGCTCAAAACTGGCAACGAATTGAACTTCCTGGGCACCGGCGCGATTGGCGTGCGGCCCTTCGTGGCGGCTTCATGGCGCGGACGAGTCGCCCCTCACGCGGATTTCGGCTTCCAATGGAACGGTAACTCGGATATCGCAAGCATTAATGGGCCCGGCGTCACCGGCAAACTGCCCAACAATTTGTTCTATGTCGCGGGAGCTGATGCCAGGGTTGTGAAACGCTTGACCCTCTCGGCCGACTATCTTGGCGAGCACGTGTTCTCTGTTCTGCGCGAGGGTTTGCAGACCGAGCCCAGTTCGGGCTTTTCCGGGATTTATACGGGATCTGGCTCTTTCAACACCAACTACATAACGGTGGGCGGAAAGGTAAACCCGGTCGGCAATCTGCTGTTGACCGCAAATGTCTTTTTCAACTTGGATAACAACGGCTTGCACAATAAGCCCGCGCCGATGGTTGGGATCTCGTACACGTTCTAGACGGAAACCACTCAGCGGGATAGTGCGGACGTTATTGATGACGGCAAGTCGGTCTATTCTGCTTGCTCTGGAGCAGTCGGCCCACTCGAGATGATAGTGAGATTCTTGCCTACGTTGCTGAGACGCCTGAAACTAGAAATCAGATTGTCACTCGTTAATCGTTGAGGGGTACGAAGTCGATGATCCAACGTCCTGCCTTCTGGTTTACCAGGATTGTAAAATTCGCCTTCGGCGGAACCGCTTTGATTTGGTTTGAGACGGACAGCGTACATAAGACCCGAACCCTTCGATCCGGATCCGAGATGTACTGAAAATCTGAGAAGGTCATTCTGGTGTTCACTTTGTAACTGTCCTTGATCATCTTCAGCTTCTCTTTCGGGATTGCCGGCCACAAATCCTGTACGGTTTTGGCGTCCTTCCGCTCGAAGCTTTGGGCGTATCGCTGAAGAAGATCACGGATTCCATTCTTGTCTTGCTCCGAAAGAGATGGCACCTCCTCCTTGGGCTTCGGCGCAGGCAAGTTCACGCTGATAGCCTTCTCAAAATCGCGTTCCGGGACGCCGGGGCCCGTAGCAACCAAGCGGTAAGTAGTGGAATCAGTAGGTGTAACAGTCGTGGAGCCACTTGACTTCACGGGTCGGCCGTCGAGCTGGACGCTGGTAGCGTTTTGAACGTTCCAAGTCAATTCGGCACTTCCACCTTTGTCAATGACTTTAGGGTTGAGTTCGAAGCTTCCGGAAATCGGTTTCGGCGGCGCCGCTGATGGCGCGCTCGGAGTGACATCTGTCTTAGCCTCGGCGATGTTCACCTTCTCCGCCGCCGGGGTCATGGGCTCGATTTTCTTCTCAATGATGGCAGGCTTTTCGGTCCGAGCTTTGGCACTCTTTTCCTGTTCGCGAGGCTTGGAGGGCACATTCCCCTGACTGTCGCCGGTTGCAACGTTGGCTTTAGGCGGTTCGACGCGGGAAAGAGGCAAAGAGAAATTCGGCGAGCCTCCGCGCTCAACTTGAATGTCTTGTGTGAGCTTGGTGTAGCCTTCGTGGTCGGCCTCCACCGTATGTGTTCCAGGGAGCAAGAGTGGCTGGCAAGGAACCGGACACGATGTGCCATCTACGGTAACCATGCTGTCCGCGGGAATGGGGTTGACTTTGACAAGAATACCGGTGGGATTGGCCTTGATCACAACATCAGCGGGGTGCTTCGTAAGTCGATAGGCTAGCCCCAGGCCAACTACGACGACGATCGCAATTGCCGCGATGAGCCATGTCTTCGGTAACCGATAGGAGTGAGGCAGAACTTGGGTGGCTTCGGCCCCAGCAGACGGATGAGGGAGAGCGTCTAGCTGGATGTCAGCTGGCCCTACAAACGGCGAGCGTTCAGCAACCTCGGTCCGCGGTTCCTCAAGGGGAGGCCGGCCCATGATGACCGTAGCGCCAACCTCCTTCTCATAATGATGTTCTACGATCGGCGCATCGGCTTTTGCTTTGGCCGTTTCGACGACCTCATTCCGCCGAGCTTGTTTCGATTGCTCTTGGAGCTTTTCCAGTCGTCGGATCTCCGACTCAAGACCGGGATATTGGGGATAAAGCTGACGCAGTTGCTGCAGTTCTGTCGCGGCCGCGCCGTATTTCCGGGATGTTTCCAGGACACGTGCCCTTTCCGCAATCGCCCTGATCTGCTCCCTGCGATCACGAACTGCAGCGAGTCTTTTCTTTATCTCTTCGTTCCCTGGATTCTTGCGGAGGGCCGCCTCCGCCACCCGAACCTGTGCGTCCGGATCACTCTGGCGAGCCAGTTCCTGTTCAAGAGCTTCCCAGGCCACACGCTTAGCGACCACCTCGGCAAACACCTGATACTCTGGCGTCTCGCGGTACTTCGCCGGTTGCATGCCAAGGTATTTTGCTGCTTCCGACGCTCCGTGCTTTTGCAGGATTCGCTTGCCTTCCTCAATCGCGCTCTGCAATGCCAACTGGAACTGCTCTAATTGACGGCGCGCACCTTCCATCAGACGTTGTTCTTCGAGCCGTTCCAGTCGTCGGATCTCCGGCTCAAGACTGGGATACTGAGGATAAAGGTCACGCAGCCGCTGCAGTTCTTCCGCGGCTTCACCGTATTGCCGCGAGGCTTCCAGCACATGCGCCTTTTCCGCAATCGCCCTGATCTGCTCCCTGCGACTACGAACTGCAGCGAGTCTTTTCTTTATTTCTTCGTTCCACGGATTCTCGCGGAGCGCGGCCTCCGCCACCCGAACCTGTGCGTCCGAATCCGTCTTGTCTGCAAGATCTTGGTCAAGAGCTTCCCAGGCCACGCGCCCAGCGACAACCTCGGCAAGCGCCTGGAACTCCGGTGTCTCGCGGAGCTTCGTCGCCTGCATGCCTAGATATCTCGCTGCTTCCAAGGCCCCATGTTTCTGCAGGATTCCGTTGCCCTCCTCGATCGCTCTCCGCAATCCCGACTGGAACTCCTCCCGTTGGCGGCGGGCACTTTCCAACAGGTCGAACAGCCGGGCATCGGAAAGTTCCAGCGTCTTGTCTTCGAGAAATTGCACAGCCTCTTCAGCACTTCCCTGGCGCAGAAGTTGTCGTCCCCGCCCCACAGCCTCACCGACCGTATTCGCGTGCTTCGCTGCCGCGCGGGTGCGCTCCAGCAGCGCCTCGACCTCCTCCGATCCCGAAAAGTCTCGGCGAAGGTCTTCCAGGAGTCGACTCGCGTCGTCGAACTTCTCGGCAGCGGCCATCTCCCGCGCACGTCCCAGCAATTGGCGCTTGCGCTCTTCCGCCTGCTCCGACGCGAGTCGATCCTTGACAATGCCCCGGAGCCTCTCGAGTTGGATGTCGCCCGGAATCGTTCGCAGAGCGTTCTCAATCGCCGCAAGCGCCTCGGAAGCCCTCCCCGCCTCTAGCAGCCCGTTGGCGGCAAGAAACTGATCCCGCGCGTAAGCTTTTAGCTGGACTCGCTGCTGCTCCGCCTCCGCCAGGACCTTCATCTTCAACAATCCTTGCTCCCGCGGATAGCGTTGCAGTCCTTCGTTGGCGATGGCTGTGGCTGCCGCGTAGTCTTCCCGACGCAGCGCTTCCTCGATCTCCCGAGTCAGCTTTTCCATCTCCAGCTTCCGGAACTGTTCTTCGCGGGCGGTGCTGACGACTTTCAGCAGCGAGTAAAGCTCAACCGAGCCGGGATCCACCAGCTCCGCTTCCCTTAGAGTCTTGAATGCCCCCGTCAAATCCCGGGCTGTGATCTGGTCCCTGGCACTTTCTAAGAGTTTGCGCAGCCGTTGCTGCCGCTCTTGCTCCTCCGCTTGCTTCAGAATCACGACTTGCAGCGCTTTGGCGGAAGTCTCATGGGGATCAATTTCGAGCGCCTCACGAACAGCCAGCTTTGCCTCTTCCAAATCCCCCGCATGGTGTGCTTCTTCCGCCCTGCGAAGCGCCAACTTCAGCCGCGCGGCTCGGGACTTGGCTTCCTGGATGGATTCTCGAAGACTTGACAGATCCTTATTCGTCTCGTCGATGGCAATAGCCTGATCGAGAATCCTAAGCGCCTCGTCGTAGCGCCGGTCGAGGAATGCCTCATCTGCCTGGCTCCGTAGCTGGCGAACCTGATCAACGTTCCGCTGCTGGCGAATTCGCACCTGCACCCGGCTGAGCAGTTGGTGAGCTGGCGTGTGATGCTTGTCGACTTTGAGAACCTGCCGGAGGTAATCCTCGGCCTTGGTCCACTCTGTCCTCTGCATGGCCATGTCGGCCCGCTTCATCCATTGCAGGACTTCCTGCTGTTTTTCCTTTTCCACTACCGCTATCAAATCAAAAGCGAGATCCCTGGCGCTGGGATACCGAAGGTCCCGGTTCTTAGCTAGCACCTTGTGAATGATCTCGTCCAATTCCGGAGGGTAATCTTGCCGGTAGGAACTAAGGGGCGCCGGGTCTTCGTGAATGATTCGGTACATAACTGCCGCTTCCCCACCCGTCGCCTGAAAAGGAAGGGCGTCGGTCAGCAGTTGGTACAGAACCACTCCCGTCGAGAAAATGTCGGTCCTGCGATCCAGATGCTGATTCTGGAATTGCTCCGGCGACATGTAATGGAGGCTGCCGACGAGCTCCGTGTGGCTGGCGCCGGTATCTCCGATCCGTGCAATTCCAAAATCAACGATCTTCACGTTGCCGTCTTCCAGCAACATCACGTTGGCCGGCTTGATGTCCCGATGAATGATGCCGCGGTCATGCGCGTAATTCAACCCGTTGCAAATATCAATGCAAATACTGAGTTTGCTGGCCAGGCTCAGCGGCCGGCCAGAGGAGATCGCCGCGTCAAGGCTCATCCCCTCCAAGTACTCCATCACCAGGTAAGGGGTTCCCCCTTGGTCGCCAAATTCATAAATGGTGACGATATTCTGGTGTTGCAGGCTACCGGTCGACTTGGCTTCCTTGTCGAACCTCGCCAACAACCCGGGGGTCGCCCCGAGGATCATCTTGATGGCTACATGGCGCTCCAGTTTCGGGTCCAGCGCCTCGTAAACAACACCCATGCCGCCTCGGCCGATCAGGCGGAGTACATCGTACTTCCCGATCTTTGTAGGCTGGCCTACCACGTCTCAATCCTCGGTCGGTATGCCTTAAACGGAGGGAATTGCGGAACCAATTAACAGCCCGATTCTAAGGTCTTTCTTCGACCAAGTAAATAGCCACTTTGGGCTGGGCTGGGGTGAATGTCGGGGCTGGAAGCCGCCTCCGAAGCCGAACTCGGTCCGGCAAATCGACTGCAAGAACGGAGCGCGGAGCGGACGACGCCCACGTCACTCCAACGGATGCGGCCCTGTGAAGTCTGAACACATGTCTTCTGCACGGGCTTGAACTCCATCAGTTCGACGCATGTCAGATCCGGATCGAAAACGTTGAGCTGCCACCTGTCGGGCCGTCACAGAACGAGACAAATGTGCTCTGCATCTGGATCCTGGACGGGCGGCTAAGATGGGCTGCAAGCACGGGCGCAGGGTGGCACTTCCGTCCCAACCAGCCGCAGCTCCGATGGAGCTTCTCAAAACTGCTGGCGATGTCCGAGATGCACTCGCCAACACGATGGCACAGGTTCATACCCGCCAGATAGACACGAGGACCGCAAACGCTCTGGTTTACGTAGCCACGAGTTTGCTCCGCGCGATCGAGGTTTCCGAGTTGGAAAGCCGACTAGCTGCACTTGAGGCGATCCAGCGAGCGGAGGAGCGTGGTTTCCTGCAATCGAGCTCGTCGGGCAGCAAGCAAGAAGGAGGGAGGTAGCGATGGCATCCATTCTAGTCCGGCTAATTCAGTTGTTGGAGAAGAAACAAACTCTCCAGAACGCGCGTAAGCTAGTAAGGTTGTAAACGTGGGCTCCAGGTCCGGGAGGTGTGAAGATGGCTGAGAAGCGCACTCCAACCAATGGAAGAATTCAGACCGACGCGCCGTCGTCGCCGAAAAAGGCAGAACCAACTCCCCTCACCAGTAAGTTGTCCAAGCCGTTGCGCCTGGGCAAGGATTGCGCCTACGACCAGGAGCTGAGACGGCTGCAGATCGAATTGGTGAAGCTCCATGAGTGGATTCGGCACCAGGGTCTCAAGGTGGTGATCCTGTTCGAAGGGCGGGACGCCGCAGGCAAGGGAGGCGCCATCCAGCGGATCGCCCAGACGTTGAATCCCCGCATCTGCCGTGTGGTGGCGTTGGGCACGCCGACTGAACGGGAGAAAAGTCAGTGGTATTTTCAGCGCTATGTAGCGCACCTGCCGGCCGCCGGCGAGATGGTTCTGTTCGACCGCAGTTGGTACAACCGGGCCGGTGTCGAACGCGTGATGGGATTCTGTACCAAGGCCGAATATCGGGAATTCCTGCACAGCTGTCCGGAATTCGAGCGGATGCTGGTGCGCGCGGGCATCATCCTGCTCAAGTACTGGTTCTCGGTGAGCGACGAAGAACAGGAGCGCCGCTTTCAGGACCGCATGAATGATCCCACAAAGCGCTGGAAGTTGAGTCCGATGGATCTCGAATCGCGGCGGCGTTGGGCGGAATACTCCCGAGCGAAGGACGAGATGTTTGCCGTTACCGACATCAAGCAGGCGCCGTGGTACGTGGTGAACGCAGAGAACAAGAAATGCGCCCGGCTCAACGTCATTCGACACTTGTTGTCCTTGATTCCTTACCGGGATATGACCCCGGAACGCCTCAAGCTGCCGCCGCTCGACAAAACCAAATACGTGAGACCTCCTATCCAGGAGCAGACTTTCGTCCCCGAAGTGTACAGCTCCGACGAGTAGGCCTTCCCGGCGGAGCGCCAAGGGAAAGCGTTCGTCGCTCTCGCCGCTTGGTTGCTTTGGTTTCCACGCGAGAAAAATTAATCTTACCGGCGTGAGCCATTTATTTCTGGCTTTGCGCGTTATATTATGTATGCCCACCAGAAGAGGCTAAATCTTGGCCTTGTGATATCTTCGCTATCCGGAGGTCGGACGTATGCTTGACCTGACAACGTACCTGCCAAAGTTAAAGGTTTTCGAGGGCAATGTAGGTTACATGTATCTCGACACCGCCACCCCTCCGAACGTTACCGTGGGAGTCGGGGAGATGTTGCCCAATGCGGCGGCGGCGCAGAAGCTTGCGTTTGTCCGGCGACCGGACCCGACCGCGAAACCGCCGGTGCTTCCCGGTCCGGCGACGGCTGATGAGATCAAGGCGGACTTCGATAACGTGACGAAGCAAGCCGGGGCAAAAGCCTCTGGCTACTACAAGCAGTTTACCAAGCTCGACCTTCCGCAAAGTGTGATCGACTCGACAGTGAATGCTGAAATATTTCACTCCAAAACGGCCAAAATTTGGGGGATGGAAAATGTCTAGGAAAACCGAGAAAGTCGTTTGTAGGGCTTCCTATTGCAAAGTTTTTTCGGGCATTTTCTGGTGATGGAGTTCTTCAACAGCCACGCCTGGTTACGCCAACTGAGAAAAGATCAAATCACCTTGATTGCAACAATGTTCTCGTCATCCGCTATGTGATTTTCCTCTGGAATCAGATCCTGTTGGTCGATGGCGTTAAATCGACGAAGCGATGGGACGACGACCCTCGGCACGTTTGCAACGAGGCAATGTACGCCTAACGAGAAATGAGAGTCTATTTTTGTGATGCTTCAAGCACAGGCGTTCCCGTCCCGAGCAAGACGACTCTCTGAGTGCCAGCCTCGTCAGTGATGGTCAGCTGACCCTCACGAACTCCCTCTCCTGAAGGCTTAAATGACACCCATATCCTGCATTCTTCTCCAGCCGGAAGCAGACCGGGGCAATCGTGCCTGACCGCAAAATCACCCCTTGGGGCAATTTGTGTGATCGGCAAAGCATCCGATCCGGCATTGGTCAGTATGATCACCCGCCTCTCGCTTGTCGTAGCTGAAACCTGTGGGCCGAAGTCCACGCGGGTCGGCCCCACAGCCGCGACACTAATGCTCTGGCCGACTGCGCCTGAAGGCGAGAGGATAGTCGCACAAATCAGAATCAGAGAAATCGCCAACAATATTGCTGGACTCATTTTTTGGCATTCAGTAGGAGGCATATAGTTGTGTTCTCCATAAAGCGTTAACTGCCATGCAAAACTTAAAGGGGGATTAAGAAATGCTTATGGCGTTCTGAGGGAAGGTGGGACTAAGTCGAGATCCAGTTTCTCTTGTCCTTGTGAGAGGCGCAAATCACCGACGTTTGGTTACTTTTGTGCCGTACTCGTCCTCGAACGGGCGAGAACGGGTCTCTTGTTGTTGAAATATCCCGTGGCTGTTGAAAAACTCCAGTTTCCTCCCAAACAGCCAAGATTGGGGGGATACAAATGTCTAGAAAATCAAAAAAGTCGTTTGTAGGGCATCGTAGAGCAATTTTGTTTTTGCGAATTTCCGGCGAAGGAGTTTTTCAACACCCACTCCCCATTTCACTCGTCCTATGAAAAAGGATGTCAGGGAGAAAAGGCATCTCCCCGCCCCTCTGAGAGATGCGGGCGTGGTGACTTACATCCAGCCCCACCTCATTCCTCACCTTATTCTTAGAGGGGGTATTGGTTTGGTCGCTTTGGCTCAGCTACGAGCCACCGATCTCACAGGCTGCCACTCTTGAGGTTGCCCTTGGCATCAAGCGCGTGTACCGCCACCACCCCCTGGAGTATCGGCATCCTCGCCGACACCCCAAACTCTATCTGTACCGAATGCCTCCCTTAATCCTTTCCAGATCTTACCCATCTTGATGAACGTCTTATGCCAACGTTGTATATTGTTCGGTACTAAAAGTCCGGGGTCGCCACCGCACGAGACGCTGCCCCGAAAGTCTCCCAGCGCGTTTTTGATTACGCGGACCTGCGCAGGAGTAAGGTCGGTTTGTATGATTGTTGTTGCAAGATCTACCATCTGAGGAGATTGGTTACAAGCAGTAGCAAAAGCAATGATCTTGTCCACAAACTCTTGGATCTCGTCTAATTGCGTGAGCGCAAGGTCAGGATCCTCGGATACCATTTGATCCAGGGCCTTTTCTAACAGATTTCTTAACACTCCCCCGTCGGCTAAGTCCAATCTGCACTTCAACTCATCTCCCTGTTGGATACATTTACTAGTCATCCCTGCCTCCTTACTCCTTGTCCTCTAGCGGCGATTAGTAGAATCAACATGCTTGCGATTTGAAGTAATTCTTCGATTGCTTCGCCTCAGGGGGTGCGCGTCTCAACTGGCGGGAACTGCTCTTCGGAGAGGCGAAGATGTAGTCGCGCCGGATGCTACGCGGAGGAGCAAGTTCTGTCAGTGATCTGGGTCACATCGGTGTCCGCAGACCCGGCCATTTGGACCGGCCTAACGTGATGCGGCCTCAAGTGGCGATAAATCTCTATTGCACTCTTTGACCCACGGTCGTGAATGTTAAAGGGCCTATCGTAGATGTGGCGCAGCAGAGGTAAGAACAAGCTGCGCCACCTTAGGAACGAAGGAAACGACGCGGGTGGGTTATTGGGTAACCGCAATAGTTCCTTCAATGTTGCCTTACATTGAAAAGAAATCTACCAACACCGCAATCGAGCGTCTGTTCACAATTACACAGTAATGCAAAGTTTTTTCGGCCCCTGGTTTTCTCTCTAACCTTCAGGTTGCCGGATGGCTCGTTTGAACCATCGCTCCTGATGTCTCTAAGGAAACATGTCAATATTAGGAAGCCCTACAAACGACTTTCTCGATTTTCCTAGACATTTTCTATCCCCCAAGTTTTGGCCGTTTTGAGGAAAATGGAGTTTTTCAACAGCCACGCCTGATTTCGACAGTTACCCCCATCCGCCCCTCCGGTGATACGATTTCCGCGTGAGCATGACCCAGAAAACGAGAACCAAATCATCCTCGATCTGCATACTGGCTTCATTCTTGGCGGTCAGCGCCGCCACTATGCACGGCCAAGCGTGCGCCTCCTGGCATGATCCTTCGCCGCACAAGGTGCAGTTCGTAACCATTAGAGATGGCGTCCGGTTGGAAGTTCTCGACTGGGGTGGAAGTGGGCGCCCGGTCGTTTTATTGGGTGGCTATACTACTGCTCATATCTACGACGAGCTGGCACCAAAACTGACTGACAGCGCCCACGTATACGGAATCACCCGGCGAGGGCTTGGAGATTCGAGTAAACCACCTGAAGGCTACACCGCACAGGACTCTGCGGAGGACGTTCTTCAGGTTCTGGGCGCCCTCAAATTAGAAAAGCCTATCTTGGCCGGTCACTCTTTTGGCGGGCAGGATTTGAACGTCATCGGCGCGTCGCATCCAGACCGAGTGGCTGGACTGGTTTACCTCAATTCAGCGGAGGCTATTAGCCTGGGTCCAGTGAGCAAGAACGTCAAAGAACCAGAGCAGTCCCAGCTTCCGCAAACGATCTGCAATCCACCGCAGCCCGACAAGACATCATTTACCGCTTATCAGGAATGGCAAAGGACGACTTATGGATGGCATTTCCGGAATCCGAGCTTCGGCAATTGTATCCTTGCACCCAGAACGGCGCCGTGGGGCAATATTCTGTCTCCCAAGAGGTGCGCGATGCAATGTTCGCGGGTCTCGTAAGCCCCGACTACGCCCGTATTCGTATACCGGTGCTGGCATTATTTGCTCTTCCGGCGTCGCTTGAAGATCAGATGAAGCGTTACAATCCCCAGACTCCGTCGGAGGCGGCTGCCCTTGGCCTCAGATACGGTCTGCAACTGGCCTGGATCGCGAGAAACGAGGACGCTCTTAAACGCGGTGTACCAGGCGCCCGCATAGTCGAAGTGGCAGGCGCGAACTCCTATATCTTTCTCTCGAATGAGGCCGACGTGCTGCGCGAGATGCACGCTTTTC
>OBLU010002029.1_pt1 | contig 18785 bp, 16 predicted proteins | sample 1518681 | NCBI WGS metagenome assembly OBLU01 (sample SAMEA3539304, study PRJEB22396) | soil metagenome | biome: tundra; feature: field; material: soil | place: USA | collected 2010-05 | depth 0.15 m | reverse complement strand
ATGGAGCGATTGCGGGCGGCGGGGCTGGAAACAGAACTAGGTGTGTGTGAAGCTGAGGCGCGGCGGCTCAACGAAGGATTCGCGCGCTGGAGCCAGCACAAGAGGCCGCTGGTGCTGATGAAGGTTGCCATGACGCTTGATGGGCGGATCGGGGCGCCGCCTGGCCAGCATCGGCCCGGCAGCCCTTTCTGGATCACCAGCGAGGCCTCGCGTGAGGCAGTGCAGCCGTTGCGCTGGCAAGCTGATGCGGCGCTGACTGGCGTTGACACCGTCCTTGCGGACGACCCTCTGCTCACCGACCGCAGCGGGATGCGCAGGCGAAGGCCTCTGTTGCGGGTGGTGCTGGATTCGGCCCTGCGCATACCACTCAACTCGAAGATGGTCGCCTCGGCAAACAAGAATGTGGTCATTTATACCGTTTCAAACGACGCGCGCCGCATCCGCGAGCTTGAGAAGCGTGGCGTCGCTGTGGAGGTTCTGCCTGCTGAGGCAGGGCGCGTCCCGCTGGGCAAAGTGCTGGACCTGATGGGCGAAAAGGGGATCTTGACGGTGCTGACTGAGACCGGGACGCGGCTGAACACGGCTCTTCTTGAAGGCGGCTTTGTTGACCGCGTGTACTTGTTCGTTTCGCCGCAGATCATGGGTTCCGATGCCGTTCCGGCTTTTCGCGGCATGCAGCACGCCATCCGCATGGGTGAGGTTGAAGTCGTACGCTACGGCAACGACCTGGGGCTTTGCTCGCTGTTGAAAGACCCGTGGGCCGGCTGATCCCCGTTCCCTTAAAATAGAGCCATGTTTACTGGGATCATCGAACAGACCGGAACGCTGGTCAGCGTCGTAGACACCGGTGGCGTGCGGCGGCTCACCGTTGAGGCGCCGGGGCTGGCTGGGCGGCTTCGCGAGGGCGACTCACTTGGCGTGTCAGGCGTGTGCCTGACCGCGCTCGATGTGAACCCGACGCTCTTCCACGCCGACCTGGCGCAGGAGACGCTGGACCGCACATCGCTCGGCTCGCTCGCACCCGGCTGTAAAGTCAATCTCGAATTGCCTACCGCTGCAGGGAGTCCGCTGGGCGGGCATATCGTGCAGGGACATGTTGACGGAACGGGGAGGCTCGCCTCTCTTGAGCCAGTCATTTCTCCGGCGGATCCGAGCTTCAACAAGCAGACCACCGATTGGACGCTCAAGGTACAGGTTCCTGAAAACCTGCGGCAGTGGATCTTGCACAAAGGCTCGGTGGCCGTTGAGGGCATCAGCCTGACCATCGCGGATTTCGACGGCGAGGCAATCTCCATCGCCATACTTCCCTTGACGTATTGGCGAACCAATCTGCACACGCTACAGCCCGGGGCGCCGGTGAACCTGGAAGGAGATGTGCTGGTAAAGCTGGCCTACGCGCAGATGCAGTCGGGGAAGAAGCCTTCGTTTGAGTTGACTGAGGCCTGGCTGGTAGCAAGCGGGTACTGATAGTGCGCCGGATTCTACGGCTTCGCAGGCAGTTTCGGCGGATCGGTGACGTACTCGTCGCCGGTGCGTGCCAACAACAAGTTGCGGCGGTCGCTCAGCAGCTTGAGCTGATTTGTGACTTCGATAAATTCTTTTTTCTGGTCGGCTGTGAGGCCGGTCGATGCGCCGGTCGCGTCAGCTTTTGCTTCGGGCGCGACGCTCAGTTTGCTCAACTCGTCCAGGCGTGCTTGCAGCTTGGGAATTTCGCGGTCGATCAAAACTGGTCGGATGATGGTGGCCTTGGCCTGGCCGCGCGCCATCTCGTTGCGATTGTTCTCACCCCACACGGGGAGAATGCCCACATGGCCCAGCTCAACGCGGATACCCGCCGGCCCGTAGTCCTTGCGGACAGCGGAGAAGAGGCCAATCATCGAGTCGCGCGGATCGCCGTCCTTGTCGGGCATCAGGCCATCGACGTAGGTGCGCGACTGGTTGGATAGAAAATTCCCCAGCGAATAAAAGATCACCGTGTCGCGGCCGTCCTGAGTCTTGTAGGTCTCCACGGGCTGCACCACATGGGGATGGTGGCCGACAATCACGCCGGCTCCGGCTTCGAGCATCTTGCGGGCGGTCTCCACATCTTCAGGCCTGGGCGCGGGCGCATACTCGATGCCCCAGTGAATGGAGACCACCAGAAAATCGCACTTGGCGCGAGCCTGCTTGATGGCTTCGAGCACCGCGGCTTCATCCGCTCCTGCAGCGCCGCCGGACTCGTTGGGATAAGGGAAGAAGTTTACGTGCGGCTGATCGTCCTTATCGGGGTTGCGGTTGCCGTTGAGCCAGCGCGTCATGCCCAGCCAGCCGACCTTGATGCCGTTGGCCTCGGTAATGACAGGCTGCCAGTTGTCGGCCGCGTTGTCGCCGGAGCCGGCAAAGAGCATTCCCTCGTCGCGTAAATGCTCGCGGGTCTCAGTGAATCCGGCCCAGCCCTGGTCCATGACGTGATTGTTGGCGAAAGAGACGATCTTGATGCCGTTCGCCTTGAGAGCGTCAATCAACGCAAAAGGGGCGTCGAACATGAACGGCTTTGACCCGTGCGAGTGAGCCGGCGCCACCGGCGTCTCCATATTGACGAAGCCGAAGTCGGCCTTGTGGAAGACGTCGCTCACATCGCTGAAGAGTGCGCCCCATCCCGCGGTGTTGGTGGGGTCGGCGCTGGCCGCTGCCGCTGCCGCCGCGCGAACCGGCTCGTGGGGAATCACGTCGCCGGCCACCGCAAAGCTGACCTGGGCAAGCTCGTGAGGATAAGGAACGACGACAGAGGCCGCACGGCTGGCGTGGGAGGCGGTCAGCAGCCCCGCTCCGATGGCCGCCGCAACCAGCAGCAGCGCAGCACTCGCCAGACGCCAGTGCTTGCGCAGGCTGGGCATGAGCCTCGCGCTGAACTCGCCGCCGAATCGCCTTCCTTGCATTGTGCTGTCCAATGGCTGCGCCAAAATGGCTTCCCTTTTTTTCTTAGGCGCCTTCATAATACAGGGTTTACGGAGAGTTCATTCTTGCTAATTATGCCGGTTTTGCGCACACCGGAGATGATTTTGCGCCCCTCGCTGCTTCTAACTCCTTTATTTGCAAGGTACTAGTGGCAAAGTTATACCCTCTAGGGGTATTTGGGGTAGGGGACATTGATTTTATGGTAACGGGTTACAGACCGGGACGACCCCTGGCAGATCGGACATGGGGTACCCGGCAGCTTTGGTGATGTTCTTCATGAGTGGGTAGTCCTGTTTCTGCTCATTCCAATTGTGCGCCGGGAGAGGGATATCTTATGCAAAATGCAGAAAAGAAATTTCCGGTTCGTGTCCCATGGGCGGCTGGGGATTCCCAGGTCTAAAAACGAGATCTGGGGCACCCGGCGATTTGAGGATTTGTCCTCGACGATTTCAGTAAACTTGGTTCTCAAGCAGCCAAGGTGGCTTCGAGGATGGATCGGGCAATCCGGATGGACCTTTTGAGAACGCATTTGAAGTCAATCGTGCGAACTGCCGCGATTCTCGCGGTGTGCGCGGCGCTGCCCGCTTGCCTGAATGCCCAGCCCACCAAGCCATGTGACGTTCAGGGAACGTTGGCGCGGGTGGAGGGCCTGTTGAAGCTCCAGCACTACGCCGACGCCCGGATCGTACTCAAGAGACTGCAAACGTGCCATGGCCTGTCGCAGGCTGCGGTCTTCAAGATCGGGCTGCTCTATGAAGAGGGCCAGGATCCCTCGGCAGCGTTTGCTGTCTTTCAATCTCTGCCAATAGACGTGCCCGATCGAGCGACCCACCAGTATGCGATCGCGGTTGCAGAATTTGACCTTGGCGCTTACGCCAAGACCGTGGAGACTCTGAAGAGTTTCCAGAGTGATCGGCCCCTGGATTCAAAATCTGCCAATCTTCTTGGTGTTGCCTATTCCAAGCTTGGCGCTTACGAGGCTGCCTTTACCGCCCTGTCGGACAACCTGGAGCAGAATCCTGCCGACCTCACTTCCTATCTCAACCTGATTACGGTCTTGTCGGATGCGGGCCGTTTTGGTCAGGCTGCGGAGGTAGCCACGCAGGCGGTCGCCGCGTTTCCCGGGAATGCGGATGTTCTGGTGGCGCGGGGCAGCGTCTACACGCAACTCGGCCAATTGGAGACGGCAAAGAGAGATTTTGCAGCGGCGATCGAGCTCGCGCCGCACCAGGTCCGGCCTCATCTCCTGCTGGCTTTGTCTGAATTCAAGCTGGCAGACTTTCAGGGGGCAAGTGCGAGTCTCAGGGTAGCCATCCAATCGGGGGCCGTCGATTCGGATATCCACTATCTGCTTGCGGAGTGCCTTTTGAAGATCGATCCAGCCAATGCAGGCGCTGCCATCTCGGAGCTCAATCGCGCCATTGCTCTCAACGGCAATTCGGTTCAAGCGAGGACGCTGAGGGGCAAGCTTCAGCTGGAGTCCGGTCAAGTCAAAGAGGCGTTCGCAGACCTGAGTTTGGCGCATCAGCTCGCTCCGGCCTCTCGCAGTGCTGCCTATAACCTTGCGCGCGCTGAGACAAAGCTGGGTATGACGGAACAGGCAAAGGCCCTTTTCAAGAAGTTCCACACGCCCAACGGAGATTCTCCCGACGACCTGGACGACCCAAACCTGCAAAAGGCTCCGCAGACAGGCGGGGCAGGCAGTCAGGAACCAAGGTGATCTGCAAAAGTTTGCGTTTGCCTGCCGCCCGGCACGCTTTTCCGCAGGGTACGGAAGGCTGGTGACTCTGAGCGCTGCATCTCGCTTGCGCGTCTTGCTTTATGGAGATGGTTCGTTGCGAAAACACAGGGCGGAAGCTGGTACCCTGAAGACCTGAGCGAAACCCTTGGAAAGGCTGGTCAAAGGCCGGCTGTTGGTTTGACCGGCAAGCGTGGGAATGGCAGAGTTCGTCATCAAGTTGGCCGATGAGCGGGGACGGGTGCAGGAGCAGGTGCAGACCGCTTCTACCGCCGAAGAGCTGCGGGCGCGGTTTGTCCATGCGGGGTACCACGTCTTCAGCGTGCGCGCACGGTCGGGGTTTGCCGGGCTCAAGCGGCGCAAGGTCAAGCTGGAGCAGTTCCTCATCTTCAATCAACAATTCCTTACGTTGATCCGCGCAGGGTTGCCGATTCTTGGCAGCCTGCAGATGCTGGCCAAGAACCAGAAGAATGCGCACTTCGCCGCGCAACTGGACGACATTACCGGTCGTGTCAAGACGGGCGAATCGCTGTCGGCGGCGTTCGAGGCGCAGAGCGGTTTTCCGGTGATGTTCACCACGACGCTGCTGGCCGGCGAGCGCTCCGGCAATCTGCAGGAGGTGCTGGAACGGTATGTGAGCTTCCAGCGCATCTCGCTCACGTTCAGGAAGAAGCTGATCACATCGCTGATTTATCCGTGCGTGCTGATGGTGCTGGTGACGGCGCTGGTGACGTTCATGTTTTCTTATGTAGTGCCGCAGTTTGCTCTCCTCTACGACCAGTTGGGGTCGAAGCTGCCGGCAATGACGGTGGCGCTGCTGAGCTTCAGCACGTGGGTCAACCGCAACATTCTGTGGATTGCTCTGATCGTGCTGGGCGTGGCGGCGACGGCATATCGGCTGGCGCAGACCGACCGGGGCCGGGATTTTGTGGATGCGTTCAGGATCAAGGTGCCGGTGTTTGGCAAGATCTGGCTCAAGTATCAGGTGGCGCTGTTTGCGCGGACGCTGTCGACGCTGCTGACGGGCGGGTTGCCGCTGGTGCCGTCGCTGGAAACCGCTGCCAGGTCGATCTCGTCACGGCGAGTGTCAAGGGCTGTGATCGCGTCGATTGCAACAGTGCGCGAGGGCAAGAGCCTTGCCGACTCGATGAAGCAGACGAATATCTTTCCCGACCTTGCGTCGGAGATGATTACGGTGGGCGAACAGACAGGCGCGCTGCCGGCGATGCTGAACTCGGTGGCTGAATTCTTCGAGGAGGACGTGGCAACGGCGCTGACCGCGTCGCTGGCGCTGATTGAGCCGGCCATCCTGATTATCATGGGCGTGGTGGTAGTGTTCATTCTGATTTCGCTCTACCTTCCAATTTTTTCGCTGGGACAAACGGGCGGGGGACAGGGGTAAACGAACATGGTTGACGCAAATCTGATTACGCTTCCGCTGCCGACAGGCCAGGACGAGCGGGCACAGGCTGAGGCGCTGGCGCACCGCTATCACGCAGAGTTTGTTGACCTGAAGAACTTCAAAATTCAGCACGACCTGCTGCGCACGGTGCCGGTGGAGCTGATGTTCCGCTATAACTTTGTGCCCATTGAGCAGCATGAGGACGAGCTGGTGATCGCGGTGAGCGACCCGTCGCGGCTGATGGTGCTGGACGAGATTGCGGGACTGCTGGGGCACCGGATTATTGCACGCGTGGCAACGCTGAGCCAGATTACCGACCTGCTGAAGAAGACCGAGCAGTCGCAGCGCGTGCTGGACGAGGCCAGCGAAGGGCTGACCTTCGATGTGCTGACGGGCGACGACAGCAGCGACGAAAATATTTCGATTGAAAAGCTGACCAGCGAAGAGGATATCAGCCCGATTATCCGGCTGGTGGATACGACGATCTTTACGGCGCTGGAGCGCAGAGCGTCCGACATCCACATTGAGACCAACGACGATTCGGTGGTGGTGAAGTACCGCATTGACGGCGTGCTGCAGATGGCCATGGCGCCCATTGCGCGCGAGCATCACTCGACGATTCTGGGACGAATCAAGATCATGAGTGAGCTGGACATTGCCGAGCGGCGCATTCCCCAGGACGGGCGGTTCCGTGTCCGCTACAAGGGAAGGCTGATCGATTTTCGGGTGTCGATCATGCCGACCATCCACGGCGAAAATGCGGTGCTGCGCGTGCTCGACAAAGAGTCGATGAGCGAGAAGTTTCACCACCTGACGCTGGATGTGGTGGGCTTTGCAGATGCCGATTTGAAGAGGTTCCGGCGCTATATTCGCGAGCCGTACGGGATGGTGCTGGTGACTGGGCCCACTGGTTCGGGCAAGACCACGACGCTCTACGCAGCGCTGAACGAGATCAAGAGCGACGAAGACAAGATCATCACCATCGAGGACCCGGTGGAGTACCAGATTCGAGGAATCACGCAAATTCCTGTGAACGAGAAGAAGGGGCTCACGTTTGCGCGCGGGCTGCGTTCGATTTTGCGGCACGATCCGGACAAGATATTGGTCGGCGAAATCCGCGACAACGAAACGGCGCAGATTGCCATCAACTCGGCGCTGACCGGGCATCTGGTGTTTACCACCGTCCACGCCAATAACGTGGTGGACGTGCTGGGGCGGTTCATCAACATGGGCGTTGAGGCTTATAACTTTGTGTCGGCGCTAAACTGCATTCTGGCGCAGCGGCTGGTGCGCACGATTTGTGAACATTGCGCGCGCAGCGTGACCTACGGCGACGACGTGCTGCTGGCCAGCGCGATGGATCCTGACGAATGGCGCGGGTTTGGGTTTCGCGAAGGGGCGGGCTGCATTGAATGCGGCGGCACCGGATACCGAGGGCGGACAGCGATTCACGAGCTGATGGACTTGACCGACCCGATTCGCGAGGTGATTCTGGAAAAGAAGCCCACCTCTGAAGTTCGCAAACTGGCTCGCAAAGAGGGCATGAGCTTTTTGCGTGAATCGGCGCTTGATCGCGTTCGCCGTGGGCTGACGACACTGAAGGAAATCAACAAGGTTACGTTTATTGAGGCCTCACGGTAGGCGCCAGATTCTAGCTTTTAGCTATGTTTGGGCGTTCGAGGCTTATCGAGAAGGCACGTGGCCGAGAAGACGAGCTAGAGGCTAGAAGCTAATAGCTAGAGGCCGGGGAAACTGGAGATCTGACGACAGTGATTTCTATGGAAAGCAACGGCAAACTCGGATCCCAATCGGCCGGTCGGCCTCCGGCGGCGGTGGAGATTATGCCGGAAGGGGTTCTGGCCGCTGCGCTACCGGGGCCGGGGCAACCGCCGGTGTACGCCTTCAAGGCGCTGCCGGTTGGCGCGGTCTTGCCTGGGATCGGCGAGCCGAATCTGAGGGCGCCAGAGGCTGTGGTGGCTGCGATTCGCGCGACGCTTGGCGATGTATCGCCGCGGACGCGCGCCGTAACCTTGGTGCTGCCGGACACGGTGGTGCGCGTCTTTGTGCTCGACTTCGATTCCCTGCCCAGCAAAGCTTCAGAAGCATTCCCAGTGCTGCGCTTCCGTCTGCGCAAGATGGTCCCCTTCGACGTGGAGCACGCGGGACTTAGCTACCAGGTGCTGGTGCAGAACGAGAACGAGTGCAAAGTGCTGGTGGCCGTGCTGCCGGGCCCTGTGCTGGCAGAGTACGAGACCGGGGTGCGCGAAGCCGGCTACGAACCAGGAGCGGTACTGCCATCGAGCCTTGCGGCATTGGAGGCAATTGATTCAATGGAAGCGGTGCTCATCGCAAACCTGAGCCCGCTGGCTCTCACCACGTCCATCTCAAACGGACAGGATCTGCTTCTTTATCGCACCCTTGACCTGCCAGAAGACCCAGGCCTGCGCATGATGGAGGTTCAACGCGGCATTGCCGTTGCTGCCGCCTATTATGAAGACAAGCTGGGGGCTCGGGCGCAGCGCATGTACCTCTCTTTCAAGTTCGGCCCGGGCGACGGCGATGGCGGCGTGGAGACCTTCGCTCGCTGGATTGACGACCCGGAGCTGACAATCGTAGAACTCGCGCCTCGGCCTGAAACGGGAGCGGCAACCTCATTGGGGAACGCAAGCATTGCCGGCGTGGCCGGCGCACTGGCGGGGGTGCGATAGATGCGGATCAGCCTGAATCTCGCGACTCGCCCGTTTGCCGACCTGGGACCGTCGATCAAGCGCCTGCGCATCGCCATGGGGGTGCTGGCATTGGTGGCCATCGGGCTGGTGCTGGGATTGCGCGCGGTCGATCAGAAGGCCGAAGCCGCTCGTGCGCGCGGCCAGTCTCTCGACGGACAAATTGCCCATGTCGCCCAAGAACGGCAAGGCTACCAAACGCTGATGCACCAGCCTGCCAACGCCCAGTTGCTGCAGCAGGCGGTCGCGCTCAACAAGCTCTTCGATGAAAAGGCCTTCTCGTGGACGCTGGCCATGGAAAATCTGGAGACCGTGCTGCCTGGCGGAGTGCAGGCAACGACGCTCGAACCGGTGCGGGAAAAGAATGGGCACATTACTCTGCACCTGAATGTGCTTGGGCCGCGCGACCGAGCCGTGGACCTGGTCAGGAATCTTGAGCATTCGAGGCGCTTTCTGTTGCCTCGCATCGTGGGTGAAAATGCCGAGTCCAGCGGAGGCCCGGGCGAACGCCTTGAGCCTGTGAGCGCATCCAACCGCGTGAACTTCGATCTGCAGGCCCAGTACAACCCAGCCTCGCCGGGAGAACGCAGAGCAGCAAGAACGGCGGCGGCGGATGAAGAGAGTTCCGACAGCCCAGTCCCGGCCCAGCTGCGCATTGGCCGTCCTCTCGCCGGGCGTTCGTTCAGCCCAGGACAGGGGCCGCGCCCGCCCTATACCGGATCGTCGCAGCCCATCTCTCACCTTCCCAACCACAATCCAGCGCCTTTGCCCCATTCGGCGCCAGGAGGCCCGCAATGAGCGACGGCAGCCTGAACCCCACGTGGCGCGAGCGCCTCGCCTCTCCGCTGACCTGGCATTATGCCGGGTTCGCCGTGCTGCTGGTGGTGGTGATTGGATTGAGCGTAAGGCTTGGATTGGATTGGGCAGCCACCAATGGCCGATCCACCGACGCCCTTGCAGGAAAGATGATGGAGCTGAAGGCGTTGGACCTGGCCACCGCTCCCATGCGCGGCCTGGACCAGCGTATGGCAGAGTCCCGATCCAACATGGAGGCCTTCTACTCGAAGCGCATTCCGGCCAACTACTCCTCAATTGCCATGCGCATAGGCGAACTGGAGGTCAGGTCAGGCGTGCGGCTGTCCAGGGTTCAGTACACGCAAGGGAAGGCAGGATCGTATCTGACTGAAATATCGATGGATGCAGGCATCAGCGGCAGCTATCCGGAGATCATGCGCTTTGTGAACCGCCTGGAGCGCGACCAGACCTTTTTTGTCATCAGGGCAATGTCGTTGACCGGCCAGCAGGGCGGCCTGGTGAATCTGCGGCTGCGGGTCTCCACCTGGCTCAGGCCGGCGGACGCGGCGGCCAGCGGCTTGCCACCCACACCGGAGCCGGGTGAGACAGGCTCTGCGACCTCCGTCACTGGCAAGGAGGGCGAGTAGCCATGGCCCTTCGACTCGGAATTGAAAACAAACGGCAAGTCTATCTTGTGGTCGCGATGTTCGCGATCATCATTCCAGTTGCAGCTTGGGAGATTTACGGAATGGTTGCCTCGCCTTCTGCTCCGGTTCGGCCAACCACGCCTCCTCCGGCTCTGATGCAACGCGCTGCGGCAAACGCTGGTCCCGACGCCGAGAAGCTGACCGATGCCGATCTCGACCCATCGTTGCACTTCGACAAGCTGGCCCAGAGTGAACAGGTGGAATACACAGGCACCGGCAGGAACATCTTCTCCGCCGAATCCGAGCCGGTGAGAGTTGAGGCCCCAATCAAGAGTGCGCGGAATATCGAGCCAGTCGGGACAGTCCCAATTCCGACCGGACCGCCCAAGCCGCCGGCCATCGATCTGAAGTACTTCGGCTATACCCAGGCTGCTGACAAGTCGCTGAAAGCGTTTTTCGTCCATGGGGACGATGTGTTCGTGGCCAGGACCGGAGACATTGTCGACCATCGCTACAAAGTGGGCGCCATCCAGCAGGGCAGCGTCCAGGTGACGGACCTGGGCTACAACAACACTGAAACACTGCCGTTGACGGCGAATTAGCTGCTAGCTCTTGGATTCTGTGCATGAAAGTGAATTTCCTGTAGACCGAGATAGCCGACTGCTGCAAGGACCGGCCAGAGGCCAGGAGCTTAAAAGATGAACCCCACTTCAATCCGCCGTCGCAAGCCTTCTGAAGAGGGCTACATGCTGGTTGTGGTGATCTTCATGCTGGCGCTCCTCATGCTCTCTTTCACGGTGGCCGCGCCGGCCGTCAGGAAAGAGATTCAACGGGACCGCGACGTCGAGATGATGCATCGCGGCAAGCAGTATGCTCGCGCCGTCAGGCTGTACTACAAAAGGTTCGGTGCCTATCCTCCCAACGTGGACGCACTGGTTCAGCAAAACGGGATTCGTTTCCTGCGCAAGAAGTACATCGATCTCACCACCGGCAAAGAAGACTGGAAGATCATCCGCCTAGGCCAGCAAAAGACGCAGACCCTGGGCTTCTTTGGGCAGCCCCTTGGCGGATCCGGCGTTCCCATCAGCGGAGTACCCATCGGCAATGTACCCATGGGTGGCGCTGGGCTGTCAGGCGTGTCGACTGGCAGCGGTTCGCCCATCGGCGGCATCAACTCTTCCGGCAACACCAATTATTCCCTCTTTTCCACGCCCGATGCCGGCACGGGCGCGAACGGCCAAAATCCTGCAGCGGGCACCGCTCCCGCAGGCTCAGGCAACGTCGATCCAAATGCTGGCGGCTCGACAGCCGGAACCGGGGCGGGCTTTACCGGCCAGACTTTTGGCGGCGCTCCCATCATAGGCTTCTCTCCCAACAGCCCCAAGCAGTCCATTCTGGTTTACAAGAAGAAGAATCATTACAACGAGTGGGAGTTTTTCTATGACCCGATCGCCGATCAGATGATGCAGGGGGGCGGGAACACTGGGGCCATCAGCCAGCCCATCGGGGGTTCGACTACCCCCATCGGCACACCAAATTTCAATGGGAACTCCGGCGCCGGCTTAGGCTCAGGCTCCAGTGGTACAAATGGGGGGAATGATTCGGGGGGAAGTTCGCCTGGCACACCCACGCCCCCGCCTGCCCCCGCACCCAACCCGCAGCAATAGACAGCGCGGTTTGCGCCCGGCATTCTGGAAATGCAAAAGGCCCGTCCCCAAAATGGGGACGGGCCTTTTCTGCAACTTGATCAAGCCTGTTTGCCTGCTCTTCTTAAACGCTGAATGAGGAACCGCAGCCGCAGGTGCTCTTCACCTGGGGGTTCTCAAACTTGAAGCCGGCAGCCTCAAGCGTTTCAACGTAGTCAACGATGCAGCCGTTGAGGTACATCAGCGAGGTGGCGTCCACAAAAACCTGCAAGTCGTCGAATTTGAAGACCTTGTCCATCATGCCGGCCTGGTTCTCAAAGGCCATGGAGTACTGGAAGCCCGAACAGCCGCCGCCTACCACGCCGACGCGCAAGCCTGCGGGAAGAGGATCCTGGGTAGCCATGATCTCGCGCACTTTGGCGATGGCCTGCGGGGTCAGGTGGAGGGGCGCCTTCTTTTCGGTTTCCTGTGCGGGTGCAACGGTTGCTGTGGCCATGGTTTCCTCTTAAACTGTGGAATTGTTCCCGTAAAGCTCAATGATACCTGGTTCAACTGTACCGCTCTTAGGGCTGGGATACAAGACCCATTCACGGCTTTGTCCCATTGGATGCGATCAGGGAGCTGAAAGTCGCAAGATCAGCTGGGCCATCCCGAACTGGTAACAGCCCCCAGGCAGCCGCGAAAGGGCCTTCAGAACTCTTTTCACCGGACGAAAGTACCTGTGATTGTGATCACGACACTGCTATCCGTTCGGGGCTATGATGAACAACCGTACGGCCCCTCTACTCACGAGACCGCGTTTTATGCACGGACTCGCCGGTATCTGGGACCTAAAGACTTTTGGAGGTGCAAAATGACCATCGTTCCGATCATGTGGGCAGTCTGGGGTTTACTGCTCGTAATCACCGCCGCTATCTATGTGTACCAGTCGCGGCTGACCAGAGACGAAGAAGACCAGATCTTTCTGAGTGATGGATTCGAACACGAAAAGATCGCGCAATCGGCGATTCAAGCCAAGGTCGGCAAGATTCAGCCGATGTTGAAGGCCTGCAAGTTGCTTGTTGGCGTTGCGACAGTTTTCGTGATCGGCTACTACATCATCGACGTCTTCAACCAGCTCAAGTAAGCCTCGTTTCGGCGATGGGTTCACGCCAACTGCAGCTACGCGAAGGCTGCTGAAGGTTGGCGTGGGCTCATGGCCGCTATTCCACTTCCTGCTTAGCCTTATAGCCGTCGCGGGCAACGATATCGTATTTGAGCAGCTTGTGCTTCTCGTCCTGGATGCGTAGCGACTGGCCTTCATCGTCGACCAGTTCTACGTGCACCTTGCGATAGGTGCCGTCCTGCTTGGCGTTGGTGGGGCGGTAAACCAGTTCATATTTATTGCGAATGTTCTGATTGATCTCCTGAAAAATATCCGGCATCTCCCCGGCAAAGCGCGGGAAGTAGCTTGCGCCAGCGGTCATGCTGGCAAAGGTTCTCATCTGGTTGTCGGCCTGCAGATAATCCATGTCGCGCAAGGAGCCATTCATGCCGCCGCGGCCTTCAGTCATGGCCCGCATGGCTCCTCCGGTTGAGACGGTGAAGATGGTAATGTCCTGGGAGGCCTTGACCTTTTTATAGATCTTGTCGAGGGTAAGCCTGGAGAAGGAATCGCGTCCTGAAGCGATGAGGATGATGTACTTGCGGCCGTCAATCCGTTCCAGGCGGTCGAGCCCCTCGTAAAGCGCGTCGAATACGTTCGTTTCACTGAACCCGGGGATAATCAGCGAGTTGAGCGCCTCCACGAACTGGCGCTTGTCCTGCGTGAAGTCGGTCACGATCTGCGGACGCATGTCAAAGGTCATCAGCGCCACGTAGTCCTGGGGTCGCAGTTGGCTGGCAAAGGCGAAGGCCGCATTGCGCATGTCGTAGATGAACGTGTAGTTCTTGGCGGCAAACTCGCACAGCAGCAGTGCCGTAATAGGTGCCTCGACGCGCTTGAAGCCGGATACCTTCTGCGCCACTCCATCCTCATAGACACGGAAGTTGGAAGGCTTCAGGCCGGGAACGAACTGGTGGGTCTTTTCCAGCAGCACGCCGACGTCGACGGTAACCTCAGGGACATCCACGCGCAGGGAGAAGGTCGGCATCCCGGGTGGGTTGACGACTTTAGGCGCCACGGGAGCCGGGGGCGGTGTATCCGCCGGCACGTCCTTCTTCTTGGGCAGGGCAATCACACCGGAGTCGGCGCCGGGTCCGCCGGAGTCTGGCGCAGCCTGGTCGGGCTGCTGCTGGGCAGGCGTGGCCTGCGCACGGGCCGGCGGCGCAACCGCCAGCGACACCAGCATGATCATCGACACAGCAAATGACTGACGGCAAAGATTCAAGACCGATGGGCGCTTCCTTGAAAAGGGAGACAATGGATGCATGACGACCTCTGTGCTCAACAGCATACGGGAATACAGCTTCCAACTGCAGCTTTTAGCTTCTAGCCGCTAACCCCGCCTTGCGGTACTGGGCTCGCGCGGGAATTGATACACGCGAGGAGAAGGCCAGGCTAAGACATGAGCTTCGAATTCCAGAATCGGCTAGCAGCGAGAGGCTCAAGCCCTCCGGGCTGTACTCTTATAGACGTGAAAACTTCCCCAACGTCAATCAGGATTCGCCCCGTTGCGCCATTTGGCGCGCTGGTCATCGTGCTCGGGATGGCTTCGCTGCTTCTGCTTGCTCCCGTGGGCATGTCTGCGGAAAGCGGAGTTGCGGTCGCAGGCCCACCGCCTTCGAGTGGCGGAATCTTCCCGCTTAGCGAAGTGCGCCGGGGCATGACGGGGACCGCTTGGACTGTGTTTGCCGGAAGCAAGCCGGAAGCAATGGAGGTTGAAATCCTTGGCGTGCTGCGCGGTGCACGCGGACTCGGCCACGACATGATCCTGGTTCAACTCCATGGCGCCAAGCCGGAGTATACGGGCGTGGTGGCCGGCATGAGCGGCAGCCCGGTCTACATCGGCAACCGGTTGCTCGGATCGCTTTCCTATCGCATTGGCCAGTTCAGCAAGGACCCCATCGCTGGCATTACTCCAATCGAGCAAATGATGGAAGTGCGCGATCTGCCGATTGCCGGCGACGGAACCGTGACCAGGGCAGAGGGAACAGCCAGCCCAGCGAGCGCAGACAGCAGCGGAATCTCCGCCAACGGGATGACCTTCCAGGCGATGGAGACGCCGTTGGTGATGAGCGGGTTCCGGCCTAAAGCCATTCGGCTGTGGCAAGAGAAGATGGCGGGAACGGGCTTGGAAATGGTTGCGGCCGGAGGGATGGGCGGGGCTTCAAAGCCTGTTTCGGGAGAGTCGGGTTCAGGGAGGTCAGAAACTACAGGCGGCCCGATCAATACTGAGATTTCAGCTGCGGCGCTGGCGACTGTGGTACCGGGTTCGGCCGTGAGCGCACAACTTGTCCGGGGCGACCTTGAGATCGCGGCCACTTGCACCGTTACCTACATCGATCCGAAACAGCTGCTCGCCTGCGGCCATCCCATCCTGCAGGCGGGGCCAGTCTCTCTCCCCATGACAACGGCCGTGGTGGTGGCAACAGTGGCATCCCCGTTGAATGCTTTCAAAATCATCAACACCGGCGACCCCATTGGCGCCTTTACTGAGGACCGCGACTCCGCCATCCGCGGCGTGCTCGGACAAAAGGCGCACATGATCCCGGTTCATATCGCCGTACATGGAGATCTGGGCGAGCGGAAGCTGAATCTTGAAGTGATCGACCTGCCTACGCTGACCCCCCTGGCGGTATTGGTTGGCCTTTACGAATCGTTGCTTGAGTCGAACGAGAGCACCGTCGATACCAGCTACCACCTGACCGGCAGCATCGATCTTGAAGGATACCCGCCCTCTCCGCTCGACCTGTGGGCCTCTCCCGCAGATGCAATGGCCGCGCCTTTGCAGCTTGCCTTGCAGACCGGGGTGCGCTTTTCTCAGCTCTACGCAAACGGCGCCCGGCTCAGCGCTGTGCGGGGTATCAATCTTCATGTCGAGGCCATTTCCCGCCAGATGCAGGTGGAACTGGAGACGGCGCGGGTGATTTCAAGCGATATTGTGCACGCCGGCGACACCGTTGTGGTGGAGGCAACCATCCGGCCCTGGCAACAACCGGCACGCAATATGCGGATACTCGTTACGTTGCCGGCGAGGTTGGGTGCGGGGAACCTGCGGCTGTTAGTTTCAGATGCCGGTACACTGGACCGAACTCTGGATCAGCCAAGGATGTCCACCCGCCAGCCCGACCTGGAGACGGTTCTTGCACAGGCCCGAAGGCAGCATCCGGCAAACAGCATCTACGTGAGCCTGCTGGTGCCTGAGACTCAGGCAGGCATGGCGGGCCAGACGCTTGAGAGCCTTCCTCTTTCAGTGGCCAACGCACTGGAGCCGTTGCGCACCGCGCAGGATGTAAACCTGAATGGGGAGTCGGCAGAGCTGGAGAGCGAAGCGCCCGTCGATGGAATTTTGAACGGTTTCCAGATACTGAATCTCCACATAGAGCCGGGCGGCGGTTTAGACTAGGATGAACGTAGGAATTCATCTCACAATAGTTGAGTCGGCGCCTCACGCAAAGGCAGTCGGCATCTTTTTCACCCCCCATTGAGGCATTCGGAAGAACCATGGCTGAAATTCAAGGACTTGCGGCGCACGCGGCTGGGGCAGAGCTATTGCCCTATCACTACGATCCGGGCAAACTGGGCTCACAAGAGGTTGAGATCGCAGTGACCCATTGTGGCATCTGCCACAGCGATCTTCACCTGATCTCGAACGACTGGGGCATCAGTCAGTATCCGTTCATCCCGGGCCATGAGATTGTCGGCACTGTTGCCGCGGCGGGCTCTGAGGTGAAATCCCTGCAAGTGGGCCAGCGTGTGGGTCTTGGATGGCAATCGAACTCCTGCGGTGAGTGCGAGTGGTGTACCCGTGGCATGGAGAATCTTTGCGCCGCGGCCGAAGGCACTTGTGTGCATCGTAATGGCGGCTACGCAGACCGGGTCCGCGCCAATTCCCGCTTTGTGATTCCGATTCCCGATGCCCTGGCGAGCCAGCACGCAGCGCCGCTTCTGTGCGGCGGCATCACAGTCTACAACCCATTGCGCACCCATGGCGTGAATCCCTCTTCGCGCGTGGGGATCATCGGCATCGGCGGATTGGGACACATAGCCATTCAGTTCGCGCGTGTCTTTGGCGCGGAGGTGACCGCGTTCTCGACCTCGGCCACGAAAGAGAAAGAAGCGCGCGCCCTGGGCGCTCACTACTTCGTCAACAGCAGGGAGTCGAAGGCGTTGAAAGAGGTGGCTGGGACTCTGGACTTTATTCTGAGCACGGTGAATGCCGACCAGGATTGGGGCATCTACATCCAGGCACTGCGGCCCACGGGCACGCTTTGCTTCGTGGGCGTTCCGCCGTCGCCGGTGGCTGTGCATGCCTTCCCACTGATCTCAGGCTTGCGCTCCATCAGCGGCAACCCCACCGGCAGCCCTTACCGGCTGAAAGAGATGCTCGACGTGGCTGCCCGCCACGGCGTGAAGGCGCAGATCGAGTCCTTCCCGATGGCCAAGGCCAACGAAGCCATCGAAAAAGTGAAGAAGAACAAGGTGCGGTACCGGGCAGTGCTGGCGAACTAAGACCATGGACTGGCTGATGAAGGGCGCGTGGTCTTCCGTGCGCCCTTTCCCGCTTTCAAACCTCTTGCTAGTCGCTGACGGCGGCTTGAGCGCTCGGCAACTTGAGGCTCTCGGAAACACGCGCGAGCAGATCCTTCGGATGGATGGGCTTGTTAACAACCTCAAGCTCGTGACCGGCTACTTTCACTGATCCCAGTGGTTCGGGAGTGGCAGACGGCTCTGCAAGCAATAGAATCTCGCAATCCGGAAATTTCCCCTTCAGGGCAGTTGCGAGTTCAATGCCACCCATTCCCGGCAATTTGACATCCGCGATGACCAGTTGCGGCGGAATCAGAAGCGCGGTTTCAAGCGCGTCTTCAGCGTCGTACGCTGGCACACCGACATAGCCGCCATGAGTCAGGATCTTTGAGAGTGTGTCTGCTAGGGCAGGCTCCTCGTCGACCACCAAGACGATGGGGCGATGCACACTCGGCTCGGCGGATTCAGCAGGCAACGGTACTTCGGCGATCGGCACGGTGGGAAACGTCGCCGACGGCCTCGCGACTGATTTGGTTGGCGCAGACTCTTCGAACTCAGGCATAGAACCCTCTAAGCTCCTGAACCACGACCCGGGTAACGGGGCATCGATAACAGGTGATTTGTCCCATTTGAGGCGCGTTCTGGTCAATCGAGACCTGTGCCTTTACGAGTGGGGCATTGTGAATGCCACATAAGGGGGGATTTGAACCCTTGTTCTGAAAGCAGAATACTGGCATTCGGTTCTCCGATTCTGTTCAATTTAGGCCAATTCCGGGCACGTCTGAAGTTTGAGCGGAAGAAGCGTTGGGCGCTGCCTGGATGCGATAAGCGACCTGCCCCCTTGGCTGGAATTAACCTCTGTGAGCGAACCTAGCAGGCTATTCAAGTTACGGGGAGACTCTTTGCGTTGCGCGATAAGTCTTTCTAATCTGATACTTGTAGGGAGCATTTAGGGATTGGGAGTTCTTGGATAGGAATTTAGGAAGTCTTTGTGAGCGGCTTGCCTATTGTAACGGGCGTGAGTATGCTGTCAATTAGAGGATAGCTTTACGTCAATTTAGGCATACGTTAAGCGCGCCTGTCCTTGTTCCCACACGCCTACCCGTGAGGCGGGTTTCAAGACATGTCAACCAACCCAGATTCGGGCGTAACGCCGATGAAGTTTGAATCTGTTCGTCAGCTTGATGTCCCAAAAGGCCGGGATGGAAAGCACAAGCTGATTG
>OBLU010002028.1_pt1 | contig 18785 bp, 12 predicted proteins | sample 1518681 | NCBI WGS metagenome assembly OBLU01 (sample SAMEA3539304, study PRJEB22396) | soil metagenome | biome: tundra; feature: field; material: soil | place: USA | collected 2010-05 | depth 0.15 m | reverse complement strand
GCGCGCTCGACGTGCGCGCCACCACCATCAACGACGAGATGAAACTGGCAGCCACCCTGGCGCTGGCTTCTCTCGCCAAGGAAGACGTGCCCGACAGCGTGCTGCGCGCCTATTCCATCGACCACCTGGAGTTTGGGCGGGAGTACATTATTCCGAAGCCGTTCGACCCGCGCGTGCTGATTTGGGAGGCGTCGGCGGTGGCGCAGGCTGCCATGGACACCGGCGTGGCGCAGCAGCCGGTGGATATCAAGCAGTATCGGGAGGAACTGGAGAGCCGCCTCGGCAAGGCCAACGAAGTCATGCGCGGCATGATCAACAAGGCGCAGCGCCAGCCCAAGCGGATTGTCTTCACCGAAGGCGAGGAAGGCAAGATCCTGCGCGCCTGCCAGATTCTGCTGGACGAGAAGATCGCCCTGCCCATCCTGCTGGGCGATGCGTCGAAGATCCGCGCCAGGATTGAGGAACTGCACCTCCACCTGGAAGGCGTGCAGATTGTGGACCCCAGGCATTTCGCGCGCCTCGAGGAGTACACCGAGGAGTTCTACAGTTTGCGGCATCGCAAGGGCATCACGCGCACCGAGGCCGAACAGACCATCCGGAACCCCACCACGTTTGGCAGCATGATGGTGCGCCTCAACGATGCCGACGCATTGATCGGCGGTCTGACCACGCACTATCCCGATACCATCCGGCCCGCCTTGCAGGTGATCGACGTGCGCCCCGAGCTGCGCAGGGTGGCCGGCGTCTACGTCCTGATCACACCGAAGGGCGATATCTATTTCCTGGCCGACGCCACGGTCAACATCGAGCCGACCGCCGAGGACCTGGCGGAAATCGCCATCATGGCGGCCGAGAAAGCGCGGCGCTTCAACCAGGAGCCGCGGGTGGCCATGCTCAGCTTCTCCAACTTCGGCAGCACGCGTCACGCTCTTTCCGACAAGGTTCGCCGGGCGGTGGACCTGGTCCGCCAGAAGGCCCCCGGCCTGATGATCGATGGCGAAATGCAGGCGGACACCGCCGTGACGCCGCACATCATCGAGGAGACCTACCCGTTCAGCACGCTGAAGGGCGGCGCCAACGTGCTGATCTTCCCGAATCTGGAATCGGGGAATATCGCTTACAAACTGCTGCAGCGCATCGGCGGGGCCGAACTCATCGGGCCGCTGTTGACCGGGTTGAGCCGCCCCGTGCATGTTTTGCAGCGCGGCAGTGAAGTCAACGACATCGTACACGTGGCTGCGGTCGCGGTGGTGGACGCGCAGGAAGTCGGCAAGCCTTACGTCACGCTGATGACGGGAGTCGCGGCGGAAAAGTAGGCCTCACGCCGCCTGTTACCATAGGACAATGTCTCCCAATCAGCCGGGCCAGTTGCCCAAACTGCCGATTCCCGGCGTCAAGAGTATAATAGCCGTCGGTTCGGGGAAGGGCGGGGTGGGCAAAACCACCGTCGCCGTCAACCTGGCGGTGGGCCTGGCGGCTTTGGGCCACAAGACCGGCCTCATGGATGCCGACGTCTACGGCCCCAATGTGCCGCTCATGATGGGGATCAACGAGACGCCGATGGCCCTCGGCGATCGCATACAGCCGCTCCAACAGTATGGCGTCAAGCTCATGTCGATGGGCTTTCTGAGCCCCGGCGACAAGCCGCTGGTGTGGCGCGGCCCCATGCTGCACTCCGTGATCCAGCAGTTCCTGCGCGGTGTGGATTGGGGCGAACTGGATTACCTGGTGATCGACCTGCCGCCGGGAACCGGCGACGTGCAGCTTTCGCTGATTCAGAGCGCGCCGGTGACGGGCGCGATTGTGGTCACCACGCCCTCGGATGTCTCGCTGGAAGATGCCCGCAAGGCAATCATGATGTTCCACCAGGTGAAAGTTCCGGTTCTCGGGATTGTGGAGAACATGAGCTATCTCACCTGCCCGCACTGCGCGGAGCGCATCGACGTGTTCAGCCACGGCGGGGGCCGGCGCACGGCGCACGAAATGCAGGTCCACTTCCTCGGCGAACTCCCGCTCGATCCGGAAGTGCGCATCGGCGGCGACACGGGCGAGCCCGTGGTGCGGCGCAAGGGCAAGGGCGAGCCATTCCTGGAACTGGCGCGCAACGCCATCGCGCGCGTGGAAGAAGCGGCCAAGGAAGAGGGCCCCAGAATCGAGATCAGCGACTGAGTGGGACAGACGATCGCCTTGCGTCGTCTGTCAACCCTGCAGGGAGGTGTCTGCCGAGGCCCGGCAGACCACAAAAGGCGATGGTCTGCCCCACTGTAGCTTCTATCCCGCCACCGGCGCTTCGTGAGGCAGCAGGTTCTTCTTGCCACCGTGCCTCCAGGCGTTCACCTTGTCCTGCAAGGCGGACATGTAAATGTAGAAGACCGGCGTGAGGTACAAGGTCACCAACTGGGAGAAGAGCAGTCCGCCGACCACGACCAAGCCCAACGGCTGGCGGGCCTCGCCGCCGGCGCCGTAGCCGAGTGCGATGGGGATGGCGCCGAGCAGCGCCGCCATGGTCGTCATCATGATCGGGCGGAAGCGGATCAGGCAGCCTTCGTAGATGGCGCGCTCCGCGCTGAGGTTGTGCAAGCGCTCCGCATCGAGGGCGAAATCGATCTGCATGATGGCGTTTTTCTTAACAATGCCGATCAGCATGATCAAGCCCACAAAGGCATAAATGCTGAGGTCGATGTGGAAGACCACCAGGGTGAGCAGCGCGCCGAAACCCGCCGATGGGAGACCGGAGAGAATCGTGATCGGGTGGATGTAGCTCTCATACAGGATGCCGAGCACGATGTACACCACCATGATGGCGATGATCAACAGCACCCAGAGGTTGCCGAGCGAGCTCTGGAAGGCCTTGGCCGCACCCTGGAACTGCGTGCTGATGGTGTTGGGAAGTTGCTTGTCGGCCAGATCCTGCACCTGATCCACCACCTCGCCGAGCGCGGCGCCGGGCTTGAGGTTGAACGAAATGGTTGCCGCGGGGAGTTGCCCGTAGTGATTGATGGTCTGCGGTCCGGTTTCGGTGACGAAACTGGCCAAGGTATCGAGTGGAACCAGTTTGCCGGTGGCATTCTTGAAGTAGAGCAGGGAAAGCGCGCGCGGGTCGGCCTGATATTTGGGTTCCAGTTCGAGCAGCACTTTGTACTCGTTGATGGAGCCATAGATGGTGGATACCCAGCGCGGGCCGTAGGCGTCGTAGAGCGCGTTCTCGATCAGGTTGGCATTGACGCCCATGGCGCCTGCCTTATCGCGGTCGATGGTGACGTTGACCTGGGGGGTGTGCACGGCCACGTCGTTGGTGACGTCTTCCACGCCGGGCAGCTTTTCCACCTGGGCGGTGAGCTTGACGGTCTGGTCGTAGAGCTCGGGCTTGTCGGGGGTCTGCATGGAGAACTGGTAGAGGCTCTTGGTGACCTGGCCGCCGATGCGGATGGTGGGCGGGTTTTGCAGGTAAATTTTCATTCCGGGGAAGGCGCCCAGTTTGGGGCGCAGTTCCTTGATGATCTCGTTGACTCCCATGGCGCGCTGGTTGCGCGGCTTGAGATGCACCTCCAGCTGGCCGTAATTCGGGCCGCCCATGTTGGAGGCTACCGTGCCGCCCACCGAGGCCGAGAGCGATTCCACGCCGGGGTCCTGCGCCACGGCGTCGGCGATCTGCTTTTCGTAAGTAACCATCCGGTAATACGAGGTGCCTTCGCCGGCTTCGGTGATGACGGTAAGCTGGTCCGTATCCTGATCGGGGATGAAGCCCTTGGGAATCGTGACGAACATATACACGGTGGCGCCGAGCACCAGGACGAAGCTGAGCATCATGAGCACGCGGTGGCGCAACGCCAGTCTGAGGGTGACGTCGTAGGCGTGCAGCATGCCGTCGAAGAACTTTTCCGTGACCCGGTAAAACCAGCCGCGCTTCTCCTCGCTGGCGGCTTTCAGGAAGCGGCTGCACAGCATGGGAGTGAGGGTGACTGACACCACGCCGGAGATCAAAATGGCGACGGTGATGGTGACGGCAAATTCCTTGAACAAGCGGCCCAGCACGCCGCCCAGGAAGAGCACCGGGATGAACACGGCGGCCAGAGAGAGGGTCATGGAGACAATGGTGGAACCGATCTCGGCGGAGCCCTTGAACGACGCCTCGAGCGGGGCCTCGCCCAGCTCGATATGGCGGACGATGTTCTCCAGCATGACGATGGCGTCGTCCACCACGAAGCCGATGGAGAGGATCAGCGCCATCATGGACAGGTTGTCCAGGCTGTAATCCAGCAGGTACATGACGGCGAAGGTGCCGATGATGGAAAACGGCAGGGCCAGGCTGGGGATGATGGTAGCCGAGACATTGCGCAGGAACAGGAAGATCACCAGGACGACCAGGCCGAGGGTGAGGATCATGGTGAACTGCACGTCCTTGTAGCTTTCGCGGATGCTGTCGGAGCGGTCGTAGAGGATATCCATGTGCACCGAGGGCGGCAGCTCGTTGCGGAAGACGGGGAGCAGATTCTTCACACCGTCGGTCACTTCCACGGTGTTGGTGCCGGGTTGGCGTTGGATGGCCAGAATGATGGCGCGGCTGCTGAACTTACCCTTATAGAACCAGGATGCGGTCTTGTCGTCCTCCACGCTGTCGATGATGGTGCCGAGTTCATCGAGCCGTACCGGGGATCCGTTGCGATAGGCGACCACCACGGGTTTGTACTGGTCGGCGGTGAGCAACTGGCCGCTGGCCTGGAGGGTAAATGCGCGCTGCGGGCCGATGATGGCGCCGGTGGGCAGGTTGACGTTCCAGTTCTTCAGCGCGGTCTCGATTTCGTTGATGCCGATCTGCCGCGACGCCAGCGCGTGCGGGTCCATCTGCACGTGCACGGCGTACTTCTGCGCTCCCTGCACCTGCACCTGCGCCACACCGCTGATCATGGAAATGCGCTGGGCGATGCGCGTTTCGGCGTACTCGTCGAGGGTCCAGAGGGGCAGCGTGGGCGAAGTCAGGGCCAGATAGAGAATCGGCTGGTCGGCGGGATTGACCTTGGTGAAGGTCGGCGGCGTGGGCATCCCCTGTGGGAGCAGGCGGGTGGCTTGCGTGATGGCGGCCTGCACGTCCACGGCGGCGCCATCGAGTTTACGGGCCAGATCGAATTCCAAAGTGATCTGCGTATTGCCGAGCGAGTTCGAACTGGACATCGAATTCATGCCCGCGATGGTCGAGAACTGGTTTTCGAGCGGCGTGGCCACGGCCGCGGCCATGGTCTCGGGGCTGGCGCCGGGCAGCGCGGCGGTGACCAGCAGGGTGGGGAAATCGACGTTGGGCAGATCGCTCACGGCCAGCTGGCGGTAGGCCACGCCGCCAAACAGAGCGATGGCCGCCATCAGCAGGCTGGTGGCAATCGGCCGCTCAATAAAGGTTTCGGATATATTCATGCGATCAATCTCCCGCCTGCATGACGGGAGTGAGGGACTTGCGCGCGTTCTTGCGGGCCTTCCACGCGTTCCATTTGTTGAGAATTGCCGCCATATATGTGTAAACCACCGGGGTCAGGTATAACGTCATCAACTGGGAGAACGCCAGGCCACCGACTACTGCCAGTCCCAACGGCTTACGGGCTTCGCCGCCCGCGCCCCAGCCGAGCGCGATCGGCAAGCCGCCCAGCAGCGCAGCCATGGTTGTCATCATGATGGGACGAAAACGGATGAGGCAGCCCTGATAGATGGCCTCCGTCGGCGACATGCCTTCCTTGCGTTCGCACTCCAGGGCGAAATCGATCTGCATGATGGCGTTCTTCTTCACGATGCCGATCAGCATAATGAGACCGACGAAGGAATAGATGCTCAGATCCACCTTGAAGAGAATCAGGGTGAGCAGGGCGCCGAAGCCCGCCGACGGCAGTCCGGACAGGATCGTCAGCGGGTGCACGTAGCTTTCGTAGAGGACGCCGAGCACGATATAGACGACGGCGATGGCGACAATCAGCAGGATGCCCATGTTCTGCATCGAATCCTGGAACACTTTGGCCGTGCCCTGAAACGCGCCGGTGATGGTGGCCGGCAGAGTCTTGGCCGCCTCTTCAATCTCCTCAGTGGCCGCGCCGAGTGAGGTGCCGGGCTTGAGCGCGAAGGAAATGGTGACGGAGGGCAACTGCCCGGAGTGTGGGATGCTCTGCGGGCCGGCGTCGGAAACCATTTTGGCCACGGCCCGCAAGGGAATCATGTTGCCGTCGTCGCTCTTCATATAGACCAGGTCGAGCCCGTCCGTGTGTTCCTGGTAGGTGGGCAGCATTTCGAGCAGCACCCGGTACTGATTGGTGGGCGAGTAGATGGTGGAAGAAAACTGCGGGCCGAACGCGTCGTAGAGCGTGCTGGAGATGGTGTTCCAGTTGAGTTGCAGCGCGGCGGCGCGGTCGCGGTCCAGCACGATATTGACCCGCGGGGTCTTGATTTGCAGATCGCTGGTCACTTCCTGCAAGCCCGGCAGGCGCCCGATGATGCGCTCCAGTTTGGGGGCTTCCTCGTAGAGTTGTGCCGTATCGGGACCGTACAGGGTGTAATCGTAGCTGCTCTTCGACATGCGTCCGCCAACCCGGATGGCGGCGGGAATAGAGATCGAAACGCGCAGCCCGGGGATGCCGGCCAGTTTGGGGCGCATCCGGTTGACGATATCGGCCACCGTGGCTACGCGCTGACGCCGCGGCAGCAGGTTGACCATCAGCCGGCCGGTAGCGCCCGCCGATCCGAAGTTGCCCCCGCCCGTCATGGAGTAGAAGCTCTCCATGTCCGGATCCTGCGCCACGATGGAAGAGACCAGTTCCTGGTACTTCACCATCTGGTAATACGAGGTCCCCTGGGCCGCTTCCACCGTGATCGAGTAGTTATCGTTGTCGGTGTCCGGAATGAAGCCCTTCTGCACAATCACGTAAAAGTAACCGGTGGTGCCCAGGACGGCTACGAACAAGCCCAGCATGACGGGACGGTGTTGCAGCACCCAGCGGAGCGAAACGCGGTAAATGCTGAGCGTAAAATCGAAGAGGCCCTCCATCGCGCGGTACATGATGCCGTGGGCGGTTTCCTTGCCGGCACGCAGGAAGCGGCTGCACAGCATGGGTGTGAGGCTGATGGACACCATGCCGGAGATCAGAATGGCGGCGCAGATGGTCACGGCGAACTCGCGGAACAGCCGGCCCAGAATGCCGGCCATGAACAGGATGGGAATAAAGACGGCGGCCAGGGAAAGCGTCATGCTGACGATCGTGAAGCCAATTTCGCGGCTCCCGGAAAGCGCGGCCTGCATCGGCGTCTCGCCCATTTCGATGTGCCGGACGATGTTCTCCAGCATCACGATGGCGTCATCCACCACGAAGCCGATGGAGAGGATCAACGCCATCATGGAGATATTGTTGAGGCTGAAGTTGAGCAGCTTCATGACGGCGAAGGTGCCGACGATGGAAAACGGCAGCGCCATGGCGGGGATCATGGTGGCCGAAAAGTTGCGCAGAAAGGCAAAGATGACCAGCACCACCAGGATCAGCGTGGCAGCCATGGTGAACTGAATGTCCTGGAACGCCTCGCGAATGTTCTTGGAACGGTCGCCCCGGATGCCCAGGTGCACCGTGGGTGGAATCTGCGACTGGAAGACGGGCAGCAGGCGTTTGATGTTGTCGGTGACTTCGATGGTGTTGCTGCCGGGCTGGCGCATGACGGCCAGGCTGACGCCTTTCGTGCCTTCATTGCCATACTCCCCGCCGTAGATTTTGGAAAACTGCTTGTCGTCCTCGACGCTGTCGATCACGTGGGCGACGTCGCCCAACCGGACGGGCGCACCGTTCTTATAAGCGACCACCAGGGACCCGTAGTTGGCGGCCTTCATCAGCTGGCCGTTGACCTGCACGTTGTAGGCGGTACCCGGTCCGTACAGCGTGCCCGTGGGGACGTTGACGTTCCAATCGCGCAGGGCCTGGTCGATTTCATTCAGTCCGATGCCGCGCGAAGCCAACTCGTTGGGGTCCACCTGAACCCGCACGGCATATTTGGCGGAGCCATAGACCTGAACTTGAGCGACACCATCCACCATGGAGATGCGTTGGGCGAGCATGGTTTCGGCATACTCATCGAGGTCGCTGAGACGCATGGTCGGAGAGGTGAGGAAGAGGTTGATGATGGGCTGGTCGCCGGGGTTGACTTTGCGGAAGGAAGGCGGCGTGGGCATGCCGGGGGGCAGCAAAGGCATGGCCTCGGCAATGGCGGTTTCCACGTCCACGGTGGCGCCATCGATGTCGCGGCTGAGGCTGAATTGCAGGGTGATGTTGGAGGAGCCCTGCCCGGAGTTGGAGATCATCGAATCCAGCCCGGCGATGGTCGTGAACTGCCGTTCCAGAGGCGTGGCCACAGCCGAAGCCATGGTATCGGGATTGGCGCCCGGCAGGCTGGCGCTGACCGTGATGGTGGGGTAATCCACCTGCGGCAGATCGCTAACCGACAGGCTGGTATATGCAATGATGCCGAACAACGCCACGCCAGCCATCAGAAGGCTGGTGGCGATCGGCCGATGTATAAAGGTTTCGGAAATATTCACGCCGAGCCCCCTCTAGCCCCGCCGTCCGCGGCCCCCGCCTCCGCCCCCCTTGCTGTCCCGGACCACCACTCTACTACCCGGCGCCAAGCGCAACTGCCCCTCGACGACCACGGTTTCACCGGCACTGATCCCCTCGTTAACCACCATGTCCTGGCCAACCCGCGCGCCGGAAACAACGGGCCTGGTTTCGACTGTCCGATCTTCCTTCACGACGTATATGAAGGCCCCGGCCTGGCCGGTCTGAATGGCCTGATTCGGCACTACCACGGCATTGGCCTGGGTGGTGAGCAGCAGCGTCACCCGCACGAACTGGCCCGGCCACAGTTTGTGATCGGTATTGGGGAACGTGCCCTTCAGCTTGATGGTGCCGGTAGTGATATCGACTGTATTGTCCACAAACGTCAGAGCGCCGCGCTCTTCTTCGGCGTTGTCGGCATCCTGCGGACGCGAGCGCACGCTGAGGCTGCCCAACGCCATGTACTTCTTGATGGCCGGCAACTGCGCTTCGGGAACCGAAAAGGTCACGTAGATGGGCTCCACCTGGTTGATGGTCATCATGTCCATGTTGTTGGCGGTGACCACATTGCCCAGTTTCACGGTAAGGTTGCCGGTTCGCCCGTCGATGGGCGAATCGATGGTGGTGTAGCTGAGTTGGACTTTGGCGTTTTCAGCCGTCGCCTGGCTGGCGCCGATGGCCGCCTGGGCGCTGGCGATGGCGGCTTGATCCGCATTGACGGCTTGGGCGCTGGCGTCCGCGCCGGCCCGCAACTGCTCCGCCTGGTCCTTGGAAATGACGCCGGCAGTGAAGAGTTCCCCGTAACGTTTGGCCTGCGAGTCCTGATACTTGGCGTTGGCCTGATCGCGCGCCATGTTGGCCTGCGCTTGCAGCAGCGAGGCCTGATCGCGGGCGATATTCGCCACCGCCTGGTTGTAGGCGGCTTCGAGTGGGCGCCGGTCGATGTCGAAGAGCTTCTCGCCTTTCTTGACGAAGTCCCCTTCCTTGAAGTAAACATTGGTCAACTGACCGCCCACCAAGGCTTTGACGGTGATCGTGGAGTATGCCTCGACGTTGCCGATGACCTGGACTTCCACAGGCACGTCGCGCGTGGACGCTTTGGCCACGGTCACGGGGACATCGCCACCGCGTCCGCGTCCGCCGCCCCTTCCGCTGCCGCCACCTCCACCGCCGGGGGCGTCTGATTTGGCGGCAGTTGTGCCGCCGTTCGAGCAACCGCAAAGGGCCAGGACCAAAAGCGAGGTCAGGCCCAGGATATAGAGCGGCTGGAGCGGTTTTCGATGGCCCCCGATAACAGGGACCGGAAGTGTAGGCATAGCGGAATCTACCTGTTAGGCGACAACCCTCATGGTAATGTTACCGAATCGTATCGCCAATGACGAAATTACCCAAAAAAACTGAACCATCCTACAGTTTGGGCTTGGGCGGCGGCAGGTCGCGGGCGGCCACGGCGTCCGTGAAGCCGGTGCGCGCGTGGGAACCGTCGCAGAACGGCTTGTTGGCCGACTGCCCGCAGCGGCACAGCGAAATCACCGTCCGTCCAGCCAGCCCGAAGGCGGCCCCCGCCGGGTCCAGAATCTCGAAGTCGCCTTCGATGCGGATAGGCCCGTTGCTTGAAACCGATACTTTAGTTGCCATCATAGCCAGTGTAACCCCTCGGGATGCCAGAAGATAGCCGACGATGCGGGTTCCGGGGTGGGGCGCGATGCCCGGCGGTTGGGGGATTTCATGGATGGTGCCGCGCCATTCCCTACCGTAGAATTGACTATGCCAGCTTCCCTTGACCACATCTCCCCCGACACTCCCATGGGGGCCAACCTCATCGCCGATGGCGCCACCTTCCGGGTGTGGGCGCCCGAGGCACACTCCGTGCACGTCATCGGAGAGTTCAACAATCGCCAGCGCGACGAAGCGAGCCTGCTCACCCGGGACGATCATGGCCACTGGCGAGGCTTCATCCCCGGCGTGCGCGATCGCCAGCGCTACCTGTTCTACGTCGTCGGCGATGGCGGCGAAGGTCCAAAACGCGACCCATACGCGCGGGAACTGTGGACGCCGTTCCCTGGCGACTGCATCGTGCGCACCACCGATTTCCCATGGCACGACACCGGCTACATCACCCCTCAATTTCAGGACTTCGTGCTTTACCAGCTTCATGTGGGCACCTACTTTACGCCAAACCTGCCGCAAGAGGGCTGCTTCCTGGATGTTGCCAGTAAGATTCCTCACCTGGCGGAACTCGGCGTCACCGTCGTCCAGCTCATGCCCATCCAGGAGTTCCAGACGGAGTTTAGCCTGGGATACAACGGGACCGACTATTTCTCTCCGGAGATGAATTTCGGCGTGGACGATGCCGGTCTCGGGCCGTATGTCGCGCGCGCCAATGCGCTCCTCGATGCCAGGGGATTGCCGCGCTACCAGCTACAGGACCTGCGCGGCGACATGAATCAGCTCAAGGCGCTGATCGACCTATGCCACATCTACGGTCTCGCGGTTGTTCTGGACGTGGTTTACAACCATGCCGGCGGAGACTTTGGCGATCAGAGCATGTACTTTCTGGACCGCCAGTCCACCGCCGGCGGCAATGGAAACTCGCTCTACTTCACCGATCGGGGGCTTGCCGGTGGGCTCATCTTCGACTTCGGCAAGCCCGAAGTGCGCGATTTCCTGATTCAGAACGCGAAATTCTTCCTCACCGAATACAAGGTCGATGGCTTCCGCTACGATCAGGTGAGCGTCATCGATCATGATGGGGCGCCGAACGGCTGGAGCTTTTGCCAGGACCTCACCTCCACGCTGCACGATTATCGTCCCGGCGCGTTGCACAAGGCCGAATACTGGGACGTGAATCCCTACATCGTGAAGCCGGTGCCGGAAGGCGCGGGCTTTGACACGACGCTGACCGACGGTCTTCGCATCGCGATTCGCGACGTCATCTCTAACGCCAGCGTACCTGACGAGCGTCCGCTCAATATGACGGGCCTGGCGGCGAGCCTGTGGCCGGACGGGTTCCCCGAGGAATGGCGCTTCGTGCAGGGGCCGGAAAACCACGATATCGTCTACGTCGATCGCGAACAGCGGGTGGCGCGGCTGGGCGACCCCGGCAACCCGCGCTCCTGGTATGGCCGCTCCCGCGCGCGCGTGGCCACCGGCATCTCCCTGACCGCACCCGGAATTCCCATGCTCTTCATGGGGCAGGAGTTCCTGGAGGACAAACAGTGGTCCGACAACCTCGATGCCCACAAAGACCTGCTGCTCTACTGGGCTGGGCTCGACACCGGCGACAAGCAGATGCTGGATCACCTGCGCTTCGCCCGCGAGTTGCTGGCGCTGCGCTGGCGGTATCCCGGCCTGCGTGGGCAGGGATTCCGCGCGGTCCACGCGCACGACGACAACCGCGTGCTGGCTTTCCACCGGTGGGTGGAAGGCGAAGGCGGGGACGTCATGGTGGTAGTGCACCTCTCCACCTTCCATCGCTACGACTACCGGATCGGCTTCCCGGGCGGCGGCTCATGGCGCGAGGTTTTCAACAGCGACGTTTACGAGGACTGGGTGAACCCCGGCGTGGCGGGCAATGGCGGCGGCGTGTGGGCGGACCCGCAGCCGATGCACGGCTTCGACAATTCCGCGGCCCTCACCCTGCCGGCCAACAGCGTGCTGGTGTTTGCACGGTGACTCGATTTGCCATAGCTAGCGACCGTCAGTTTCCAGGAAAGCCCACTTTGGCCACAATCACCGGGCAGAGGACGAGGAACAACGCCTTCGTGTCTGGCGTCAAATAGAGGGTGGACCGGACCCGATCCAACTGTTTGATGAACGAGCCTACTCATGACGTTTCCACCCATGCGCCCAATTAAGAGACTTCTACTCTTTGCCATCGAAGCTGGTGTCCTCGTACTTGGATTTGTCTTTTCTTTGGCCCTGTCAATTGCGCTCGCCATTCATTTCGATTCCAGCGAGCCATATGCTGGACAACGGAACAGCCTTGGTGAAGCAGTACTCTATTCAGGTTGGTTGCTAACGATCGTGGGGTTTGTGTCTCTTCGGCGGAAGACTCGGCCATGGAAGATCGAATACGATGCCGTCGCCTTTTTGGGACAGCAGGCAATTGACGTCAGAAATGCACTTCGGGTCCATTGATCCGGATGCTGGCACCTTCGAGCTCAATCAAAGATACGCGGCGTCGAGACGCGCAGGAGCGGCCGAGGAACTCAGAAGAGAATTTCGGTTGGGTGATGTTGAATTCACGTGCTGGCAGTACGTGCATCCGCACCGCTACCAGCGGGTCGGGCCATCCAGCACCGAGCCTTTGTGGTGGAACATCGACTGCAGTACCCCGGTGGACGTGCGCCAGCAAAACATGTATGCCTGGTTCCTTGGCCGCCAGGAGGACATCTCCTCCTTTTACACAATAATCGAGGGTGTGAAGCCCAGGGAATAGAGGGTTCCTGTTCAAAGCGACACTAACGGGCTGAGAGAGTTCCTCTCCGTCGAGAAGACAGCGTTTGTGGCCGAAAGGCGGCGATAGCGTACAATAGCCCCGGCCGGAGATGGCGAGGATTCGTCATTTGTAGAAAACGTAGATTAGGCGGCGGTCAACCTCGTGCGGCGCGTCCAGGGAGTGTGCCTGTTGACGCCTACCCCACCTTGAAGCCTTCCCAGCGCGCCACCACGGCGCTGGCCAGGCAATTCCCCAGCACGTTGACCGCGGTGCGCGCCATGTCGAGCACGGCATCCACGCCCAGCAGGATGGCGAAGCCTTCCACCGGAAGGTGAAAGGTAGTCAGCGTGCCAGCCAGAATCACCAGCGCCGCGCGCGGCACGCCGGCGACGCCTTTGCTGGTCAGCATCAGCGTCAGCATCATGACCAACTGCTCGCCTATCGTCATGTGTACGCCGGCGGCTTGCGCCACGAACATGGAAGCCATGGAGAGATATAGCGTGGTGCCCGCCAGGTTGAAGCTGTAGCCGGTAGGAATGACGAAGCCCACGATGTGTTTGGGCACGCCGAACTGTTCCATGTTCTCCAGCGCCAGCGGGAGCGCGGCTTCGCTGCTCGCCGTGGAGAACGCAATCAGAAACGGCTCGCGCACCGCGCGGTAGAACGAGTCCAGCGGAATCCTGGCGATGGCCACCACCGCTCCCAGAATCAGCACCACGAACAGCCCCGCCGACGCGTACATGGTGACGATGAGCTTGCCGAGCCCGAACAGCACACCGACGCCTTTGGCGCCCACGGTGACGGCGAGAGCGGCGCCGACGCCGAGCGGCGCCAGGTACATCACGTACCTGGTATAGCGGAACATGACTTCGGCCAGGGAAGCGCAGAACGCGACCACGGGCGCCGCCTTGGCGCCGATGGCGGCGCAGGCAGCGCCGAACAGGAACGCGAAGACCACCACCTGTAGAACGTCATTGCGCGCAAAGGCGTCGACGATGCTGGCCGGAAAGGTGTGTTCCACCACCGCGGCGAAGGTCGGCGGAGCCGCCGGAGCGAGTGAATCGGCGGCGGTGCGGGCGATGGGGACGCCGTCGCCAGGCCGCACGAGGTTGACCGCGCCCAGGCCGAGGAAGAGCGCGAAGGTGGTGACGATTTCGAAATAGAGGATGGCCTTGCCGCCGATGCGCCCCATCTGCTTGATGTCGCCGCCGCCGGCGATGCCGGCCACCAGCGTGCCGAACAGCAGGGGCGCGATGATGGAGCGGATCAGGCGCAGAAACACCGTGCTCATCAGCCCGAGTTGTTTGGCGAAATCGGGTGCGAAGATGCCCAGCGCCACGCCGGCGGCCATGCCGATAAAGATCCAGGCAGTCAGCGAAATCCTCTTCATCGTTCTCCCCACTTGAGTTTCTGGCGCAGCACGTCGAAGAACATCATGCGCGGCGGGCGAGTCAACAGCAGCGAATGGTGCGAGCTGTGGCACACCACGACGTCGTGTTCGTTGATGGGCAAGCCAACCTGTCCGTCGATGGTCAGGTACACGCTCTCATCGGGTCCGTGCGAGGTCACGCGGATGACGCTGGTTTCGGGCACCAGGACCGGACGGTTGGTCAGCATGTGCGGGCAGATGGGGGTCAGGCAGATGGCCGGCACCGAAGGAAAAATGATGGGCCCGCCGGCGGAGAGCGAATAGGCGGTGGACCCGGTGGGCGTGGCGATGATCAGTCCGTCGGCCTTGTAGGCGCAGACGAACTGGTCGTCCACGTGGGCATCCAGGTCGATCATGCGCGCGATGGAACTCTTGGTGAGCACGGCGTCGTTCAGGGCGTCAAAGCTCGCCACCACGTCGCCCCCGCGCACCACCTCCGCCGTCATCAGCTTGCGCCTGGCGATGCGGTGCTCGCCGCGCAGGGCGCGCTCCAGTTCGGGAAACACCTCGTCCACCGTAATGGCGGTGAGGAAACCCAAACCGCCGAGGTTCACCGGGAACAGGGGGATCTCGCGACGTCCCATGGCGCGCGCGGCCGAAAGCAGCGTGCCATCGCCTCCCAACACGATCAACATGTCGCAGGTATCCGGCACCCGCTCGCGGACCAGGCCGGCGATACCGCCGGCGTAGACGCCGGTCTCCCCGTCAATGCGCACCGTGATGCCGCGGTGGCGCAGCCACTCGATCAGCTTGGGCACCAACTCGCCGGCAGCGGGCGCGTTCGGCTTGGAAATGATGCCGACGGTTCTAATGACGGGCATAGAGGAGAAACTCCTTGTTCCCTTCGGCGCCGGCGATGGGGCTCTCGATGATAGCGGTCTGGAATCCCGTTTCGCGCACGGCCCGTTCCACCTTTTCGCAAGCGGCCCGGTGCAATTCGGGATCGCGAACGATGCCGCCCTTGCCTACCTGGCCCTTGCCCACTTCAAACTGCGGTTTGATCAGTATAACCATTTGCCCGGCGGGCTGTAACAGTTGTGTCACCGCGGGCAGGATCAGGGTCACCGAAATGAAGCTGACATCGCAGCAAAGGAAGTCCACCGGCTCGCCGATGTCCTGGAAGGTGAGGGAGCGGGCATTCAGCCCATCGTGCACCACCACCCTGGGGTCGGTGCGAAGCTTCCAATCGAGCTGTCCGGCGCCGCAATCCACGGCATGCACCTTGGCCGCGCCGGCTTGCAGCAGCACGTCGGTGAAGCCGCCCGTGGACGAGCCGATATCCAGACAGACCTTGCCGGCGACGTCCAGCGCAAAGTGGCGCAAGGCCCCGGCGAGCTTAAATCCGCCGCGGCTTACATAAGGGGGACGCGAGAGCACCTCGACGGTGCAATCGTCGTCCACCGCGTGACCCGGCTTGGCGGCCTTCTGCCGGTTGACGAGCACCTCGCCGGCCATGATCAGCGCCTGGGCTTTCTCGCGGGATTCGGCGAGACCGCGGTCCACCATCAAACGGTCCAGCCGGGTCTTCATGATTTGCGGTGGACGATCAGGTCGGCCAGTTCGTGCAAGCGCAGCGCGCGGCCGCCGAAGGGCCCGAGCACCGCGTGGGCGCGCTCGCACTCCTCCTGCGCCATGCGCCGCGAGGTCTCCAGGCCATAGACCGCCGGGAAGGTGATCTTGTGCTGCGCCGCGTCCTTGCCGGCGGTCTTGCCGAGCGTTTCGGACGATTCTTCGACATCCAGGATGTCGTCCACAATCTGGAAGGCCAGCCCGACGTGTTCGCCGTAGGCGGAGAGCGCCTGATACTGCGCCACGCTAGAGCCCGCCGCCATCGCGCCCATGCGCAACGAGGCCCGCAACAGCGCCCCGGTCTTGGCGCGATGGATGGTCTCCAGCAGTTGCGCGTCGGGCGGCTTGCCCTCGCCTTCCAGGTCGGCCACCTGGCCGCCGATCATGCCGCCCACCGTGCCGCTGGCTACGGCGAGCTCCGCGATGAGCCGCGTCCTGCAACAGTCCGGCGCGTCGAGCTGAGCCAGCACCTGAAACGCCAGGGTGAGCAGCGCATCGCCGGCCAGAATGGCCATGGCGTCGCCGAAAACTTTATGATTCGTGAGCTTGCCGCGGCGGTAATCGTCGTTGTCGAGGGCGGGCAGATCGTCGTGAATCAACGAATAGGTGTGGATCATCTCGAGCGAGCAGGCCGCGGGGAGGATGCCGGCGCACTCGTCGGCGATGGTGCGCGCCGCTTCGATGCAGAGAATCGGCCGGATGCGCTTGCCGCCGGCGAACAGGCTGTAGCGCATGGCGCGATGAATCGTTTCCGGAGGCGTCGATTCCGGGGGGACCAGGCGGTCGAGTTCGGCATCCACCAGTCTTTGTTGCTGGGCGAGGTGTTCGCGCAGGTTCATGCGTCTCAGGATTTTTCCGGGCGGAATGGCTCGGCGGTGAGCTTGCCCTCTTTGCGGATCAGCATCTCGACGCGCGTTTCCGCGGCTTCCAGTTGCTTGCGGCAGGAATCGCTGAGTGCCATGCCGCGCTCGAAAAGCTCCAGGGAACGCTCTAGCGGCAGGTCGCCGCCTTCCAGTTCGCGCACGACTTGTTCCAATTCGTCGAGCGAGGTCTCGAATGTTTCCACGGGCTTGGGGCCGCTTTGGTCTTCCGCCATCGCCTCATTCTAACAAGCTCACCGGCGGGGAATGCTCCGCACAGGAGTCCGAGCTGCGCTCGGATGGACAAGCCGGAGGCTTATCCCACTTCAGCGCTGCGCCCAGTAGCGGGACTGCGCCTGCACGTTGAGGCCTTTGTCCCTGGCGGTGAGACGCAGTCGGCGGAACCCGGAGATGCGCACCGGCACGTCGGAGACGAAACCCAGGTTGTATTGGCTCCGAAGCTCCTCCTGTATGGCCTGGAAGATCTGCTGGATGTTCAGGGTTTTGGACACCTCAAAGCAGCGGCCGCCAGTTTCCCTGGCGATCCGCATGAGGACGCCCCTGCCGTCGGGGCCGCCGCCGCCCCCCAAGGGTCCGAGCAGGGTGCCATATGCGTTGGCGTCGGAGAACACGATAGCGTAGACCAGGGTACCGGCGCGCTGCGCCTCCTCGACGGCGGTGACGAGAGGGATCTCACTGCCGGTATCTACCCCGTCGGAAATTACGATGAGGGCCTTGCGGCCGGTCTGGGCGCGCATGACGTCGCGGGCGGCCACGGCGATGGCTTCATACAGCAGTGTGCCGCCGCCACGCTGCAGCTCCAACTGCCGCATGGAGGGCGCGGCAACCTGGCCAAGGGCGCTTTCCAGCACGCGCCGCGACGAGGTGAGCGGCTGGCGGATTTCCACCCCCAAGTCGAATTGCACGATGAACACATGGTCCGTAGCTTCGCGCAGCACCTGGTCCACGAAATCGAAGCTGGCGACGCGCTCGGCGTCGAGCACGCGGCGCTGGCTCATGCTGGTATCCACCATCAGGCCCAGGGTAAGGGGCAGATCGGTCTCGCGCGAGAAATAGCGAATGGTCTGCGGCCGGCCGTCTTCCGCCAGCAGGAAGTCTTCTTTGGTGAGGCTGCGGACGATTTCGCCGTTCTTGCCATATACGTTGGCGAGCACGTTGACTACTTTGACCTCGGTGGAAAAGGTCACGTCCTGGCCGGCGCGGGCCAGGGCGCCGGAAGCCAGCAGCCCGGCAGCCGAGAGCATCAGTCGGCGACGCGAGAGTGGTTCGCTGGTGGACTTGCCGGACGCCGTCATGCCGGCCGATCTGGGACTGAATGATTGCCTCACTGGACTTCCATAGGACGTGGCCCGCGGGCCGGCGGTTTCACCGGTGTGGCTGACCACTGTATTAAAGATACTCTTGCCTGAAATACCGGGGAATGCTAAGAGTCTGAGTGGCCTGGGCCATAACCTGGCGGGCCGCACATGTCGGAGGTGCCAGATGTCCGTACTATGCGGCGCGTGGAACTCGTCAAGCAGTAAGGTGCCAGGCCGGAGGGCCTGCTACCGGATGCCGGCGGTCCAGTTGAGGACCACGGTGATGTCGGGTTGTTCGCCTTCGGCCTTCTGCACGGGTTCGATGATCAGGAAACGCTTGCCGTCGGCGGTGACGGAAAACCGGCCCGAGTCGGATCCCGCGGCCTTGAAAAGCAGCGTGGGCGTGCCCGCCACCAGGTTAGGTCCCGTCCGGATCTCCGCGCTCATCAGAGCTCCGTCCGCCGCACGGTAGAGGATCTCTTTGCCGCCCCTGGCCCAGACCGGATTGCGCCCGCCAACGGAGGAAATCTTGCGTTTGGCTGCAAACGAAGGAAATGAGGCCGCGTAGACTTCGTCCTGACCCGATTCATTGGACAC
>OBLU010002027.1_pt1 | contig 18789 bp, 16 predicted proteins | sample 1518681 | NCBI WGS metagenome assembly OBLU01 (sample SAMEA3539304, study PRJEB22396) | soil metagenome | biome: tundra; feature: field; material: soil | place: USA | collected 2010-05 | depth 0.15 m | reverse complement strand
GGGATGTTCGCCGCGCTGTTGATGCTGAGCCGCTTCTTCGACGAGAACCTCGCCGCGCAGGGCTATCTGGACATCTCCTACGTCGCCTTGATCGTCTGGGCGGTCGCGCTCGAGGTCGAAAAGCCCCGTCGCGGACGAACGGTCTTCCTGATCCTCGCGGCTGCCGGACTGCTGCGCCCGGACGCTTGGGTGCTGAGTGGCGTCTACTGGCTGTGGTGCGCCTGGTCAGAGGGGAAGGTGACCGATCGAATATCGGCGGGCACGCGCCTTGAGTACCTCGGTTTGGCAGCGATCGCGCCGCTGGTGTGGGTCGGCGCCGACGCGGTGGTCACTGGCAACCCTCTCTACTCCTTACATTCGACCGCCGGGTTGGCGCAGGAACTCGGACGCACACAGGGATTCTCCAGCGTCGTGACCTCTGTATGGACTTATTCGGTGCGGATCGACAAGCTGCCGGTCGTGCTCGGCGGCCTGATTGGCGTGCCGATCGCCGTGTGGCTCGTCCCGCGGCGTGTGGTCGTCCCGCTCGCGGTGCTGGTCCTGCTGGTACTCGTGTTTGTCGCGGAGGGCGCCGTCGGGGCGTCGGTGATCGATCGCTACATGATGGGCGCCGGGGCGGTGCTGATCGTCTTCTGCGCGGTGGCGATCGGGGGTTGGTCGATGCTCGAGCGCGGATCGAGACTGCGCCGCGCATGGGTGGCTGGGGCCGCGGTGCTGGTGCTCTACGGGGCGGTGTCTGCCGCCACCACGCTGAGCCTCTCCAGTCTGCGCACGACGCTTGCCTATCACGAGGACTTCCACAAGGGGCTGGCGGTCGCGCTGGCGAACCCGGCGGTGAAGGCAGAATTGAAGCGCTGTCCGCTGGTCTCGCTGCCGAACAACAAGCTGATCCCCGACGCCCGCTGGATCCTCGACAGCACCGGGCAGCGCGACATCGTTGCACGTAGCCAGGCGCGCGCCGACGCAGACAAAGGCTCGCACGCGCTGGAGGACCGCATCCGCCGTGGCAGTGTCGCGATCTATCCGCTGGGCAGCGCAGTGTTCTTCGAGGCGATCGTCGACGTTGGCGACGACCCGCGCGACCAAATCCCACTCCCTGGCTTCAAGCGCATCTTCACGAGTCGCTACTACGCGGTCTATGGCAACTGCTGAGCCAGGACTCCTCGAGGGGGCCGAAGTCTCACGCCGATGGGCCTGGCCGGGGTTGGCAGCCGTGCTCGGGGGTGGCCTTGCGCTCCGTCTGTGGGGAGTCGCGCAGGGGTTGCCCTATGCGTACAACACAGACGAGGCAGACCATTTCGTGCCCAGGGCGATCGCGATGTTCGGGCACAATCTGAATCCCAAATACTTCGCCAACCCACCGGCGCTTACATATGTGCTGCACTTCATTTTCGCCGTCTGGTTCGGGGGTGGAGCAGGCGCGCGGCATGCATTCGCGTTGCACCCCGACGAGGTCTACACGCTTGCACGCGTGATCGTCGCGCTGCTCGGCACGGCGGCGCTGTGGCTGCTGTATGCCACGGGCGCGCGTCTGTTCGGTCGTGGGGTTGGCCTGCTTGCGGCGGCGATCGAGGCGGTCGCATTTCTACCGGTCTTCTACGCGCACCTGGCGCTCAACGATGTGCCCACGCTCATGCCTTTGACGATGTCGTTGTTGGGGAGTGCGGGTGTGCTGCGTAAAGGCCGCCTGCGCGACTATCTGCTGGCAGGCATCGGGCTGGGTCTCGCCTGTGCGAGCAAGTACACCGCCGGGATTGTCGCGTTGCCGTTGGTTGCGGCGGCGGCGATGCGCTATCTGAGCGTCCCACCGGGCAGCCGCGCATATTTGATCGGCCGCCGGGCGGTGATCGGTCTCGTGCTAGCGGGGGTGAGCGCGCTGGTGACCTTCCTGGTCGCGAACCCCTATGCGGTGCTCGACTACCAGAGCTTCCACTCCGAATTGGTGCATCAGTCGACGCTTTCCGCCGAAGCTCAGGGCAAGCTCGGCGCGCCAACAGAGGGGGGCGTTCTCTACTACCTGTGGTCACTCACCTGGGGTCTCGGCTGGGCGCCCGCGCTGGCGGCGCTCGGGGGGGCACTGATGGTTTGGCGCAAGGACCAGCGGCTTGGCTGGCTGTTGGTGCCGGCGTTGCTGCTGTTCCTCGCGTTCATGGGCCTCCAGGGGCGCTACTTCGGGCGCTGGCTGTTGCCGATCTTCCCGATCTTGTGCCTACTGGCTGCCTTCTTCGCATTGCGATTGGCGCACACCGCTGCCTCACCAAAGCTCCAAACTGGACTCGCTGCGCTCCTCGTCGCGGTCCTGCTGGCACAGGGACTTGTGTATAGCGTCCATTCGGGCCTGGTCCTCTCACGCGCCGACACGCGCAACCTGACGCGGGCCTGGATGGTGGCGAATGTGCCGAAGGGTGCGCTGATCGTCGCTGAGCCGGTTTCGCCCGACGAATGGGCTCGCGAAATCAGGCCAGGAACATCGACCGCGAGCAATCCCTATCGCTGGCCGAAGTATGCCTCGCTGCTGTCTAGGATCTCAGCCGAAGGGACTCTCGAGGAGAACGCTACGCATGAAGTCGGGATCGAGGACTACGAGCGCACGCTCAGCCCCGCTCTGATCGGCTACTACGAGCGCCACTCCTACTGCTGGGTGGTGAGCGGCTCCACGCAGTCCGGGCGCGCGTTCGCCGACCCGAAGGCGGTGCCGGGAGCGGTCGCCTACTACGCGCTGTTAGCCAAACAGGGCGAAGTCGTCTATCGAGCCTCGCCGTATTCACACGGACGGAATCGGGTGGCGTTCGACTTCGACTGGAGCTTTGATTACTACCCTCTCGCCTACCATCGGCCTGGGCCGGAAATGATCGTGTATCGGCTGCACGGTGGCCGGTGCGAGAATCGCCCGGGGATATCCTGAGTGGATATGACCACCTGCACCGATACCGATAGGACGCATCTGGAGCGCGCGATCGAGCTGGCGCGCAACGGCGTTGGGGCCGTCAAGCCCAATCCGGTCGTGGGGGCGGTGGTGGCTCGCGACGGCGAGGTGCTGGGCGAGGGTTGGCACGAAGAGTTCGGAGGAGTCCACGCGGAGGTCAACGCGATCGAGGCGTGCGGCGTGGCGGACCTGAGTGGAGCGACGCTGTATGTGTCGCTGGAGCCGTGCTGCCACGAGGGCAAGACGCCGCCGTGCACCGATGCGATTCTGCAGGCGGGGATCAAGCGGGTGGTCGTCGCCTCTGACGATCCCACGGAGAAGGCCTCAGGACGCGGCTTGGGGATCCTCCGCGATGAGGGCGTGGAGGTGCTGCTCGCCGACAGTGAGCTCGCGGCGAGTGCGCGACTGCTCAACCAGGCGTTTCGTAAGCACGCCCGTGTTGGGCGGCCCTGGGTGCTGTTCAAGTCCGCGATGACGCTCGACGGTAAGGTCGCCACCCGCACCGGCGACTCGCAGTGGATCAGCGGCGAGGACAGCCGTGAGCTGGCCCACCGCTGGCGTGCATCGGTTGATGCGGTGGTTGTGGGCATCGGCACTGCGCTGGCGGATGACCCGCGGCTGACGGCGCGGCCAGACGGGCTGGCGGCTGAGTTGCCACACCAGCCCCGCCGTGTGGTGTTCGACTCGCTCGCGCGTCTGCCACCCACCTCGCAACTCGTGGTCGCAGCGGCGGAGATACCGCTGACAGTTGTGGTCTCGCGGGCGGCGGCGCGGGCGGACACCGACGCGCTGGAGGCGGCTGGAGTACAGGTGCTGGTGGCCACTGGGGAGAACGAGCCGGCACGGGTCCGCTCGGGGCTCGAGCAGTTGGGTGCTCTGGGTGTCACCGCCATGTTGTTGGAGGGTGGTCCACATCTTGCCGGCGCATTCTTGGATGCGGGCGAGATCGACGAGATCCGGCTGTTCCTCGCGCCCCTGCTGCTGGGCGGAAGCGCGGCTCGCGATCCCCTGGAGGGGAAGGGAGTCGAGCAGATCTCCGAGGCGTTGCGCGCGCTCACCTTCGACTGCGAGCGTGTCGGCGAGGACCTGTTGATCTCGGCGCGCCTGCGCGAGTGGTGAGCGATGATGCGAGCGAAGCATTTGGGAGCGCGCCGATGTTCACGGGTTTGATCGCCGACCTCGGCGACGTGACCGCGCTTGACAATGACCGGGATGGCGCCACGCTAAGAATCGGCACGCGGCTGGCGGATGAGTTGGGCGAGGGCGACTCGATCGCTGTCAATGGCGTCTGCCTTACCGCTACCGACGTGCAAGGCGGGAGTTTCGCGGCGCAGACGATGCGAGAGACGCTCGAGCGTTCGGCGCTGGGAGCGCTTCAGGTGGGAGCACGGGTGAACCTCGAGCTGCCTCTACGGGCCGCCGATCGTCTGGGCGGACATGTAGTGCAGGGCCACGTCGATGGGACTGGCGTCATCGGCGAAATTCACGAGCAGGGCTTCGCGCGCGTGCTAGAGATCGAGATCGACCTAGGGCTCGAGCGTTATCTGGTCGAGAAGGGCTCAGTCGCGCTCAACGGCGTGAGCCTCACCGTGAGTGGACTGCGTGAGCATGGCTTTGCGGTGTCGTTGATCCCTGAGACGCTCAAGCGCACAAACCTTGGCGAGATCGGACGAGGCGATCGCGTGAATATTGAGGTCGACGTCCTTGCCAAGCACGTCGAGCGTCTGATGGAAGGACGAGAATGAGCGAAACGAGAACGGCCACTCCGTTCGCCACGATCGAGGAGGCACTCGAGGAGATCCGCGCAGGACGGATGGTCGTCGTGTGCGATGACGAGGACCGCGAGAACGAGGGCGACCTCGTGATGGCCGCCCAGTTCGTCACCCCTGAGGCGATCAACTTCATGGCCAAAGAGGCACGCGGCTGGATCTGCCTCGCATTGACCCCCGAGCGCTGCGACGAGCTCGGCCTGCAGCTGATGACCGCAAAGAACCAGTCGGCGCTGCAAACCCCCTTCACGGTCACGATCGAGGCCCGCGAGGGCGTCACGACAGGCGTCTCCGCCCACGATCGCGCCCACACGATGCAGGTCGCCGCGGACCCTTCGAGCAAGCCCGAGGATCTCGTGCAGCCCGGCCACGTCAACCCGCTGAAGGCGAAGTCCGGCGGCGTGCTCGAGCGCACCGGGCACACCGAGGCGAGCGTCGACCTCGCGCGTCTGGCGGGGCTGATCCCCGCCGGTGTGATCTGCGAGGTGATGAACGAGGACGGCTCGATGGCACGCATTCCCGACCTCGTTGGCTACTGCGAGCAACATCAGCTGAAGATGGTCACGATCGCGGACCTGATCGCCTACCGCCGTCGCAACGACCGTCTCGTCGAACGCGTCGTCTCGACACGCCTGCCGACGACCTACGGCGACTTCGACGCCGTAGGCTACCGCTCGCTCGTGGACGAGAAGCATCACGTCGCGCTCGTCAAGGGCGATGTCCTCGGCAAGCCCGACGTGCTCGTGCGCGTCCATTCGGAGTGCCTCACTGGCGACGTCTTTCACTCGCTGCGCTGCGACTGCGGCGAGCAGCTCACCTCAGCGCTATCGATGATCGAGCGCGAGGGGGAGGGCGTGCTGCTCTACCTCTCCCAGGAGGGGCGCGGCATCGGCCTGCTGAACAAGCTGCGCGCCTACCGTCTGCAGGAGGACGGACTGGACACAGTCGAAGCCAACGAGCGCCTCGGCCTGCCCGCCGACCTGCGCGACTACGGAATCGGCGCGCAGATCCTCGCCGACCTCGGCCTCTCCTCGATCCGGATCCTCACGAACAACCCGAAGAAGATCAAGGGGCTGGAGGGCTACGGCCTGTCGGTCTCAGCCCAGATCCCGATCGAGCACGCCCCCAACGAGCACAACGAGGCATACCTGCGCACAAAGGCTCAGCGCATGGGCCACATCCTCCACCACCAGGGGCTGAACCTCGACGAGGAGCTGCTGCACTCGGAGCGCCAGCACGACCTCGACCAGGAGCGCCGCGAGCATGAGTGACTCCTACGCGATCGTGCTCGCCAACTTCTATGAGGATCTCGCCGAGCGGCTGCTCAGCGGTGCACAGGACGCGTTCGCCTCCGCCGGGCAGTCCCCGGCCGAGGTGTTCGAGGTGCCCGGCGCGTTCGAGCTGCCGCTGGCCGCGAGCTACGCCGCTCAGACCGGGCGCTTTGTCGGCGTCGCCTGCCTGGGGGCCGTCATCCGCGGTGAGACCGATCACTACGACTTCGTGTGTGCTGAGACTGCTCGGGGGGTGATGCGGGTGGCGCTCGACACGGGCGTGCCGTGCGCGTTCGGTGTGCTGACCTGCGAGACGATGGAGCAGGCGCTCGCGCGCGCCGGAGGCGACAAGCGCGATCAGGGGCGCCACGCCGCCGAGGCGGTGCTACGGATGGCGGCGCTGCGCCGCGAGCTTTCGAGCGGCTAGACTGCGCGGGAATGGCAAAGGTGTGTCATAGCTGCGGGAAGGGTCCGGCGTTTGGCCAGAGTCGCAGCCACTCGATGGTTGCGACTAAGCGGCGCTTTGACCCGAACCTGCAAAAGGTTCGAATCCTCGTGGGCAAGGCGCCGAAGCGTGTCTACGTGTGTACCCGCTGCCTGAAAGCTGGCAAGGTCACGAAGGCTCTCTGAGGACCCGTTCGACTAGGAGGGTGCTCTCCGCGGCTCGGATCTGCACGACGGATCTGCACGGGACAGGTGGGTCACGGTCGTGTGTATGGCTTGGATTGGGCGGCGTGCCGCCCGGATGAGGTGATAGAGGTGTGGTCGTGACCGATACAAATCTGGTCCGCTTCCGCGCTGCGGTGGCGGGGGCGCTGGCGCACCTGGAATCGCGCCGCGAGGAGGTCAACGACCTCAATGTGTTCCCGGTTGCCGATGGGGACACTGGTGACAACATGGCGCTGACGCTGCGCGCCGTGCTGGCCGAGCTCGACCGCCTGCAGGGGAGCGATGAGGCCCGCACGATCGACGAGATCGGGCGTGAGGAGATTGTGCAGTCGGTGGCACGCGCGGCGCTCTTGGGTGCGCGCGGTAACTCGGGCGTGATCCTCTCCCAGCTGATTCGCGGGGCGGCCGAGGAGCTGGTCAGCCGCCCGGGCGAGCTGATCGACGCGACGCTGATCGGCGCGGCGCTGGCCAATGCGGCCGATCGGGCTTACTCCTCGGTGCGCGAACCTGCGGAGGGCACGATCTTGACCGTGGCGCGCGAGATGGCCCATCAGATCATGACCGACCTTGCGCACAGCCCTGAGAACCCGCGCCTGGATCCCGACGCCGAGCCGGGGTTGCAGGACGCGGCGATCGCCGCGACCCTCGAGCGGGCGGTTACGACAGGGCAGGAGTCGGTCAAGCGTGGCCCGGAGTTGCTGGCGGCGCTGCGCGATGCCGGAGTGGTCGACGCAGGTGGTTATGGGCTTACGATCATCTTCGCTGGGGTCGTGGCTGCGCTGCGCGGTGACGATCCGCCGGAGCTCGACCACTACGCGCCGGCGCGCATCAGCCATCCCGAGCATCACTCGAGTACGTATCGCTTCTGCACGAACTTCGCCGTCACCGGCACCGGGCTGATACCGGGAGGCTTCATCGCTCCGCTCGAGGAGCTCGGCGACTCGGTGCTGGTCGTTGGTGACGCCACGACGCTGAAGGTGCACGTGCATACCGATGTGCCCGAGCAGGCAACCGCGGTTTTCGCTGAGGCGGGCGAGGTCTCGCATCTAGATGTCGCGGACATGTGGCTGCAAGTGAGCGAACGAGACGAGCGGCTGAGAGATGACGGCGGGATTGGCCTCGACGCCGATGCCGGCACAGATGATGGGGGCTCCCCAGCAGGCCGGTCCGCCGCCGGCCCAAGGATGCGTTGCGGAGCGGTGGCGGTGGTCAGCGGCGATGGGCTTCAGGCGTTGTTCGAGGAGCTGGGTGTGCACACGATCGATGGTGGTCCGACGCTCAACCCCTCCACTTATGACCTGCTGGCGGCTATCCACGAGGTGCCGGCGGAGGAGGTGGTGGTGTTGCCGAACAGCGCCAACGTGATCATGGCGGCTGAGCATGCGGCCGAGCTGTCGGACAAGCAGGTCCTCGTGGCGCCCGCCACCAGTCAGCAAGCTGGTCTTGCCGCCGCGGTCGCGTTGGCGCCCGATCGCACGGTGGAGGAGAACGCTCGGGCGCTGAACGAAGCTCTTACCCACCTGCGTACGGGGGCGGTCGCGCAGGCCGCGCGCGACGATGCGCGGGGACGCTTTGCTCGCGGTGAGGCGGTGGGGTTCGTGGCAGATGAGGTGATTGCCTGGGGCGATCCTGGCAAGACGCTACGGGCCGTTCTTACGGCGCTTGCTGATGGCGCCGAGCTGATCAGCGTGCTCTCGGGTGAGGACGCTCCGCTGGAGCCTGAGGATGTTGCCAGGCTCCTAGACGGCGAGGTTGAGCTCGAGCTTCGCCATGGCGGTCAGCCGGCCTATTGGTGGTTGTTGGCCGCGGAGTAGATCTGGTCTGATCCGCCGGAGGGCCGTGCATGATGCGGCGATCGTCATGTCCACAGCTGGCACAGCCATCGCGACGTCTTCGCCACGACCGACGCAGTCAGACCTCCAGCCCTCACCCCCGGGCCGATCCGCGCTCACCCAGCGCACGTTTGCCTCAGCGAGGCGCCTATCTCGCGCGGAGATGCTCGGAGCGCCCGTGCGTTGGCCGAGACCGTCGCGACTGGATGACTCCTTGGATGTACCGCAGCGGAAGCTGGCTGACGGCCTCCGGGTGCTTGGGCTGACGAGCGTCGGCGCGCTGCTCGAGTACACGCCCAGGGATAGCCGCGACGCGCGCACTGTGAGAGACCTGAAGGCTGGAGAGCAGGCGACGGTCGCCGTACAGGTGCGTGCGATCGGCGCGCGGCCGGTGAGGCGTCGGGGGATGAAGCCGCTGGTCGAAGCGGCCGTGTTCGATGAGACGGGAAGCATGCGTGCGATGTTCTTCAACCAGCCATGGTTGGCGCAGCGCTACGAGCCCGGGACGCGACTCCTCTTGCACGGCAAGACGACGGCGAGAGGGGCGTTCAATGTCGCTCACCACGCGATTGGCTCGGACCTTGGTGCCGGTGAGGCTGATGCGGCGCGCGAGATCGGCCACTACCCGGCGACGGAGGGCGTCAGCTCAACTCAGATATTGACGCTGATGCAGGCCGCGAGAGGCGCACTGGTGGATATGGCGGAGCCGCTGGCCGCGAGTGTGCGCGTGCGGGAAGGGTTGCCGGATAGGGCGAGCGCGTTGGCGGCGATGCACTTCCCGCATATGGCCGAGGATCGGGAGAGAGGTCGCGAGCGGCTGGCATTCGAGGAGCTGCTGTTGACGCAGTTGGTGTTCCTGAGAAGACGCGCGCGGCGGCGGGAAAGCACGAGGGCTCACAGGCTGGATGAGCCGGCGGGGCTGAGCGAGCGCTGGCTGCGGGAGAGCCTGCCGTTCGCGCTGACGGGAGATCAGCAGAGGGCCGTGGAGACGATCCGAAAAGAGCTGGCGACGGTGCGCCCGATGCAGAGGTTGTTGATGGGGGAGGTGGGCAGCGGGAAGACGGTGGTGGCCTTGTACGCGATGCTCAGAGCGGTTGAGCACGGGATGCAGGCCGCGCTGATGGCGCCGACGGAGACGCTGGCCGAGCAGCACTTCGCGACTTTGCAGCGGCTGATCGGTGGCGAGCAGGTGCCCGCCGCGCTGCTCACCGGCTCGATCCCCGCGCGCAAGCGCAGGGACACGCTCGGAAAGCTGGCCAGCGGCGAGTTGTCGCTGATCGTCGGCACGCACGCGCTGATCGAGCCGGATGTCTCCTTCCGGGCGTTGGCGGTGGCGGTGGTCGATGAGCAGCATCGCTTCGGCGTGCGCCAGCGGGCGGCGCTGGACGGGAAGGGAGCCAAAGCGGTGGGCGGTGGCGGAGCCCTCGGAGATCGGCTGGCGCCGCACGTCCTGCATATGACCGCAACGCCGATCCCACGTACGCTCGCGCTGGCGAAGTACGGGGATCTCGACAAGAGCGTCCTGCGTGAGCTGCCGAGAGGACGGCAGGCGATCCAGACGCGGATCGTGGCGGGTGAGCGGGCGAGGGCGGGCGCATATGAAGAGCTGCGCAAGCAGTGCAGCGAGGGCAGGCAGGCATACGTGGTGTGCCCGCTGGTCGAGCAGGCCGAGGCAGATCAGTCCTCAGGCGAGCAGGAAGAAGTGCGAGCCGCGACCGCTGAGTACGAGCGACTGGCGGCCGGTGAGCTGGAGGGATATCGGCTGGTGCTGCTGCACGGGCAGATGCGCTCCCGGGATAAGCAGCGCGTGATGGCCGAGTTCGCGTTGGGGAAGGCCGACGTGCTGGTGGCCACGACGGTGATCGAGGTTGGGATCGACGTGGCGAACGCGACGGTGATGCTTGTGGAGAACGCGGAGCGCTTCGGGCTGTCGCAGCTACACCAGCTGAGGGGCAGGATCGGGCGGGGTGAGTACAGCTCTAAATGCCTGCTTGTGGGACCACCCGGCGCGAGGCGGCTGCGCGCGATGGTGGAGCATTCCGACGGTTTCAGGCTGGCGGAGATTGATCTGGAGCTGCGTAACGAGGGGGAGTTGGTGGGGACCAGGCAATCGGGGCTGAGACAGTTTGCGCTCGCATCTCTGCCGCGGGACGAGGCGCTGCTCGAGCGCGCGCGCACGCTGGCCGAGGCGATCTTCGCGTCGGACCCGGAGCTCGAGGGACCCGAGCATGCGCTGTTGGGAGAGGCGTTCGAGCGAGCGTTCGGCGATCAGGCGCTCGCGCCGATTCCCGCGTGAGGACGATCGCCGGGCCCCGAAGCCTGACCACCGAGGCCTGAGGTGAGGGTGATCGCCGGGCGCTGGGGCGGTAGGCGGCTGCAGGCGCCGAAGGGCAGAGCCACCACCCGGCCGACGTCCGAGCGCGTGCGAGAGGCCCTCTTCTCGATGCTGGGCACAGTCCAGGACGAGGTGGTGCTCGACCTGTTCGCTGGCACCGGCGCTCTGGGGATCGAGGCACTGTCGAGGGGCGCGAAGCGGGCCGTGTTCGTCGAGCGCGATCGGGGCGCGCTGGATGTTCTGACGGCCAATCTAGAGGCTCTCGGGCTGGAAGAGGGTGAGGCCGAGGTCCGGCGCGGAGAGGCCCTCGTTGCGCTGCACAGTGCACGAGCGCGCGCAGAGACGTACGATCTGGTGCTGATCGACCCCCCGTACAGGCGGGCGAGCGACTTGGGAGGCGAGTTATCGCTGGCCTTGGCGTCGCTGCTGGCGCCGCAGGCGCGCGTGGTGCTCGAGAGCGACCGCAGGGCGCCGCTGCAGCTGCCCTGGGAGATCGAGAAGGAGCGGCGCTATGGCGATACATCGATCACAATCCACCGGTATCCATGATCACTAGTCAGCCCCCACCAGCCCTGCGATGATGGCCCGCGAGAAGTCGATCGTGGTGTGTCCGGGCTCGTATGACCCGATCACGAACGGCCATCTGGATGTGATCAGAAGGGCCGCGGCGTTGTACGACGAAGTCGTGGTGGCGGTCGTAAACCGCTCGATGCGGAAGGACAAGGCGCTGTTTGGGATCGATGAGCGGATGAGCTTCATCGAGCGCGCGATCGCGGATCTCGAGGGAGTGAGAGCCGAGCCGTTCAGCACGCTCGTCGTTGAGTTCGCCCGCCACGTTGGGGCAAAGGCGATCGTGAAGGGACTGCGCGCGATCTCGGACTTCGAGTACGAGCTGGAGATGAACCAGCTCAACCGCCGGCAGGACCCGGAGGTCGAGTCTGTTTACCTGATGGCCAGCCCGCAGTACAGTTTCCTTTCGTCGAGTGGTGTGAAGGAGCTCGCCACCTTCGGGGGCAGGATCGACGATCTCGTCCCCGGCGAAGTCGCGAGACGGTTGCAGGAAGAGCTGAAACGCTGACGAACTTGGAGACGCAATGGATGTCTTGGTACTCATAGACAAGCTCGACGACTTGGTGCACAACGCCAAATCTGTTCCCATGACCGATCAGGTCAGGGTCGACAAGGAGGAGATTTACGACATCCTCGATCAGATGCGTGCGACGATCCCCGAGGAGATCAAGCAGGCGCGGTGGATCGTGAAGGAGCGTCAGGAGATGCTCGCGGAGGCCAAGAAGGAGGCCGAGCGGATCGTCAAGGACGCGCGCGAGCGCCAGGAGAAGTTGGTCGGCGAGGAGGAGGTCACCAAGCAGGCCGAGCGCGCCGCCGAGGACATCGTCGAGGACGCCCGCACGCGCGAGCGCGAGATCCGCCTGGGCGCGGAGGATTACGCGGATGAGATCCTCAACACGCTCGAGGTGAACCTTTCGAAGTTCATCGCCGCCGTGCAGCGCGGCCGTGAGCGTCTTCAGGGCAAGGACGAGCCCGCCGAAGTCAGCTAGTCCCAGCCAGGGGCGCGCTGGGCTGAGTCTTTGAAGTAGGGTGCCGCGCGTGAACCGCGCGTGAACGCTCCAGAGGCGAAGCACAAGCTGCACGTCATAAAGACGCTGCTCGGCACGGGCATGATCCAGCCGACGCGCCCGGACAGGGCCGTACGCTCGATCAGGGCGCTGCGCCGCTGGGGGCCGACGCCGGCGGCCGCGTACACGGGCTCGGCCGCGCGCTATCCAAACCGCGCGGCGATCGTCGACGAGCGGGGAACCCTGACGTTCGACGAGGTGCAGCGGCGCACGAACGCACTCGCGTGGGGGCTGAAGGCGGAGGGAGTGGAAGAGGGCGACGGGGTGGCGATCATGTGCCGCAACCACCGCGGGTTCATCGACGCGACGATCGCGTGCTCGAAGCTGGGCGCGAACTCGCTGTACTTGAATACGGCATTCGCGGGCCCGCAGATCGCCGACGTCCTCAGGCGCGAGGATCCGAAGGCGCTGATCTACGACGAGGAGTTCGCCGACCTCGTGAGCGAGGGATGCGTGGGACGGAAATGCTTCGTCGCCTGGCGCGACCCCGGCGAGACGCCGTCCGCGCCGCTGTTGGAGGAGCTGATCGCAAGAGAGACAGACTCCGAACTACAACCTCCGAGCGAGAAGGGTCGCGTCGTGATCTTGACGTCGGGCACTACCGGGACGCCGAAGGGTGCGGCGCGCAAACAGCCTGAGTCGCTGGATCCGGCGGCGGCGCTGTTCTCGAAGATCCCGTTGAAGGCCAGGGAGACGACGATGATCGCCGCGCCGATGTTCCACTCGTGGGGATTCGCGCACTTCACGCTGGGCTTGCCGCTGGCGAGCACGCTGGTGCTGCGTCGGCGGTTCGATCCCGAGGACACGCTGCGGGCGGTCGCCCAGCACCGTGCGAGCGCGCTGGCGGTCGTGCCGGTGATGCTGCAGAGGATCCTGGAGCTGCCCAGAGAGACGATCGCGCGGTATGACATGCGCGCGCTGAAGGTGATCGCGGTGAGTGGCTCGGCGCTGCCGGGGGAGTTGGCGACACGCGCGATGGACGTGTTCGGGGACGTGGTCTACAACCTGTACGGGTCGACGGAGGTGGCGTGGGCGACGATCGCCACGCCCGCGGACTTGCGTGCGGCGCCGGGGACCGCGGGACGGCCACCGCTGGGTACGGTCGTGAAGCTGCTCGACGGTGACGGCCACGAGGTCAAGCCCGGAGCGGGGGGGCGGATCTTCGTGGCGAACGAGCTGGTATTCGAAGGCTATACCGGCGGCGGCAGCAAGGAGATCGTGGGCGGCTTGATGAGTACCGGCGATGTCGGTCACTTCGACGCTGGTGGGCGACTGTTCGTGGATGGGCGCGACGACGAGATGATCGTGAGCGGCGGCGAGAATGTGTTCCCGCGTGAGGTCGAGGACCTGTTGGCCGATCACGAGGAGATCGAGGAGGCCGCTGTCATCGGCGTCGATGACGACGAGTGGGGGCAACGGCTGAAGGCGTTCGTCGTCCCCCGAAACGGCACAGAGCTGAGCGAGGAGACCGTGAAGGGCTATGTGAAGGAGAACCTGGCCCGGTACAAGGTGCCTCGTGAGGTGGTTTTCCTGGAGGAGCTGCCGCGCAACGCGACGGGCAAGGTGCTCAAGCGTGAGCTGAAGGAACACTGAATAGGTCCCGCCCGCCCGCGTCCGCCGTCGCTAGCCTGGGGAGGGTGAGCGCGAGGGCTGACGAGTTCGACCTGGGAGGACTGCGGCTGAGCGTCGGCGAGGGGCGCCGGATCGAGCTGAGCGTTCGGATCGAACCGCTAGAGTTGGGCGGCGAGCGGTATGAGATCGAACCCGAGAGGGTGCCGGTAGGGCTGGAGGTGTCGCGGATGACCGGCGGCGGATACGCGCTGAGGCTCCGCTTTCAGGCGGCCCTGACAGGCATCTGCATGCGCTGTCTAAAGATCGCGAGCCCGCAGGTCGAGGTGGAGGCGCGTGAGGTCGACCGGCAAGGTGAGGGCGAGGAGCTGGAAAGTCCTTACGTGAGCGCAGAGAAGCTCGACTTGGCAGCGTGGGCACGAGATGCGTTCGTGCTGGCGGCACCGGTGAAGGTGCTGTGTAAAGAGGATTGCGCTGGGCTGTGCCCTATATGTGCGGCCGATCTGAACGATTTGGACCCCGCTCGCCCCGAGCACCATCACGAGCCGGAACGAGATCAGCGCTGGGCTAAGCTGAGCGAGCTGAAGCTGGAGTAGGAGCCGCTCGCGGCGCGTAGTGGGTGCCCCGCAAGGCTGGTAGGCTTCTCGACCGATGGCCGTACCCAAGAAAAAGCAATCGCACAGCCGCACGGCGAAGCGCCGCGCGCAGCACAAGATCGGTACGCCTGCGGTGAACGCGTGTCCGAAATGCCACAGCCCCCGGAGACCTCATCGGGTGTGTCCAGTGTGCGGTACGTACGCAGGACGGGAGGTCGTGGTGCAGAGCACGCACGACCACGGCGAGCACGACCACGACCACGAGTAAGCGCAGGTGACCACGCCGGTCGTGGCGGTCGATTGCAACGGTGCGGACATGGGTCCGGCCGAGGTTGCCGCCGGCGCCGCGCTTGCGGCCAAGCAGGGTGCGAGGGTATTGCTGTTCGGGCCGGAGGCTGAGCTCGGAGCCACAGCCACCCTGCCGGAGGGTGTAGAGGTCGTGAATGCGCCGGCTTCGATCGCCAAGAGCGCCGATCCGGTGAGTGCGGTGCGATCGACGCCTGAGGCCTCGATCGTGCAGGCTGCGCGAGCGGTCGCGGAAGGCAGGGCCCAGGCATTGGTGTGTGCGGGCGGTACCGGCGCCGCGCTGGCTGCTGGGCTGTTCAACGTGAAGCGCGCGAAAGGCATCTATCGCCCGGCGCTGGCAATCCCGCTGCCGGTGCCCAACCATCCGGTGACGCTGCTGGACGTAGGGGCGAATGCCGAGGCGAGGCGCGAGCACCTCGTGCAGTTCGCGTTCATGGGCGCGGCACTGGCGAGCGCGGTGCTGGGTGTGGAGCGCCCGCGGGTGGGTCTACTGTCGAATGGCGAGGAGTCCGCGCGTGGTGGGCGGCTGATCGTTGAGACCGGCGAGGAGCTGACCGCGAGAGCGGAGCAGGGCGACGCACTCCAGTTCATCGGCAACGTCGAGGGGGGCGACGTGGTGAGGGGTATGGCAGATGTGATCGTGACCGACGGGTTGACAGGGAATATCGCTCTGAAGCTGATGGAGGGTGTCTCGCAGGCGTTGCTGGGCGCGGTCAGGGATGCCGCGATGGCCTCGACGCGCGCAAAGCTTGGGGGCGCGCTGCTACGGCCCGCGCTGCGAGAGGTGCGTGGCGAGCTCGACCCGGAAGAGCATGGCGGGGCCTATTTGTTGGGGTTGCGCAGCTTGGGAGTAGTTCCCCATGGGCGCTTCACTCGGAGGGGCTTTGCGCAGGCGATCCTGAGAGCCCAGCGCGGCGCGCGCGAGGACCTCGTGGGACGGACCCAGATGGCGCTCGAGCAAGCCGGGGCGCTCAGGCAGGCCCCCATGTCCGCCCCTGCCGCTAGCCTGCGGCAGGCGAGATGACCCGTGAGCAAGTCTTCACCCTGATCCAGGCCCATCTCGCCGACGAGCTGGATATTGATCCGGGCAACATCGACAGCGAAACTCGCTTCAAGGAGGACTTGGAGGCCGACTCGCTGGACCTGTATACGCTCGTGCAGGAGCTGGAGGACACCTATGGAGTGCAGATGTCTGACGAGCAGGCGGCAAAGATCCTGACGGTGGGAGCAGCTGTGGACTTCGTGGTCGCGCACGCCACCGACGGCTGATGCGTGATGAAGCTACTGAATGCGCTGCTCGAGGAGCTGCCCGCGGATCTGGAGCGACAGGTGTTTACGCATGCGTCGTGGAGCGAGCGCTCCAGCGACTCGTACACGCGCTTGGCGTTCCTCGGCGACAGCGTGTTGGCGCTGGCGGTGACAACACACCTGTATCCGCGCCTGGAGGCGGAGCGGTTTGGGGCGGGAAGACTGACGAAGATCCGTGCACAGGCCGTCTCGGGGGCATCGTGCAGGATTGTGGCGGAACGCTTGGAGGTACCGCGGCGCCTGCGCGCGGCAGCGCCTGCGGGGGTCGAGGCGAGCACGACGACGGCGCTATTGGAGACCGAGCGAGTGCTGGCGTCAGTGATCGAGGCGGTGATCGGGGCGTGCTATCTGGAGGCAGGCTACGAGCGCACCGCTGCGGCGGTGGTCGAGGCGTTTGGACCGGAGATCGAGCAGGCACTGGAGCATCCGCTGGACTTCAAGTCGGCACTGCAGGAGCTGTTGGCGCGACGCGGGACAGAGGTGAGCTACGAGATCGCCGGCGAAGAGGGGCCGCCGCACAACCGGACGTTCGAGATGGTGGCGAAGGTCGACGGACGGGCGTTAGGGAAGGGCCGTGGCAGGAGCAAGAAGCACGCCGAGCAGGAGGCTGCCCGCGAGGCCGTCGAAGGACTGGCAAGCGACCCATGAGCCCATGGATGTACGAATGCGATTGAAGTCGCTCACGATGAAGGGCTTCAAGTCCTTCCCTGACCGTACGCACCTGGACTTTGGCCCCGGTGTGAGTGTCGTGGTCGGCCCGAACGGGTCGGGCAAGTCGAATGTAACTGACGCTGTGCTGTGGGCGATGGGAGAGCAGTCACCGCTCGCGATTAGGGGCCAGTCGATGCAGGACGTGATCTTCGGCGGAGGACGGGGGGTGCAGGCGCGGAGCGCGGCGGAGGTGGAGATCGTGCTCGACAACTCCGACGGTACGGTCGACCTGCCGTTGAGCGAGATCTCGATCGTACGGCGTTTGGATCGTGCGGGTGAGGGTGGATACCGGCTTAATGGCGCCCGCTGCCGGCTGACGGACGTGATCGAGGTGCTCTCTGACACGGGGCTGGGGAAGGAGACGCACTCTGTCGTCTCGCAGGGGCGGGTGGAGGCGATCGTGACCTCCAAGCCGCGCGAGCGCAGGCTGCTGATCGAGGAGGCCGCTGGGCTTGGCAAGCACCGCAAGCGCCGCCGCCGCGCGCGGCTGAAGCTGGAGCGCACCCAGGAGAACCTCGACCGGGCGCTCGACGTGGAGCGTGAGGCGCGCACTCGCCTTCGCCCCCTGAAGCGTCAGGCGGAGGCGGCCGAGCTGCACGAGCGCTTGGAGCGCCAGATGCTGGAAGCGCGCTGGGAGTTGGCGCGCGAGGCGTTGCGGGCCAGCGGAGCGGAGCTGGACGGGGCAGAGGCTCGAGTCAGGCAGGCGCGTGAGGCGCGCGAGGAGATCGAGGCGCGGCTGCAGGCGGTGGTGCAGCGGCGCGGCAAGGCCGAGCAGGCGTTGGCCGAGCGGGCCGAGCGCCATGACGCGCTGGCGAAGGGCGTGTATGAAGCTCGTTCAGCGCGAGAGCGACTTGGGTTGCGCGAGGAGCAGGCCGGCGTGAGCGCGCAGGCGCTCACGCGGCGGATCGAGCGAGTGAAGCTCGAGCTGGGCGCGCTGAGCGAGAGCGGGGTCGATGGGCCGGGCGCGGACACGGACACCGGCGCAAGTACCGAGTACGGCGGGGTTGCGGGCGCGAGCGAGGAGCGGATCCACGCGCTGGAGACCGAGCTGGCCGAGATCGAGAGCAGGCGCGAGCAGGAGATCGAGCGTGAGCTCGAGGGCTTGGAAGGAGCGCGCGAGCGTGAGACGGCGCGCGTGGCGGAGCTGGAGGAAGAACTGGCCGGCGCGCGCGCCGAGCGCGCGCGGGCTGACGAGCTGGCCGAGGAGGTGCGTGAGCGGTTACGGGCGGCCGAGCGCGAGGTGCAGGATACGCGTCGTGAGTCCGCGCGGGTAGGCGGTGAGTTGGCGGTGGCGAACCAGTTTCTGCGTAGCCACGTCCACGTGGGCGACGACGAGGAGGGCTCACCGAAGGCGCTGAGCGAGGAGCTGCGGGTGCGTGATGGGTACGAGCTGGCGCTGGCCGCCGCACTCGGAGGGCGCTTGAGCGCAGCGCTCGTGCGGGATGTGGCCGGTGCAGAGGCGCTGCTCGACCGTGCAGGCCCCGACGGGGGTAGCGCGCTGCTGGCTGATCTCGGGCCGATGGGAAGGATGGAGGAGGAGCAGATCCATGAGTCCTCAGTTGGCGGGAAGGGCGCTCCGCCAGTGGATGGTGCTGAGCGGATACTGGACCTGGTTGAAGGGTCCAAGGCGGTAATGGAGCTGGCTGAGCGCTTGTTGGGGGACGCTTGGGTGGTCGAGCGGTTGGAGGATCTACCGCGGAGCTTTGGGGGTATAGCCGCTACGCGCCTGGGCCGCGTGTGGTTCGCGGCGTGGGGCGAGGTGCGCCAACTGACGGAGGGTGGCGAGGAGCAGGTGCTGGCGCGGCGCAACGAACGCGACAGACTGATCGCGGCGAGCGAGCTGGCCGTGCAGGTCGAGCA
>OBLU010002025.1_pt1 | contig 18792 bp, 21 predicted proteins | sample 1518681 | NCBI WGS metagenome assembly OBLU01 (sample SAMEA3539304, study PRJEB22396) | soil metagenome | biome: tundra; feature: field; material: soil | place: USA | collected 2010-05 | depth 0.15 m | reverse complement strand
GCTCGCTCGGCAGCGGGATGGCGCTCGCGCACCGCGCCGGCGCTCGGCTTGCGGACCTCGAGTTCCTGCAGTTTCACCCGACCGCCGTGATCGGCGTACCCGGCCGCGAGGGGTTCCTGGTGACGGAGGCGATCCGTGGCGAGGGCGCGCGGCTGCTGGACGCTGCCGGCGAGCGCTTCGTCGAGGAGCTCGCACCGCGCGACGAGGTGTCGGCGGCAATCGATCGTCTGCTCGAGCGAACCGGCGCGAGCTCGGTCTCACTTGACATGCGCGAAGTCGATCCGACGCTTTTCCCCAACGTCGTCGATGCGCTCGCCGAGGCTGGGATCGACGTGACGCGCGAGCTGATCCCGGTCGCCCCGGCGGCCCACTTCATGATGGGTGGAATCACGACCGACCTGCACGGGCGCTCGACGCTACCGGGCCTCTACGCAGTCGGCGAGTCGGCCTGCACGGGTCTGCACGGCGCGAATCGGCTCGCCTCCAACTCGCTGAGCGAATGCTTCGTGTTCGGCGCGCGCGCGGCGAGCACGGCACTCGCCGAGCCGGCGCTCGCCGGACGCGTGACGCCGACCGCCGTCGAACTCGTCGGCGAGGTGACGCCTGCGACCCGCACGGCCCTCTGGGAGCACGCGGGCCTGCGGCGCACGCGGGACGGTCTCGAGCTTCTGCTCGAGGATCCCTATCCGCTCGCGCGGCTGATCGCCGCCTGCGCACTGGCGCGCGAGGAGAGCAGGGGCGCCCAGATCCGCGAGGACTTCCCCGAGACCGATCCCCAGCTCGACGCGATGCACACGATCGTCGAGCCCGACGGCGCCGTGAGCTTCGAGCGCTGGGACTAGAGCGCTCGCGCCGAGCCCCCGCCCGTCTCATCGGGTGAGCATGACAGCCGCTCGCCGCCGATCGCCGCCCGTTTCGGCCTGCCCGCCCCGCTCGCGCGCGGCGGCCAGAAATCGGCGCGCGCGCGCTTAAGGCGCGCATAACATCATCTGTGGCTGGGCTTCACACGCCGAGTCCATACTGGCGCCCGTAGTCACAGACCACTCGTGTCTGGTGCTCTTGTCACTCGAGCGAAACGGGCGGGCGATGTACCAGTTCAGTCGTGGTATCTACAGAGAGCTCTCGCCACTGGTGGACAGAAGCCACGGCGCGCGCAGCACGTTCGCGGTCCGGCAGTCCGTGCTGGCGGCCTGCGAGGCGTCGGTCGAGCGGCTCGCCACCGACCGCCACTACTTCGCGCGGCCGGCACGCACGCTGTTCGGCGACATCCGCAGCTATTTCCCGGTCTGCCGGCAGGAGCAGGTCTACCAGGTGGTCGAGCGCTACATGGCGCTGGCCGACGAGTTCGTCGCCGCGCTGCCCCGAAACGGCGTAGACCCGAACGGCAACCCCCTGCAGTGCCGCGCCGTGACGCGCAAGGGCACCGCGTGCCAGCGGGCGCCGCTGCCGGCGAACGGCTACTGCCCCTCGCATCAGCATCTCGCCGAGACCGAGGACTGCGAGCTGTCGGCACTCGCCGCGTAGCGGTGTCCCACGCCGTCGCCGCGATGCCGCGTCCCCGCATTCGCGGCGGTCCGCTGCGCTCGCCGCGGACCGTCGCGCTCGTAAGCCGAGCCGTGCGTCGGGCGGGGCCGACGAGCCGCTAACCTGCTCCGCGTGCCGGCCACGCGCATCGGCTTCATCGGACTGGGGATCATGGGTTCGCGAATGGCCGCGAACCTGAGCCGCGCGGGCTTCGAGGTGGTGGTCTGGAACCGTACGGCGCAGAGGGCGCACGAGTGGGCCGACGAGCACGGGGGAGCGGTCGCGCAGTCGCCTGCGGCGCTCGCAGCTCAGGTTGAGCTGATCTTCACGATGGTCATCGACGGCCCGCAGGTTCACGAGCTGTTGCTCGGGCCGGAGGGCGTCGCGCAGGGCGCCGCCGGCGGCCTGCTGTGCGTCGACTGCTCGACGATCGGTCCGGCCGCGGCGCTCGAGATCGGCTCGGAGCTTGCCGGCCGCGGGCTGCGGATGCTCGACGCTCCGGTGACCGGCTCGCTGCCGCGCGCAGAGGATGGCACGCTGCTGATCATGGTCGGCGGCGAGACCGCCGACCTCGACCAGGCCCGCCCCGCGCTGGAAGCCATGGGCGAGACGATCCTGCACGTCGGAGGGCTCGGCGCGGGCCAGGCGATCAAGGTGATCAACAACTCGGTCGCGGCGGTCAACGTGGCGACCGTTGCGGAGGCGCTGATCGCGGGCAGGGCCGCGGGAGTCGATCTCGATTCGCTGGTCGCGGTGATGGCGGGCGGCTCAGCCGGCTCGCTGATGCTGACGCTCAAGGCGCAGCCGATGCGGACCCACGACTTCACGCCCCTGTTCCGCCTGGCACACATGATCAAGGACGTCGAGCTCTGCCTCGACGCGGCAACCGTGCCGTTCGCGAGCGCCGAGCGCGCGCTCGCCGACATGCGCGCCGCCGAGCGCCTAGGGCACGCCGACGACGACTTCGCTGCGCTGGTCGAATCGGTCGAGCAGCGAACCGGCGTCCGCCTCACCTAGCGGCGCGCGACGCCGCCCTGCGCCCGCTGCTAGCCTCGCCGCACCGCATGTCGCGTGTCGTTCACTTCGAGATCCACGCCGACGACCCCGATCGCGCGGGCCGTTTCTACAGTGAGGTGTTCGGCTGGACGATCACACATTGGAAGGGTCCGGTCGACTACCGGCTCGTGCGCACCGGCGAGGGCGCGCCCGGGATCGACGGCGCGATCATGGCCCGCGGCGAGCCGCCCGCCGACGAGGGCGTCGGCGGTTACGTCTGCACGATCGCCGTCGAGGACATCGGAACGACCGAGCGTCGGGTGCTCGGAGCCGGCGGCCGGCGAGTCCGCGACCGCCAGGAGATCCCCGGCATCGGCCTGCACGCGTATTTCAAGGACACCGAGGGAAACACCTTCGGGGTGCTGCAGTCGGTGCAGCTGCGGCCCGATCCACCGCCGGACTGAGACTGCAGCGGAGCCCCCCACCAGCCGGCAGCCCCCTGCGTGGGTGAGAAGTACCTAATTTTGCAGGCACATTTGGAGATTTCGGGAGTCTTGCGTATCCTTCATAGGTCGCCGGCTCCGCTCTGACGCGACCGCGCGGAAGCGGAAGTTGTCCTGACCGAAGGTGTCTTCATGCCGATTGCATTCAAAGAATGGGCGGTTACCGTCCGAGCGCTCGCTGAGGGTGAGCAGCTGGTCACGCTCCGTAAGGGCGGGATCCGCGAACCGAACAAGCACTTCGAGGTCGAGCACGAGCGCTTCTTCCTCTACCCGACCTTCGACCACCAGCGCACGGACCTGGTGCGCGAATCGCACCGCCCCGAATTGCGTCGCGCGCTCGAAGAGGGCGTCTGGGCTGACGGCGAGCCGGTGCTGGCGCACGCCCGCAACGGCCTGGCGCTGCTGCCGCCGGATCGCGTGCGCATCCGCGCCTGGGCCGAGGTCGCCGCGCAGTACACGGTGACCGACCCGCGCATCGTTGACGCGCTCTCCCCGTTCTACGTCTGGACCTCCGATTACGCCGAGAAGCGCCTGGAGTGGAAGCGCCGCCACCCGCTGCACGTGCTGCTGCTTCGCACCTACCGCATCCCGCGCCCGGTCACGGTCAAGGTCAAGGAGGAGTACGCCGGCTGCCGCTCGTGGCTGGAGCTCTCCCGCGATCTGCCGTTCGAGGGCACGCCGGTGCTCGCCGACGAAGAGTTCGAGCGTGCGGCCGAGGAGATCGAGTCGATCGCGCTCGGCTCCCGCCAGCCGGTCTTCGCCTAGAGCTTGCATTGACTCGACGCCCCGCCTGTGCGGCCGGCGCGTGTCGCACCGAGCGGGCCAAGGACGCTGCGCGCCGTGCCGTGGACTGAGTCGAGCTCACCGCATTTCGAGGCGCGCCACGAGGACTACGACGAGCTCGGCGCGGCTGCGGTACTCGAGCTGCTCGAGACGACGCGCGAGTCGCTCGCACGGACCTTTCCGCAGGTGCCCGACGAGGTGACCGTCGTGATGCACGCGACGCCGTTCGCTTTGTGGCTCGCGGCGCCGGCGCTGTCGTTCGCGTGGTTCGCCAGCCGGCGCCCGTCGCGGCGCTATCTCGCCGGCTGGTGCGCGAGCCGAACGCTCCATCTGCTCGCGCCGCGGGCGCTGGAGCACCGCGCCTCCGCGGTACCCGACTCGCGCGACATGTTGATGATGACGCCGGCGGCGCTCTACGCGCAGCTCGTGATCGCTGCCAACAACCGTAGCCTGCCGCCGCCGTTGCGCCCCCGACACGCCCGTTGGGCCTGGCTGATCTGGGGGGCCGCGGCGCACTTCTCCGGACAGAACGTCTTCGCCCGCCCGGCCATCGCCCGTCGCCTGCGCGACGACCCGCCGCCGCGTTTCCCGCCGGTGCTGCGCGACGCGGCGCTGCTCGGCGGGACGGTGTTCGACCTGCTCGAGCGCGAGCGCGGGTCAAATGCCGCGATCAGCCTGGCCTTCACCCACCCGGAGGGTTCGCCCGCACGGGCGCTCGAACAGGCCTTCGCCGGTCGCTCGCTGATCCACAGCCAGGGCGTGTGGCGGGCACATCTCGCACGGCTCGCGGCGCCGTAGAGGCCGCGCTCGAGTCGCGGCCGAGCCCGCTGGAGCTCGCCCCCGGGCGGCTCAATCCCAGACGTGGGTGGCCATGAACAGCACCACCGCCAGCAGCACGACGCCAAGCAGCAGGACAGCCAACAGACGCGTGGCACGGGGTGTGGTTGCGCGCGCCGGCGCCTGGACGGCGACGTCGTTTGTCAGCAGGACTTCGCGAGCCGCCTCGAGCCCCGAACGCGCGACCAGCAGCTCGCGCGGGCCCGCCGCCATGAAGTCCGGCACATCGAAGCCCGCGGGTCGTCGCATCAGACTGGGGATGCCCTCCGCCAGCAGCATGCCCTCGATCAACTCGGCCTCGGCCTGGTTGCGCGTCCAGGCGACGCGCACGAGACCGCCCTGCGCGTACTGCGGCTTGATCTTGCGCGCGCGCTGCTGGCGCGCGCTGAGGCGTGCCTCGCGGCTGCCGGCATACACCAACGGCATCCCGCAGCGCGAGCAGAACCGCTCGCCATCGTCATGCTCCGCTGCGCAACTCGGGCAGACGAGCGCACGGCCCATCACCGCACGCTCAACGCAACCTCTTCAGGCGTGGCCGACTCGATGCGGAAGGCCCTGACCTCCGGCTCGGGCGCGGCGACGCCGACGATGATGTAGATCGAGCCGGGCCACACCGGCCCGAGCTCCGGGACGAACGCCAGGTTGATATCGGTCTGGGACGGATAGGGCGCGCTGCGCGTATGGGAGTGATAGATCGCGCCGTAGTCCCAGCGCTGCGCGTCGATCTCCTCCTGGATCCGGATCTGATCCGTGGTGTCCATCACGTAGCGCAGCGGGCTTGCCGCGGCATTCCTGGCCGCAAACACCGCGACCGCCTCGCCGTCCAGCGAGGCCACGATCCCGCAGCACTCATCGGGCGCTTCCGCCAGCGCGTGCGCGACGATCTCGTCGTACAGCGCGCGGCTGATCTTCATCGGCGACGCCGGCCCACCGAGCGGGTGGCGAACGCGCGATGCGGCGATGGCCGAATCGCTACCACCAGAGCGTGCTCTCGAGGTTCTCGATCTGCTCCAGCGGCAGCGTGTAGAGACCACTCGAGAGGTACTTCCAGCCGTCGTCGGCGACGATGAAGACGACGTTGCCCTCGTCGAGCTCGCCGGCGATCCGCACGGCGACCCGGGCGATCGCGCCCGAGGACACGCCCGCGAAGATGCCCTCCTCGTCAAGCAGCCTGCGCGTCCACACCATCGCGTCGCTGTTGGTCACGAAGATCTTGCGGTCGAGCAGGGCGAGGTCGATGATCGGCGGGATGAAGCCGTCGTCGAGCGAGCGCAGACCCTGCACCGGCTCGCCCTGCATCGGCTCGGCGGCGACGATCTTCACCGTGTCGCCGAGCGCCTCCTTGAGCCGACGCGCGTTACCCATCAGCGTGCCGCCGGTGCCCAGGCCGGCGACGAACGCGGCGACATCGTCGAGCTCGTCGAGGATCTCGACCGCCGTGCCGTTGTAGTGGGCCAGCGGGTTGGCTTCGTTGGCGTACTGGTAGGGCATGTAGTAGCGCGGATCGGACGCCGCCAGCTCGAGCGCCAGCTCGACGGCTCCGTTCGAGCCCCTGGTGCCGTCCGAGTAGACGATCTCGGCGCCGTACATCCGCAGCAGCTGCGTGCGCTCGGGCGTCACGTTGTCGGGCATGACGACCTTCAGGGGGTAGCCCTTGTAGGCGCAGATCATGGCGAGCGAGATGCCGGTGTTGCCCGATGTCGGCTCGAGAATCGTCTGCCCGGGGGCGATCGCGCCCTTCTCCTCGGCGTCCTCGATCATCGCCCGCGCGACGCGATCCTTGACGGAGCCGGTCGGGTTGCGCGACTCGAGCTTCGCCCAGATGCGCACGCCGGGCTTCGGCGAAAGCCGCTTCAGCTCGACCAGCGGGGTGTTGCCGATCGACTCGACGACATCGCCGTAGCGCCCCCCGCAGGGGCGGTTCTTGAGTCCTCGGAGGCTCATCTCGTCAATCGAGGATAGCGATGCGCTTGCGGCTCACTGCGCGCCTCCGGCCATCGCCGGCAGGATGACGAGCACATCGCCCTGCGCGACCGTGGTCGCCAGGCCGTCGAGCACCCGCACGTCCTCGTCGTTGAGATAGACGTTGACGTAGCGGTTGAGCTCACCGTCGGCGCCGAATAGCTGCGTCGCCGTCCCCGGGTGGGCCTCGACGAGCCCTTGCAGGACCTCGCCGACGTTGCCGCCGGCCGCGCTCACCTCGCGCTCGCCGCCGACCGACGCACGCAGCACCGGTGGGATCTTGATCGTCGCCACAGCCGCGGGAACCCTACCCGGCGGCGGCGCAGAACGCCTCATAGTCGGGGAACACGCCCATCTCCTGATCGCTGATCGCGTCCGGCGCACGCGAGCAGATGGCGCATTCGGGATCGCGCCGGACCTTGACCTCGGTCAGCGTCGCGGCCAGCGCGTCATACAGCAGCAGCCTTCCGATCGCCGGCTCTCCGGCGCCGACGATCAACTTCACGACCTCGGTCGCCTGCAGCAGCCCCATCGTGCCTGGCAGCACGCCGAGCACGCCGTTCGCGCCACACGACGGCGCGAGCTCGGCCGGCGGCGGAACCGGGAACAGGCAGCGGTAGCACGGGCCGTCGTAGGGCTTGAAGACCGACAGCTGGCCGTCGAAGCCGAGGATCGAGGCCGACACCACCGGGATCTGCAGACGCACGGAGGCGTCGTTGAGCAGGTAGCGGGTGGGGAAGTTGTCGACGCCGTCGACGATGATGTCCCAGCCGGCGATGATCTCCATGATGTTCGAGGCGTCCAGCCGGGTCTGGTACTTGACGACCTCGACGTCGGGGTTGAGCGCCTTGATGCTCAGCTCGGCCGAGTCGACCTTGGGCACGCCAATGCGCTCGGTGTTGTGAATCACCTGGCGCTGAAGGTTGGAGAGATCGACGACGTCGTTGTCGACGACGCCGAGCGTGCCGACACCGGCGGCCGCCAGATACAGCGCGACGGGCGAGCCCAGCCCGCCCGAGCCGAGCAACAGGACACGCGCCTCGAGCAGCTTGCGCTGCCCGCTCTCCCCGATCTCGGGAATCAGGATGTGGCGCGAGTAGCGCTCACGCTGCTGGGCGCTCAGCGTTTGCGGAACCTCGATCTTGTAGCCGCGGTCCTTCCACAGCGTGATCCCGCCGGTCATCGACTCGACCTGCTCGTAGCCGAGGTCGCCGCTCAGCGTGCGCGCCGCCAGGGCGCTGCGGTTGCCGGAGGCGCAGTAGAGGATCACGCGCTGGCCGCGATCGGGAACGATGCCCTCGATCCGCGACTCCAGATGGCCGCGGGGAACATGCTTGGCCCCCGGGAGGTGGCCGGTGGAGAACTCATCGGTCTCGCGCACGTCGACGATCGCGACGCCGTTGCCGACCAGCTCGTGCACGGCACTCGGGTCGATCTCGGCGATCTCGGCCTTGACTTGGCGTATGAATTCGGCGCCCGACGGGCTCATCTCAAACTCCTGAACTCTTGTCTGGTTTCTGTAACTTTACAAAGTATAGCGACGTCGGGGTGCGTTCGTGAGGCCGCGCCCAGCACAGCCGCTTGGCCCTGGTGGACAAGGCTACACCCCGTTTTCTGTGGTCTTGGCCGACCACGGCGCGCGGCGACGCCATAGGGTTGGGGAGCCGGGTGCGACCGCGCCGAAGTTCGAAGCCGTGGCCATGGAAGCGTCCTGGTCGCGCCCGGCCCAACACCGCAGAGCGCTCAGCCCGCCGCTGCCGGTCCACGTAATCTTCGGCGCAGTGGCACCGCGTCTCAGACTCGCCGTCACCGTCGCCGCGGTCTGCGCGACCGTGATGGTCGTGATCGTGATCGTCAGCGCGCGCTCGGGTCTGGGCACGGCGAACGGCAGCCCGGAGGTCAAGGTCCGCGGCTTCTATGGCGCCACGCTGCCTCCCAGCTTCCCGGCCGTCGACTTTGCGCTCCCGGACCAGAACCACGAAACCATCCGCCTGAGCGCCTACGCCGGCCAGGTCGTCGTCGCGACCTTCATCTATTCGACCTGCCAGAACACCTGCCCGATCGTCGTCAACGAGCTCTCCCAGGCGATCAACGAGCTGCCGCACCCGGTCCCGGCGCTCGCGATCAGCGTCGACCCCAAGCAGGACACGCCGGCCAACGTCCAGGCGTTCCTCACCAAGGAGCAGGTCGTCGGGCAGCTCCACTACCTGGTCGCAGCGAGGGCGAAGCTCGCGCCGATCTGGAAACAGTTCGGGATCAAGCCGCAGACGAAGATCAACTCCTCCAACTCCGACCACACAGTCGATCTGGTGATCTTCGACAAGACCGGGCGGGCGCGCGTCGGCTACCAGGACCTCACGACGATGGACCCCGACGCGATCGCCGCCGACATCCGCGCGCTGGCGGCGGAGCCGGTGCCCAAGACGCTACCCAAGCGAGTCGACCTCTAAGCTCACGCGCGCATGTCGGCTCCGAACGTCTTCGATCCTCGCTTCGACGAACCCCGCGAGCACCCCGGGTTCAACGTGCGCCGCGCCCGCGTGGGCCGTCAGGCCGGCAGCCGGCGGCTCGGCGCGAGTCTCTGGGAGCTGCCGCCCGGACAGGCCGCCTACCCCTACCACGCGCACCTCGGCGAGGAGGAGCTGATCGTCGTGCTCGCCGGGCACGTGAGCCTGCGCACACCGGCCGGCTGGCGCGAGCTCGAGCCGGGCGAGGTCGTCTCGTTCCCACGCGGCGAGGAGGGCGCACACCTGCTCGTCAACCGCGGCGAGCAGACCGTGCGCTTCCTCGCGCTGTCCACCAACGGCGAGCCCGACATCGTGCTCTATCCCGATGCCGGCAAGGTCGGAGTCAACGAGCGCCGCCCCGACGGCGCAGGCTTCGGCGCCTACTTCTTCGGCGACCACGCGGTCGACTACTGGGAAGGCGTCGACGCCTGATACCCTACCTGTCCGGTAGGTTTTCTGGGTCATGATCTTCTCAACCAAGGCCGAGTACGGCGTACGCGTGATGGTCGAGCTAGCCAGGCGAGGCGGCGCTGCGCCCGTCGCCCTGACCGAGATCGCCGACCACGAGGGCCTGCCGGTGGCGTACCTCGAGCACCTCATCGCGCGCCTGCGCCGGGCCGGACTCGTCGAGAGTCGCCGCGGTGCCCACGGCGGCTATCTGCTGGCCCGCGAGCCGGCCCGGATCACGATGGCCGAGGTGGTCGAAGCACTCGAGGGGCAGATCGCTCCAATCGAGTGCTTCGCGAGCACGCCCGACGGAACGATCCACTGCGTGCTCGGATCTGACCCCAAGCGCGTCTGCACGTCGAAGATCCTCTGGTCGCGCGTGCGCGAGGCGATCGTGCACACGCTCGAGGAGACGACGCTGGCAGAGCTGATTCCCACAACCCCGAAGAAAGCGGTAGCCGCATAGTGGCCACTTCACTCGAGATCCGAAACCTCCACGTGCGCACCGATGAGCGCGAGATCCTGCGCGGCGTCGACCTGCTCGTTCGCAGGGGCGAGCTGCACGCCCTGATGGGACCGAACGGCTCCGGCAAGTCGACGCTCGCCAACACGATCATGGGCCACCCCGGCTACGAGGTCACCGACGGTGAGATCCTCGTGGACGGCGAGAACATCACCGAGCTGGCGCCGCACGAACGGGCCAAGCTGGGCCTTTTCCTCGCCTTCCAGTACCCGGTCGCGATCCCCGGCGTCTCGGTCGCGAACTTCCTGCGCCTTGCGATCAACGCCCAGCGCGAGGAGCCGATCAAGGTCAAGGAGTTCGGCCAGCAGCTGCGGCACGCCGTCGAGCTGCTCGACGTCGACGACGGATTCACCTCGCGCCACCTCAACGACGGCTTCTCGGGCGGCGAGAAGAAGCGCGCCGAGGTGCTCCAGATGGCGATGCTGCGCCCCCAGATCGCGGTGCTGGACGAAACCGACTCCGGACTCGACATCGACGCCCTGCGCACCGTGGCCGAGGGCGTCAAGAAGCTCCACGGCGAGCAGGAACTGGGCGCCCTGATCATCACGCACTACCAGCGCATCCTCGACTACGTCCGCCCGGAGTTCGTCCACATCATGATGGACGGCCGGATCGTCATGAACGGCGGCAACGAGCTGGTCGAGCGGCTCGAGAAGGAAGGCTACGACCGGATCCGCGAAGAGGTCGCGGCCAGTGCCTGAGCCGGCACGCAAGCCGGGCTCACCGCCCGAGGCGACACTCAACGCAGCGCTCGCCGGGCGCGGTGGGGGGGGCGCCCCGCTGGCGGAGTTGCGCGCCCGCGCCCAGGCCGCCTACGACACCCTCGAGCTGCCCCGCTGGCGCCGCTCGGGCTTCTGGCAGACCTCCTTCCAGGAGCTCGACCTCGACGCACTCGCGCCGATCACGCACGGCCCCGATCCCGGGCTGCCCGAGATCGTCGCCGGCCAGCGCAACGCCGGTGTGCTGGTGCAGCGCGACGCCTCCGTCGTGCATGTCGAGCTCGACCCCGAGCTGGCCTCGCGCGGCGTGATCCTCTGCTCGCTCGAGCAGGCCGCGATCGAGCACACCGAGCTGTTCGATCGCTATTACCTGCGGCGGCTTCCGCTCGATCGCCACAAGCTCGAGGCGGCCAGCGCCGCATTCTGGAGCGGCGGCGCCTTCCTCTACGTTCCGCCCGAGCTTGCGGTCGTCGAGCCCTTCCAGATCGTCTACGAGATCTCGGCGGCCGGCAGCGCGCAGTACGCGCACACGCTGGCGATCGGCGACCGCGGTTGCGAGCTGCGCCTGCGCGAGTACGACATCGCAACCGGTGAGATCGCCTCGGACGCGCTCCACGCAGGCCAGTTCGAGCTCTACCTCGAGGACGGCGCCCGCTGCCGCCTGGCGCACCTCACCGACTGGGGCGAGGGCGGCGTCAGCGACATCTCGACCGCGGTGGTCGAGGTCGGTCGCGACGCCTACTGCCACTGGCTGCCGGCGCTGCTCGGCGGCCACCTGATCCGCCACCACGACGAGCTCGTGGTGGCCGGCAGCGGTGGCGACATGGCTTTCCGCGGCGTGCTCTTCAGCCAGGGGCAGGAGCATCTCGACGTGTTCGCGGTCGACCTGCACGAGACCGGGCCGTCCGGCGGTGACGTCCACTGGCGGGGCGCCGCGACCGGCTCGAGCCGGGCCAGCTTCGAGGGCCTGATCCAGATCAACCCCGGTGCGCAACGGACCCACACCTACCTGCAGTTTCACTCGATGATGCTCTCCGACGCCGCCAAGCTCGATGCGATCCCCTCGGTGCTGGTCAGCGCCGATGACGTCTCCGCCTCTCACGGCGGGACCGTCGGTGAGCTCGACGAGATGCTGATCTTCTACATGCAGACGCGCGGCCTGACGCGGCCGCAGGCCGTGCGGGTGATCGTCGAGGGCTTCTTCGAGCCGCTGATCGTCCAGCTCGACGACGAGCCGCTCGAGCGGCAGATCCGCGAGCGGATCGGCGCCAAGCTTGCGGCCGCCTCAGACGACATCGAGCGCTACGCGCTGGCGCGATGATGATCGGCGCAGCCAGTCAAATCGGCCTCGACGTCCGCGCCGACTTCCCGATCCTCGGCCGCGAGATCGGCGGACGTCGGCTGGTCTACCTGGACTCGTCCTCGACCTCGCAGAAGCCGGCCGCGGTGCTCGCCGCGCTCGACGACTACTACCGCAACCACAACGCGAACATCCATCGCGGCGTCTACCCGCTGGCGCAGGAGGCCGACGCCCTGTTCGAGGGGGCGCGCGAGCGGATCGCCGCGTTCCTGCACTGGCCGGTGGCCGCCACGATCTTCACCCGCAACGTGACCGAGGCGATCAACCTCGTCGCCTACTCCTGGGCGCGCATCAACCTGCGCCCCGGCGACGCGGTGCTGATCAGCGAGATGGAGCACCACTCCAACATCGTCCCCTGGCAGCTGGCGACGGCGGCCACCGGCGCGCAGCTGCGCTACCTCGAGGTCGGCGAGGACGGCACGCTGTCACTCGAGCAGCTCGACAGCGAGCTGGCTCACGGCGACGTCGCGCTCGTCGCGCTGACCCACGTCTCGAACGTCCTCGGCACGATCAACCCGGTCGCCGAGATCGTCCGCCGCACCCACGAGGCCGGTGCGCTCGCGCTGATCGACGGCGCGCAGGCGGTGCCGCAGCTGCCGGTCGACCTCGCCGCAATCGACGCGGACTTCTACGCCTGGACCGGGCACAAGGCGCTCGGGCCAACCGGCGTCGGAGTACTGCACGCCCGTGCCGAACTGCTCGAGCAGATGCCGCCGTTCATGGCGGGCGGCGACATGATCGCGACGGTCGAAGCGCAGCACTCGACCTGGAACGAGCTGCCCTGGAAGTTCGAGGCCGGCACCTCGATGATCGCCCAGGCAGTCGGGCTCGGCGCGGCGATCGACTACCTCGACGGACTCGGCATGGCGACCGTTCGCGCGCACGAACACGCGCTCACGGCGTACGCGCTCGAGCGGCTGGGCGGGCTCGCGGACGTGACCGTGTTCGGGCCGCCGAGCGCCGACGATCGCGGCGGCGTGATCGCCTTCGCCGTTGCGGGCATTCATCCGCACGACGTCGCTGAGCTGCTCGGACGCGCCAACGTCTGCATCCGCGCGAGCCACCACTGCGCGCAACCGCTGATGCGCCGCCTCGGCGTCGTCGCGACGGCGCGGGCCAGCTTCGGCCCCTACAACGTGGCCGCCGACGTCGACGCGCTGGTCGAGGCGATCAGGCAGGCGCAGGAGGTCTTCGCGGACTGATGGACGACCTCTACCGCGACTTCATCCTCGAGCACTACAAGCGCCCGCGCAACTTCGGTGAGCTGTCGCAGCACGACCACGATGCGCACGAGGTCAATCCGCTGTGCGGCGACGAGCTCGGCGTGCAGATCGTGATCGAGGACGGGCGGATCGCCGACCTGCGCTTCCAGGGCCACGGCTGTGCGATCTCCCAGGCCGCGGCGTCGATGGCCTCGGAGGAGCTGATCGGAATGGAGGTCGACGAGGCCGCGACGCTCGACGCCAGTTGGATGCTCGACCTGCTCGGCATCCCCGTCTCGGCGACGCGGCGCAAGTGCGCCCTGCTCTCGCTGAAGGTCGTGCGCCATGCCCTGACCGGCGACGGGAGCTGGCCAGGCGAACCGGGCCCCTGATCCCGACCGCTATACTAGGCTTTATGGCAACGACCGCTCGACGAGTCCCCGCCGCCAGCCCGATCGTCGAAAACGACGCCGGCGAGCTGGTCGCCGTGCGGGGCGTCTCACGTGAGGTGATCCGGGAGCTTTCGCGGATCAAGGACGAGCCCGACTGGATGGCCGAGAAGCGCCTGCAGTCATTCGAGATCTTCGATCGCAAGCCGATGCCGAAGTGGGGCTGCGACCTGTCCGAGCTCGACTTCGACGATCTGGTGCTCTACTCGCCGCCGACGACCGGGCGCTTTGACTCCTGGGACGACGTGCCGGCGGAGATGAAGGACACCTACGAGGCGCTCGGCGTTCCGCAGGCCGAGCGTGAGCACCTCGCCGGTGTCGTCGGCGTCTGGCGTCAGGAGCCGGTCTATGAGAACCTGAAGGAGGAGTACGCGAAGCTTGGCATCCTGTTCTGCTCGATGGACACGGCGGTGCGCGAGTACCCCGACCTCGTGCAGAAGTACTTCATGCGCAAGTGCGTGCCGCCACAGGACAACAAGTTCTCGGCGCTGCACGGCGCCGTGTGGTCGGGCGGAGCCTTCGTCTACATCCCGCCGGGCGTCAAGTGCGACCTGCCGCTGCAGGCCTACTTCCGCATGGAGGGCGCCGGCGAGGGCACCTTCGAGCACACCCTGATCATCGCCGACGAGGGCTCCGAGGTGAACTACATCGAGGGCTGCACGGCGCAGACCTACAGCGTCAACTCGATGCACTCGGCGGTCGTTGAGATCTTCGTCCACGAGGGCGCGAAAGCGCGCTACACGACGGTGCAGAACTGGTCCAAGGACGTCTATAACCTCAACACCAAGCGCGCGGTCGTGGACGCGCACGGCACCGTCGAGTGGGTCGGCGGGTCGATGGGCGCCAAGTTCGTGATGCTCTACCCGGGCTCCTTCCTGCAGGGTGAGGGCGCGCGTGCCGATCACCTCAACGTCGGTGTCGCCAGCGGCAAGGGCGTGCATAAGGACACCGGCGCGAAGGTCGTCCACCTCGCCCCTAACACAACCTCCAACATCCTTGCCAAGTCGATCTCCAAGGGCGGCGGGGTCATGGGCTACCGCGGGCTCGTGCGGATGGCCCGCAATTCGCAGGGCTCGAAGTCCCGCGTCCAGTGCGACGGCCTGATGATGGACGGCATCTCCCGCTCGGACACCTGGCCCGACATCCAGATCCAGAACCCCAACGTCACGGTCGCCCATGAGGCCACCGTCGGGCGGATCTCCGAGGAGCAGCTCTTCTACATGGGCTCGCGCGGCTTCTCCGAGGACGAGGCCGCCGCGATGATCGTCAACGGCTTCATCGAGCCGGTCACCAAGGAGCTCCCGATGGAGTACGCCGTCGAGCTGAATCGCCTGATCCAGCTCGAGATGGTCGGCTCGATCGGCTGATTAGCGACTCCGGGGGCTGCCCCCCTCCGTCTATCGTCCAGTGTCGTGCGGCCGCCGATTGACAGCATTCAGGCGCCGCCGTTTCCGGTGGCTTCGGAATGGCTCAACTCACCCGCGCTGAACATGACGGAGCTGCGCGGCCGGCCGGTCCTGATCGAGTTCTGGGACTTCTGCCGTCCGAACTCGCTGCACACGCTGCCCTACCTGAAAGCCTGGCACGAGCGCTACGCGGCCGACGGGCTGGTTGTCGTGTCGGTGCATTCGCCGGGCTTTCGCGCCAGCGCGAACGAGCGCTCCGTGCGCGCTGCGGTGGCACGCCTGGGGATCGAGCACGCGGTCATGCTGGACAGCAACTTCGCGCTCTGGCAGGACTACGAGAACGCCGGCTGGCCCGGCCGCTACCTCTGGAGCCCGGACGGCATGCTCGCCGACTACCACTACGGTGAGGGCGCCTACGCCGAGTGCGAGCACGCGATCTGCGCGCTGCTCGAATTGGAGCGCGAGCCGCTTGCGCCGCTGCGGCCCGAGGACGAGCCGGATGCGATCCTCGTCGTGCCCTCCGAGGACCGTCTGACCGAGCCGTTCTCGGGCCCCTACGAGGCCGGCGCCGCGTGGGCCGTGCTCGACCCCGGACGGCCGGGAGCGCTCGTCGAGGTCAACGGACGCCAGCTGGCGGTCGAGCACCCGGGCGCCCACCTGCTGGCGCACCACGAGCGCCACGCACGCGGCGAGCTGGCAGTCGAGCTCGGGCCGGGCGTCCGCTGCGACGGCGTGTGCTTCACGCCGGGGCTGCAGGCTCAAGCGACCGATCCTGATCCCACCCGGATAGACGGCGCCCGTCGTGCTAGGTCACTGCGCCCAGTTGCTCCCCGCTGCGTCCGGCGAGCAACGTAAGCAGCCGCGGCGGCTCACCGTCCTTCACGAGTACCGCCGTGCCGGGCCAGTAGGGGCTCTGCGGTCCACTGGCGAACGTAGAGCTGAAGATCCACGAGCCACAGTTGTGCAGCCGCGCGCCGTTGGGGGTCAGCCACTCGGCCGGCTCGTCGGTCTCGAGCATTCCGGCGCGATGGGTGTGTCCGAAGATCACGTGGCGGGCGTCGATCGCCAGGCGCTCGACGACGATGCTCGCGGCGCGCAGCCCGGCGCGCCGCAGCTCCGCCATCGAGAGCTCACCGCGCAGCGGGCCCAGCCCGGCGGCGTTGGCCGCGCGGAGCGCCCACGGGAAGGCGAGCGGGAAGGCACGCGAGCGCAACGCGCCGGCGCGCGACGGTCGCAGCGCGTTCCATGCTTTGACGGTGCGTCCGCCCTCGACCGTGTCCGAGGCCCGGCCGCTCTGCGCCGCGGCGTAGACCCACGCGTAGACCGGCGAGATCACGGCCTCATAGTCATCGACCGAGCGCACGTCGTCCCAGCGACGGCCGCCGTCGAGCGCGACGCGGCCGCTGATCGCGACCGCCAGGCGCTCGATCGTCGGCACCGTCATGTGCAGGTCGAGGTAGTGACCGTGCATCGCGTAGACGCCCTCGGTGACCCACAGCCCAGGGTAGGCGACCTCGACCGCAGCGGGCGCGAGCAGCTCGGCCAGCGACTGGGCGACGAACGACGCCTCGCTCGGCGAGCAGCGTTCGGCGAGCTCCAGCGGCCGCGTGCGGCGCTCGAGCCAGGCGTTGATCAGCGCGTGATCGTGGTTGCCCGGGACCACTACCACCTGGCGTCCCCCCAGCCGCTCGCCCAAGCGCTCCAGCACAGCTCGCGCGCGGCCCAGGACGGCGCGTGCGTCGCCCTGGCGCAGCTCGAGCGTGTCGCCGAGCAGGACCAGGCGATCGACGCCTTCCAGCGCATCCAGGAGTGCCTCGAGCACGCCCTCGCGCCGCAGTACGTCGCTGCCTGCGCGCGATCCGAGGTGCAGGTCGGAGACGAGGAGGGTGCGCGCCACTACCGCGTGGCGCTGACGCTGCGAATTGCCTTCGGCAGCATGAAGCGCACGTCCTCGCGCGTGACGGTCAGCTCCGAGACGTCGCTGACCCCGCGGGCGCGGAACAACTCGACGAGCTCCTGCACGAGCTCCTCGGGCGCGCTGGCGCCGGAGGAGATGCCAAGCGTCCGCACACCCTCCAGCCAGGCCTCGTCGAGCTCCCGCGCGTGATCGATCAGATGGGCGTCCGCGCCGTAGTCACGCGCGACCTCGACCAGGCGCTGCGAGTTCGAGGAGTTGCGCGAGCCGATCACGAGCACCAGCTCACACTCGCCCGCCAGCCGCCGCACAGCCGCCTGGCGATTGGTCGTCGCGTAACAGATGTCATCGGTGCGCGGGCCGACGATCGCCGGGAAGCGCTCGCGCAGGCGCTCGATGATGCCCTTGGTCTCGTCGACCGAGAGTGTCGTCTGCGAGATGAACGCGACCTTCTCGGGATCCGCCAGTTCCAGCTCGTCGACGTCCTGCTCGGTCTGGACCAGCACCATGTTGTCGGGAGCCTCCCCCATCGTGCCCTCGACCTCCTCGTGCCCGTCGTGGCCGACCAGCACCACGGTGTAGCCGTCGGCCGCGAACCGGCGCGCCTCGACGTGCACCTTGGTGACCAGCGGGCAGGTCGCGTCGATCGTGCGCAGGCGTCGCGCCAGCGCGTTCTGATGGACGATCGGCGCGACGCCGTGTGCGGAGAAGACCGTGACCGATCCCTCCGGCACCTCGGTCTCGCTCTCGACGAAGATCGCTCCGCGCGCGCGCAGCTGCGCGACCACGTGCTTGTTGTGCACGATCTCCTTGCGGACGTAAACCGGCGGGCCGTAGCGGCTGAGCGCCCGCTCGACGGTCTGTACCGCCCTGTCGACCCCCGCGCAGTATCCGCGCGGAGCCGCGAGCAGGATCTTCTCGACACTGTTGGTCACGACCGCCACAGCTTGATTCTAGGGCGGCCGACGTCCAGCCTGGCGATCCCCTCCGCGAATGAGCGAAGCATCAGGCAAGGGACGGTACTCCGGCCGGAGCGACGCTGCACTGCTCCGTGACGTTTCCCGCGACTACGCTTCCGAGCGAATGGCACAGCAGCACCTCGATCGCCTGAGCGCACTCGACGCCTCATTCCTGCACCAGGAGGGGCCCGAGTCCCACATGCACATCGGCGCCCTGACGCTCTTCGACGCCCCGGCGCCGCAGTTCGATGAGCTGCTCGCGCTGATCGGCGCGCGCCTGCACCTCGTGCCGCGCTACCGCCAGCGGCTCGCCCGCACGCCGTTCGACCGCGGGCTCCCCGTGTGGATCGACGACGCCGGCTTCCGGCTCGAATACCACGTCCGCCACACTGCGCTGCCCTCGCCCGGTAGCCGCGATCAGCTGCTCGCGCTGCTCTCGCGGATCTTCTCGACACAGCTCGACCGCCGGCGCCCGCTGTGGGAGCTTTGGGTCGTCGAAGGCCTCGAGGGCGGCGGTTTCGCATTCATCTTCAAGACCCACCACGCGGTGATCGACGGCGTGGCGGGAGTCGACCTCGCCACCGTGATCTGCGACCTGGAGTCAGAGCGCGACTCCGGGCCGCAGCGCCAGCCCGCCTGGACGCCGGCGCGCAACCCGGGCCTGCTCGCCCTCGCGACGCTGGGCGCGGCACGCGACGCG
>OBLU010002024.1_pt1 | contig 18804 bp, 10 predicted proteins | sample 1518681 | NCBI WGS metagenome assembly OBLU01 (sample SAMEA3539304, study PRJEB22396) | soil metagenome | biome: tundra; feature: field; material: soil | place: USA | collected 2010-05 | depth 0.15 m | reverse complement strand
AGGATCGGCCGCCAACGTAAGCACCTATCTTGGTGCAAACTTCATAACAGGCTCTAGCGGCCTGTCGGCGTATTCACTCCTGATCGTTCGTTGGGCCGGTTATTATCCAGCCGGCAATTGTACGTTGACGGCTGCAGACAGGACGGCCGAGATGACAGGAAGAGAAAAGCAGAATTATTCAACGCCCAAATACTGCGCTTTGATGAATTCGGAATATGCACCTGTCAACCAACACTCTCGTCGAACAATCCTAGACCTGACGCAAAGGATATTGCCTTGAATCCCAAAATCGTCAGCCTCGCCAATCTACTCCGTCTGGCAAAGAACAGCGGACAGAAATATGTTCTTATGCTGGGTGCGGGGGCGTCCCTGTCATCCGGTGTCACTCCGACCAAGCAGATCATGCAAGAGATGGTGGACACATACGGTAAGGAAATCGAGGGCCGCGATCTTAGCGAGCGATTCAACAAGCTCTGGCAGCAGCTTTCGGATCAACAAAGAAACGATAGCTTGAAGGGTTACCTTGACCGCATCCCGTCGCCCGGATATGCGGAATTGGCAGCCCTGATCCGCGATGGATACTTCGATCAGATCGTCACTTTCAACTACGACCGCCTTCTGCAAAAGGCCCTCGTTGCTATCGGCCTGCAAGAAGATGAGGATTTCAAGGTCATCGTGTGCGGAGATCTTAAGGAAGATATTGTGGTCTCCACAATGGAAATGCCCGCGCCGAGGATCAAGATCCTGAAAGTGCATGGAGGCCTTACTTCCCCCACAAAGCTCTGGTCATACGAGGAGATGCTTGTGTATCCGGACCCTATCCAGGATTTGATGACCAAGCTAACCCGACAACCGATTTTCGTCTGTGGGTATGGATTTGAGGATCTCTGTGTAGCTCGTTGTTTCGCTACGGGAGGGGGACCGATCTACTGCATCAATCCCTCCGGAGCCCCGTCGATGTTGCGTCCGTTTCTGGTTAATCGAAACTCGGAGTCTCTTACCATCGATGGACAGGATGCATATTTTGACAAGTTCTTCACGCAGACGAATCAATATCTTTATGAAGGGCCCGAGATCCCCAGCCACGCGAGCGCGAACCCGTTCAAATACCTCGAAAGTTATGACCTGGATTCGAAAGCCGTTTTCTGGGGACGTGAGGACAACATCGCCGAGTTAACACATCGCGTGAGTCAGCGAAAATCATCATTGATCTATTTGCTAGGCAGACCGAAGTCCGGAAAGACATCCTTGGTCCGCACCGGCTTATTTGCCCGCCTGAATGAGAATGAATATCAGCCCATCTATATAAGATGTCGCGGAAGTCTTGAACAGACACTAATTAGTACCGGGCTCAAAAAATGGGTGCCCGGTGAAACGAAGGATCTCACGGGGGTTGAGGTCCTGTTGAAGCTGGCCGCGAAGGCGACTGATATGAACATGCATATTCTGCTCGTTCTTGACCAGTTCGAGCGCATTGTGGACGACTCAGGAACTGCAGCGTCCTCCCCCGGTGACACTCTTCTAAAGATAGGCAGCCCCAACCTGACTATTGTCTGCGTAAGCGCGGACGATCGCAATGCGCTGATGGAGGTCGTCAAGCTCGGAGGGCGCGCGGACGTCGTGGTTCTGCCTGAGATTCAGCCTCATGATGTAGGACAGATCATCACTAAGATCTTCACCACCGCCGACCGCACGGTGACTCCCGAAATCATCCAGTTCCTTGTGGAACAGTACCGGCGAGGAACAATCCGAGAACAGGCCGGAGATCAGGGCCGTCCAACGCTGGCGCATATCCAAGCAATCTGTTACCTGCTCTTCGAGCGCAATCTGACCGATGTGACCAGCCTTCAGAACCTGATTCAAGACTGTTATTCGGCTCTCGACTTGGCTATTACGAAGTACGACATAATCAACTTCATTGAGGATGTTGGCGAGAGCGAGGAACGAAACCTTCTCCGGAACATCATTCGGGTTGTATCGCATCCAGAGTGCAACCAGAAGATCGTGAACTTTGTGCGAGAACACGTAGCTGCCGCGCGATAAAAGCTCGGGCCCGGGAATGACGAGGGGGGACGTGAAACCTTGCGTGGATGGTGAAACTCGGAGCGGGCTTGATAGGTCGATCGTCGCAGGTCAGGTTCTCGGGTTTCTGTCGCAGACCGGCCGGCGGCTGGTCATTCTTTACGGCAGAAGGGGCAGCCGCAAGTCAGACCTGATCAAGCAATGGGTCATGCCGCGCCTCGATTCAACTATAAAGACGGAATTCGCCGAATGCGACCCGAATTTGGCCGGGTTTAAGACCGGAGCTGGGTCACCCGATCGCATCCAAAGTGCTCTCGGTGAAGGCAAGATGGTATTCCTGGCGCACGCCGATCACTGCCTCTTCATGACCGACGAACGCTATCCCTCCGTTTTGCTCAACTGGATTCAGGCAGTCGAACAGAATCAGCTTCCAGGGTCCCTGGTGCTATCAGTACCCGAGCGGAGCCTGTCGAACGTACTTACGTTGCAGAATCTTGCTCCTTCGCTCTTGTCCAACATCCTTGAAATCGAGCCCATCAGTTTCCGTGACAGCCTGCTGCACCTGACGTCGATCTCTCAGGAATCCGATTTAACGTATGATGCGGCGGCGGTCAACCTTCTGGATGCACAGGCGCAGAAGCTTCTCCCGGTCGATCCGATCGAACTGGCGCAGGGAATCGATCAGGGCTTCCGCTATTTTAAGCCAGAAACATACCGCTGCGTGACCGTTGACGATTGCGAGGACATTGGCGGCATACCTGGGGTTCTCGACGAACTTCGGAAACTCACTTTTGAGAATGCGAGAGAAAGATTCGGCCCAGCTTCTGAAAACATCGTCGAAGTGATCCTGGTGGAGTCCGCCTACTGTTCCAAGGCGGGCAGAGCCTTTGATATAACCGATCTCGCGTTGCGGCTCGGGTTAGAGCCCAGTCAAGTTGATGAAATCCTGACCTGGCTATGCGAGACGGAGCGGATCCTTCGTCGAGATCGAGCCGGCGGTATCGAACTTGTACCCATCGAGTTGAGCGCCGTGGTGGAGCAGAACGCGCAGGTGAGTCACAAGGATATTAGCCGTGGTGCTGGCATACTGCACGATGGAGTAAGGAGTTGGGCCCAGCTTGGTTCCGTGTTGCCTCAAAAGCGACTAGATGAGGTCAACTCAATCCGTGAATGGCTCATCACTTCGGATGAAGAGACAGTATTGGTCGTCCGCAGTCTCCTTCGCGTCGCCGGCGATGAAGACTGCAGAAACTTAATCTATTGGTTACACCGGATACGTTCCCGGGACGCACAAATCTCGGTCTTATTGGAAAACCTCTTCGCGGTGTCGCCAGCGGTGCGACGAAGGGTGGCCGTGCTGTTGGCGACTTACGACGACCGGGAGGTCCTCAAGCAGTTGCACCGCGTGGCCACCGAAGATCCCGATGCCGACGTACGTGCGGCCGCCCTCGCAAGTCTCGCCAACATGAACACAGACGAACTCTGGCCGCTTGTCTCCCAGGAAGCTCGTCAGCCGACCAGTCCTTACCAGATTCATGCCGTGTCGTGTCTGCGTCTCTTTAAGGACGACCGGTCATGGCAACTCCTGAAGGAGCTTGTTTCCTCGAACGAATGCTCCGCCGAAGTGAGACAAGAAGCCATCGAAACGCTGGCCCAACTCCGTACGCCCGCGTCGATTCAGGCTCTGGTGGAAATCAGCCTTTACCACGAAGATCGAGATGTCAGAGTATCTGCAGGCGCCGCCCTGGCCACGATACAGTCTGCTGAACTTGCGCGCCACGCGGTCGATGCAGTTCGGGATTCGGGCGCTTCGCAAGGCCCGGATTCCTCACGCCCGGCCCAGTCCGTCTTCGCTGCGGCATGGCAGATTGCTGCGGGCCTTGCTATCGCCACGGGCAATATCGTCGTGCATGGCGTTGCCTTAATGACATTGCGGCGGCTCCGGCCGGGCCTGATCTTCCTTGGGATTGAAGCTGCGCTATTCCTTGTGCGCGTCAAGTTTGGAGAAGAAGCGTCAACGATGACAAGTGTGGGCCTCTTCGTCAACTGGCTAGTTTGTCAGCTTATGGCGACACGGGCGTCCTACTCCTGGCTCAAGGCGCCGGGCCAAGATACCGCGCTGTCGTGGTCACGAAATCCCAGGCCAAAATCGCGCCTGACTCTCTCTCTATTCTGCTGGCTGTTGGTGCTGGACGTCATATGGATCTTCTTATTTCACGGCCTGGTTCATGCGCTCGCAGGACGCTTCAAACGAAGTCTCAAGCTCCTGTTCTTTGAGTGCGTGGGGGGCGGGTGCTGCTTTGCCGCAAGGTATTGCTTCACCTCGGACATTGTCTGGATTACCCCTCTTCCGACGAACATCTCTCGCGTGATGTTCCCTGCATACTTAGCTGTCGGTATTGTCATTTTCCTGTACACGCTGGTGGCGGATATTGTTCCAATGGTGATCGAGGTCTTTCAAAACCAGTCGGGCGGCGCAGGTTGGCGGGCCAAGATCGACCTTCTTCGCGTTTTGGCAAGTAATCCATTTGTCGCGGAATACCTTCTGCAGTCTGCGCAGACTGGAAACGACGCTGATCAACACTGGGCCAAGAAAATAGTTCGGCGTACCGCGCACCTCATGCCTTATGAGAAGGTGATCGGGGCTTTAGCTTCTCACGAGAATCCCACCTACCTCATTCGCGGCTTGGCCCCCGTCACCGACAAGGAACTTCTCACCGCTGTCACCGAGGAAATGAAGCAAGCGACGCCTCGCGTGCAGAAGAGGATCGTCAATCTCCTCACATGCAGGCCCTCGGAGGCGTCGCTCGCGGCGTTGCGGTCGCTGCGCAAAACTGCCGGCTGGTATGGGAGAGTAATGTACTCGGCAGGCGTCTGGTATCACCGGCTGCTCGTATGGCCCAGCGGCATTCTCCTGGTCATCATCCTGACCGCTCCATTTCCGATCTTGGCAGCCGTCGAGATCATCCAAACGTCGGCGGATCCCGACCGACCGGTCATGCGCATGGTGGAGAACAGTGGCGGGCGGAGCAAGCTTACAGACGATCAGTTGCTGGAAGCTTTGCAGTTCCTGGCCAAGTTCGATCGCAGTGTCAACCCCGACCAACTCCAGAAGCTATTCATTAGTAGCACCAGCGAACCGCGTTCCATCTGGACCGAAGATCCCTCACGGCTTGCAATTGAGGTCTGCTCTCTGCCTCTTGATACAGGCGATTCGGACCAGAATCAAAAACTGAACGTTTGGCGGCAGCAACTCTTTTTCCTCGTTGCGCGCAGTATCCGATCGAACGCCAAGGAGGGGACCAAGGCTCTGACCACGATTCGAGAGCGCGATGACCTTTGCGGCATGAATGACGTTGCGAAGGAAAAGTTCGTCGAAGCCGCCTCCCTTCTTCTGAAGGACAATCAATTCGAACAACAGATCGGTTTGGCGATCATCATTCTCGATACCGCAAGTACAGAGTCGGCTGTGGACCAGTTGAAGGCGTTGCTTGCGTCGCTCGATCGGACGGCCAACCAGCGCGCGACCGCTCCCGAGCAGGCGCGTCGCGATGAGCTGCGAAGGGACGTGATCGCGGCGCTTGCCCGGAACGACGCCGATAGCGCCTCTTCGGCTCTGGAGAATATCGCGAAATCCAAGAGCACCTCCCCGAAGATCGCGGAACTCGCCAAGGCGCGGTTGCAGGATCGAATTGACAGACAAGAAGCGGCCATTCGCGAGTCCGTTCAGACGCCCCTTGGAAATGGGGACTATGAAGCAGCCTACAACCAGGCTGCGCGTATCTTGGATTCCCATCCCATCGCTTCGGTCCGAGACGATGTTCTTGATCTGCAAGCTACGGCAGCTTATAAAATGGCGCTTTCGCCGGATGCCTCGGAGTCGTGGACAACGAAGGCAGTTGCAGCCCTCGAGCGGATGAAAAACACGCCCAAATGGGACATGGGGCAAAGTCAGAAGTTGTCGGTCGCATACCAGCTTCGCGCGGAGACGAACATCAAACAAGACCAATACGACCGCGCAATCTCCGATGCTCGACTGGCCATTAAGGCCGACCCAACCGCTGCATTCTCCTATGAGCTGGTTGCATGGATCCTACAACAGCAAGGGAAAACGGAGGAAAGCCGGCCGTTTGTACGCGATGCGATTGATAAGGACCCAACCGTCGGCGCCAGCTATGACCTGCTTTACGCGGTTCATATCTCGCGCATCGATAACGCGTCCTCGAAAGATGCGCAACAAGCCGCAATCGAAACGGCGGTAGCAGATTTTCGGAAGCTGGCCGAAGATCATCCGGACATTGTGTGGCCCCGAGAATCCTTGGCCGAAATGCTTCACGATCGGGCCTTCGATTTCGAGCAATCGTACAGGATATTGGCGGACCTGCAGAAGTCTAGTTCCTCGCTATCGGATGCGGACAAGCTCACATTGGAATCGAATTTTATGGAAGCCCAATTCACAGCTGGCCGGTACAAGGATGCAGAGGCCTCAGCCGAGCGGTTGGAAGGCCAACTCTCCACCACGGATTATGGATTGCTTATCCCGGTTACGCTGTACGCATATATGACAGCCGTGGAACTGGGCAACTTGGATTCGGCGAAAACGGCATGGAACCGACTGCTTGAATTAGTGAGCCACGCGCCCCGAGCCTATAAGTTAGTCTGGCGATATGACGGGACGATCCGGTATCTGGAGCAGCAGCGTTCCAGCAGTGTGCAACAGGCTTTGCTGGACCTGGTTGTGAGTATGAATGAGCTCGATAACAAAAGGCAACTGTCTCCGAAGGCGATAGCCGAGTCGAAAGCCATTCTCCATATCGATCACTGAAACATTTCTCCAATGGGTACTTGCCAAAGACACTACGCGCGGACAGTTCCGCAAGAAGAGGCTTGTTTCAACCCAAAAAGCGAAGAATTGTGATAGGTTTCTCCTGTGAATTGCGGTAAGGTTGAATTGACTTACCTCCAGCGAAAATCCGACATCAAGGACATGTTATGGCGGACAAATCCAAGCCCAATTTCCGCACTATGCTCGGGAGGTTTACAGTCCCTCCGTTTGTGACCGACCCGGAGTTGAGAAATGAGAAATTCGGCTTGCCAGAGTCGGATACCGAGAAGGGTGATTACATTATTGAGTTGAGCCTTTCGTATGAAAAAGGCATGAAGCTTGCCGGGATCGCATTTCGCGAACTGTATAAGCGGGTCTTGGGAGATGATGCAAGTCAATTGCCTCCGCAGTTTATCTCGAAGAGCTACTTCAAATGTCACATCAGCGCGAAGGAAGTGCGGGCTCTGCTCGAAAGCGACGAGATGAACGCCCCGCACTTGCGCATCATCTACAAGGTTTGGCCTGATTTCCCGGTCGAAGCGTTGATTGATCGATCGGTTTCGACTGTAAAAGGAGATGCGGCCATTCGGGCTTATGAGGCCACCGGAGATGGAGTTGTGTGGGCAGTCATCGACTCCGGCATCGACGGCAAACATATTCATTTTGGTCCCGGAGTGAGCGGCAATGGACCCAACAAGTTCTGCCACACCCTATTCGACCCGAGCGTGGCCAAATTGCATCGCGATTTCACAGTAATGGGAGGCGTTCCGCAACCGGAGGATTTTGAGGACCATCCTGAAGCCTACGATGCCGCTCTCGCGACCAACGCGAAATCGGCACTGTGCGATGAATACGGACATGGCACCCACGTTGCCGGAATCATCGCGGGCGGACTACCAGAAGATCTTGACTCTGCTGATTTCCATGTCAACGAACGTGTCTTCAAATCCAACCCGAATGGACAAGGGCACACCATCACAGTTGAGCCGCGAAAGGCGATCGCGAAGCAGATCCGCGGCGTAGCGCCGCAATGCAAGCTCGTCAGCCTGAAAGTGCTGAACAAGGATGGAAAGGGAGCGGCAAGCGGAATCATGCTGGCACTTCGCTATATCCGAGAAGAATTGAATGACGATCCCAAGATGCTGCGCGTCCACGGCGTCAATCTTAGTGTTGGCTACGAATTCGACGCGGAGATGTTCGCCTGCGGTCAAAGCCCCCTGTGCGTCGAAGTGGACAGGCTGGTTAAAACCGGAGTCATCGTTGTCGTAGCGGCAGGAAACACAGGTTATACCCAGATCTCCACCATGGAACGCTACACAAAAGTCGGGCTCCAGAACACCATCAACGACCCAGGGAACGCTGAGTTGGCCATCACTGTCGGTTCGACGCACCGGGATTCGCCGCATACGTATGGCGTTTCATTCTTTTCTTCCAAGGGCCCGACTGGGGACGGACGTCTAAAACCAGACCTGGTGGCACCGGGAGAACGAATCACCTCAGCGGCGACGCCGGGCCAACTGCTCCGACTCGGATTGTCTAGCCCTGTCGACGATGGCTGCACTTACATCGATGACTCAGGTACAAGCATGGCAGCGCCCCACGTCTCAGGGGCAATTGCCGCATTTCTTTCGATCCGGCGCGAATTCATTCAAAAGCCCGATCAGGTCAAGCAGATCTTCCTTGAAAATTCGACGCCTCTTGGAAACCGGGATCGATATTTTCAGGGCAAGGGGCTCATAGATCTGATGCGGGCGATTCAGTCTGTTTAGTCGAAATCCATCTTCGGAGAGGATCTTTATGTCTGATACGATCGCAGGCTTTCCATTTTGGAGTTTGCAGTTTGACAAAGACGGCAACAGCGACGCCACGGTCGGAACCTTTCTCGGGGAGCTGCCGGAAGCCGGATTGACCGATCTGTTCATCTTCTCGCATGGATGGAACAACGATCATGCAACGGCGCTCGACCTCTACACCGGTTTCTTCGGGGCGATGCGCGACGTTCTAGACGACGGAACCGCCAAGCTTCGTCCCGGCGTCAAGATCGGCTGCGCCGGGGTCTTCTGGCCGTCGATTCTCTTTCCAGGTGATACGACTCCACCCGCAAGCGATGGAGGGGCCAGCAGTTTTTCGGCCGGAGGCGAGCCGCCGTCACTCGAATCGGAACTGCCCAAGGCATTCTGCGATCCGGACCAGCAGGAGAAGCTCAAGGAGCTGATTGAACTTTTGAACACTCGGCCTTCCAATAACGAAGCACTGCTCGAATTTCGCGACAAGCTGAAGAGCATCATTACTCTGCCTGAACTTCGGTCGACCCAGGATAGCCTTGAGACTCTACCCCAGACAGACGATGATCGTTGGCTGCAGCTTCTCGATGCCGCGGCGCAGGCGCCCGACGACAGAGAAGGCGGCGCTGCCAGCGTCGGCGGTTTCTTCGACAGGATGTGGAACGGAGCTAAACAAGTTCTACGAGTAGCCACATACTGGGAAATGAAGAATCGTGCCGGGGTTATTGGGAAGGGATCGGTTGCCCCCCTGATAGTCAAGATCCACGCGAATTTGCCGGGCCTGAAGATTCATCTGATCGGCCACTCCTTTGGGGCGCGCCTAGTCTCGTACACCCTGGCTGGCTTATCCGACAGCATGGTCGGCGAGGATTCGCCGGTGAAGATGCTCTATTTGCTTCAGGGTGCGTTCTCGCATTTCGCATTTGCTCCCCAGCTATCCTTCGATCCGAATCGGTCAGGCGACCTGCACGGCATGGCAGCACGGGTCAGCGGCCCATTGATAGCCACCTTCTCCAAAAAAGATACCGCTGTGGGAGTGGCATACCCAGCTGCGTCTGTTTTGGCAGGAGCGGACGCGGCCGATGCCGGAGATGTGATGTATCGCTGGGAAGGGATGGGATGCGACGGGGCGCAGGAATCAGGCGCCGCGGTGCATACTTTGGGCGAGCTACCGTATACGTTTGTGCCCGGGAGTTGGCTCAACCTTGATGGAAATAGCGTGATCGTAGCTGGTGGGCCACCGAGCGGAGCACATAGCGATATCGTGCACCCTGAGACGGCGCTTGTGGCCCTGTTGGCTGCAAAGGTATTGGCAGCGGCGTAGCCCCGAAAGTGAACTCCTCGAGCAAAGCCCCCCTGCCACCTCCATACCGCGCGAAAGATTCCAGGAATTCGTTGAGGACTTCGGTTCTTTTAAGACGTTGCTTATCAGAGACCAATTCAATTTGCGACCGCCTGCTCGTCTCCGCCGGGGCCTTCAGCTGAAGTTACAGCAGGAGGAAACCACTTGCTAACGAGATTCTGAGTTTCGATCAGACTATCCTCGTCCCCCAGTTGCTTCTGAATCGCAATGGCGCGGTTTAAGGCATTGAAGGAGTTTGGCAGGTCGTTGAGCCGATAGAGGAGCTTTCCCTTCTGCACTTCGAGCAAACCAGCAAAGGTCCGGGAAATGGGGCTTACTTCAGCCGTATTTGCGGCCGCCAGCGCATAAGAGACAACATCCAGTCCTTCTTTAAGCTGGTCGCGCTCGATACAGAGTTCTCCCAGTTCTGCTCCAGCGTCCATCAGGTAATAAGACTCCTTCACACGTCGGAATGCATCCATGAGCGCGGCAAAACCATCCTCGGATTTCTTCCATGCGTCCGAATCAATCGAGTCTGCGCCGCTGGAGCGAGCATAGGTTGTTCCGTTGAAGGCGCGAGGAACCAGGAAGGGCGACGAATGGGGTGTGTGGATGATCCCCAGCTGAGGTTCCAGAACGACGCCAACTACACGCCCGAAGACTCCATTCTTGAAATCCTGGAATCCGGAGAAAGTTGAGGGCGGCTTGAACCCCGGCGAGAGATCGCGTAGCAGCAGGAGACTGGTGAAGAGCGCCTTTTCCGCAACGTCAATTTGGGGTTGAATGGCTTCCAATTGCTCTGACGTTTGCGGCGTTTCGGCGCCCGGAGATGGAATGCGGATGAACTGGCCAGTCTGGGGCCAGAATCGGAACTCGAATGCGGTGCTGAGAAAACCTCCATCTCCAGTAAGGTACACCGTGCACCAATAACGATTGCCGGACCGCACGGTCCAGATTCCCCGAACCGCGCTGCCATCCGGAGCGCCGTCCTTTTGCGGATACTGAACGTCGATGGTCGACATCTCGATGTAAATATTGTCGGTAGGGCGGTTCGCGAGCGTCGGCGCAATTCCGATGGGTAAAGCCGACTGAATCCATTCGCCGCGAGTTTCTTCCGTATGGCAGCTAGGCAGATAGCTCCAAAGAGGGCCCTCCATCAAAAACGGGGTAGCATCCGCAAGCCTGAATTGCTTTCCATCTGCCGTGGTTGGAATCACTGGCTCTCCAAAGGCGGGATCATCAGCCACCGCAAAGCGAAACATCAGATCCGGACTCAATGCGTTGCCGAGGGCAGCAAATTGTTGAAGGTCGGCAATCGATGCTGCTTCCTGTTCGCTGAGCATTATCGGCGACTCACGGCTACCAGTCGCATCGGAAGGCGGTAGCTCAGGAACCTGTTCCAGATAGCAAGGAATGGCGAGGGGGTGTTCCAAGCGGTTTGGATCGAAGTTCAGTTGCGCCGGCACTCGAAGCAACGAAGTATAAAAGGGATCCGCGGAGGGTGGCGGAAAGATGTCCCTGACGGCGCGCCGATAAGAGGGCACCGTGCTTAAGTCGAATGACCCGGTGAAATTCATCATCGCAATGACCTCTGGCCCCAGATTTGGACCTTGAGGATTGCTGAGATCGGAATAGAGGAGCGAGCCAACCTGTCGATGCAACCTGCGTGCTTCGTCTGGCAACATGCCGGCAACATTCAGCGCGGTCAGTTCCACCAGTTCACCCTGCGCGGGGCTTCCTTGGCCGGCCCAGGGTGCTGCGTCGAAGACATAGAGGATCGGGCGAACATTCGGGTCGGCGAGATCAGCCAGAGTATGCCAGCTCACAAAGTGGGATCGCGGCAACTCGGCACCTCGCTCGATTGCGATCCATTTCTCGTGCCGCTGATAGATAGCGAACCAAAGCGCAACATCGAGAGCCGAGGTGACATCGAGGTAGCACGACCCGGGACCGTAGTGCTGCAACAATGCCGGCCCCCAGAGATGGATGGTGTCGTATGGCGTCGAAGCCCCGTGGTCATCGAAGGCCATGCTGTACATCTGAATGCTGACCAGCCAGGCAGGATCGTAATTGTGATGCGCACCCTCGCGCACGAGAGCGGGCAGCAGACTCGGGATGCCGGCATTGTCCTTGTAGGCTTTAGTCTGACCGCGGAACATGCGTTTTTTCGCCGGGGCTAGGGGAGGAAGTTGTTCAAGGAAAGCCTGTATTTCCGAGTACGAGCTTACGTCTGCAGTTCGCGGTGGGATCGGGGAATCACTCATACATCGCCCTCACTCAACATTCTACGGTATGGCTGCTAACCAAGCGCGTGCTACCAAGGTCCGCGATATGACGACTGACAACCGCCGAAGGAGCCAATGACCGCATCTTCCCGCATTTGAGCCGATGACAGCCAGGTGAGGGCCCATGCTCAGGAACTGCGATCTACCGAGTTCACGCGACCAAAGCGGTATCAAAAAGCCCGTCGTCATTCACCTATCAATGATCACTGGGGGGCGCAGTATTCGGCATTGCTCTTCGATGACACGAAATGGATCGGCGTCCCTCCGGGAATCACGAATTCGCTCTCGCCCCACCTGACAAAGTCACCGCTTCCATCCTCTCTTCGGGCCCAGTCAAAAGTGTAACCAAGCGAGGTCCACGGATATGGATTTGGCGATGCGAACGACCAGTAGTATTTGCTGAGAAACCAGTACTTTTCAACATCTCTCGGGTTCTTCGTGTCTACAGTTTTTAGACTTTCTTCGGTCTTGTCCGGCGTTGGCGGAGGATTCGAATCGTCGATAGCCAGGTTGCAGGTGTTGCTATTGATGGAAGGATCGCCGCATGGGCGAAAAATCTTTAACATGTCTTTCGGACCTAACGTGAGCTCCACAAAGGTGTCGTTCCCCGAGTCCGGGGGCATTCCTAATCGCTGTTTGAGGCGCAACGCCAGATGTTCCGGATCGGCGCCATGCGACCTTACATAATCCTGGCAAAACAACTTGAGGTTGGGAACTATGGTCACCCATGTATCCCTACCTGAGGCTGTAGTCGTCCCTTTGAAATATTGGACTTTATCTTGCCGCATCCAACTGACGACCATTATCGGCTTACTGGGATCGATCGATACCAGAGAGCGTGATACCAGCGACGAATCAGGATGCGCGGTGTCTCTGACAGCTCTTAGATAATCTTCGGCCAGTGAATAGCCGGCCGAAACCTTGTGTTCGCACACGATGATTCCAACCACCCGAACGAATCCGAACAGTGAGAAAAATGCGATCACAGCGGGCACGGCTCCACCGAGTGTGACTCGCCATTTCATGGCCAACCTCCAGCTGAGTACCGGTCTCACGCCGGCCTACGCCTCTGTCACCTTGTCACGGGCGGGGTCGCCACACCGCTCTTGCTCCAGCCTTCGCAGGAGGCTGACCTGGTGGCTGCGCCGGTGGAACGAGCTTGTCTTTGGATTGCTGGGCTTTGTCCGACTTGAACAAAGTATCAAACACTTCTCCAAGCTTCGTTGTGGCGGCCTCGGAAAACATCCCGACCATTGCAGCGATTGAAACCACGCCAAAAGGGTTCAGATCCGAAGCCTTGGTAGTTGAGCCGCTCGCAATCGCCAAGAATCCGCCACGCACCGCGCAATAAAAGACGAGCGCCAGGCCAGCTCCGATAAACGGACGGAGGGAGTACCACCAAGCCCAACTGCTCTTGATCGTTCGATTGCCAATAAAATCCGAGTAGGACTGAGCCATATGGAGAAAGCTGCCCAAGCTTCCAGCCAGCAGAACCAGGCAAAGCATATCCAGTTCGCGGTTAATGCAGTGGACTAGTTTGGTGTCTACATCCGGACCGTTGACCTTCTGTTCGTCGTTCCGCTTTTTTTGAAGGTCCTGGTTCGCTTCATCCCAGGCATCCTGTGCGCGCCTCAAGGCTGCGGCCGCATCCACGGCCTTGGCATTCGGCACTTCGGGACTTGCTGTATTCTCGGCGCCCTTGGCCTTCGCCGTGGTTCCGGTCGAAGTAGGCTTCTTGCCATTGTCCATGTGCACTGGTGCCGCAGCCACCGCAGCTTCTGCTTGTTGAAGGGCGTCGGCCTTGTCGCGCAATGTCGCCTCAGCTTCGATACGATTGGCCTTCGCAGTCTCCGGGCTGGGCAATGCCGGGGGCCAAAGTCCGATCATGATCGCGACAAGAAAGAAAACCGAAAGAATGAAGACTCCAAGGAGGGTAACCCCGATACCCTGCCACGGCGTAGAGACAAGGGTGACAGCCGCTACGGCATGCTTGCCGGGCGTTGATGTTGTCGCAATGACGCTCACTTCCGTTGACTCAGGGATATCGCGAGGTGCCGTGTACAAGCCTGTTTCCTGCTCGATGTCCCCGTAAGGGGGACTGAGTATCCAAGTAACTGCATCCGGTTTGGTCCCATTGGAATCAGCGGATGATGCGGTATCAATGGCGATAAACTTCTGCGCCTGACCTCCCATAAGGTCGGCCTTCGGCGGAACGATTGCCATGGTAGTCAAGGAGATCATCGCGCTCGCCGACCCGTTTGCCGTACTGCCGACTACGGAGATCGTCTGCGATGTTGAGACAGTTTTAGGCGCGATATACGTCGCTGAAGGGGACTGCGCGTCGGTGACGGCAGGAACTAACTCGCCGATTTCTGGATTGCCTGTTCCATCGCTGGTCGGATGAAGACTCCAGTTGACCGAGAGGGTCTGACCGTCGGCATTGGTTGCCTCAAAGGTGACGGCTTGCCCCGCTGTCAGCAGAGCTGTTGTCGGCATAATGATCAGCTTGGACATTTTCCCCCTCATCGAATAGGACGGAAATGATTTTCAGCAGGTGCGCGCGAAATTCTTGCTTGCGAGAGAGCAAAGTACATCTAGCGGATGAATCTCTCCGTCAAATATCCAGCAAATATGGCCTGTCTATGAGAAAGTTGGCGACTGGCTCCCCAAGAAACGAGGCCGCTCAAGTTGCGTCATTTCGTTGGCCTTTTCTGTGCGTTAGACGATATTCCGCCGGCTGGTGAGTGTCAACGAAGAAAAAAGTGATTCATTATGGGGTATTGACCCATTGGTTCAACCCTTCCGGGTGCCAATCGATATCCCCGAAGAGAGTCTGGTAACGTCTGCCCACGGGATGATCGCCAACTGCAATCGCAGGATTCTCCTCGCAGTATTCGACCACTGTGATCTGTTTCGGATCGGTGATATGGGCCAGACTGCGCTTTACCAGGTAAACGACCTCAACATCGTCGTCGGGCATACTGTAGCCGACAAAAATGACTCGTTTGGCCTGCCGCAGGACACGCTGTGCCTCGTACCAGACCTGGGCGAGGTGCGGATTCCGATAGTCCTTCAAATGAGATGGCGCTACCAGCAAAGGCCGCAGTTTGGACTGGCAGACACAGCAGGGAGCGCCGTCGGCTAGAAACGTAGACTTCAAGTCTGGCCCTGCGATCCTTTGCACGATCTTCAAATACATGGTCGATTGTGAATTACCCAATTCAAGCCTCAGGCAGTTCTTACACACGAGCCAATTGAGCGAGCCATGAAGTTTCAGGAGCGTCCCGTAACGCTCATCTGGCCCCATCTGCGAGATGTTGGCGAGCCCACAGTGATAGTTCGGCAACCCGCCCTGCGTCTGAAACCTCTCACTTGTAAACATTAAGGCCGCGTCGGCAATCAGGTCGTAATTCGTTGTAATGATCGATGGCTGCTCTGGTTGATTCGGGAACAGCTTCAGCAACAAAGAGTAATGTGGGCCGGTCCCAGCTGCGCCCAGAGCTAGCTCAAGCACGTCGAAGATACCGAACTCGATTGCCTCACGCAGTCCTGCGAGGGCGTTTAAGTCCCATTGATCATGAAATGCCTCTCTGCGATCGAGCGCGGAATCGATCAAGCTCATGAGCAATGGGAGCCCCGGATAATGCTCCTTGGGGGTCGTGGAATTGACATGAAACTCTCTTGCCAGAAATTCGACCAGAGGATCCATCTGTCCGCCTGGGTCCTGAGCCGGGACACTCGATTTGGTCGAAAGCAGATTGGGCAGGATTTCGTCGGTTAGCAAACCGTTGACCGCCTTCGTTGCTCCCGCTCCCAAGAACAGCACGGTATCACTCATCGCGCGGTCTCCTGTCTAGCGGGCTCTGATTTCGACACATCTTGTGGCGAAACCTGAACTCTTCGTCCTATTCCAACAGCGCTTTCTCTTGCGGGAACCAATTGTGGTCTTCTAGCTGACAGGTTCCCCTCCTACACTGTCGCTTGCATCCAGAACTTCAGCTGCGCCGTCTTGATGTTCCCCTGCGCATCGAAATACTAGCCTTAAACACCGCCGAAAGCGACGGCGAGCAAACCGGCGTTAGTTCCACCTCATTGGTGGGCAGCATCGGCAGCGACTTCATCGGCGTAAGGGCGGATGGCTCGCCTTCTAGCGAGACGATCTTGTAACGGAAAGTCATGTTGCCCGTTTTCTCGCCTATGGGCCTCGCAACCGGATCCTTCCAGTAAAACATCTGGACAGGAAACTCTTCGGTGGTCTGTCCCGGATGAATCGTATCGCCCTTAAAGACCGTATGACTCGGCAAAGCGGTTTCCTTGCCCTGGGCATCGATGCGGTAGAGAGCGAAGCCCATGCAGCCCTCGGGGCGCTTTCCGATCACCGCACCGGAGTGCGCAACACGCGCAAACGGCAGCCCTTGGGAGTTGGCGTAAAGGAAGTCAAGCTTGAGCTCCTCCTTCAAACCCTGCCCCCAGCAAACACTGTCACCCATGGTCAGAATCATTGGTCGTCCTTTCGCTCGCGCATCTGGGCCAATTCCCTCTGAAGCAAATCTACTGTTTCGGACAAAGCTCCGTCGACAGGATTTCGATCGGGTCAGACTAGCTGATATCCAAGATCAATCGTCGAGATGCCGTTTGGAGATTGTTGACGAGAGTCATCCACGATGTATTCATGCATAGAGATCGGGCTTGTTCCCCCGGCAACCATGTGCTTGATGATGTCGAAGCTGTGCAGGATGATGTTCCGGTTCTCGTCCATATCGCAGTCAAGTAGATGGACGGCAACACCATTGACACGAAGAAAGGAAACGGTCAACTGCAGGTTTCCCTGTTGGTAATCTTTTTTGAGGGTGATGATTTGTGCAAGGTTGGCGTCACTGTGGTAGGCAGTGGGAATGTTGGGGATGTGGAGAGGAAGGTCAGCCGGCGGTTCCGTGAAGTAGCCCTGCGCCGCATAGGTGCTGGTCAGCTCATTGATGATCGTTTGAACATTCTCGAAGAGCGCCGGGTCAACTTCTGCCAGGAATCGTTCCTGGTCCAAACGGACGACCTTGCGGAGGTAGGAGTACCAGGGAACACCTCCAATAGGATCAGTTTCGTCGCTCAGAACAGCAAATAAGTTCAAAAGAGCGGTCTTGGCGAGGATCTGCGGAAGCCCGGACATCGCGTCATAGTTGGCATTCAGATCGCCCACCGGGGGCCCGTTCTTCAGGTCGACGTTGTCGCTTATCGTCAAGACTTCTCTAAAGGGATCAAAACGCGGAGAAGGAAGCGCCGTGAGTGGGGTAAATTGCGGAGTCCACTTACCGGGCAACCGCGCAACTTGGAAGGTGTGAGACGGGGTCGAGTTTCCCCTAGGCTGAAAGAAGAAACCCGAGCCGGCATCGGACCGTGAAAACGATACCGTCACCTGCCAAGTGGGGAACGTGTCTGGAGTCGGCATCTCGATTACGACTTTGCCGTTAAAGTCTGGAATGACTTGATGTGCGATGGAATGACTAGGCGGAGTCACTTCGGCGATGTCTACGGTAACTTGAGGATCAATTGCAGGAAGTCCTTCCATAGTTGTTGCGAGGATCGTGATCTGGATCGTGTCAGCCATCGAGTTCTCCGCGCTGGTGAAGTTGCTGTTTAGAGTGATCTATTTTTCAAAGGATGTGCCCGAGCTTCAAGGCTGTTCTAGAAGATGCCAAGATAACGTTGGCCGACATCGTCCTAGAGAGTCATCCAGTGCCGAAGGGCAAAGCTGCGGCTCCTTCGGCAGGCGGGCCGAGGGAAATGATCTTGGTAACGGCAGTTGTCTCGTTGCGTGTCGAATTGTGGACTGAATTGAAAGGAAAAGCAAGGGCTAATTTCGTGAGAGGAGACAGGCTGCGAGGGTAGCACGCTTCAATTTGGCAAGTAGCCCGGAGAGTCTCGCCCCGAGGCTCTCTCAGGGTCGAAAGCAGGCGCGCGCACGGTAGGCTCCGGTGGTCATTCCATTGCTTTCGCGATGGACCACTTCGGAAAGTCAGGTTCCGACCCGAAGATAAACTGATCGCGCTCCTAAGAGCCAAACCGTAATGGAAAGTCATGAGGGCGTGCGAGGAAGACTTTCTCCTTTAACCCGGGGCGGAGACGCCGTCGCCCGTATCCGGCTTCGGCAGCGCAGTTTTTCATTTCTGCCAGGCTGGGGGCGGGATGCGGGCGATCGGGTCCAGCCCAACTCAGATGCAGTCCGGTCGCCGATCCTCTTTACGTGTCCGATCTATTTCCTGTCCCAGCAAACCAAAACATCAACCACCTCGATAGCAAAGGCTTTTTGCATTTCCTCAATTTCAAATACGGGACCAATTATTCAGGGGCTCGGGGGTCTGGTGGGAACTTCCGGACCATCGATGAGGCGCGCGAAGCAAAAGAAGAATTCGAGACGCATTACCGATCTGCTCTTCATTGCCATAAACAGATGCGCAATCAAAATGTCGATACCCGATGGAGGCAGCGTATTTTACCGCTTCGGCCACCGCATCGTGCGAGACATGGTCAGAGCCAAAGGTTCCCAGGCCG
>OBLU010002019.1_pt1 | contig 18815 bp, 15 predicted proteins | sample 1518681 | NCBI WGS metagenome assembly OBLU01 (sample SAMEA3539304, study PRJEB22396) | soil metagenome | biome: tundra; feature: field; material: soil | place: USA | collected 2010-05 | depth 0.15 m | reverse complement strand
CCGCGCCGGTCACGCCCAGCCTGGCCAGAGTCTGCTCATCAGCATCAGCGGCCCATTCGGCGATCGCGGTGAACGAGCGCGCCCCGGCCAGTACCGCGCACACCGCAAGGCTAAGGATCACCGCGAGCCGGTGGCGCACGCCCCGGCGCCGGCGCGGATCAGCGACCCGGCCAGCACCGCCAGTAAGCCAGGCTGTTCTCCCGCGCCGTCCCCGGCAAGCTCAACCAGGTGGCCGATAGCAGGATCGATCAGTGATGATGGCGGTGCGGGCATGATCCCTCTGGGAACAATCTGGCTGGTGTAGGAACCGCCATGATCACCACAAGGGCCATGTCCGTACTGCTACCCGCACATCACCGGCGTGTCGCCCCGAGGCCACCATCAAGAATGACTTTGCCGACCCCCTGGGCCGCACCGCTGGACAGCGGCCCGGCGATCGGGGAGGTGCCAGGACAATGACAATCGGCGGCAGCGTCGCGCTCATCGTTATTGGCGCCATTGTCAAGTTCGGCGTCATCTGGAAAGCCACCTACGTGGACTTGCAAGTCATCGGAGTGATCTTGATGATTGCCGGGGTGGCCGGCCTGATCATCTCAGTTGCATTCCTCGCCACCCGGCGCCGAAGGCAGACATCGACCGAGCTCTACCAATAGCGCCGCTACACCGAACCACCGGCTTAACAGGGCCGGCGCCCCGGGCCGGGTGCCCGCGGCGGGCAGCGCCACGACTCGGTGGCGTTCCTCCCGCTCTTGGGCCAGCTCACAGATCCCCGCCGCGGGCCGGGTCGGCCGCGGACGCGGCCCGGCCGCAACCTGACCGACAAGGGCTACTCCAGCAAGGCGATTCGCCCTCATCTGCGCAGGGCGCCGGATCAAGGCGACCATCCCCGAGCCCGCCGACCAGGCCCGTGGGGCGCCTCCGACAGACGGCGCGGACCTGTGGGTCGAACCGGCCCGGGATGCGATTGGCGCGTCACACGTGATGCCCTGCGGGGCACCTCGAAGTGGCCGCCTGGGCGCTGCTGACTCCTTCGGCTTTGTCCGGAGCGACGATCTGCGCTGTCAGGCCGAAGCGTTCAGCCGCGCTGACAACGTGCCGGCGCGAACACCAGCTCGGGCGGCGATCGCCAGATCCGCGACCGGTACCGTTTCCCCACGGGTGGGCTGCACCGCGGTGGGCTATTGGCGGGCCATGTGCATGCGCAGTTCGGCTTCGGAGTCGTGGATCAGCTCTCCGCTGACGTCCACCGTCACGCCGTGGATCGTGCCGGTGAACTTGAAGGGGCTGGCGTAGTCGTCGGTGATCGCGGAGCCGGGGTTGGCGCCGCAGGTGAGCGCGCCCGGGTTGAGTATGAATGGGTTGGTGACCGGCGCCTCCGCATTACCGGCGAGGGTGCCGTCCACGTATAGCTGGAGCCGCCCGGGCGCGCCCTTGCCGTGCTCTAGGTCCGGCTGTCCGGTCGGCTCGAACTCGAACCTGAGCTCGTGCTTGCCCGGCTGGAGGACCTCGTCAGAGTTCACTCCATAGACGGCACGTCCCACATAGTTGTGGACGTAGCTGAGCTTGCCGTCCTTGACGAAGAGGGAGTATCCGCCGGCTGCGGTGCCCTGGCTCAGCAGCACTCCTTCGGCTCCGTCTGCGGGGATCTCGACGTCCGCGGTGATGCTGTGCGGGCGGTTGAGCACCCGAGGGGCGGCGAAGAACGGGATCGACTGGGTGCCGGGCAGGTAGGTGTAGCGGTCGCGGGGAACCGCCACGAGCGGCTTTTCAGCGATCATGCGGGCCAGGCCGCTGCCGTCGATCGGCATCACGCCGTATTTGCCGGCCTCCACATACCACGTCCCGATCATTGCGATCAGCCGGTCGCGGTGCTCGGCGGCCACGTTGTGGTTCTCGGCGAAGTCCTCCGCCACGTGGTAAAGCTCCCAGCCGGTGGCATCCAGCTCGGACAGCGTCTGGGACGAGATCGGCTGCCCGAAGGGCATCCCCGCCTCGGTAAAGGACGGGCCGGGCCAGGGGCAGACGGCCCGCCAACCGTCGTGGTAGATCGCCCGGTGGCCGAGCATCTCGAAGTACTGCGTGTGGTGGTTGCTCTCGGCGGCGGCGTCGTTCAGCGTGTGGGCGAAGCTGACGCCGTGCAGGGGCGACTGGGTGACGCCGCGGATCGTCTTGGGCGGCTCGATGCCCAGCAGGTCCAGAACCGTCGGCACCATGTCGATGATGTGCGCGTACTGAGCGCGGACCTGGCCGCCGGCCGTGATCCGCTGCGGCCAGGACACGATGAACGGATCGCTGGCGCCGCCCCGGTAGGTCTCGCGCTTCCAGCGGCGGAACGGCGTGTTCCCGGCCCAGGTCCAGCCCCACGGGTAGTGGTTGAAGTGCTTGGGGCCGCCGATCTCGTCGATCAGCTTGAGGCTCTCCTCAAGCGGCTCCTGGGCGTTGTTGAAGAACTGCGCCTCATTCGTGGTTCCGGTAGGCCCGCCCTCGGCGCTGGCGCCATTGTCGGAGATGACCATGATCAGCGTGTTGTCGAGCTCACCACGGCTCCGCAGGAACTCGATCAGGCGCCCGACCTGATGATCGGTGTGGCTGAGGAAACCGGCGAAGACCTCCATCATCCGGCTGAACAGCCGCCGTGCCGCCGCCGGCTGCGACGCCCAGTCGGGCACGTCGGGATCGTGACGCGACAACTCGGCGTCGGCGGGAGCGATGCCGAGTTCTTTCTGCCGCGCGAACACCTTTTCCCGGTAGGCGTCCCAGCCGTCGTCGAACGCGCCCGCGTACCGGTCCGCCCATTCCTTCGCCACGTGGTGCGGCGCGTGCGTGGCGCCGAAGCACAGATGCAGGTAGAAGGGCTTGGCCGGGTCGACCTGCTTGGTGTCGGCGATGAACTCGATCGCCTTGTCGACCAGGTCCTCGCTGAGGTGGTAACCCTCCTCAGGCGTGCGCGGCGGCTCCACCTGGTGGTTGTCGTACACCAGGTCCGGATACCACTGGCTGGTGTCACCGCCCAGGAAGCCGTAGAAGCGCTGGAAGCCGCGCCCCAGCGGCCACCGGTCGAACGGGCCCGTGGCCGTCTCCTGGTTGCTCGGCGTCAAGTGGTATTTCCCGACCATGAACGTGCTGTAGCCGTGCTCGACCAGCATCTCGGACAGGAAGCCGTTCTCGAACGGGATGACGCCGTTGTATCCGGGATAGCCGCTCGCCAGTTCGGTGATGGCGGCCATCCCGTTGCTGTGATGGTTGCGGCCGGTTACGATGCACGACCGGCTCGGCGAGCACAACGCCGTTGTATGCATGTTGTTATAGCGCAGGCCGTTCGCGGCGATCGCGTCGAAGCTGGGCGTGGCGATCGGGCTGCCGTAACAGCCCAGCTGCCCGAACCCGGTATCGTCCAAAACGATGAACAGCACATTGGGCGCGCCCTCACGCGCCCGCACCGGCGCCGGCCACGCCGGTGAGGATTCATCAGCGGTCCGCCCGATCACGCCGGGGAACGCGGCACCTGGCTCATACTCGACAACTGCCACTTGAACCTCTCCCCATGCTCTCCTGTGCTCCTGATGACCCGTATCCTCTGACGCCGTGCTGGGGTCCCACATCACCCGGCGTGGATGAGGTCCGGCCAACTCGGCGCAGGCGAGACATATCTGGCGAACCTGTCGGGTGCATGCATGGCCCCGACGAGCGCATCGGGAGTGTTCCAGGTACAGGCCACCGCCGGATCGACCTTGTCGCCGCCTTCCTCGGCCGGAACGCCTCCAGGCGTTGGTCACTGAGTTATTCGGCGCATGCTCCGGTTCTCGCGACCCATGACCGGCACGCTACGAATCTCGCGGAGGCCGGCACCACCCCAGATGGGTGAGGTCGGGTCGGCCCTGGTGGGCGACAGTACTAGCGGGGAAGGGCCCACAAGGCGCGCAAGGGTGATGGCATGGCGGCGCAGGACAATGGTCCGCGGCACGGAACGGGTCACGTGGTCGCGGCTGACGGAGCGTCGGCCCAGGTCAGCCGTGGCCAGCGCTGGATGGCCCGGCTGGCGTTCGCCGCCGCTGTCGCCGCGGTGGTCGTGCTGCTGCTGTCGGGCGCCCTACGGAGCATTGCCGCGCTGGTCCTTGGCTTCGCGGGCCTGGCGATCGCCTGCGCGGCGGCCTGGTGGTTCCTGGCCAACCGCGGCATCCTGCGCTGGCTCGCGCTCGCGGTCCTGGTCGCCGCGCCGGTTTTCGTGATCGTCGTGTACGTCGTTGCCGGGCTGCTGTGGGAGATCGCGCTCAGCGTCCTGCTCGCGGCTGCAGCGGTGGCCGCCGGGCGCACAGCACTGGTCAGCGGCCGCTCGCCGGCCAGGCAGCGCGAGCACGCCGCAGCGCCGCAGCAGCGGCCTTTCGTAATCATGAATCCGAGATCAGGCGGCGGGAAAGTCGCGAAGTTCGGGCTCGCCGACAAGGCCGCCGCGCTCGGCGCCGAGGTGGCCCTGCTGGAGGGTCCCGGGATCGTCGACGTGGCCGCGCTCGCCCGGCACGCCGTCGATGGCGGAGCCGACCTGCTCGGGGTGGCCGGCGGCGACGGAACCCAGGCCCTCGTCGCGGGTATCGCCGCCGGACGCGATATCCCTATGCTGGTGATCTCCGCCGGCACCCGCAACCACTTCGCCCTCGATCTCGGGCTAGACCGGGACGACCCCTCCACCTGCCTGGATGCCCTCACCGACGGCGTCGAGCTGCGGATCGACCTTGGCCTGATCGGCGACCGCACGTTCGTCAACAACGCGTCCTTCGGCGGCTACGCCCAGGTAGTGCAAAGCCCCGCCTACCGCGACGAGAAAACCAGCACAGCGCTGGCCATGCTGCCTGACCTGCTGACTGGCCACCAGGGAGCACACCTCATAGTCCGCGCCGACGGGCAGGTGATACTCGACGGCCCGCAAGCAGTGCTGGTCAGCAACAACCCCTACGAGACCGGGGACATCGCCGGCCTGGGCCGGCGCGCACGGCTCGACCAGGGCGTGCTCGGCGTCGTCGGCGTCAAGATCGAGAACGCCGCCCAGGCCGCCGGCCTGCTGCGCACGGCGCAACGCTCCCGCCACCTCACCACGCTCACCGCCCGCGAGGTCATCATCGACGCCGACCAACCGCGGATCCCGGTCGGGATCGACGGCGAATCAGTGCTGATGCTCACCCCGGTGCGCTGCACCATCCGCCCGCTCGCACTGCGGGTACAGGTCCCCCGCAGCCGGCCTGGCGTCCCCGAATCGCGGCCGCCGATGGACTGGGCACTCCTACGCCGCCAGGCCCTCACCTTCGCGCGGACCGCGGGTAGCAGCTAGCCAACGAGCCGAACAGCACTGACGCGTGCCGACAACGTGGTTCACGCCGCTCGCCACATGGGGTTGGAGGGGTACACGTGGTCCTTGACTTGGTGATCAGCAGGCTGGCGATCACCCTGGAGCCGGATGCCCCGAATGCGGCGGTCACGATCTTCCAGGCGGCGCCGCTGCCCGGTCTGGGACCGTCGCCGCATCGGCCAATCGGGCGTATCTCCATGACCGCCCCGATCCGGGGCAGGACTCGATGAGCGCTTCTGACGTGGCGATCGTGGCGGCGCTGGTCTTTGCGTGGGGAACGCTGTCGGCACGGCTGGAACGGTTCGACGTGACCGCGCCGATCATCTTCGTCGTGGCCGGGCTGCTGCTGACCCACGGCCCGCTGGCGACGCTCGGTTTCGTTCCTTCCCCGGAGCTGGTCAAGGCGCTGGCCGAGATCACCCTGGTTCTGGTGCTGTTCTCGGACGCGTCCCGGGTTGGGCTGCGGGACCTGCGAGTTGACCTGGGGTTGTGCCTGCGGCTGCTGGGGATCGGGCTGCCACTGACCATCGGCCTGGGCGCCTTGCTGGCGCTCGGGCTATTCAACGGCATGAGTATCTGGCTCGCCCTGCTGGTGGGCGCGGCGCTGGCGCCGACCGATGCTGCCCTGGGCGCGGGCGTGATGGTGAACCCGGCGGTCCCGGCCCGGATCCGCCGGCTGCTCAATATAGAGAGCGGGCTCAACGACGGGATCGCCACGCCAGTCGTCTTGGTCGCTATAGCCGGAGCAGAGACTGCCGAGCACGCGGCCAGTATCGGTCCTGGCGCGGCGGTCGCGGAGCTGGCGCTTGGCCTGCTCGTTGGTGCTGTCGTGGGCGGCGCGGGCGGTCTTGTCGTGAATGTGGCGCGCCGCCGCGGGTGGGCCGCCGGCGGTTTCGCTGGCTCGGCCGTGCTAGCGCTGGCGGTCTGCGCGTATGCCTGTGCTCTGGCGCTGCATGGAAATGGTTTTATCGCCGCGTTTGTGGGCGGCCTCGCATACCGCACCTGCGGGGGCCGGCGCGGCGAGCGGCTAGTGCCCTACGTAGAGGAGACGGGTGCTCTTGTGTCGCTGCTGGTCTGGCTGGCGTTCGGCGCCGTCGCCGTGGTGTCGGCCCTGCAGCACCTGACCTGGCAGACGGTGCTGTACGCCGTGCTCAGCCTGACCGTCATCCGGATGGCACCGGTAGCGCTGTCGCTGATCGGTGCTGGACTCGACCGCCCTGCCGTCGCATTCGTGGGCTGGTTCGGTCCTCGTGGCCTGGCGTCGGTGGTGTTTGCGTTGCTGGCGCTGGAGGACATAGGCAAGGTTGCCGGGCCTGCGGTTTCAGTGATCGCCTTCACGGTGCTGCTCAGCGTGGTCGCGCATGGCCTGACCGCCGACCCGCTCGCACACCGTTACGGGCCGCGTCTCGCCATCACCGCCGACGGACCTGATGATCCCGGGATCCCCCAGATGCCCGAGCGCAGGCTCACCCGTCGTGCCTCTTAACCGGCCGTGCCTCGGCATCGACCTAGCAGACTCGCCGATAATCGAGGTCACTTCGAATGTGCGGATCGGCCCATCGACATGCCCGGAGCGCATGAGCCGCTCGGTCAGGTTCGGCTCGAGGCCGCTGAGGTACCTGCGCTGTGCCCGGGTCGGGTAGGTCAGGCTGCTGGGTACAGCAGGCTGCCGTATACGTCAAGGACCGTCACGTGCTGACTGGTCAGGAGGCCGGGTGCGGACGCTCTTCGAAACGCCCGTAGTCGAGCGGGATGAGCCCGGCCGCGGCAAGATCCACAGCTTCCTGGTTCAGCTGCAGCAGCAGCGACAGCGCAACCCCGATCCCGACCGCGGCGGCGACCGGCAGGAACGGCGTGGTCGCGAAAATGAATATGACTGCGACCTGCGAGTTGCGCCCGGGTGCGGAGGATGGTGGCGATCTCCTCTGGCCGCTTCGAGCAGCTGGCCGCGAAGATAAGCATGGCTACAAGCGTCGGAGCGCGATCTTGGCGACCAGCCCGGAGAAAAGGCGAGGATCACCAGCATCCAAATGCGGGACCAGATCGCCGCCCACCAGGTCCGGCCCCCGGCGGACACATTGAGCTCGGAATCTCACCCACCGAGGGTGGCACGCCAGGGCGTCCTTCGTGTTACCGTCCGAGGCCGCGAGAATCGGGAGCACGGCGGCATGTCCACGACGAGTTCTTCATCGCCAGTCGCCCTGGAAGGAGCTGGAACGGCGCAGCCAGTGCCGGTGCGGAGGGCAGCTAGGCCCAGCTAGGCCACCAGTTCCGTGACGATCCGATCGTGCGGCGGACGTTCCTCCCGGTCACGAAGGTTGGCAAGCTTCGCCCTCGCGAGCTCACGCTGTAGGGCACGACACCGGTCTTCCACGCCCTGGGATATCCCTGCCGGACGCCTGTCTGCGGCCTGAACAGCAACATGTCCGACGCTCACACCACCAGGGAGGCATCGCCTGGCTGGAGGAATACCTGGAGCGCCAGCACGAGGAGGCCAACGATCAGGCCGAAGACCACCGCTCGGATCAGCGGCCAGCCAACCAGCCCCGCCCGGCGGCCTGCTACGAAGCCCCAGAACCCGAGTGAGGCCCCTTCCAGGAAAATGACTGCGTGGATTGAGTGGCTCAGCGAGACCCCGGCCATATTCAGGATGATCAGAAGCGCGAGTGCGGGTGCGGCCAGGAGAAGGAAACGCGACTCGGTCCGGATAATGTGCATCGTCTCGCTGCGGCCGGGACGCCTGTGCAGCTCGGCTTGCCGGGCCAGGGATGCTGAGAAGACGTGCGAAAAGAACATGGCGAGCACGGGGCCGAGGATTACCCCGACGGCGGCCCCGAACTTCAGGTTCTGCCAGCCGTCGTAGACGATGAGAACACTCATCACGGTAATCGTGGTGTAGATGGCCCGGTCGAGATAGATCGGCCGTGAGCCGTATCCAAACCCCGTTGTCGTCATGGCGGCCAGGCTAGCCCGCATCTTCAGTGAGACTGTCTGCGATAACTGCTGACCTTGCCGGTGGCTGGCAAGGCGCAGGTCAGCACGGGCAGGCATACGCCGACCATCGCCGCGACCGGCCTCGCGGCGTGCTAGCCGCAGGGCCGCGTGGACGATTGTTAGTCTCTATGGCGGAAGCGCGAACGCCGCGGGCGGCCTTGGGATGCGCGGGCGCACCACCATGCGTGGGGGAGGCGCGACACCTGCTCTCCAGGTGATCGTTGAGCTCCAGGCGGTCGGTAGCACGAGCCCCGAGGCATCCATCCATGCACGCAATCGCAGCGGCCTCACCGGATGCCCAGTACGGCGGGTGGGCCTACCTGGCCGTCTTCGCACTCATGGCGCTGTCGTTCGCGGGGGGGGTACCGGCAATCGGGCGGCCGTCGTAGGCTGGGCCGCTGTTTTGGCCAGTCAGGGGAAGCTCAACATCTTTGTGGTGCTGATCGTGGCAGTGCTGGGCGCCGAGGCCGGCGGCCTGGCCGGTTACGGCATCGGCGACCGATGGGGCCGCAAGCTCCTGGACCGCCCTGGCCGCATGCACGAGCGGCGGCAGAAAGCCGTTGCCACGGCGGAGGCGGTCTACGCGAAATGGGGACGCCTGGCCGTCTTCTTCACCTCGACGATAATCTCCGGCATTCTCCAGAATGAAGTACTCCCAGTTTGTGGTCTGGAATTTCGTCGTTGGCGCCGTGTACGTGCTGTCTGTCGGGCCTGCCGCCTACGGCGCGGGCAAGGTCTCGGCCAACCACCAGGACGGGGGCAGCCTGAGCGCGCTGGTGGCCGGGCTGGCGATCGCGGCCGGGTGCGCCATGCTCGCGGCACGGTATTACCGTCGCCGCAAAGCCCGCAGATTGCCGGCCAGCGCCGCCGAGGCCAGCGGCAAATAGAGCTGACACGGCGTGCTCACTCCGCCAGGATCATCGGCCCTGGGCAGGTGGCGTTCACCCCCGCGTGGGTGATGCGCCGGACCTGTCCAGAGGAGAAAATCCCTTTGCGGCGTCCGACCGCGGCCGAGGTGTGATGCCCTTGTTCCCATGGTTGCCTGGCCTGCAGGCGGTGAGGTCCTACCGGCGTGAGTGGCTTGCCAAAGACGTTATCGCTGGGGTTGTGCTCACGACGTTGCTGGTTCCGCAGGGCATGGCCTATGCGGAACTGGCGGGCCTGCCGCCGATCACCGGACTGTACACGTCCATCATGTGCCTGCTCGGCTACGCGGTGTTCGGCCCGTCGCGGATCCTGGTGCTGGGCCCGGATTCCTCGCTGGGGCCGATGATCGCCGCGACGATCCTGCCGCTGATGGCCGCCCAAGGCGACGCCAAGCGCGCAGTCGCGCTTGCCTCGATCCTCGCGATCATGGTCGCGGCGATCATGATCCTGGCAGCCGTGGCGAAGGTCGGCTTCATCGCTGACCTGATCTCCAAGCCGACGATGATCGGCTACATGAACGGCCTGGCCCTGACCATTCTGATCGGGCAGTTGCCGAAGCTGTTCGGGTTCAAGGTCGAGGCTGATGGCCTGATCGGTGAGATCGCCGGTTTCGCCAAGGGCCTGGCGAACGGCGATGCCGTTCCTGCCGCGGCCGCGGTCGGGATCGCGGGAGTCGTGCTGATCCTGGTGCTGCAGCGCTGGCTGCCGAAGGTCCCGGCGGTGCTGATAGCAGTCGTGCTGGCGATCGCGGCGACCACGGTCTTCAGCCTGGCCGACCACGGTGTCAGCCTGGTCGGGGTGCTCCCCAAGGGCTTCCCGCCGTTCACGATTCCGTCCGTCCGCCTGTCCGATCTCGGGCCCCTGTTCGCCGGGGCATTGGGGATCGCCCTGATCTCGCTCGCCGACACGATTTCCACCGCCTCGGCGTTCGCGGCCCGCACCGGGCAGGAGGTCCAAGGCAACGGCGAGATGATCGGCATCGGCGCGGCGAACCTGGCCGCCGGCTTGTTCCAGGGGTTCCCGGTCAGTACCAGCGGGTCGCGGACGGCGGTGGCCGAACGATCGGGTGCGAAGACTCAGCTGACCGGGGTGACCGGCGCCGCCCTGATCATCCTCATGATCGTCCTGGTCCCGGGCTTGTTCCGGAACCTGCCTCAGCCGGCGTTGGCCGCGGTGGTGATCACCGCTTCGCTGTCCCTGGCCGACATCCCCGCCACGATGCGGCTGTGGCGGCAGCGCAAGGCCGAGTTCCTGCTGTCGATCGCGGCGTTCCTCGGCGTCGCGTTGCTTGGTGTGCTGCCCGGGATCGCGATCGCGGTCGGCCTCTCGATTCTTAACGTCTTCCGGCGGGCATGGTGGCCCTACGACACGGTGCTCGGGCGGGTGGATGGGCTGGAGGGCTACCACGACATCCACTCATATCCCGATGCCAAGCGCCTGCCTGGCCTGGTGATCTATCGCTTCGACGGCCCGCTGTTCTTCGCCAACGCCAAGACGTTCCGCGACGAGATCAGGCGGCTGGCCAAGACCGACCCGCCACCCACCTGGATCTTGATCGCCGCCGAGCCAGTAACTGATGTGGACACCACCGCATCCGATGTGCTGACCGAACTCGACGAAGCGCTGAACGCCCAAGGCATCTCCCTGGTATTCGCCGAACTCAAGGACCCGGTACGGCGCAAGATCGAACGCTACGGGCTCACCCGCACCATCGACCCACACCATTTCTTCCCCACAATCGAAGCCGCCATCACCGCATTCCGCGACGAAACTGGCGCCCGATGGACTGCCGCCGACCAGCCCACCGAACGGAAAGCCCCAGGCCACGCGTCTACCGGAACCGGCCCGCTGCCCGACATTCCCGCATCACCACCCGTCGGCTAGGCCGGGGCCGGATCTGCGCCGTGGCCCAGAGGGACCAACCTCCGGGATGAACGGCATTGACAGGTGGCCCCGCATGCAGCAGCTCATGCGGACGTGCCCCATGGGCCATCGCGAAGGAGGCAGGCATGCAGACCCATGGTCGGCCCCGGCTTGGCTGGACAGTAATACTGGGGCTCCAGGCGGCCGCGCGGGTGCTCGGTCCTGACGACAGAGGTGATGATCACCTGCGGCCTGGTCGGCATGTGGCGGCTGCTCGGTATCGCTCAGCTGACCACTGGGCAGGCGGGGCTCGAGTTTCTCGCCGCCGTTGTGCTGCTCCGCGGCTGGGAGGCCGGTAAATGGATCGCGTGCCGGACGGCTTAAGCCAAGCGTGCGGCCGCGCCGGCCCGATGACCAGCGCGGGCGGCACCGCACCCACATCACCGCACCATCGGAGAGGCAAGCGACATGGCCAAGAAAAAGAATAGGGACAAGCATGACCAGCACCACGCCGAGGTCCAGGCGTCGCCGGCCGTAGCCCAGGAGGAGGCCGCCGCCGGCCCGCTGCCGAAGATGAGGCGCAAGGAGTATGAGCGGGAGATGAGAGTCCTGCACGGTGAGCTCGTCGCCATGCAGGAGTGGGTCAAGGCGTCGGGAGCCAAGATCTGCATCGTGTTCGAGGGCCGGGACACCGCCGGGAAGGGAGGCACGATCAAGCGGATCACCGAGCGGGTGAGCCCGCGGGTGTTCCGGGTCGTCGCCCTGTCCGCCCCGACCGAGCGCGAGAAGTCGCAGATGTACATCCAGCGGTACCTCTCGCACTTCCCGGCCGCCGGCGAGGTCGTGATCTTCGACCGCAGCTGGTACAACCGGGCGGGCGTCGAGCCGGTGATGGGCTTTTGCACGCCGGAGGAGACCGAGCGATTCCTCGAGTTGGTGCCGGGGGTCGAGAAGGCGATGGCCGATACTGGGATCCTGCTGCTGAAGTACTGGCTCGAGGTCAGCGCCGGGGAGCAGACCCGGCGGCTAGAAAGCCGCATCCACGACCCGCGGAAGATCTGGAAGCTATCGGACCTGGACTTGAAGTCCTACAGCCGCTGGTACGACTACTCTCGGGCCAGGGACGCGATGTTCGCCGCGACTGACACCGGGTGGGCGCCCTGGTACGTCGCGCACACCGACGACAAGAAGCGCGGCCGGCTCAACATCATCAGCCACCTGCTCGGCCAGGTCCCCTACAAGCCACTCGCCCACCGCGACATTACGCTGCCCAGACGGCAGCGGCCGGGCGGTTACGCGGAGCCGGATGTGCCGCTGCCGTCTGGGCACATCCCGACGCCGTTCTAGATCGCCTCGGTACGTCGGCAGCCAGGAGCTAGGCCGGCCTCCGGCTATGTCGGCTACACGAAGCGATGCCTTGCGGCGGACCTCGACGTCCGCAGGGTACGGCGCCCGCTGGTTATCTCTTGGGTGACGTGAATACTTTGCCCAGCGCCTCGAAGCTTGTGGGCCGTCGGGCCCGGAGGACGCCAGCGACGATGGCCCCTAGGCCGAGCCATCCGAGTGCCACGAAGGGCAGCAGATCCATCAGTCTGTGCGCTCGTGGATGAAGGATCCCCCACAGGGGGAACATGAACAGCGCCGCGGCCGCTGCCGGTACCAGCAGATGTCGCCCGAGCCTGAACTCGTCGCGGAACTCGGTGCGGAACGCGCGGATGGTCGCGATATTCACCGCGAGGTAGACGAGCACCACCGATAGACCGCCAGCTCCGGCGAGATACCCGAATGTGCGCGCGCCGCCGTAGGCATAGGTCAATGGCAGCCCGAGCAAGAGCGCGAGCGCGGCGACGCATCCGATCGAGACCACCGGGGTATGGCGGCTGGATAGCCGGGCGAGTGACGCAGGAAGAGCCCGTTCGCGTCCCATGGCGAACAGGACTCGGATGGCCACGTTGAGCGAGGAGATGACGAAGCCCAGCCCGGTGAGCACGACCACAAGTTCGATGACCCAGAGCGCCCATGGCGACCAGTACTGGCTGGTGAGGTAACCCAGCGGGTTGCGCTGCCCGGTGAAGCTAGCGATGCCGTGCCGCCCCACACCGAACATCTCCGCGATAACGATGAGCAGATAGAAAATGCCCGTCACGATAACGATGCCGATCGTGCTGGCGGGGATGGAGCGGCGCGTGTTCCTCGCTTCCTCACCCAGGGCGGCGGCCGCCTCGAAGCCGGCGAATGCGGTGATGCCGTAGATCATCGCAGTCGTGATGTCGGTGAGCTGGCCGTTCGGCGACGATGCCGGCGAGAGAACCGACACCGAGTAATGCGCTGGCCCGATCTTGACCAGGATCGTGATGGCAAGTGCCGCGATTACGGCCACTTCTCCAGCGACTAGGACCAGATCGACCGAGGATGAGGTGCCGATGCCCAGATACGCAACCAGAACCACCGCCCCCAGGATGACCACGAACAGCGCCCAGCCGCTGATGGTCACCTGCAGCGTGTCAGCAAGCAGCTGCGAGGTGTACGCGCTGGTCAGCGCTATGCCGGCGGGCACGTACAGGGCGTACGCGAAGATCATCATCCAGCCGGTCAGGAAGCCTCCGATCCGGCCGAGCCCCCGGCTGTTGTAGGTGTACAGCGAGCCGGCCGACGGCAGCCTGCGAGCGAACTCGGCGATGCTGCTCGCGCAGCACAGCGACGCGGCGAACGCGACGAGCACGACCAGCGGTGACGCGAACCCGGCGTAGGACACGACGATGACCAGCCCGCCTACGACCGCGCCCGCCGGGGCCACATTGCTCGCACCAAACGCGATCACCCGCGCCGAACCAACAACCCCGTGGGCTAGCCCACGGGGCTCAGGACTGCTAGCGCCCATGCCATGGCCCTTCTGGTGCGCCATGCGTGCCCGCCCGGACGGCATGCTTGCGATCTGCCCTCGCCCACGAAGTCGACCTGGGCGAGGATCCCTGCCTGGCCATCTTTGGGACCCGGGCAACCGGGGGCCGTACGCAAGGTGGAAGACGCTTGAGGTCCGTTCGCGACAGCGGCTTTCGGGCGAGCTGACGGACATAGTATGGCGCTGTGCCTGGCAGTGTGCCTATCGAAGATCCGTCCGCTGGGCTCGTGGTGCCGTCGGCCTGGAACGTACAGCACGAAAGTACAGCAACCGGCCTGGATTCCGGGGGACTCGTGCGGACGCCCTGAGACCGTGACCTGCACAGATGGACTGCGGTGGACGTGTTGCCACTGTATGGCATGCAAGAGGTCTGGGGTTCGAATCCCCATAGCTCCACCCAGCTCAAACCTATAATTCGAAATCCTGAGCCCATGCTCGGAGGGCTTGCCGGACAGCCAAGTACAGCGCGCCAGACGGGCCCGCATGTCCATTCGGGCCCGGCTTCCGCACCCAGAGAAACCCAGCTGGCCCGACCGGCTAAGGCCGGAACCTGGGTCGCCCGGAGCGAGCTGGCCAGGAAGAACGCTCCGCTTTCTGCCCACTGACACGTGCCGCACTGTCAACGTGCGGCCCGGCTGGTCCGCAACAGCGCGCGCGTTCTGGCGGTGACTGTTGCCGCCCGCGCAACGGGTCAGGCTAGTCATGCCAAGCGCCGCGTCGGCGCAGATCTCCTGCGAGGGTGGTGCGTACTGGGCGCGCAGGTGGGCGCGCCATCATCGCGCCGGGTACCGCGCGGGTGCTGAAGGCAGGGCCCGCGCGCGGACAGGCTTAGACGGCGAGGTGGCGGTAGCCCGGCGCGTGTGGCCAGGTCCCAACGCGGGCGCGCCGCGCGGCGCACCGATCCGGGGGCACGCGCCGTCTGATGGCTCACGGCCGGGGAACGCCCCGTTCACCGACCCGGGTGGCGGGGGATCCCCGCCAGGTCGGCTGAATTGCTGGTATGTCATCGGGCGGACGACCATCTCATCACCTGCCCGGGGACAGGGCCGCCGGGCAAGTAGTCGTCCTGGCTACACAAGGTGAGAACAATGGCGGTACGCCGAGTCTCCGTCGCTTACATATCGCCGATTAGACATGCCTACTGAAACAGTAGGCATTCGCGAGCCAATGCGTGCAGAACATCCGTTACGTTGCCTGCGCGGCTGGCTCGGAGGGCGGCAAGGATCTTCTGCTCAGTGGCGGCTTTTGCGGAGGATGTTTCCGATCTAGATGTACTGACCACAGAGGTTAGGTATGGGCGACACAGGATTGGGTGATCTCGGGACAAGGGAAGGCCTTCGCCCTTCAAGCCGGCGCCGATCTAGTTGATCACGTGGTGTCGGCGGAGAGCGTCTTCATCGTGACGTAGCTGGTCACCATGGCCACGCCGGGCAGGCTGGCCAGCTGGTTGGCGTGGAAGTCCTCGTAGGCGGGCAGGTCGGCGACCTCGACCTGGAGCAGGTAGTCGTAGTTGCCGGTGACGTGGTGGCTGTGCACCACTTCGGGCAGCCGGATGACCGCACGCTCGAACGCGACCACATCGGCGCGGGCGTGCCGCACCAGCCTGACACCAGCGAACACCCGCAGGCTGCGGCCGACTGCGGCCGGGTCAATCAGGGCCCGGTAACCGCGGATCACCCCGGCCTTCTCCAGCCGGCGCACACGCCGGAGGCAGGGCGATGGCGACAGGCCAACCCGGGCGGCGAGTTCGGCGTTGCTGATCCGGCCGTGCTTTTCGAGCACGGCCAGTATTGACCGATCCACCTCATCCATCGTGGCAGATTATTGCTCTAATGCCTTGCCTACCACAATCAAGCGCCTCGAGCTGCCGGCAACTTGCTGCCAAAGTTGCCGGCATCGGTTCGCGTCGGCGTGCCGGCCGGCCAGGCTTGTGGTGTCACACCAGATGGTCCACGGAAGGGAAACCATGTCGGGCAGCATCAGCACGGTTGCCATTCACGCCGATCGCGACGTCCATCCCAGCCGCGCCGTGGCACCGCCCATCTACCAGACGGCGACGTTCTGGGCCGAGGACGCGGAACAGTTCGCGCAGGCCGCCGTCGACCGGCGGGGCCAGGGTTTCTACACCCGCTTCGGCAACCCCAACCACGCGCAGGTCGCGGCTGTGGTCGCGGAACTGGAGCACACCGAGGCGGCGATGGTCACCGCATCCGGGATGGCCGCACTCACCACCGCCGTGCTGGCCCTAGTGTCCGCCGGTGACCACGTGATCGGGCAGAAGTCCACCTACGGGGGCACGGCGTCGGTGCTGCTGAACCTGCTGCCCCGGCTGGGCGTGTCGACTACCCAAGTGGACCAGGCCGACCCGGAGGCGTTCGGAAACGCGCTGACTCCGCAGACCCGCCTGATTCTGGTGGAATCGCCGAGCAATCCGCTGTTGCAGATCACCGACCTGCGCGCCGTCGCGGACCTGGCCCGCGCGCACAACGTGCTGACCATAGCCGACAACACCTTCGCCACCCCGGTGAACCAGCGACCGGCAGACTTCGGCGTCGATCTCGTCTGGCACAGCGCGACCAAATACCTCAACGGCCACTCCGACGTGTCCGCCGGGGTGCTGGCCGGCCCGGCGGGGATCCTGGACCAGATCTGGGATGTCGCCCTGCTCACCGGTGCCGTACTCGGCCCGTTCGACGCGTGGCTGCTGCTGCGCGGCCTGCGCACCCTGCCGCTGCGCATGCCACGGCACAACGACAACGGCCAGGCGCTCGCGGAGGCGCTGAAAGACCACCCAGCCGTAGCCCGGGTGCACTATCCCGGCCTGGCGACCCACCCGCAGCACGCGCTGGCGCACAGCCAGATGAGCGGTTTCGGCGGGGTACTCGGCATTGAACTCGCCGGCGGTTTCGAGGCGGCCGACGCGTTCCTCGGCCGGCTGCGCTACGTCCGCCGGGCGGCCAGCCTCGGCGGCGTGGAATCTCTGGCCGTGCATCCGGCGTCCATGTGGCGCGGCATGCTCAGCCAGGAACAGATTGCCGCGTCAGGGGTTCCGGCAGGCCTGATCCGGCTGGCCGCGGGCACCGAGGACACGGCCGACCTGGTTGCCGACGCGCTCGCCGCCGCCGACGCGGTGGCCGCCGCACCGGCGCGCACCTGACGCCCGGCGGCACCGGACCCCCCCTAGGTGCGGGGTCGCAGAGAACCGTTTCCGCTGCCATCGGAAGGCCCTTGATGACCATGCCGCGCTCACGTGCGTTTACGCAGGTCGATGTGTTCTCCGCGGTCCCCTATCTCGGCAATCCGGTCGCCGTCGTCCACGATGGCACGGACTTGACCGACGAGCAGATGCAGCGCCTGGCGCGCTGGACGAATTTGTCCGAGACGACGTTCGTTTTGCCTCCCACCGCTCCGGCGGCGGACTACCGGCTGCGGATCTTCACCCCTGGAGGTGAACTGCCGTTCGCCGGGCACCCCACTCTTGGGTCCACACGCGCGTGGCTGGACAACGGCGGCATACCGCACCATGCCGGCCGTATCGTGCAGGAGTGCGCCATCGGCCTGGTCAGCGTGCGCCGCGTCGAGGGCATCCTGTCCTTCGCCGCCCCGCCGCTGGTGCGCGACGGCGCGCTCGACGAAGAGTACGTCGGCCAGATCGTCGCCGCGTTCGGCATCAAGCGGGACCGTGTCCTCGCCCACCAGTGGGTAGACAACGGACCCGGCTGGGCCGTGGTCCAGTTGCCCACGGCCGGGGAGGTCCTCGCCCTCGAACCCGATCTCTCCGTCATCCCGACCGCGATGGTCGGCGCGATCGGTGCCTACCCCGACGGGTCCGAGCACGCCTTTGAGATGCGCACCTTCGCCCCCGGCGCCGGCGTGGCCGAGGACCCGGTATGCGGCAGCATGAACGCCTCGGTCGGACAATGGCTCACCACCACCGGCGCCGCACCCTCCGCCTACCGCGTCTCCCAAGGCGCGCGCGTGGGCCGCGCCGGGACCATCGAGATCACCGCCGATGCGGACGGCACCGTCTGGGTCGGCGGCGCTGCCACCGGCTGCATCCGCGGCACCATCACCCTCTGACCAGTCCGGCGCCGCGCTTCGCCATCAACCGCACCGCGCGAGGACAGCGCGAGCTGGACGCGCCCACGAGCCGATCGCTCGCATCCGGCAGGTGCGGTCGTGGTAGCTGCCGCTGATAGCAGGGAATCTTGGCACGCCGGATCGACCAATTCTGAGCACCTACGCTGCTGGCTGCCCAACCGCATGCGACCGCGCCGATCGGCGGATATCTAGCGCACATCGTCGGCCAGTGTCATCACCGGCGGTTCCGCCTATCCAGGGCGGTGGCAAAGGCTGGCCGGAACCAGCGCATGTACGGCCGCCTGCGGGAGATCGGTTCTGCGGTGCTCCGGTCGCGCGAATCACCATGATCGGGTGAGGCCTCCTCACCTGCCTGGCGGCAAGTCTCGTAGTGGCACGCCTCCCGGCAGGAAACTTTCAGAAGCGGAGTGACATGGGCGAGACCGCCCGGGGTGCCGCCGGGCGAATTCCAGCCGGAGGGAGGTCCTGCGCGAGCACCGGGCAGCGAGAGAACCGCGAAGCAATCCTGCGGCAGTCAGCCTTGCTCGTCGGCAGCGACGTCAGCGAGCAGCGGCGGCTGCTCCGGGCGTTGATATCGGCGCAGCCGCTGTCCGCCTGCTGATTCAGCGGGTCAAAGGAGAGAGATCATGGTGAAGGCAGTCAGGTACGACGAGTTCGGCGGGATCGACGTGTTGCGGGTCGACGAGG
>OBLU010002018.1_pt1 | contig 18816 bp, 16 predicted proteins | sample 1518681 | NCBI WGS metagenome assembly OBLU01 (sample SAMEA3539304, study PRJEB22396) | soil metagenome | biome: tundra; feature: field; material: soil | place: USA | collected 2010-05 | depth 0.15 m | reverse complement strand
GTATCCGAGGCGAAGCACTTGGCCATCGCCCCTATCTTGGTGAGTTCGCCCTCCGGATCGCCACTATCGACCAATGAGCACGCCCGGTAGACCAGCGTCCGGGCCGCCTCGGTGCGCATGGCCATGTCGGCCAACATGAAGCGCAGACCCTGCAGATCGGCAATGGGTTTGCCGAATGCCTTGCGCTCTTTCATGTACCCGGCGGCATAGTCGATGGCACCCTGAGCGATACCTACCGCCTGGGCACCGATGGTGGGCCGGCTGCGATCGAGGGTATGCATGGCGATGGTGAAGCCTTTCCCTTCCTCGCCCACAAGATTGGCCGACGGTATCCGCACCTCGTCGAATACCACCTCGCCGGTGGGGCTGCCGCGCACGCCGAGCTTGTCCTCCAGCTTGGCCACCTTCACCCCCCAATCAGCCTCGACCACGAAGCAGCTGATCCCACGCCGACCGGCTTCGGGATCGGTGACGGCGAACACGGTGTAGACGTCGGACACACCAGCATTGGTGATCCAATACTTTGTTCCGGTGATGACGTAGTCGTCACCGTCTCGCACCGCCCGGGTGCGCATCGAGGCCACGTCGCTGCCGGCGTCGGCTTCCGACAGGCAGTAACTGACCTGGGACTCACCTGAAGCCACCCGCGGAAGATATTTACGCTTCAGATCCTCTGACGCCCAGTTCATGACCGGCAGCATCCCCAACTTTGAGATCAACATCGTCAAGGAGGTGGAGGCACACACTCGAGCCAGCTCTTCGGCCATGATCGCCTGAGTGACCAGGTCGGCGCCGGCCCCTCCGTACTCGGTGGGGATGCCCAACGATGGCAGCTCGAGTTCCACACAAGCGTCGAACGAGGCTCGCGGATAGGCCGAATCACGATCGGCGGCGGCGGCATGCGGGGCGATCCGGGCCTCGGAGAACTGACGCATGGTGTCCCGGAACTGCCGATGGGTGTCGGACAGGGCAAAGAGCGGAGAAGTCACCCATGCACGTTACTCACTGCCGGCAAGCGACCAACAACCGGAGGGCGGTTGCCCCACTTTCGGTCATCTCCCACGCGGACACCGCCGGAGTGGCACCCGGTCCGGAAGAGGCTTCGGAGAGTTCGACCAATCAGGGGATGGAAGGACCAACGGCAACTGCGATGACCAACAGGTCCCGCCACTGGCCCAGGCGGGCGGCCACAGCTTCCGGGCTCAGCCGGAGCGTATCTGCGGCTACCGCGTCGGCGATGGCCCGTCGGGCGCTGTAGTGGTGGGCCGCCGAGCGGAAGAGCGGAGCCCGTTCGGCCACCAGATCGTCAGGCGCGCCACCAAGGAAACCCCACAAGGTGAAGGCGAACTCGAGATCGTGGATGAGAGGTGCCCGCCCAAATCGGGCGGCCCGGCGCATGGCCACCGCGGTGCAGCCGGAAATGACATCCTCCGCCGACTCCCCCGCCGACACCTCCAACCGGTCCTCGAATCGCCGTGCCAACTTGAGCGCGAAACCCTGATCAGGCCCAGGGGTGCCGAACGACGGGCCCACAGGAGCGGCTGTCCCCCTCAATTCGGATGGCCGCGACTGGGTCCATATTCCGGGTACGCGTAAGCGGTACGTCGAACGAACCTGGTCGGCCTCGACGATAGGTACGAAACTGGGTTGGGTCATTGCTGTGAACTTCCGATCCTTCTCTGGCTGATCCTACGACGCCTGACCCGGGTTGCCCTATTCCTTGACGGCGGCCGTGGCTCGCAGCAGACCGTAGACGATGGAGTCGGAGAGGGCCTGCCAGGAGGCCTCGATGATGTCCTCGGAGACCCCGATGGTGGTCCATGTCCTGTCGCCGTCGGTCGAATCGATGAGTACCCGGGTCACCGACCCGGTGCCCTTGGATGAATTGAGCACACGTACCCGGTAGTCAACCAGGTGGATGTCCGCCAACGCGGGGTAGCGACATCCGATCGCGCCGCGCAGCGCACCGTCGAGGGCGTTCACCGGTCCATTGCCCTCGGCACAAGCCACGATGCGCTCATCTTCCACCAACACCTTGACAGTGGCTTCCGTCGATCGAACCAGCGTGTGGTCGGCGATGACCCGGTACGACTCGAGTTCGAAGAACCTCTGTTCCCATCCGGTCGAATTGCGGAGCAGCAACTCGAGCGAGGCATCCGCCACCTCAAAGTGATAGCCCTCGTGTTCGAGTCGCTTCAGCGAGTCGAGGACGGACCCCATGGCATCCGAATCGAGCTCGAGACCCAGTTCCGCCGCCTTGAAGGCCAAGGTGGAACGGCCGGCCAATTCCGAGACAACGAAGCGGGTGCCATTGCCGACCAGCTCGGGCGAGATGTGCTCGTAGGCATCGGAACGCCGGGCGATGGCCGAAGTATGGAGCCCCGCCTTGTGGGCAAAGACCGAGGCGCCCACAAACGGCTGTTGTGGGTTCGGCGCGATGTTCACCAGTTCAGCGATGTGATGGGCCACCGGTGTGAGTCGCTCGAGGCGGTCCTCCGGAATGGTCTTCACTCGCAGCTTCAGCGACAAGTTCGGGATTGTGGCCGACAGATCGGTATTGCCGGCACGCTCCCCGTAGCCATTGACACAGCCTTGGACGTGGGTGGCACCCACACCGACAGCGGCCAATGAGTTGGCCACTGCACATCCGCTGTCGTTGTGGAAATGGACACCGAGTTGGGTGTCGAATCCACTGAACACGCTGGCCACGATGCGTTCCACTTCATGAGGCAACGTGCCCCCGTTGGTGTCACACAAGACGAGAGTCTCGGCACCCGCCTCTTCGGCGGCGCGAAGGATTCGCATGGTGAACTCGGGATTGGCCTTGTAGCCGTCGAAGAAGTGCTCGGCGTCGAGGAAGACCCGAAGGCCGTTGGCCCGGAGGAACTCCACCGAATCTGTCACCATGGCCACTGCTTCATCGAGTGAGGTCCGGAGAGCATCGACCACATGCATCTCGGATGACTTGGCCACGATGCAGACCGCCGGAGTCTGGGCCTTCACGAGGTGCCTCAGGGTCTCATCATCCTCAGCCTTCACCCCGGCGCGACGGGTTGATCCGAAGGCAACCAAGGTGGCGGTGGAGAGCGCCAGTTCCGACGGGGCCCGGGCGAAGAACTCCTCGTCTTTCGGATTGGCACCCGGCCATCCTCCCTCGATGAAGGTCACACCCAGGTGGTCGAGTTGCTCCGCCACCCGGAGCTTGTCATCGACGGTGAGAGAAAGGCCCTCCTGCTGGGAGCCGTCTCGCAGGGTGGTATCGAATACGTCGACGGCGCTGGGCATCACCGGGAGGTCGAACAGGTGACCGGCTCCCTCGGCCGGCGAGTAGAGGTGGTCTTCTGCAGTTGGCTGCTTTCTTTTGGCCGACTGCCCCTTTTCGTGGCTGTGTGCCTGTTGGCCCGCCGTCAGTGGGTGTGAGTGGGCATGGCCGTGACCGTGGTTGTGACCGGGCCCGTCGTTCAGGGTGGGACCATCACCTGACATAGTCCAACCAGTCCTTGTAACGGTCGATTTCGCCCCGCACGGTGGAAAAGTACGCCTGTTGCAACTGCTTGGTGATGGGACCCGGCTTGCCGGTACCCACGTCGCGATCGTCCACCGACCGGATCGGCACGACTTCAGCTGCGGTTCCTGTGAGGAACGCTTCCTCAGCGGCATAGAGGTCGGTCCGGATCATCTGTTCGTAGACAACCTCATAGCCGAGATCGCGCGCGATCGTCTCCACCGACCGCTGGGTGATGCCGGCCAACGCCCCCGAATCCGAGGTGTGCGGCGTGACCAAATGGCCATTGAGAACAATGAAGATGTTCTCTCCCGTGCACTCGCTGACGTTTCCGTCGGCAGAGAGAAGAATGGCCTCGTCGTAACCGCCACGGAGTGCCTCCATCTTGGCCAACGAGGAGTTCACGTACATACCTGTCCCTTTGGCAGCGGTCGGCACTGCGTTCGGGTCATGACGACGCCACGAACTGATCTTCGTCGAGACCCCGTTGGCCACTCCTTCGTCGCCGAGGTAGGTGCCCCATGGCCAGGCGGCGATGGACACCTTGACCGGGCACGGGATGGGGTTCAACCCCATTTCGCCGTAGCCGAGGTAGACCAGTGGCCGAATGTAGCAACCATCATCGAGACCGTTCACCCGGACGAGCGCAATGGTGGCGTCGACCAGCTCATCGACGGTATAGGGAATGTCGATCATGAAGACCTTGGCCGAGGCGAAGAGCCGCTTGATGTGGTCCCGGAGCCGGAAGACGGCAACGCCGTTCGGCGTCCGATAGGCCCGGATGCCCTCGAAGACGCCAGTGCCGTAGTGCATGGTATGGGTGAGCACATGGACCGTGGCATCGGCCCAGTCCACGAAGTCCCCGTCCATCCAGATCTTGTCAGTGGGGGTGAGAGGCACGGCTCACAGCCTTTCTGCGATGGCGTCGCCGATGGCGGCGGTCGAGAGTTGAGGGTCGGGGGTTGAGGCAATGAACTCCTGTACCGCCCTGGTTACCCGTTCGGCGGCAGCCACCTCCCCCAGGTGGTCAAGCATAAGCGCAGCCGATCGGATAGCGGCAGCCGGGTTGGCCTTGCCGGTGCCGGCGATGTCGTGGGCGGCTCCGTGAACGGGTTCGAACAACGACGGTCCGGTGCGAGCGGGATTCAGGTTTGCCGATGCGGCATATCCGATACCACCGGCGATCGCGCCGGCCAGGTCGGTGATGATGTCTCCGAAGAGGTTGTCGGTGACGATCACGTCGTAGCGCCCGGGGTTCTCCACCAGATAGATGCAGGTGGCGTCGACGTGGTTGTAATCGCGGGACACGCCGGGGTAGTCGGAGGCGATCTCGTTCACCGTCCGGTTCCACAGATCCCCGGCAAACGTGAGTACGTTCGTCTTGTGCACGAGGGTCAGGCGATGCCGAGGTCGCTTGGCCGCCAACTCGAATGCGAATCGGGCGCATCTCTCGACACCGTGCCGGGTATTGACCGAACCCTGGGTGGCCACTTCGAACGGTGTTCCTTTGCGCAGAAACCCACCCTCCCCGGCATAGGTCCCTTCGGTGTTCTCCCGGATGACCACAAAATCGCAGTCGGGTGCAAGTGCATGCGGGACACCGGTGAACGGCCGCAGGTTGATGTAGAGATCGAGATCGAATCGGAGACGGAGAAGTAGACCGCGCTCGAGGGTGCCGGGGGGAACATCGGTGGATCCCACCGGAGGGCCAACGGCGCCAAGGAGGATGGCATCTTGCCCGCGCAACTCCTCGAGAACGCTGTCGGGAAGCACCTCTCCGGTGCGGAGATATCGATCGGCACCGAGGTCGTACTCGGTGGTGGCCAGTGACAAGCCGGCCGCTTCGACCACCTTGAGCGCTTCCGCCACCACCTCGGGACCGATTCCATCGCCCCCGATAAGGCCAACCTTGTACGTAGTCACGCTTCTATCCAATCCTTCCCTGTTGCCTGTCCCCGGACATTGTCTGCCCGTTGATGAACATGCAATTGAAAAACCGCCCACCAAGTGGACGGCCGAGAGCCACACACCGGATCGGTGAGTGGCTAGTCGAAAATAATTACGTGTTGGCGAGACGCCATACGGCTCGACATCAGGGACCCAGTGTCCCTCGGCCGGAGCTATATCGTCAATCCAGCGCCTCCGGAGGCCTTGGTGGGGCCATCCCAACGGATGCCTCCCTCCCGAAGGCATCGTGACGCCAGACCCCGGCACTCCACCACCGTCGATGGGGCACCATCACACAAGCCTCCGTCCAATACCCCCGACAGACGGTCGTCACCGGTGAACGCCACAATGACGTCCTCCGCGGAAGTAGCCGGGCGTTCCGCATGCCGGTTGGCGCTGGTGACCGCCAGAGGCCCAATGGCCGTACAGAGAGCCCGGACTACCGGATGGTCGGGCCACCGCACTCCCACCGTCCACTTCGCCGCCATCTCGCCCCCCAGGTCGGCACGAAACCAGCCCCTGCGGGGCACCACCAGAGTCAGCGGGCCCGGCCAGTACTGATCGGCAAATCCCTGCGCCGCCACCTCGAGGGTGCCCGCCACCATCCCGACCTGGCCCCATCCGGTCACCAATACCGGAAGGGCCACCTCGCCGGGCCGCTCCTTCAGCGCGAAGACCCGGTCGACGGCTCCGGCTTGCGACGGGTCGACGGCCAGGCCGTACACGGTGTCGGTGGGAATCGCGACCACCATGCCGGCGGCCAGGAGGTCGGCTGCCTTTCCAACCTCAACCGGGTCACCGGCGTGCAACCGGATAACCACCGTCAGCGCCTCGCCACCAGCATCCGGAGCCGACCGGCCAGGTCGCGCTCCGTGGTGACCTGGGCGAAACCGGCTCGTCGGGCGGCATCAATGGCGGCGTAGGCCTGCCGCGGCGCCATCTCCACCACCAACACTCCTCTCGCATGGAGCCACCCGGGCGCATTGGCCACGATCGTCTCGATGTCGGCCATCCCACCCACGCCTCCGGCCCCGAACGGAGCCACCAGCGCCCTCCGCGGCTCCCAGTCCCGAACCCCGGGTTCGAGTTCGTCGTATTCGGACTCGGACACATACGGCGGGTTGGAGACGATCAGGTCGACCCGACCCCTCAGTTCGGGAGGAAGGGCATCGAACCACCACCCATGGCCGAATCGCACGCGGACGCCCCCGTCCTCGCCACCCTTGGAGGTGCTAGCCAAATTCAGGCGCGCCACCTCCAGTGCCTCGTCGGAGACATCGGTAGCCCACACTTCGATCTTCGGGAACCGCAGGGACCCTTCGGTAGCCGTCGCCAACGCAATGGCTCCCGACCCGGTGCCGAGATCCACACAGACCGGAGACACCACCGACGGTTCATTCCCACCGCGCTGTGCTCCATTGGACATGGCCCCGCCGTGCATCCGGTGCAGTTCGGCCAACGCCACACCGACCACCTGTTCGGTTTCAGGCCGGGGAATCAGAACACGAGGATCAACCCTCAACTCCAATGAACGGAATGGCCAACTGCCCAGTACGTACTGCAGTGGCTCGCCGGATACCCGCCGGGTGACCAGCCGCGCCACCTGTCGGGTTCGCTCGTCAGGTGTCATCGGGGCGGCGTCTTCTGCCTCGACGTGCTCGACGTGCTCGACAATCCACCGGGCCTCTCGCTCCGAGCCCAGCCGATCAGCTGTCGATGCCAGCAACCGACGGCGCTGGTTTCCCCAAACGGTCGCCCCTGCGCCACCGGGGGTCTCGACCACCGTCATCTCAGCCTTCGGCCAGTTGACGGGCACGCTTGTCGGCCATCAGCGCGTCAGTCAGGTCATCGAGGTCCCCCATCAGGATGCGATCGAGCTTATGCAAGGTGAGCCGAATGCGATGATCGGTGACCCGGTTCTCTTTGTAGTTGTAGGTCCGGATCTTCTCCGATCGGCCGCCTCCACCCACCTGGCTCCGGCGCGCCGCTGACAGCTCGGCGGCCTGGCGATCCTGTTCCGCCTTCAGCAGACGGGACCGCAACACGATCATGGCCTTGGCGCGGTTCTGGATCTGACTCTTCTCGTCTTGCATGGCCACCACGATGCCGGTGGGAAGGTGGGTGATACGAACCGCAGAGTCAGTGGTGTTGACGGACTGCCCACCTGGTCCGGTGGACCGGTACACATCGATTTTGAGGTCGCTCTGGTCGATGGCCACGTCCACCTCTTTGGCTTCCGGCAGCACCGCCACCGCCGCGGCGGAAGTGTGGATCCTTCCCTGTGACTCGGTCACCGGCACCCGTTGCACCCGGTGCGGTCCACCCTCGTGCTCGAGGTGTTGCCAGGCACCTTCCCCCTTCACCAGAAAGGTGACATCGCTCAATCCCTCGCGCTCGGAGGGGCTGGACGAGAGAACCTCGATCTTCCATCCCTTGGCCGCGGCATACCGGGTGTACATGTCGAACAGGTCCTTGGCGAAGAGATTCGCCTCTTCCCCGCCCTCGGTGCCGCGAATCTCCATGATCACGTTCCGGTCGGCGTTGGGGTCTTTTGGCAAGAGTTGCAGCCGAAGCTCTTCCTCGAGATGGCTGAGGTCGGATTCGGCCCGCTCCACCTCGTCCCGGGCCAGCTCTCGTTCTTCGCCGACGGAGTCGGAGACCATTTCTCTGGCCGCCTCGAGATCAGATTCCGCCTGTTGGAGTCGTCGCCAGGTGCCGACCACCTCTTCGAGCTCTTTGTGACGGCGGGATACGTCCCGCAGTCGCCGGGGATCGGCCGACACGTTCGGATCGTTCAACTCGGTAACCACCGCCTCGTACTCACGCTCGAGTTCGTTCAGACGGTCGCTCAGCACGGCCCAAGGGTAGCGGCCGCCGGTGGAGGTGCCACCCACATCGTCGTCGATGGTAAAGCTGGATCGAAAAGCCGTCCGATCAGGATGCCGACGGTGCCGACGGCTTCTTCCGCGAGCCCGACTTGGCGTAGCGACGCTGAAAGCGCTCCACCCGGCCACCCGAGTCGACCAGCTTCTGTTTGCCGGTAAAGAACGGGTGGCACTCGTTGCATAGCTCGAGGTGGATATCGTCCTTGGTCGACCGCGTCTTGAAGGTATTGCCGCATGAGCAGCGCACGGTGGCTTCGATGTAGTTGGGATGGATGTCTGTCTTCATTGGGTTCTCCCGTGGTGGTGGCGCTCCGGAGTCGGCCCGCACCCGATTCGCGGCGTGCCGATCATATCGGAATGGGGCAACGGTTCGATCAAGACGGAGTGGCTGGGCCCTTGGCGATCTCGGCCAGAAACTCGTCGTTGCTCTTGGTGGTGCGGATCTTGTCCAACAGCAGCTCCAGGCCTGCGGCGGCGCTGCCGTCGTTGGCCAGGGCGTTGAGCACCCGGCGGAGCTTCCAGACCTGCTGAAGCTGGGACTTGTCGAAGAGCAGCTCTTCGTGGCGGGTGGAGCTGGCATTGACGTCGATCGCCGGGTAGATCCGCCGTTCGGCCAGTCGCCGGTCGAGCCGGAGCTCCATGTTGCCGGTGCCCTTGAACTCCTCGAAAATGACCTCGTCCATTTTGGATCCGGTCTCCACCAAGGCAGTGGCCAGGATGGTGAGAGACCCGCCCTCTTCGATATTGCGGGCCGCCCCGAAGAACTTCTTGGGTGGGTACAGGGCACCCGAATCGACGCCACCGGACATGATCCGGCCGGTCGCGGGCTGGGCCAGGTTGTAGGCCCGGGCCAATCGGGTGATGCCGTCGAGAATGATCACGACGTCCCTGCCCACTTCCACCAGGCGCTTCGCCCTCTCGATGGCCAGTTCAGCCACCGCGGTGTGCTCGTCGGACGGACGATCGAAGGTGGAGGCAACCACTTCGCCCTTGACCGAACGACGCATGTCGGTGACCTCTTCGGGGCGCTCGTCCACCAGCAGGACCATGAGGTGCACGTCGGGGTTGTTGGCTTCGATGGATTGGGCGATGTGCTTCATCACCGTCGTCTTGCCGGCCTTCGGCGGCGAGACGATCAGTCCACGCTGACCCTTGCCGATTGGCGAAAGCAGATCGACGATCCGCGTCGTCATGTTCTCCTTGTCGCCCGGCGCCTCGAGGTTGAGACGTTCATCAGGAAAGAGGGGAGTCAGGTCCTCAAACCGGGAGCGGTTGCGGGCCTCTTCAGGATCGAGCCCGGAGACCATGTCGATACGCAACAGCGCAGGGAACTTCTCGGTGTTTCCGGCCGGTCGGCACGCACCCTCGAGATGGTCGCCCTTGCGAAGGGCAAAACGCCGCGCCTGGCTGATGGATACATACACGTCCTTGACGGAAGGGAGGTACCCGTCGCATCGGAGGAATCCGTAGCCCTCGTCGCGGAGGTCAAGCAGGCCGCGCACCGGGATGAGCTCGCCCTGGTATGGCTGCTCTTGATTGCCGCCTGCCCCTTGGAGGTCGCGCTCGGTGCCCTCACCTGGGCGGTCGCGGCCACGGCGGCGGCGATTGTTGCGCCGATTGCCGGCGTCGTCGTTGCTCCCGCCCTGGTTGCCCTGCCCGCCCTGGTTGGCCTGACGGTTGCCCTGCCCACCCTGGTTGCCCTGACGGTTGCCCTGTCCGCCCTGGTTGCCCTGCCCGCCCTGGTTGGCCTGACGGTTACCCTGCCCGCCCTGGTTGGCCTGACGGTTGCCCTGTCCGCCCTGTCCGCCCTGGTTGGCCTGACGGTTGCCTTGTCCGCCCTGTCCACCGGAAGCGTTCTGACTATTCTGACCACTCTGGTTCTGGCGGTTCTGGCGGCCTTCATCGGTGGACCTGGCTGTCGATTCGTCATCTCCGGCCGCCACCGAAGCCTCGCCCGACGGTTGCCCGGACCCGTCGCCGCTGGCCACATCGACCTCCGCCGACTTGGCGTCATCGTCCGGGCCGAAGGAGAGAGTGGCTGCCGGGCCACGCCCGGCGCCTCGTCTGGTCGGTGACCCTGTTGCATCTTCATCTCCCGCCGGGTCGGACCTGTCCGAGGTCGATCGACCGGACGAGCCATTCGTCGACCCGTTGGTCGGCCGGCCCGAAGAGCTGGTGTCTCCATTGGTGGCTCCGGCACCTGGTGTGGCGGCATGACCCACCGTGACGCCGGTGGCCGTCAGGATGCCGTCGATCATGTCTGCTTTTTTGGTCCGGGTGGTGGTCTTTACAGACAGTGCCTGCGCGATGGCATGAAGCTCATCGCGTTCTTTGCCTTCCAACACCGAGCGCTCGAGCTGCTGTTCCGCAGTCATCGGCCTCCTCGTTTCGAATGTCCTCGTCGGGAAGATGGATCAAAACCATCTTCCAGGGAATCAGGGGCGGGGGAGTTGAGTACGCCGGGCGACACGCCCGTCTACAACCCCCACCTACGCCGTATGCGGGCTGGTCGCACCCAGAGATGCGATTCAGGAGATCCCGCCCAAGTGCCAGAACGGGCACATCTGGAAGCGAAGGTGAAGATAGCTTACCCGCCCAAACGCCGAACAGCAACAACCTCCAAGTGGCCACCTCTACAACGAGAGCTCAGCAAGCACGGCACCCAGGTCGGCGTCGATCACAGTGGGCACAGAGATCTGACTGATCGCGATGTCGGGATCCTTCAGGCCGTGACCGGTCAACACGCACACCACCGTGCCACCGGCGCCTACGCCGTCGGGGAGTCCCGTCTTGATCAGACCGGCCACTGATGCCGCGGACGCCGGTTCGCAAAAAACCGACTCTTCGGTGGCCAGGAACCGGTACGCGTCGAGAATCTCTTCGTCGGTCACCGCGGCAATCCCGCCGCCGGATTCGCTCGCCGCCGATGTCGCCCCGTACCAGCTGGCGGGGTTGCCGATCCGAATGGCCGTCGCCACCGTCTCGGGGAACTCGATCGGGTGCCCTTCGACGATCGGCGCAGCACCTTTCGCCTGAAACCCCAACATCCTCGGCAACCGGGTAGATCGCCCGGCTTCTCTGAACTCGAGATAGCCCTTCCAGTACGCGGTGATGTTCCCGGCGTTCCCCACTGGGATGCAGTGGACATCGGGAGCATCCCCGAGCTCGTCCACGATTTCGAAGGCCCCCGATTTCTGTCCTTCGATCCGGTAGGGGTTGACAGAGTTGACCACCGTCACCGGGGCCCGCTCTCCGAGCTCACGGACGATGGCCAACGACTGGTCGAAATTGCCGCGGACCTGCAGAACCCGGGCGCCATGAATGAGTGCCTGAGCCAATTTCCCCAGGGCAATGTGCCCTTCGGGGATGAGCACCGCACAGGTCAGGCCGGCTCGGGCAGCGAACGCAGCCGCTGATGCCGACGTATTGCCGGTCGAAGCACAGACGACTGCTTTGGCGCCCTCTTCCGCCGCTTTGGAAATAGCGACAGTCATCCCCCGGTCCTTGAACGAACCGGTGGGATTGGATCCTTCGACTTTCAAGAACACCCTCGCTCCCACCCGGGCCGACAGTCTGGGTGCCGGAAGCAGAGGAGTGCCGCCTTCGAGCAACGTGACCACGGGGGTGGCCTCGGATACGGGAAGGAATTCGCGGTACTCCTCGATCACTCCACGCCAGGCCGTGGCAGGTCGGTCACTCATCCTTCGTCTTCTCCGAAGACTCTCATGGCGCTCCCCACCCGCTTCACCGCGTCGATGGTGCTCAGAGCCGCGATCGTCTTGTTCATGTCACCCTCCCGGGATGCATGGGTCAGAAAGATCAGCCGGGCCAAGTCAACGAGATCCTCCTGCTCCATGGATCGGATGGAAACGTTGTGGTCCCCGAACACCGTGCAGACGATGCCCAGCACGCCCGGACGATCTTCCACGTCGATGGTCAGATAATAGGCCGAACGAAGCTCGGCCACCGGGTGAAGGCGCCCGGGCCGCCGCTCCGGTACCGGGGCGGTGGTCTTACCCAACAAGTTTCGGGTGGCGTCGATCAGATCCCCGACCACGGCGCTGGCAGTGGGCAAGCCACCGGCTCCTTGGCCGTAGAGCATCAGCTCCCCGGCCGACTCCCCTTCGATGAATACAGCGTTGAAGGCGTCGCGCACCCCGGCCAGCGGGTGGGACTTGGGGACCATGGCCGGATGAACCCGCGCCGAGATCTCGTCCTCCCCGATCCGTTCCACCACGGCCAGCAGTTTGACGACGTAGCCGAATCGATCGGCGAACTCGATATCCATCGACCCGATGCCGGTGATCCCTTCACACGACACGTCGGCGGTCACCACGTCAAAACCCAGGGCGACGCCGGCCAAGATGGCGGTCTTGGCCGCGGCATCGTGGCCCTCCACGTCTGCGGTGGGGTCACGTTCGGCCAGACCCAGATCCTGGGCTTCTGCCAGGACGTCGGCGTACTCGGTTCCGTTGTCGGTCATTTTGGTCAGGATGAAGTTGGTGGTCCCGTTGACGATCCCCATCACTCGCTGGATCCGCTCCCCGGTCAACGACTCGCGCAACACCCGCACAAGAGGGATTGCCCCGGCGACCGCCGCCTCGTAGAGGAGGTCGACCCCGCGCTCATGGGCGAGGTTGCGTAGGGCGATGCCTTCGGCCGATGCCAGCAGCGCCTTGTTGGCGGTCACCACGGGTTTTCCCGATTCCAGGGCCGAACGGATCAGGCTGCCGGCGGGCTCCATCCCGCCTATCAACTCCACGACGACATCGATCGACGGGTCGGCTACCAAGGACGCGGCGTCGTCGGTGAGCAGGTCGCCGGGAACATGGTCCGGCCGGGCCCGCGAAAGGTCGGCCACCGCAATTCCGGCGATCTCGAGGCGGGCACCACTCTGCACGGCCAGATCGTCGGAGCGGGAACGCAAGAGCGATATCAGGGCGGCCCCGACTGCGCCGCTGCCCAGAATGGCAATGCGCACCACTGGTGCTGACGGGCGGGCCGAGGTCATCCGGTCACGCTACCGCCTGGCCCGGGGACAGATTGCCGGTCAGAGGTCGAGCCGGACCAGGTCGTCGAACGTCTCACGACGGACAACTGTTCGAGCCACGCCCCTCGAAACGAAGATCACCGCCGGCCTCGGTACCTTGTTGTAGTTGGAGGCCATCGAGTATCCGTAGGCACCGGTCACGGGGGTGGCCACGATGTCGCCCACCCTGAGGTCGTCCGGCACGAACCCTTCTGCAACCACCACATCGCCGGTCTCGCAGTGCTTGCCTACCAGGCGGATCGGCATGGGCCGCTCGGCGCCCACCGAACGAGGGAGAAAGGCCTCGTACCCGCTCCCGTAGAGGACCGGGCGAGGATTGTCGCTCATCCCGCCGTCCACCGACACGTAGGTGCGGTATCCCGGGACGTTCTTGACCGTGCCGACCCGGTAGAGCGTGATACCGGCGGAGGCCACGATGGAGCGTCCGGGCTCGGCCGAGACCCTCACTGATTCGGGGATCCCGGCGTGTAGACATGCAGCCCGTACCCGTGAGGCCCACTGTGCCATGGGCGGCGCCTCTTCGCCGTTGACATAGGCGACACCCAGGCCTCCACCCACCACCAGCTCCGGGAGCTGGAGGGTGGCAAAGAAATCAGCCAATACTTCGACGGCCCGGACGAACGGGGCAAGGGCGAATACCTGGCTGCCGAGATGGGCGTGGATGCCGACGAACTCGACGATCCCGGCATCGTGGAGAGACTGCAAGCGCTCCACGGCTTGGTCCGCCGCTCCCGAAGCCAGCCCGAAGCCGAACTTGGAGTCATCCTGGCCGGTTCGGACGAATTCGTGGGTATGGACCTCGACCCCGGGGGTGATACGGGCGAGCACTTTCGGTCGGGGCGGGGCGGAGCCTTCGACTCCTGGGCCGGCCCCTGCAGTCACCAGCCTCTCGATCCGATCGATCTCATCAAAGGAATCCACCACGATCCGCCCGATACCGACAGCCAGGGCGCTGGCCAGTTCTGCGTCCGACTTGTTGTTGCCGTGGAGTACCAACCGATGAGCCGGGACTCCGGCCGTCAGGGCCACGTGGAGCTCGCCGCCGGTGGAGACGTCGAGGCACATTCCCTCTTCGAACGCCAGGCGGGCCATGGCGACACAGAGGAACGCCTTGGTGGCGTAGGCCACGCCGTCACCCCATGCCTCCACCGCTTCACGACAGTGAATCCGAAGATGTTCCTCGTCATAGACGTACAGCGGCGTTCCGTGCTCTTCGGCCAGCTCCACCAGGTCGACCCCGCCGATACTCAGCCGGCCATCACCATCGACAGCTGCGGTACTCGAGAGCAGACTGCGGGAAACGGGGTCAGAGGGGCCCATGGCTACATCACCTCCGGTGCGGACACCCCGAGCAGGCCCAGCCCGATAGCCAACCCGACCCGGGTACCTTCCACCAACCACAGGCGGGCCTGGGTCACCGATGCATCCACATCCCCGGCCAAAATCGGGCAGTCGTGGTAGAAGCCGTGAAAACATCCGGCGAGACGACGGACCCAGGTGGTCACCTTGGTCGGCGCCCTTTCGGTGGCGGCGAAGGCCACCACTTCGGGAAGCTCTTCCAGGCACCGGATGAGCTCGAGCTCCCGTTGGTGGGTGAGGAGAGAGAGGTCGGCGTCACCGAGAGGAACCCGCTCCACCCCCCGCTCGGCCGCCTTCCGGGCGACACCTCCGATCCGGGCATTGGCCATCTGCACGTAGAACACCGGGTTCTCCATCGATTGCTCGCGGGCGGCGGCCAGGTCGAAGGTGGTGGCCTGATCGAGAGTGGTCATCAGGCTCAATATCCGTGTGGCGTCCGCACCGATGTCGGCTACCAGGGAGTCGAGGGAGATGGCGGTCCCCGCCCGCTTGCCCATCTTGACCGCCTCGTCCCCGTCCACCAGCGACACCATCTGCCCGAGCTTCACCTCGAGGCGCCCCTTGGGCACTCCGAGGGCTTCGACCCCGGCCATGAGGCCGGCCACCTGCCCGTGATGATCTGCACCAAATACGTCGATGACCCGGTCGAACCCCCGGATCAAGAACTTGTCGCGGTGATAGGCGATGTCGCCGGCCAGATAGGTGGCGTCGCCGTTCGACTTCCGCAGCACTCGATCGCGGTTGTCCCCGAGCTCGGTGGTCCGGAACCAGGTGGCCCCATCCGCTTCGAACACCAGGCCCTTGTCGGCCAGCAATGCGATCGTCTCATCCACCGCGCCACTCTCTTCGATGGAGGCCTGGCTGTACCACTGGTCAAAGACGATGCCCACCGAGGTCAAGGTGGCCTTGATCATGTCGAGGATGCGGTCTGCCGCCCACCGACCGGAATCGGTGACATCGTCGGGACCGTCGTAAACGGCAGCCAACTCGGTGAGGTACTCGCCCTGATAACCGTCTTCGGGGATAGCGGTTCCATGGTGGCGGGCCAGAAGGCTCTCGCCCAGCTTGCGGATCTGCCCGCCGGTGTCGTTCACGTAGTACTCGCGGCTCACCTCGTAGCCGGCCCGGGTCAGCACCCGCGACAATGCATCCCCGTAACTCGCCCACCACCCGTTGCCCACGTGGATCGGCCCGGTCGGGTTGGCGGAAACGAACTCCACCAGGACCCGCTCGCCGTGGCCGACATCGGGGCAGGCGTAGCCGTCTTCGCCCTCCCGCACCACGTCGACAAGGGCCTCGTGCAGCCACCCGCTATCGAGACGAAAATTGATGAATCCGGGACCGGCGATCTCGATGGCGACGGTGTGGGGCGGAGGGTTGGCGGTGAGCTCCGCCACCAGGGACTCGGCCAGTTTTCGAGGATTGCCCCCCGCCTGCTTGGCCTTCACCAAGACGACGTTGGTGGACCAATCCCCGTGCTCGCGCCGGGCAGGTCGTTCCAGAAAGACGTCGCTGGGATCGACGGCAACCTCCAAGCCGGCGTCGGCGGCCACCTTGGCAAGGGCGCGGCTGATGGATGCGGCGAGCTGGTCACGAATGGGCATGTTGTAGGGAGGATAGGTCCTTGGAAGACAAGGGCCGGAGACATCGGGGTGCGAACTGCGACAGCCGACTACAGTTGGTGGTGCGGTGGTGCGGCTGCATGGGCCATCCGGCCTGGTACCAGCCCCGCCCGTTGCCCTCGTAGCTCAGCGGATAGAGCATTGGCCTCCGAAGCCATGTGCGCAGGTTCAATTCCTGCCGGGGGCACCATCTGACCATGGCAGGCACAACTGACCACGAGCAGTGGCTGTCAACCACTCGGGCGACTCATGAAGACACCGCCGAACGGGGGTTGCACCAGGGGTGGCGGGTAGTTGGGCAAAGTGTTGAGCGCCCAACAGTTGAACCAGCCTCGCTTTGAACGGCGAAACTGCGGGTGCAGGTCCCCGAATGATTGGCTGCGGCTTGGACGATGCTTTGGAACGCACCGGTGTCTTTGCTCTGTCCTTCCCATGCAATCAGAGCCCCGTTATCGCCCTTCACAACACGGGCCATGCGGACAAATCCAGATCGAGAAGCCAGTTCAAACAATGAGAGCTTGAACGCGGCCGGCAGGCGGAGGTCCGGGACCGACGGCCTGTGTGGCGCCGACCGGCGAGAGCGCCCGGCTCGCGTTATTCCGGTATCGCCTAGAATAACAATTGGGGGAGGTATCTGGCCATGGATGACGAGGTTCAGCGCGAGGCTCGGGCTCTCGGCGATCCGACGCGCCATCGCCTGTTCCGCTACATCGTGGACGCGTCAGAACCGGTAGGGGTAGCCGAACTCACCGAGCACGTACAGCTCAATCACAACGCTGTCCGCCAACATCTGGCTGTGCTGAAAGAGACCCATTTGGTGATTGAAGATGTCGAGGCCCGCCACCGTCCCGGCCGCCCTCGATTGCTGTATCGCCTGCACCCTGAAGCGGCAGGCCGATGGGGCACCCCGGGCGCCTACGCCTGGTTGGCAAGCCTCTTGAGCGAAGCCATCCGCCACAAGCAGGAGCCCCGCGAGGTGGGTCGCCAGGATGGGCTTCGGCGTGGGGCGGAGTTGGCCGGCACCGATGATCAGCTCGATCTCCTCGAAGGGGAGATGGCCCGTCGAGGCTTTCGCCCGAACCGGGTCGAGCGAGGCCGCCGGGTCGACTTCGTGCTCGAGCGCTGCCCGTTCGCTGATGTCGCCGGCTCCGACCCGACCACCGTCTGCCAACTGCACCTCGGACTGGCTGAGGGCCTGGCCGAGGGTATCGGGGGTCTGGCAGTGGAACGACTGGTGGTCAAGGACGCGCGTCGGGCCGGTTGCCGCCTGATCGTACAGACTGACTCGACGACGGCCCCCGAGCACGCTCGGGTGGGATGAGATCCACCACGAACTCATCAAAGGCGTGGTCAATGCGGCAGGCCTGCCCGATTCCGCACCTCGTCTCGACCCGACACCGGTGTCGGTGTGACCACATTGAATCCACGCACGGTTACCGAGGCACCGCCAACCCGGTTTGACGAATTGTGAGGTTGTAACGACCACCCGAGATCCCGATGGCTGGGTCCCCGGTACCGTGCAGCAGTTTTGGCACCGCGTGATAGGCGAGCCGAGAACGGCCACCGAAGACGAAGAGATCACCCGACTCGAGCTCGACGTCGATCCACGGCCGGTTCCGGGTGGAGGTATTGCCAAAGCGGAATACACACGTCTCCCCCAGGCTGAGCGAGACAACCGGCGCCGCACTCCGCTCGTCCCGGTCGGCGTGCATCCCCATCCGAGCATCAGCGTCATACCAGTTGATGAGTGCAACGTCGGGTCGGTAGGCGCTTCCGGCGTCAGGATCCCTGTAGGCATCGGCAACCGCCCGCCGTCCGATCTCCCCCAGCTCGTCCGGGAATGGCGCCACCTTCCTTCCGTCTCCGTCATCCACGGTCAGGCTGTAACCGTAGGGGAACCAGTGCCAGCCGAGACAGGCCATTTCCACCGACATCACTCCTCCGGTGGGCATCCGTGGTGCATGCATCCCGCCGGCTTGGGCGATCCACTCCCTGCAACTGATGACCAGTTGCCGTTGGGCATCGAGATCGAGCCATCCCGGTAGGTGGACCGCACCCGGGGACACCTCGATGCGTTCTCGGGGAATCAGCCGTGGCATAACACGACCACCCTGCCACACTCCAAGTCCACAGCCGGGGGCGTTGCCGGTGAGCCACGATCGGCACGCGGGCGTGTAGACCGGGCGGGGTGAAACTGAAGCTGGACCTACACGACATCTACAACCGGGGTGAAGATATCGATCGGGCCCTCCGATCCATCATCGACGAGGCCGTGGAGAAGAAGGCGCCGCTGGTCGAGATCATCCCAGGCAAGGGAAGCGGTCAATTGAAGAAGCGGGTGCTGCGGTTCCTCGATCAAAAAGAGATCAAGGCGCTGTATGACCGGGTGGAGAAGGACTCGCACAACTTCGGAAGAGTGTTCGTCCATTTCCGATGGAAATGAGAAAT
>OBLU010002016.1_pt1 | contig 18820 bp, 17 predicted proteins | sample 1518681 | NCBI WGS metagenome assembly OBLU01 (sample SAMEA3539304, study PRJEB22396) | soil metagenome | biome: tundra; feature: field; material: soil | place: USA | collected 2010-05 | depth 0.15 m | reverse complement strand
AACGGGGCGTCTGGACGGAAAAATGCGCCGCCTGCGGCGAATGTGTGCTGCATCTATACGGCGGCATTTGCCCCATCACCCGATGCGCCAAGAAAATGATGAACGGCCCGTGCAGCGGCTCCCGCGAAGACCGGTGCGAAGTCAGCCCCGACCGTCCCTGCGCCTGGCAATTGATTTACAAGCGGCTGAAGGAAATCGGCCAGCTCGACCGTTTAAAAGAGCTCAAAAAGCCCAAGAACTGGCGCACAAGCTTATCCGGTGGTACTCGCAAAATCGTCCGAGAAGACCACCGCGTTTAAATCTTACCGCGCTGGCCCGCCGTGTGGCGACCTGTCCACCGAAGCCTCGGCGAAGTCGGAAGCTTTACGTGGTCACGATTCTATAGGACCCTTTCACTTTCACTACATGAGAGAGACAAACTTTTTCAATCTTTCATGCTGTGGTTTGTCAAGTACTGCCACGCTCCCCTTCTCGACACACCTACCCAAGTCAAGGAACATCACTTGGTCGGCAACGAAGCGAGCGAAACCAAGAAGGTGGGTTACAACAACGACTCCGCATCCATCATTCTTGATTCTTCCGATACACTCCGCAAGCTTCCCAACTTGTTCGACATCAAGTGCAGAAGTCACCTCATCGAGAAATAGGTACTTAGGACGCAACGCTAATGCTCTGACAATCGCACCTCTTTGCCGCTGACCTATTGAAACCTCGTAAGGCAAACGGTCAATACATTCCTTTAGCCCAAAAAACTCAGCCAACTCGTTAGCATAGCCTTGAGATAAGGTTTGTCTACGTTGGCAGAGAGGAAGCTCAATGTTCTGTTTGAGTGTCAGATGTGGCCATAAGAATAGTTGTTGAAATACGACCGTCACATCAGGCCATGGTGAAGGAGAGTTATCGCCACCACGTTTCGGATACAGATGACTCGTCCCGTCGATGACTATCTCACCCCGACTTGGGGGGTCTACAAGCGAGAGTGCTCGAATGAGAGTGGATTTGCCTGCTCCGCTCGGGCCTATGAGAGCCGTTACCGTACCGGGACTTACTTCAATGTCGATATTCTCCAATACTCGGGCATTTCCGAAGACCTTCTCGATGTTTTTTCCTGATAACATGATTGCTGATCAGTTATCGGTCCGACGTTAACACCGAAAACCGCTTTCCAAGCCAATGCGCGAAAACATTCAGCGGCAGACACACAATAAGGAAGAGGATCGCCAACCCAGTATAAATCTGAACGGGGCGATAGACTTCGGCGTTAACCCGCTGGGCCACTCGGAAAATCTCATCCACAGATATAAGGCTCGCGAAGAGCGTGACTTGGAACATTGTTACCTGTAGCAGAAGCAAACCTGGGATCAATTGTCCCACCAGAAGCGGAATCACAATTCGTAAAGCCGTGACACGACGCCCTAGGCCGCACACTCTTGCTGCCACAATGTACTGACTTGGAAAATTGGCAAGACCGGCTTTGACAATGCCTGCTACCCCAAACACATTGACAAGGGAGAATGCAGCGACCGCCGTATAGAAAGGGTCTATGACAACGTCCAGCGCTGCCTGAAGAGGGTAGTGCAGCCAAAAGAGGATTACTAAAACCGGGATAGCACTGATAATCGCGCCAAGAACTCCGATTGCACCGCCGAGCGTCTTACGAAATCGAACAGCTAGGACACCGAGGATTGTGCCAAAGACCAAGCCGATGGCCCAGACAGATAGAGCAATTTTGAGACTTACGGCTAGCCCAGAGGCAAATGCCTGTCTGTACTGCCACAGAATTCCTAGCGTAGTCACCTTTGTTTACTGCCTTTCTCGTTGCGAATGCCAGCCACAAGCGGATGCCTTTACTTGGTAGGAGGCCGATATGGGAATGCAACACTAACGTTCGAATCGTCTCCCGGCGCGTTTTTTTCGATGGTGCGATCTACAAAGCCGGAATTCACAAGTTCTTCTAAAGCTACATCCAACATTCTTCGGAATTCGTATTCACCACCTTTAATCATGAATACCACAGGAAAGACCCGGATTGGTCGATCAGGGGCAATATTTCTGACGGATCCTGGATTCGCTTTGAGGTATTGATTTGCAGTGAAGGGTTGCGCGAACGTAAGATCTGCTTTTCCAGTTGCAACTTCCAGCAGCAACTGAGTCCCGTCTGAAAGCTGGGGAAGGCCGATGAATTTCGCTTTAGGGAAGTCGGTCTTCGCAATGAGGTCAGACATCTCTCCATCGATTACCGATATCTTCAGATCGGCTTGGTTCATTGCCTGGAGGCTCGCGAGACCATTGTCAAACCGCTTGTCATCTGCTCGCACGTAAATTCCCACACTGTTGTAATATAGAGGAACGGAAAAGTCTGCTTGTTTCGCTCGCGATGCATTCGCCCATACCCCTGAACCGATAATATCATATCTTTCGTTCTGCAGGCCTTCAATCATGGTTCCCCACGGCACCTCTTCCGTCCACTCGACTTTTAGCCCAAGGTTCTTGGCTGCCTCTTCCAACACATCCACACAAATACCGCTTATCTTGCCCGTGTTCGGATCCTTGAAGCTGGCAGGCGGGTAAATCGCGTAACCTGCGCGAATCACACCTCTCTTGAGAACCCGATCCTTTGCGGACACCGCTACCTGAACCGAATTTGTGGCCGCCCTATTTTGGAAACCTGACCACTGCCGTAGGACGCCCACAATTATGGATACCGCAAGGGATACAATAACTGCCACCGCCACTACAACACCGAGTCGACTTCCGCTTTTCTGATGTTGATTTCCGTTCATTCCATTTGTCTCCTATTCTGTTTACTTCCCTGTTTGAGCGCTCGCTAGTACATCGAGTTCTTTTTTCAATGCTGCCGCGTCTTCGAATCTTCTTTCGTCACGAGAGGCACGTTCAATTTCCGCCTTGAGGTACTCACGATACGCATCCATTGCCTTAAACCTTTGACATAATTCCCGGAATGCAAGTGGAATCACGCCAACTTTAGCCAGTTCTCCTGTAATGCTTCCTCCGAGATTGGCATCCCAGCGTATAGTCGCTGCTAATTCTTTTAGCGCATCACGCATGGCATTCTCGATGTCGCTTTCCCATCGGAGATCCCGCAAAGGGTAAACAAACCCCACGGAACAAGGCTGCGACATTTTGAACTTAGTAAAGCGATCATTTGCAGCATAACTCTTTTCCCCGAATCTTGGAGGAACGGAAAGTTGTTCAGATACGATGTCCTCCTCAGTCACTTCCTCAAGCATTGGAACTAAACCGATGTCCCCCACGATTAGCCGTTCCTCAGGATTCTCATCGATCCAAACCCGCATCTGAATTTGGTCTCTCATAGGAGTAACTGCGGACGCTACCCCAAGCGCATCTCGCAGCAACCAATTCACTTCGCTCGTGCCCGCACATTCGCCCAAGACTCCAATTTTTAGATATGGATGGTTTGTGTGGCACTGTACAAGTGTGTCTCGGAGGTTACTACCTTTTTGATTGCATTCCACTATTGTCTCGAATAGGGATGTTTTATGGGCGACATAAACTGTTAAATCTTCGATTCGGCCAAATGGGACTACTTGAACAGATTCACTTCGAGATTTTGTTAAGAAATAGGGGTCATAGCAAAAGTCGAAAGAGCCCTCCGAAAGATAGGGTGCTATGAGATCCCATCGGATAGGTTTCTCAGGTCGTTGCATTTCCATTGCGCCGTGTGCTTCACAAAGATTTTGCACAACGCACTTTACGAAGTTACTATATTCCCGCCCACGGGCGTACTTCTTATCAAGAGTCACCATTCTTTTTCGGCCCGCCAGCGCGTCTAGCCTTGCACCAATACGTTCAGCGATTGATTCTTCAACCACGTAGCCACCAATTGGGCCGGCACCCTTCTTGGCGCGCTGCTTGTTCTTATCACCTAATGGGTACTGCGCATCGGCGACCCAAATATCGCATGCGGGTGAAATCCAAACTCTCTTCGATTCGTCAATATCAACGCGGCAAAGTAGCTTTTCAGTCGTTCCATTTTCGACACGCTCATTCAGGTCTTCGGCCGAAATCGGGCGTTTAGTGTCGAACCCGCAAAGGAACGTATCGGGAATGTCTGTGCTAACGAAAAATGCAACTTGAACCCAAGCCTCTGACTCAGGCGGCCGCGGCACGAAATGGGTCAACTGCATCACTGTTCAACCTTTCCACCCATTGTGATCCTTGAAGGGAAGATCCCTTTTTGATCGTAGTGGCGTGCTGCTAAAGTCGATGCTCGAAGCAGGGAATCACCCTGCTGGCTCCAGTCAAGCTCATACCTGATAACGGTACATTGTGGATAAGTTTCGAGGAACCGGGTTACATCTCTATTAGATCGAGTTTCACCATTTTTACCAGACATGCGTGTGAAATGCGCTGGATCTGTCGGCCACAGAATAGCGGAAAAATCGTCAATCCCCACTCGCTCATGGTAATGAAACTCAATCTTCCATTTCCAGCTGTTTTTATTCCAGTACTCAAAAGCGCTCCAATATCGCCAAGGATCGGCCGCATGGCGTGGATCAGAAATTCGTTCCAATTCTGCGAGTTTGCGTCCGTGATCGGGCAACAAGAAGTGAGTTTCGATTGGAACCTGCTGTTTCTTTCTTTCTGGGGAATCTAAGTCTCGTCGGCTCGCAATGCACCGAGGGAAACTCTCAAGTACCTTTGAAACCTTGATAAAGACCCCGAACGCAGGAAAATCATCACGTGCGTAACGCGGCTCATGGACACCTAGATATGCGAATACATACTCATCGAGCCCACATAAACGCGCCGTCGGTCCAACCGTTGACGTGTCTGGCTTGCCGCCTTTTAATCTAATTGTTTTTGCAAGCAGCGCCTTATCCTGAAAAAGAATAATTTCATAGAGAAAGCGTTTGTAAGGAGAATCGCTCTGGCTCCTTAGCCGGTAACCCCATGTGTGGGCAGGTGGCATTCTTAAGAGAAAGGATGGGGTTGACTGCTGGCTGACTGTTTGTCCTTTGCGCAAACGACTGGACCAATAATCGAAATTTTCAGCCAACTGATCGGGCGTCAGGCTTTTCACGCTCCCCACGCCAACCCCAGACGGCAGCGAATCGGTCAACAGTGTTTTCATTTGACAGCTTGTATCGTGCTTGGACGATTAAATGAGAATGCAGTAGGGAGCGGTTCAAAGCAAGAGCATTTCGTGAATGAAAAATTGGCCGCTTGAAGTCCAAATTGGCGAGTTTGTACAGCCAATATTATTGGTCTTTGACCATGAAGCAGAATTCCACGTCGCGGCACGTTGGAAGAAAGGCTAAAGTCTAAATTCTGAAGGCTAAAGGCAGCGGAAAAGGCGATGATTCGCCGCACCTGGGCCGCTTCCAGTTTTCATCCTCACGGCGCAGGAATCCGGCAAGATAGGCGGCTTTCATCCAAAACGGGCGGACAGCGCCAGTCGATATTACCGCATGCTTTCGGTTTGTTTTTGGTTCTGTTTACCAACAAAATACGAACGGCACAGCCATGATTTATCTCGACCATAACGCAACAACACCCGTTCTGCCAGAAGTGCTGGAGGCGATGATGCCTTACTTCAAAGCGGAATGGGGCAATCCGTCCAGCAGCTACAAGTTCGGGTCGAAGTTGAAAACGGTGATCGAAGGGGCACGTGAACAGGTGGCGGATTTAATCGGTGCTCAACCGCGTGAAATGATTTTCACATGCTGCGCGACGGAGAGCAACAATGCGGCAATTCACGCAGCGTTGAAGGCCAATCCATTGAAGCGGCATATTGTGACGTCAGCAGTGGAACATTCGTCGGTGCTGAATTATTGCATGGTGTTGGAGAAGGACGGCTACCGCGTGACGTATCTACCGGTGGACCGCGAAGGGTTGCTGAAACTCGCGGACTTGGAAAACGCGGTCACGGACGATACCGCCGTCGTCTCGCTGATGTGGGCGAACAATGAAACGGGCGTGCTATTTCCGGTAGCGCGAATTGCGGAGATTTGCAAGGTGCGCGGGGTGTTGTTCCACTGCGACGCTGTTCAAGCGGCGGGCAAAGTCGAAATTGACGTGCGGAAAGTCGGCGCAGATTACCTTTCGCTCACTGGCCACAAGTTTCATGCACCGAAGGGAGTTGGCGCTCTTTACGTTCGGCGAAACTCACCCTTTGTTCCCTTACTGCACGGCGGGCATCAAGAGAATGGGTTGCGCGGGGGAACGGAGAACGTTCCCTTCATTGTGGCTTTAGGCAAAGCCGCCGAGCTTGCATTGGGATGTTTGCAAGATTACGACGCTAAAGTACGTCCGCTGCGGGACAAGCTGGAAGTGGGAATCCTTACGAGCATTTCAGACACAGAAATCAACGGACATCCAACTTTGCGTTTGGCCAACACTTCGAATGTCACATTTCGTGGAGTCGAATCGGACGCGCTTCTCGCCATGTTAGATCAAGCGGGCATCTGTGCGTCAAAAGGTTCGGCGTGTCTTGGCAATTCTGACGGACCATCGCATGTCATCAAAGCTATGAAGCCTGATAGCCTAGTCTCTCGTCAGTCATTGCGCTTCTCTTTGGGAATTGAGTCGCTGGAAAATGAAGTCCGCATCTGCGTAGATACGCTCATTCGAAATGTCGCTGTCTTGCGCAGTTAGCTATATAGCAACCAGACTCTGTAGGCTATAGCTCCAAGCTTGCCATCAATTGCTCAGTGCCGAAATTCAGCAAGAATTCGGAGTATGAGCTTGAAAAAATGTCCTTCAAAAAATCCGTTATGTCCTTCTCATTTTCGCCTTGTTTCATGCTGTAATTTCGGCTTTTGGCTGTGGCAAACAAGAAGAGAGTGTGGAAGTAAACAGAACTGATGTATTTTTTATCCGCAAGTTTGATTTGTTCTTCGGTGATTGACTTGATTCTGCCTTTGTGGCTCTTCAAAACATGACTGTCCATGTTGATGTAAATGGCTTCCAACTGTTCCCCCGCAACATAGGGATGCATGACGGTGTTGTAATCCATTTCGATCCCAGCAGCCCCACAATCTTCCCAAGAAACAAACCCTTCTTTCTTCTCCTGATAGACCAACTTTGGCTGCGGCAAGCCAAAGTTTTCCTGCCCGGTCTTTTCTTCCTTTTGCGTGTTTTCCTTCGGCTTTTCTTCGTCAACGATCCTCACCCAAAAACACTCCTCGTATTCGACGCCTTGGCCGTCGAGCTCGGCTCGGATTTGAATTAGGTCGTCCACTTTGGCTTCTTTTGTTGGGTTGAGCACGATTTTTATGGTGCCATCATTGGGACTGGCCTTACGGAGGTTCAATAAGTCGGATAATTGCTTTGGTTCGCCGGGTCCTGTACCCCCAGTTTCGTTATTTCGCTTGAAGCTGACCAACGAGATTCGCAAGTCACCGGGGTCTTCCGTCCGGTCGAAGTACTGGTTTTCCACGTCGGTTAAAAACTTCACTGACCGCGTACCATTCAAAGGGATTTTGGCAGCCGGTTTATTTTCCGTGCTCTGACTGCGAAGTTTGAAAAATGATGGAAATCGGTTTGGCTTGAAGGGTTCCTTTTTCTCCTTTGGTTCGTCCTTTTTCTTTTCCGTTCCGCCTTTAGTTTGCTCTTTCGGAATGTCGAGTTTGAATGTATTGCTCAGGAGTTTGAAAAGATCGCTGTTCAACGGCATTGATTTGGTGAATGCCCTCAAAAGTTCCGTTGTGTCCTTTGTGTCTCCGCTTTCCAAGGAGATGGAGTCTTTGCGCTGCTTATAGATTTCCTGGAGTTTGCTCTTAGCTAGAAGGTCAGTTAACAGTTCGCGAAGTATTCGGGTTTCATCGGCACCCTTCAGTCGGTCCCGTGAGGCCATGAACAGCTCATTCCTGAAATTCATCCTCATGTGGGTGCAATCAACGTGGATCAGAAGATGACTTTTCAGTAAAGGCATCTTCAACGAGCGCGTGATGAACTCGGAGGTATAGTGGCCATGGACTTGTCCGTTCACAGAAAACATGACCGACATGTTGTTCTTGAAGAATTCCCGCTCGATGGTTTCGCGGCTTTCTTTTACGGTCTTCCCTTCGACTTTGTTCTTGAAGACATAGCAGGTGACCTTCGTTTTACCGATCTCAGCGGATTCGTAGTCTTCAGAAAACGAATCTTCAATGTATTTCGAATCATCCTGTTCCAGCCTTCGTTTCAAGCCGAACAACTCACGAGCTAGATTCTTGTCGAGCGGATAACGTTCCGGTTTGTCGATAGTGTAAATGGGTAACGCGGGCTCAAAAAGAAACTCGTTAATGCTTTGGTTGAGGTCGCGCGAAATGACTGAGCGTGCTCCTCCCGGCAGGTCATAGCTGTAGAGTTTGATGACTGTTCCCGTCTTGAACAGGCGATCTTTTAGCCCAAGATCAAGTGTCTCAATTGGAAAGCTAAGAATTTCACCATCTACTTTCAAATACTCATACCAAGTGTTCTTCCTCGTTAGCATTTCAGCTTCGGAGAGTGGGTGCTTACGGATCAACGTGAAGCCAAAACGTCCCGTCCCATCATATTTTTTCGAGGCGATTAATTGATACCGTTTCTTCCCACAAAACACAATGGCACCTGTTCCGCCCATATTGTATTTACCTTGGACAAAAGGAATTTCGTTCTTGTTGCCCTTCAGAAGTGAGAGGAAAGTTGTTTCAAAATCCTCTGGGTGCTGTCCCTCTCCATTATCGTAGATCACAAGAGACGTATTCATCCGAGGCCCATCCGCGAGAATTTGAATTTCTTCCGCTTGCCTTTGACGGTTTGGGCTTAGATACCACGTTTCGCTCTCCGGATGGAAAAATCCATTGATGGCCTCTTCCATTGATTTAGGTGCTGTAGGTGATTTCGGATCAATTCCAGTTTCGTAGCACTTACGCATCAATATCGCATCTATGGAGTTGGTGATTTTTTCAATCAGCGCTGCTATCGGCGAGGATTGCTGATTTTCAATAACGCCAAAATTGCTTTCATTCCCGTCCAAAGGACGCCAGTGCGCGAGATTGCCGAATAGAGCCGGATTGCACTCCAACACTTCATCCACCTCTTGTTCAGTCGAGGCTTCAAATAATTGATCAAACATCTTTCTGGCCTGTTCCTCATTCATGATATCAAGGCCGATTTATGCTGAATAAAAGGTGATGATGTGAGCCTACACCGAGCGCTCGAAGCTCGATGATAAAAAATTTTATTTGTCTATTAGAAAACAGCATTGCACCAACACCCTTTCCCGCGAAAACTCTGCTCGCACCGACAATTGCCGTGCGCGATAACGCAAACTCATTCAACGTCCACGTCAACGGTATGCCTCATCTCGAATTGAAGTACGAGGCAGACTCAATCGACAGATGCTCCGCTAAAATATATCATATTGTGACCGTCTTAAGAATAGCGTTGCTAAAATCGGCGTACATTGCCTCGTCTGTTTTATATTGCGAGGCATCTTCGCCGGTTAAATACAAACAACACAAACCCTTGTAGCCTAATTTTTCAGCTTTTTTCTGAAGGCGTGTGATGCAAGATTCGTCACAACATTCCGCAAATAAAAAAACATTCCCCACGCCAAACTTCTTCAAGCCCCTCGGATAGTCTCTATCAATGTCAGTCAGATAGGATTTACAACTGACCACCGCTCGAACACAACTAGCCTTGATAAACTTGAAGTGCATAACAGGACTGCGGCCACCGTTCCATTCTCTGACGTGCCCTTTTGTATGAATTATTATGTCGCACTCTGGTGAGCAGGACTGCTCATTATTGTCGAGTATGTGTCCCCAATTTACCTCAAGACCCGTCTGCGATAGGCGTTCTCTCAAAAAATAGATGACACGAGCCGAGAGCCTTAATCCTTTGACAAAACCAAGAATATCTCCCTCGTACTTCCCATCTTGTCGTTTGACCAATGGCGGGTGGCATCTTAGTTTTTGAAGCTCAGCCGTCAAGCCGATCAACTGTTCAATAGCCAACGACGCTCCGAATTTTAATGGCCCTGGTAAATTTGATGCTGCAGCGTGTCCCATAAAATACTTTTTAGGTCTTAAGAATAGTTGGAATGACGTGCTTCAAAGGTGTTTGTAAAAATCGAGCAGTCTTCCTCAGGGTCTGTTTCCCTTTATGTGTTAGCACTAACCGCCCAATCGCGCCATCCAACTCAAGTTTGACGATTTCGGAAGATGGAATGTGCTTCTGGAGCGCTACAAGCACTTGGTCGCGATTACGGACACCGCGAACAACAAATTCAGCGACGTACTCCTGTTTCGTTTTGGAGTTCTTGACACGTCGAAGAAGTCGCCCAATAGAAGTAGAATTTCCGACCTTTCGTAACTCCACAATCGCACGAACGTCGATAGTGTCAATCTCGCCAACGGCCAAGGCGTCCGCGACTTCTTGTTGCTCACTCTTGGCTAGCATTGCCAAATGAGTCGCGGCGTCAACACTGTCGATTTTGCGTTTTTCGAACAGCTGCTGCACATCATGTGACAGCCGTCGCACATAAGAAAATTGACGTAGCATCTTTGCCGATAAGCCGATTCGATCCGCCACTTTCGCATAACTTCCCAATTTGGCCACGGCAATATCCAACCACTTGGCTATTTGGGTCAAAGGAATAGGCCGAATCCTATTGCGGGTGCAGGAAATCAAAACTGCCAGTGCTTCTTCAAGCTGTCGGTCTTTCCGGGCCGCTGCTGTCCTAGATTCCGTCATGCGATAAACCCTTGAGCATGTAGCCACTCACCCAAAACCTTTGCCGCAAGTTCGTCTGCCTCAATTGACAGTGACTTGGTCGCCTTGACTAAACCTTCTCTAACTTCCTCGGGCAGACTGATGATGATATTTTGTTCGACATGCAGCTTCATCGCCTCTTTAAGTATTTTGTCGGCTGAAGCACTTTTCTCCTGTTCCCCATAAATCACGAGACGTCGTTTTTGATGCGCGGTTGGCTTGTGTTTGATAATTAGTTCCACGAGTTCTTCGGCCTTCTTCAAATTATCCTGTGCGGCGCGAATGGCGCGCTTGACATCAACCGGTGAGACTTTCCCGGTCTTCAGAAAACTTTTCATTTTGGGTGTCGCTCGCGCTTCGATTTCGATGAAGTCACGAACTTTACGAAGAGACAGCCCGGTTTGTGTTTGAACTTTGCGGTCATTTTTGCCATACTGCTGATAGAGATATGTGACGGCTCTCGCTGTATCTGCGTAATCTAGGTCGCGTCGCTGCAGGTTCTCAACTAAAGATCTCACAACAGCATCTGTCTTTGATAGTTTGCCAGCAAACACCGCCCGAATTTCAGGCCACTTGAGAATTTTCTGATGCGCTAAAAATCGTCGCTGACCAGAGATTAGTTCATAAGGAGGTTGGCCAAACTTGCCCAAAAGGACAACAGGTTGGAGCAGGCCATGTTTTTCGATGCTGGCCGCTAGCTCTTCGAGGTCTTTAGTCGGATCGCTTAATCTGACATTGTCTTCACTAATTTTTATGTCCTTCAAGGGAATCGAATAAATCTCTTCGAGAGGTAATTCTTTAATATGTGCTTGGCTCATAAATCCATGTTTATAATTGGCAAATTAAACACGCCTTCGGCCCGGCTTCTTCCTCTTCCATTCCAGCCAAGACCTCGACAAGTTTTCTGTTGCCTCGGTTTATTTTCCTTCGTTCCTCATATTCTTCGTAACGACGCTTGATAGTTGCGATGTTTTCGGGCTTTCGTAGTTCGCTCAACGGCATTCCCTGAACCCAGGTAAATGTCTTACTTGGGTCATCGGTGATTTTCTCGTATTTCTGTGCAGCCTCAAACTGCTCAGGATGCGCTTCAAGAAGACGCACCCACTCAATCGGACGCTGGAAAAAGCAGAAATAGCAGCCTGAGTGCGTGCGGCCCCACTTGAGATACGGCGGCATCCCAATGCCGCTGTCCTGCAAAATCTTCATCACTCCAGCGTAGTCAATACCATCCTCTTTGAACGGGAAGACAGCCTTGATGTTCTCTTTTGTGCTAATGTAGCCTACGCGATCTTCGTCTGCGCGGATGCCCACATAGCTGATGACAGGTTCCTCTCCGACGTATTCCTCAAACGGTTTTAGTTTGAGCAACTTCGTGCACCACCGCATCTGGGGAGACGGGAGATAGCCGCCAAACACATCCAACCAGTGGTCGAAGCCAGCTTTGGCGTTTAGGCGCACGATTTTCTTGCCCAAGAACGCCTCGACGCGATTCAAATACTCGTATGTCTCGGTCAACTCCTTGTCGGTATCACAAAAAACATATTCCATGTCCTGGACACGATCACGCATGTAAAGCGCCAGTGCGGTACTGTCTTTCCCGCCAGACATGCAGAGAATGTGTCGTGTCGGTTTGCTCATGTTTTTGCTTTCCCTCCTTTTTCCAAGTTCGCCCAGATTGCCCGTGATACCGCCGCCAGACCAAGACGTTTGTTCTTAGTCAACAGAACCTCAAATTGTGTTTGCAAGTCGCGGAGTTGATGCTCTTCGTCAGCGGCGAAGTGAACCACCTGCTCGTGTTCGACTCCGTTTGCCTGAGTTATCGCCAGCCGAACGCCCACGGCGTTCTTAGACGACTTGCCGCCCGCGAACACAATGCTTTCCACACGCTGAAATCTCGTGGCGCATTGGGCAAGCTCACTGTTGAAGGCGTCCTCTTCCGCGTCGTGCCACTTGGACGGTGGTTTGAGCGCGAGGTAACTGCCGAGCGATTCAAGCCAGTCAGACTCCGGGAGGTTGTCGTCCATCAACCGAAGGCAGAACGCACGGAGCTTCGGTTCGTTGACGCCGAGCACGACCTGTTCGGCACGTCCTGCGAGCGCCGTCCTGAACTGCTGGAAAGAGCCGGGCAGGTCGAACGCGCCACGGAGTTCTTTTCGTAGGCGTTCTTGCAATTCAGGGAAGGCAGCCCTCAAATCGTCGAGCGCGGCCTTCAACGTCTTCACGAAAGCTTGGACTGGTTTGCTGGCGTTCGCATCGGGTGGAATCGGATCAAAGCCGCACGCTTTTGGCAACTCGGCGAATAAGAGCTTTGCGGGTTCACGGGCATTGAGAATGATGTCGCGGACGGCCAGCGCCGTGGGAGGGAGCTTCTTCGTGTTCAGCACGTATGCCGGAAGTTGTGCGACAAACACACACAACTTCTTCACAACATCGAGCAGTTCGACTTCGCGCTCTTGCGAGGTTTTGACCTCCAACACAGCCAGCAACTTTTCAAAGAGTTCGGCCCGGACGCCTTCAATCTTGCAGTATTGGATGTCGAATCGCTCAGGAGCTTTGGTGAGCACGAGCATCGCTTCCCCATTGAGTTCGCGCAGGAATGTACCATCCTTGTAGAACGCCACGTCCTTTTCATGCGCGATGGCAAACACAGTGAGCAACAACGGAATAATACCGTCGCGGACCCCGTAAGGCGGCTTACGCAATTCTGCAAACAGCGCAGCAATGTTGACGCGACTATCCGGCTCCTTCTGAACGATTTCTCGAATCAGTCGCAAGGCCGGAAGCACGCCGCATCTTTCATCCGTTTTGTGATGCGGCTCGCCGATCTGCCATGTATCGCCGTGCCTTTGGTGAAGCCCAGTGTTTTTGAGCACCGAAAGATACATACTCATCTCTGGCGGCTTTTTGGCAGGATTCATTCCTAACAACTCAATGCTTGCATCCGTGAACATTCGTTCGATGAGCCGCATCCGCGCCGCCGCTGCCGCTGAACTCAGATTGCGGCGATTAACGAGTTCGTTGTGGATGCGCGGAGCGAGATTGTAGGTTTCGTCGAAGATACGGGATAATTTTTCCAATAATTGACGGCCATCAGTGATTTTTAAGGGCTGCCCCTGATAAAACCAATTGAGCATCATTTGTCCACTAAGTTGCTTGAAACCAATATAATTTTGAACCCGCTTGTCCAATTGCAAACGTGCCGCTGCTTTCTGCCTTGAAACTTCTTCGCGTGCGTATTTGTCCGCGTTCAGTTCCGGGGTGTTCGTGGAAACCCACTCCCATCGCTGAACTTCTTGAACGAGACTCGCCAGATTGTTGAGCGGTCGAGGAACTGCTACGAGCCAGTTTGGTTTTTGCTTGAGTGGAGGCTGTTTCACAAACTCCAACGCAGTTTCCTGTTCGGTTGGGGTTTCGCACAATGGCACAATGATGAGACCGTCTGCGTCGGACGGGTTTTGGTCGAGCAGTCCCGTTAATTCTATTACCGAGCAGTAGCGGATGTCGCAATGGCGAAGGTTGCCTGTCTCGATGTAATGCCGTCTGGCAACGATGGGGCGAGATTCAAGTGAGTCCTTAATGAGGCTGGCAACACGCTGCGGCGTGTCAATGGCACGTCGCGCGTCGTCATAAGCCTTCTCAAGGTCAACAGAAGTGTGGGGCCACAAGCAAAGGCCACGCGCCCGTCCACGGTCGTAGAGGACGCGCTTGCCCTTGTGGAGTTTTTCGAGCGCGGTGCGGACATACTTTTGTTCTGAGTGCTCAAGACCGGCCAAGGCACAGACGACGGATTCTTCGGTCGGCAACAGGTCGCCGTCGTTCAACAGATTCAGGATACCGACTGTTTTTAGAACTTTGATGTGGAGTTCGTCTTCCGTTGCAAAGCTCTCGATTACAGAGTCAATCAGGTTCCAGTGACTGCGGTAGCTCTGGACGGCGAGGCGATGCCCGAAGTTCGTCCGCACGTAGTCATAGAAGTTATGCAAGCGGTACGGCTCGCTTTCGTGGAGGCGCTTCTCGGAAAATGCCTGCAATCCAAACGGCTCGTTGGATAGCAAGAAGCTGAATAGCGACCGCTCGTTTTGACCGAAGCGTCGGAACGTGCGAATGAGAATCGGCAGTACGGTTGGGTGCAGTGGGTAGAGCTGTGGCGCCAAATCCGAAAGAGGTTTAGCCAAGGCGGAGCCGAACCAGCCCAACGCGACGGTTCGCTCCATCGCTTGCCTCAACTCTTGAGATTGTGCTTTCGGAATTTCTTGAATGCTGACGTTGATGGCCGAGCCAATCACATTGGCGATTTGTTCGACGGGTTGATCGAAAACGATTTCCTCAAAACGCCCCGCGACCTTTTCCCATTCTCGTTGTGCCGACTGGTTCAACTGGTCGGCATAAGCGTTAAAACCTTGGTGTAGCAGACTGATGACAAACAGGGGTTCGTCACCGCTGCGCGATGCTGCTTCGGCGAGTCGTTGCAGGAGAAACACATCCTGCCGCTGCGGGTGCAGCGCGGCGAACTCCAGGAACTTCCCAAGCTCGTCAAGAATCAGGAGCAATCCTTTGCCCTTCGAGTCCGCGATAATGCTCGAATTAATTTCGAGGACGAGTTGGAAGATTTGATCTTCAGTCGGCTCCTGCTTCGCATCAAGCAAATGCTGCACTTCCAGAATGAGCTTTGATTTGGCACCGCGTCCGTAAATCTGATTAAGAGTGCGAAGCAGCGTATTCAGGATGGACGTGCCTAATGCCTGACGTGAGCAAGTCACCAGCACGGGAATGAAATGCGGACGCGGCACTCCGAATTGGTGGAAATCAACGACCTTACGAATCTGAGGCGGGAAGGTGTTGTCGTGGCCGGCGAACCAATGCGCCAGTAACAGTGCGAAACTCGACTTGCCGGAACCGTAGTCGCCTGTCATGCGCCACGCCCGCTGGCCAGAACGAGACTTCAAACCATTGGCCATTCGTCCCAAGCATGACCGGGTGAAATCCGTCACGACGTAACCGGACAAAACAGTAGGGTCTTGAAAGTCCCGTTCAAGATGCGCCGACCGCAGGAATCGGTTCCCGATTTTGAACAAATCAGCAATTCTTTTCTCAGACATGAGTCCCCTCCGTTGAGTAAATCTCCTTGAGCAATTCGATATTGTCTCGGTCGCCGTGCTTGTGAAGCCGCTGCTGATTTGCGGACTCGATATAAGTGAAGGAACCTTTCGTTTGTCGCGACAAGGCCTCAACTCGTGTGCGGGTGTCTTCTTCTGGCAGTTTGAAAATCTGGCCCGGACTCCCATGTCCGTGCGCGACCTCCCGGAACGGGATCGTGTCCTCTTCCTTATGGCGCTTCTGCCAGAAATCATTCAAGCAGTACGCGAAAAGTTCTGGCGTGATGTCAGGTTTTTCATCGCGACGGAAGCCATAAATTGGTTCACGCTTGCCGGATGAGCGGTCGATTTCTCGCTCGCCAACTTTAATAATGAGTTCCAACTCTACCAACGGGCAATCGAGATTGTCCTCTTGGACTTCACCCTTGCGACCACGGGTTGGAACGTATGTGTGAAGAAATGTGTCAAAATGCTGCCCTAACGTGACCGCCGAGAGCCGTCCGTCCTGTTTCTCAGCCTCTTTCTGCAACGCCTTGAGGACTGCGCTCGGCACCAGTTCAGGCTCCTGCCAGCGATTGAGTAGGTAATCCCACGCAAGCAGCGGATTTTCAATATCGGTAGATAAATTCCAATGGATGAGCCAAAGCGTGCGAATGTCTTCGAGAAACGGGTCGAGGCCGCGTTCTCCAAGAAGCGTGGTGCCGAATTCCGTGATCGAATGGCCACCACTCTTTGCGCCGGTCGTTGCCACACCCGCGACCTGTGACCAAAAGCGAATGGCGCGAACCATGTTTTTACCAACACCCAAAGCGACCATCGCCTGCTCTTCATCTCCAAAAAGCTTACGATCTGCCGCCAGGCCCCGGACTGCTTTTGGCAACCAAGTGTATCTGCACGGAAACGTCTCGTGGCCAGAAATTCGATAAATCTTCTCCGCAGTCATACGCGTGTCGTGAGACTCAAATGACTATGTTCTTTTGCTTTTGCCCTGTCTAGCTGGATTAGTATCCCAAAAATTCCTCAAATGATTGCCACAAAGTGCCGCATTCATCCATGATTAAATGGCGTCATTCGCTCAATTCGTCTTCCACGGTTCCATCGCACACCTGATTTAATTTGGGCCATGTAATTGACTCCGCGTGACGCGAAGATTATCACCGGATAAATAATTTTCTACTGGTCCTTTCGCGTAAAAGGCGTTCAGCCTAACGTGGTGACAGCGTAAAAGGTTTCACCTCACGCAGCAAGCCACGTTAAAGACTTCCGTCTCACGTGGCAGGCATCGTAGTCCTCGGCAGAATTTAGGCAAACGCAAAATGTTACGCGGTGAATTCAGAATTCCACGTCGCGGCACGTTAAAAAAAGGCTAAATTCTGAAGGCTCCCGCCGTCGCTGAGGCTATGGTGGGCAAGAAAGGCTGAAACCGCGTAAAAGACTCCGTCTCACGCGGTGGCGGGAACATCGAACTCCGACTTGCGTCGCGAGCAGGCATCGAACTTTCACAAAAAGTTGGGGGTGTTGATTGTTGAGGGCCGGTGGGTTAGAATTACAACATGAGTTTTACGGAAGTTCTCGAAGAGTTGCCCGCGCTGACGATCGGTCAGCGGCAATTGCTCGTCCGTCGCGCGCTGGAACTGGATGAGCCGCCGCTTTCACCGGCGGATGAAACGTTGGTGGATGAGCGACTGGCGGCACATCGTAAGAATCCTGATTCCGCCGTGCCGCTGGATGAAATGAAAGCGCGTCTGCATTCCCGCTTCCCGAAATGAACTGGCGGGTGGTCATCCGACCCGAAGTTGAACAGGACGTTGCCGAAGCGGCGATTTGGTATGAATCCCGGCAGGCCGGACTGGGCGTGGAGTTCGTGGAGGAAGTCATCCGTGTCTGGGACGCGCTCGCGGAAAACCCATTGCTCAATTCCCGCCGCCAGCCGCGCAAGAACATTCGCTGGCGTTACCCGGACCGCTTTCCTTATCGCGTCATTTACGAAGTGGTCGAGGCCGGGCAAACGGTGATTGTGGCGGCAGTCCTGCATGCGGCACGTCACGACCGTCACTGGCAAAGCCGTGTGTGAATGGCAGTTGGCAGATCGAAGATCCGAAGGGACGAGCCGGCGCGGGGAAAATGGAACTACGCGGCGACCACTTCAACGCGGGAAGAAAAACCGAGTTTGTGGAGAAGTGTCAAAGCAAGGCTAAAGGCTAAACGCTAAATGCTGAATGAAAAAGGGGAAATTGAACACTCAACGCTCAACATTCAACATTCAACGTCGAATGGGCTGGCTCAAGCCGCAACCAGATCCGCTTCCAGCGGCTTGCCTTTCTTGAACTTGCTCACGCCCATGACGCTGAAACCGATGACATGGCCTGCCGCATCCACACGTTCCATGACAGCATCATGCTTGGTTTCCTTCTCGTAGCCGGCGGCATCGGAAAAACGGACTTCAAGGAAATCCGCCTCCGCGTCGAACCAGACTTTTATTTTATCGGCCATAAATCTTCTCCGGCTTTTGATTTGCCGGTCAGGCCACTTGCAATTCCCGCGCGTGCGTGATCTCCCGCTTGTGAACCGGTCGGACTTGCCGGGCTTCCACCGTCACCACCGCGGCGGTGTTCCCTTCCAACGTTGTGAACTCAATTTCGTAGGCAACGCCGTCACGATAAATATGCACGATCGTCCCCACGTCGCCCGCCTCCAATCCTTCGGCAGGCACGGCAACGGTCAACACCACCCGGTCATGTTCTTTGATTTTCATGGCTCAAAAACAATGCGCCAAGACGGTGATCACTTCCTGTATTTCTTCACGGGCTTGTCGTGCAACGCCAGTGGAGCGGAGACGGATTCGCCTCCCCCAACCGTCTCGAATTGCATCCGGCCAAGTTTTTCCGTGACAACACGTTTGGACAGGTAAAGCATCTCAATCCCGACCACTTTGCCCGCCGCGTTGTAATCGAAAATGACCCCGGGCGAAATCTCCTCGCTTTCGGCGGCGGGCGACT
>OBLU010002015.1_pt1 | contig 18822 bp, 39 predicted proteins | sample 1518681 | NCBI WGS metagenome assembly OBLU01 (sample SAMEA3539304, study PRJEB22396) | soil metagenome | biome: tundra; feature: field; material: soil | place: USA | collected 2010-05 | depth 0.15 m | reverse complement strand
AAGTGATTCATGTTCCCTACATACATCAGTATGTGATGCTAAACATACATTGGGATTGCCTCTTATCATTAGCAAATTCCCTATGCCCTTATATCGACTATCTACCTTGGCGCGATCCGATTCATAATTGTCCTCAATCACTGTAGTAAATCCAGCCCTCACCAATACCTTTTTCAGCCACTTACGCAACTGCCATTCAGGTGCCTTACAGCATTGCATAATATGTCGCTCAAATGCGCTAACACTATGGTTTGGCAATTGTGTCATTTCTGGTTCCAGCTCATCATAGTTTTTTGCAAGATATGTCATTGTTTTTCTTTCTTATGGTTTTGTGGCGAATAAGCGCTTTACTTCCCGCGACCCATATAACATAATCATCGTTATTAGGAAGTCAAGTTTGTTTTGTTAGTGCTAAAATGTTGCAAGTATGTTAGTGTTGCTATTTTAATATCAGAAGTCGTTTTGCTTTTTCTACCGCAAGTTCAAGATATTCATCATCTTTTGCTTGAATTGGTCTCTTAAATCCCATAGGTAAATGCATACGCCTTCGTTTTCCGGCAGCACTATAAACAGTTAAAATCCAACTATAAGATTCTAAATAATAATCTCTATTATTTCCAGACCCCAAATAAATTTTATTACTTAATATTTGTGCGTCTTCTCTTTTTATTAATTTCATTTTAACACCATCAGTCGTTTTGCTTTTTCTATTGCAAACATAATATAATCATAGCCAGCACCATAGTAATAAATATTCATTCTAACGTAATGATAGTATGGTGGATTAACTATATAAATAAGATCTGTTATATGATAACAAAAATAATAGTCGTGTTCTAACCCCGACCCAAGATACGCATAATCTTTTCTAATCCATGCTTTTGGAAAATCGAATAATGGGGTATTTCCTAATTTGTTCATTTTAAAACTAAAAATCTCTTTGCTTTTTCAATTGCTAATTTAACATACCCAAGTGTTAATACAGATTCATCCAATGGCAAATTAAAATGATAATAAGAGCATTTACCAACAACTAATAACGGTTTATCATAATAATTTTCCCACGAATTTGCATTGTTCTTAATAATTAAATAATAATCATAATCACCAGATCCCAAATATATTAAGTCTCCTTTATTACTTGGTTTATTAAATTTTTTAATTGTCGATAGTTTCATAATAATATTTTTAATCTATTAACTTTTTCTGTGGCGGCATCATACCCCTCATGATCTTTAATTGCAAAAAAATAAAATTCTTTTCCATTATAATAAACAATTCTATTTTTTATAGTTGAATAATAATCATATCCATTTAATGATCCCAAAAATGCATAATTATACATGCGCTCAGGATATCTTTCTAAATCATATAATCTTTCTTTATTTAATCTCATAATAAAACCATTAATTTTTTGGCTAGCTTAATTGCTTCTCCAAGAAACTTTTCCTCAAAAAACCTATTATATTCACCAAAATAATATGATTTATATCCAACGTTTCTATAACGATTTACCACTAATATTTCTATGCTATTTGGTAATAAATAATAATCAGAATTATTTCCAGATCCAATATAAACATATGGTGAATATACTTCTCCAGGGTCAGTATGAATTTTATTTTTAGATAGTAAGATCATAATAACAATTTCAATCTTTCTACTTTATTAAAAGCCAAAACTGTGTATGGATCTGTTAATTTTGTAATACAATTAATGCTATAATACTGGCTTTCATATCCATAAGCAATTATTAATCTTGTATTTTTTCCGTCAATATGAATATAGTAATCATAGTTGTAACCTCCGGAGCCTAAAAATTTTAAATTATCATCATTAAAATATTGATAGTAGGATTTAAAATTAGTCTTTTTCTTTTTGGACAATTTCATAATAAAATTCTTAATTTTTCTACCAAATCAAATGCCAAATTTTCTCCCCTACATGTTGGAATTATAAATCTCCATGCGTATCCATCATTATTGCCAATTAAAATATAAGGTGTTTCATAGTAATAATCAACAAGCCCATATGATCCTAAAAATATAATATCTTCATTGAATCTTGGCGTATTGTATAATTTCTTGGAATTTAGTTTTTTCATTTTAATATTGAAAGTTTCTTATATCTTTCTGCCGCCAATGTTGATCCTACGTCATAAGGATATCTAAAATCCCATACCGTATTTTTTCCAACAACCACGAAATAATCAAAACTATAATCAAAATTAAAATAAAAATCTACACCTTCATATGAACCAAGAAAAATTACATTACCAGTCCAAGGATTTTTATTTGAAGGTCTTTTAAGTAGCTCTTTCATAATAGTAATAGCCATTTTTTTAGTTTTTCTATTGCTGCTTGATGATATTTATTATATTGAAATTGAGCTATTTTATGCAATGATAATGATGGAATATATCCATAGGAATATTTTGATTTCATCCCAAGTCCAGTATAATTTTCCCCTAAAACCATATAATAATCATATATATCTCCAGAGCCAAGGTATATGGATTTTGTGTAGTTTTCATAATGGTGTAATTTAATTTTGGATAATTTCATAGCAGCATTAATAATTTATTAATATTTTTAAAAAGATTTTCATATTTTACTGGGATTGAATTCAAATAAAACCAATAATTGACTATGGAGGAAGTATCACCGTCTACAATATATTTGCTTGAATAAAGAACTAAATAAAAATCATAATTATCAGCAGAACCAATAAATATATGTTCATATATTTTTTCTGAATATGTTTCATATAGTTTTTTATTAGATAATTTTATAATAATATTAATATTTTACTTAATTTTTTCTTAAGTAATTCCACAATTTCTTTGTCCATATATTTTTCATCACAAATATATAAAAAAGTTTCTGTACTATACCGATGAATACACTCCATATTTTTTGAATTTAAAAAATAATCGCTAGTACCATCAGATCCCAAAAATATATATTTTTTATCTAATTCGCTACCTAATTTTTCAGAGGATAGTTTCATACTAATAACAATAGTTTCTTTGCTTTTTCCCACGCAATCGATAAGGATAAATTTGGATCAATGTCAGCCAACTTTGGATAATAAAAACAATTGTCTTTATATACTGTCATTATCATAGGATGATTATGTGTATAAAAAACTAAATAATAATCTACTGTAATAGGATAATGATTAGACCCAATAAATATTTTATCCTTTATATTTATTTTAGAAATTTTATATGATTTGATTTTGGATAGTTTCATAATAGCATTAACATTTTATTAGCTTTTTTAATTATTTCTTTTTTAGGATATTTATTTGGTATCTCTTCCAGCCAATACCAGTAATAGTTCATTACAGAAATCCCAGAAAAATAAATTCTTATATATGGTTTATCTCCGCCTAAAACTAAATAATAATCATAAATACCTTCTGAACCAATAAAATATTTTTTATATATATTACTAATATCTTTATCTGGCAGAGTTCCATATATTTTTTTATTAGATAATTTCATAATAATATTGAAAGTTTTTTTGCTTTTTTAAGAACCTCTGGAATACATTCATCAAAATATCGCGGATTATTTGTTGCTTGATCAAAAGAAATAGAATACCAGCTACTATTACTGAATTGAGTCCAACAAACCCTGTTGTCTTCAAAGCTAAAATAGAAATCCTTATCTTTGCTTGAACCACAATAAATTAAATTTTTTTGTGGTCGTTGGGCAAATAATTTAATGTTCGATAGTTTCATAATAATATTAATAATTTTTTAGCTTTGTTTTTTGCTTCATTTAAAAATAAACTTCTTTCTGAATTATCTAATGCATATGCTGCATATGTATATGTTGAATATATAGCCCAAATATACAGATCTCTTTTCGCTTCTAAATAAAAATCGGTATTATCTCCGGAACCTAAATATATATAATTTTTCATATTATAGTTGTTTGGGAATGAATGAATTTTATTATTTGTAAGTTTAACCATTACTTATTCAATTTATCCATTAGCGAATTCATAATTAAGCTCCATACCGCCCCAGCCAAACCATAAATTAAAAACTCGCGCCAATGAAATATATCAAAGAACAATAAATAGGTTAGTAGTCCTGCCCAAAAACCAGTGCAATACCAACAAGATAATAGTTCATAGAAAAATGGATGTAAGCCTATTATCCAAATACGAGGACGATTAAGCAATCCCGTCTCTTTAATGGCAAAAGTAATTGAATAAAAAACTAATAGGGTGAGAATAATTGTCATAATAATGCCTTTAATCTTTTACATATATAAAAATTACTATTAGTGGCTTGAGAAATATCAAGCACTTGTTTGTCATCTCTATGAGTAATTCTCCAAGTAGCAACACTTTTACCTAGTTCTTCGCGAAAAACCTTTGTACTATAAATTGTAAGTATGCTATCACAATAGGAACATTTACGAATTAATATTCCCTTGCCACTAATACATTTATTAAATTTATGACCCAATGATTTAAGCTTTAATTTTGCTTCTATAATTGTCATAATAGCAATAAATCCTTTGTTATGTTCTGCCACCAAGCAATTCGAAGCATCTCTTTATTGGGTTGAAGTTCAATCCATTGTATAGGGTGTATATCTATAATTTTATTTAATGGAGTAATGCTATCGTTATACATATTTGTTTGCCAATAAAAAACAAAATATTTCATAATAGACACTTCAATCTCTTACACAAAAATAAGTTCAATATTTCATTTAAATCTCTAAACTGACGCATTTCTATCTGACCTCCCCAACTATTAGTATAAGCCAAATATACTTTATCATTTTCATCCAAACAAAATCTTATGGTATCTTTGCAATAAACACAAATATCATTACGATCTGTTTTATGACCGTGGATTTTTAGGAAGTGTTTTATTTCTTTGGATGATTTAAATATCATAATAGACATTTAACACTTTCGCATACAAACCAATTTCTTCTCACAACACCAGAGAAATCAATATATCCACATTTCATTCCTATTACAGTTTTAATTGTAAAAAATTTAATATTTTCTCTTGACTCTATTGTAATTATCATATTACATTTTTCACATTTTGAATTTTCTTGATTAAATCTATGCCCAAATTTTCTTATTTCTTGTAATGCCATTTCATAAGAGGTAAGGCGTATCATAGTAGTATTTTCATCTTTTCACAAATAAACCAAGAAAAATCTTTTGCTCCAAAATAAATAATATGACTATCGTATTTTACCGGAAGATCTATATCAACTGTAATAGAAAAAAGAGCTGGTTGGCAAATATGAAAATCCTGCCTAATTATAATTCCCAAATTACACTTATTACATTTTTCAGTTTCTTGATTATATGAATGATAATATTCTCTAATTTTTATTAAAGCTTCTTCACGGGAATTAATTGGTTTCATCATAATAATATTTTTAATCTATCACAATAAAAATAATTCATATTTATTGCTTGCTGATATTCAATATTACTAACTGATAAGACATATTCATTTTGATTGGTGCATTCAAAGCATACAAGTGTTTTTTTACAATGCTGACAGATATATGAAAAATCAGTATATATACGGTCTATATTAGAACTTATATATTTTAACTTATGCCCAAACTCTCTACAAAAAATTTCAAACTCTTCTTTAGATTTAAATTTCATAATAAAATCTTAAATTTTGGGCAAATAAAATAATCACGTTTAAGATTGCTCACTGTTATGTTATAGCCAGGTAGTTGATCTGGCAATTTTATATAATATTGTATCCAATCATCGTAATACTGTAAAACTTGAATTTTTAAACTCATACCACAACGGTCGCACCTCTCTTCTTCTTTATTGAATTTGTGGGCGAATTTCCTAATTTCTTTTTCACATTCTTCTGGGGAATAAAAAGGAAATGATTTGTTCATTCCATCATTTGAAGCAGATTATCTTCACTAATAAGAACTGTTCCTAATTTTCTTGCCGCCACTGCTTTTGAAGTTTGGCTGTTAATATCAACAATAACAAGATAGTCTACTCCCGGACGAACCTTATCCATCAAACTTCCACCGGCCGCTTCAATCATTTCTTGTAATATTGCTCGTTTAATATCGGTCTTGCCAGTAATGACAATCGATTTACCACTTAATTTACCATCTTTAATTGCTACTTTTTCTTCTGCTTTTTGTTCTATCATAATAATTTCTCTCAATTCACTTATTAATTGTTTGTTTTTTATTAGTCCATTAAAGATCGCTGCCGCTTTTGTTGAACTAAATCCTTTTATGCTTTCGAAATCGCTTTCTTTTGCACTTAAAATCTTGTCTAAATTATCATACCCCGCCGCCATAACCAATCTGATCATACTGCGACCGATTAATGGAATTGTCAAGCTGCCCAAAAATACATCTAGTGGAATTGTTTTCTTTGCGTGTAGGGTTTTAAGACAATTCTGTGCTGATCTTTGCCCCATACGATCCAAATTTGACAAATCATTCTCACTTAATTTATAAAGATCGATAATCGTTTTTACTTTTCCGCTTTCAACTAACCTATCTAATAATGCATTGCCCCATTCCAATACATTTAAATTAGATAACCAGTTATCTAATCTTCCTATAATTTGATTTTTACAAGTCTCGCCGGAAATACAAAACAAATTCTCTCCAATAACTGCAACGCTACCAAAACAAGTGGGGCATTTATCAGGACATTTAGCAATGGTTCCGGTGCTAACAACAACTGAACTAATAAGTGGAATTATGTCGCCACCACGCTCAACAACAACTCTTGCACCAATATCTAAACTCAATTCTTTAATATAAGAATAATTATATATTGATGCTCTTTTTATTTCCGCCCCACCTATCTCAACAGGTTCTAAAATTGCGACGGGAGTTATGCGCCCACTTGACCCCGTTTGCCAAATAACATCTTTTAATATTGTCTCTGCTTCTTCGTTGGTGAATTTATACGCCCTTGCACCAACTGGCCTATCGTGTTTAATTCCATATGAATATTGTTGTTCTAAATTGTTGTTTCTGATTACGAGTCCATCTAACCCAACTTTATACTTGTCTCGTTTATTAGCCTGAAACTCTTCTTTGAATTCCACAACCTCTTTTGCTGAATGAAACAAATGATATTCTGGAACTAAAAACCCCAGCCCTTTTAATGTCTCAAATTGTTCTACTTCCGTTTCAAATTCAATTTCGTCAGTTGTCAATTGATATGTCATTACGGTAAGATATTCACAACCAGTTCCATCAGATCGTCTTGAGGTTCCGGAAGCACAATTTCTTGGATTTGAATATTCTTCTTTAAAGTGTTTATCAAAGTCTTCCGCAAATAAAACAATCTCACCGCGAACAGTAGCAGTGAGTTTATTTGGAAGTATCTTTGGAACACCCTTCATTTTTAGGACATTCTTTAATATATTTTCCCCCTCATCGCCCGCCCCTCTCGTCCCAGCAACCACTAATTTTCCATCCTCATATACCAAGGAAATTGTCAGTCCATCTAATTTTAATGTGGTAAAGAATTCATTATTAGGCACATATTCTTCTGCCCATTTATAAAAATCTTCTGGGTTATTTACTTTATTAAGACTTCCTAATACTGTTTTGTGCTTGTATTTTTCCCACTCTTTAGAAGTAGAAGGAGCACCAATAGCAGTAATAGCAGGATGATTTGGATCAATCCCTGCCAACTCATCAACCAATTTATCGAATAGGGCATCAGATATAATTGAATTATTATTGTAGTATAAATCCCTATGCTTGTTAATTTCTTTAGCCAGCCCATTAACTTTATTAATATCAATCATTTTCTTCCGTTTCTAGTCCAATCGAATTATATACCGGTTCTTTAATCTCGATCTCAACGCTATAGTCTTCTAAGTGATACGGATGATCATAGTGAATAATAACTCCGTTTTCTGTTTCTGTCAAGCCCGAGCCCAACATTTCTTCTGTATATTGATCACCGGCTTCAAGAATTAATTTTGCTAAAGCTTCTTTTATTTGTTTAATATCTGGTTTTTTCATTTTAATAATTCCATAAGTTCAATTTTTAATCCAAACTTCCGCGGAGAAAAATCATTTATGTCTAATAGATCATAAAATTCTTTTGAATAATTTGCGAGGTGCTTATTTAAACTATCAAGATACATACACCTTTTATCTCTATGATCAAATTGTAATTCAATTTTTCTGTTTTTATAACCAAAAACTATCGTATCTACAATTACTGATACATCCTCTATTTTATTCCACATAACAATAATATCGTGATGCCCTTGGACTTTAGAACACCATCCATAAGAAAAATGATCTGAATTCATATTACCAAATTCTAAATTATGATATTCATCTGACGCATACAAATGTTCCTTACAAATACAACATTTTTTATCAGCAATGAATTTATCAATTTCTCTTGGAAGATATAACTTCATTAAATATCTTTCAATGATAAAACCATTCTTTTGTTTCCATATATAACATCTGATACATCACTAGCAGAATATCTTACAATAACCTGATAGCCATAAATACTAATAGGAATTGCGGCGCTAACCTCTGGATCTATATAATCAACATAAGCAACCAACCTATTGTTTTCAATTATAGATCTTGAAAACCAGGGGTATTTTTCTAGCAATGCTTCTAATTCTTTATTAGCTAAATTTAAAGCTATATTTCCTGTTTCGATTTTTTTCCACAACTTATCAAAAATTTCCATTTAGTCCTTCTTTTTAATTAGTTCTTTGCAGGATTTAAGTGCATAGTCTTTAATTTGCTCAAAAACAAAATTATAGAACTTATTGGATGATCTAGTAAAGTTCTTCATCCATGTGCCTCTATTTATTTTAACTAGGCTGGCTGTTTTAATTTTGTTTTTGTTGCTTATAAAATTGATTAAGTAATGACGATAATATGCTTCATTGGTTTCAAACTGGCTAACATCTCCTAAATCAATTGAACTAAAAATTGCCTCCGAGAATTTTCTTATAGCAGAATTAGCTCCATGGTGTTTATCACAATGTTTAAATAGCCCTATTACTCCGCCAGAAAAAGTTGATTCCGTCATTGTTGGTGGTAAAAGTTCAAATTTAATAGCATCTCTTTCTTCTTGGGTTTTGTCCTTATGAAGGTTATCAAATTCAAGTTTTGCAGCATTATATTCTTTTAGTTTAATTTCGTATTTGGCCTTCTCTTCAATAAATGGTGCCTTCTTTAAATCTAACATTCTTCCGAGATCTATACAAACGTCTGCCTCAAATTTCTTAACAAGAGCGGTAAGATCTTTCTTTAATAGAATAGACTCTACTTTTTTAATTGGAAGGTGTGCATCCATATATGATGCCTCTCCTTGTTTTAGAATTTTATTATGGTTTTCTTCTGGCAAATAATAATCTCCAATGCCATCAGAAACAGCGCTAATAACATTTAATCCAGATTTTTCTTTTAAAATCTTTTTAAATGCATTTAAAACATCTAGGTTAGCGCTTGGATACATTGTGTCCATTACAAGGGCCGGAATTTTTGTTTTACTACTAATGGCGAATCTAACCATACATCTATTCATCATTTTACTATTCATCATGGTGCTTCCTTGAACTGGAAGTAAAATAGAATCACCTGACTCCAAATAGATTACTCCAACAAATTTAGAGCTAATTGAACCTATTAGTCCCCTTGATTGTGGGGCCGTCCAAGATTGGCAAGAGTTTATTCCGCGCATCGAGACAGTTGCAATATCCCATGCTCCATCTTCGCCATGAGAAGAAAAACATACATCATATTTTTTACTTGGCATATTAGCATTACTAAATGCCTTAAATGAATTAAAGGTTTCAATTCTATTAATGGCAGCTGGAAGAATACCGCCCTTCTCCATGAAAGCATAAATTTTGTTTATAACTTTAATAATTGATTCATCCTTTTTGAAAATAGGATTTATGTGATCATAAAATATATCAACTGGTAATTTAAAGGAAAGTTTGTTATTTTCATTTATGGCAAGACGTGTGGTTGTTGTATTTCTTAATACTGTGTTTAAATGATTTGTTAAATGAATTGACTTCTGTAAATTAAAACAATTTTCGTTTCTTGATTTTTCCAAAGAAACAATCTCTGTTTGAATTTTCATATTACACTGACTATTTAATTGTTGTAAGGCAGAACACATATCATTGTGTAATTGGGTAGCGCTTACTATGGCACCAGAACTATTAAGTATTTCTACTTTTTCTTTAAAATTAGACAATCCAATAGATGAAAATATCTTATCAATTTTATTTAGAGATTTAAATATCTCATTTTCTTTAATGAAATCTGGATATGGCTTTGTTGAATTAACAATATATTCTATTGGCATTTTATACGGCTCCTGAAAATGTTTTTTTCAATTCTGATTTAACGAAATTATTGACAATAATTAATAGCCAATCAAAAAATTCTTTTGAAGTCTTTATTCCCATGCCATTAAACCAAGTTGTCATATCTTTTTCTGTATGTTTTCTGATTTTTAAACGCTCCTTAAAAAACAAAGAAAGAAATTCTTTATAATGATTTGATCCTTGCATGGCAGAACTATTATATTTTAAGTACAAAATTCCACGAAGAATATATTCCACCACATAATTAGCGAAATCTATATCAGAATTAAAGTGTCCCTTTAAACTAAATAAAAGATTTTTAAGTTCAACATCATCAATAGCCGACCTCTTATACCATATATCTGATATCTCGGCAGCAATTTTAAATGCTAGGTTTGCACGAAAATTTTTCTCATATTTTTCATAATCTTTGCCTCTATCCATTAAATTAAGAACCTTCATATCTGATTCTGATTTTAATGGAGAATCCTGGTATGACAAATCTCTTAGCGCAAAATCATGTTTAAATTGTTCATGTGGCACATAAAGATTTTTAACCATGGCTAATGGACTTGTTCTGCTATCAAAATAAAGAACCGGTAATTTAGTTCGCGCTGATATTGCATCGGTAAATAATTTAAGAATATCATTATCTAAATCTGGATACATTTTATCTAAAAGAATTACAGGCTTCTTATTAGAATCATCTATTGCGTATCTTATTATACATCGTCTCATCATTTTAGTCCCAAGCTTAATATATGGTGGGAAATCTTCTGATAAGGCGCCGGAAGTCAAATAAATAATACCAACGAATTTAGAATATACCGCCCCAACTAAACATTTTGGATAATCATTAGTCCAACCCTGACAAGAACGAATTCCCCTCATAGACATAGTTAAAATATCCCATGCTCCCTCTGCACCATCAGAAGAAAATACTATTGAGAATTCTTTATTTGGTAAATTTTCTTTACTAAATATTTTGAATTGATTTGTTTGGTCTAAAGGAATTGTTTTGTTTGCACCAAGTTTAGCAGATCTATCTTTAATCTTATTGAAGATCGTAAATAAAGACTCCCCCTTTTTGAAAACAACTTTCTCTTTATTATTTTTAATCGATTGAGATAGTTTAAGTGAAATTTTTCCAGTAGATAGATCTATTGATTCATTCAAATTCTCTGGCTGATATGGATCCAATAGGTTCTTTAATGAAGAAAGGATATTACTAAATTCAAAAATTTCATTTATTTTTTCTTGTTGTTGTTCGCGCACTTCTTTGGCAGAAAGAAACTGTAAAACATCTACCTGTTGTAATAACTCAATTTGAGATCTATTAACAATATCAACCATCGAAACAAAGAGCATAAAAACATAGCTCCCGTCCTTTTTAATATCTTTCAGGCATTTCTCTATACTGGCCTTGTCTTTAAAATTACTTAATCCAATAGACGGAAATACTTTTGTAAATGCCCTTGGGGTTTTAAATAAAGGGTGCCCAGATATAACTGCTGGAATTACCTTATCTTTAAAAATATCTGTGGTAGTAATCGGTACTTTTTTTGACATTATATATTATCCTGGTAGAGGAAGTGGTCCAGAGAATTTTCTTTTTGCTACAACTGCTTTTAAAGCCTGTTTCATTTCTAAATCTACTTCTGGCAAGGTTATTTTAAATAAATTTATAATATCTCTTGTATTAAATTTGTTTTGATATCCAATTGCATTTAGTTCCCTTGAGATTTTTGCTCTGTTAGATTTAATTAAATCATTTTTTAAATTAAAATAATTATAATAAATTCTTCTTATGTATGTATCTGAATTAGTAAATAATTTTTTATCAACTGATTTTAATAAATCTTCTGATAAAATTCTAGAAATATTATCAGTAATATGTTTTAATTGATATTCATCTGCTGGTAATTTAATATCAGCATCTTTAATATCTTTAGATTTTTCTTTCATTAATTTCAATAGAGAGGCAGAGAATACCTTTGTTAGTTTTCGTTCTTTCTTTGCAGAATTTTTTTCAAATAGTAATTCTACTTTTGATGCCGGAGAGTCTGGTGCTTTGTTTTTAATTTTTGTATCTTGATATGATTGAATTGATTCCAAGTCATTATTAGAATAATGGCTATTACTATGCCCATATTTTCTAATAGTTTTTCTAATATTATTTAGAGGCAGATAAGAACTATTAAACTTTGCATTGCTAATATTACTAAATATCTCAAATTTGCCGCTAACCTTCTTTGACAAAAAATCTTTGAAATTATTTAATGTTTCTCTATCTTCTTGGGGATACATACGATCTATTAATATATAAGGTTTCTTATCTTTATTATCTATAACAAATCTAACGATAGATCTGTGAATCATTTTTGTTCCTTGTTTGGTTTTAGAACCAGACGTAGAATAGATAATACCAACAAATGGATCAAGAACAGAACCAATAACGCAATGTTTATATTCTCCTATCCAGCTTTGACATGAAGAAATTCCACGCTCTGACATTGTGGCAATATCCCACGCCCCCTCAATACCATCAGACGAGAATACAATTTTTAATTTATTTGGAATGTTTGCTTGACTAAATTGCTTGAACTCCGTAAAATGCTCAAATTGATACATATGATGATAATTTACAACCGAATCAGCTATTTTATTATAAACTTTAAAGATTGATTCCCCAGCTCTAAAATAAGACTTTTTAGCATCTGGAAGAATAACATCATCAGGAAGAGATAGATTTATAATATTATCTTTTATAGAAATAAATCCTTCTTTATTTTTAGTTAAATCCCTGCGTAAAAGCGTAATAATTTTCTTGTGTTTGGCAGCATTTTCATCATTTTTAAAAGTGCCAAGGGACCTCTGCACAACAAGAAGTTCCGAATTAAATTTCCTTAGTAATGACCTAGCAGAAACAACATTTTCTTTTCTTTCTGCGTTCATATCCTCTTCACAATTAGATAATCCAATTTTAGGAAAAATCTTTGTAATAGTTTTGATCTCTTTAAATACGGGGTGATCTGAAAACCATTTTGGGAATTCTTTTTCTTTTAAAAGATCTTCTACTTTAGTTATAGCCATAAGAGTATTCCTTTATTTTTTCTTCTTTTTTAAATCTACTTTTTTATTATAACTTGTTCCAAACGCATCTAAATATTTTCTACTTAAACAATTTTCAGAACAAAATACCATGTTGGGAAGTTCTTCGGCCTCAACCAGATCTCTATTTCCCATGGTTATATTGCACTTATTGCACTTAGTCATTGTTGTGTATATCTTGTCTGCCCAACCAGTAGCAAAGTTAGCCCCTCTTTGGTCGAAGTCAAGTACAAAAATTTTAGCAGTATCAACAATTCTTAATCTTTTTATTTCGTCATGATAGTCTAACTGCCACCTCTTATACATCTCTAACGCCAACCTCACGGCATCACGAGGATCTATAAAATTTTTACACTCGTGCGTGTACCTGGGTGTGAGTATATCTATTCCTGCATTCTTTTGCCCGCCATTAGCAATTTCGATATATAAGCAATCATCTTTGAAGTCGCGTTGTCTTGATAGGTAAAAGCCCATGTCGTCCGCCTTATCTTATACTTTCAAATGTTTCTACAAACCGTTCCCAATATTTTTCTTCTACCATCGAAGGAAAACCCATCTTTACAAATTCTTCTTTCAATAAATTATAATTAACCTTATAATCAGTAAATTGAAGTAAATCATTATCTATTGGTTGTAGATTAATCAGACTATAATTTAGCTTATAGTTAGACTGTTTTTCTTGGTTGTTTAGATAATTAAGCAGTTTCTTTGGATCACTCGCTAATTCTATCGCCACTTCTTTATTAGTAATGCTTGGAATATTATCTGATGTATCTCCCGCCAAAATTTTATAAGTTAAATAATGATAGTCTGGTGGAAAAATAAACTCTTTTGGGGTTGGATTATAAATTTGTAGCCTTGGTAAATCTTTTTGAAGCAATTGGATATAGTCTGTGTCGGTGCTTATAATTATTGTATCTTCTTCTTTTAAGTTATCGGCAAGGGTAGCGATAACATCATCTGCCTCATAACCGTCTGCTTTTACGGAAATAATTGGTAGACAAGGAAGTAAGTTAATAACTATATCTGCTTGCCTAATGAAGTTTTCTTTCTTAGCTGTTTTATTTTCTACCCCTGTTTTTATAATTCTATTTGCTTTATAGTCAGCAAATAATTTATATCTAAAATTATTCTTTCCCTCTAAACAAAAGAATACATTTGTTGGCGAGAACTGTTCAATTGTTGCGCGAAGATTACGGAATAAATTATAGATAATGGTATAATCAATTGTTGATTTATCTTTTGGCTTAAATCCTACATTAGCTCTATAGATAAAATTTAAGCCATCAATTAGAAGAACTTTACTCACTCAAAAGTTAGATCGGTCGAAAGTTTTACCGTGAACTTTGGAACACGAATATGATTTACCAAATTAATTTCTTTACATTCTTCTGATGTTAGGAACCAGTCTGCGTGATTTTTGTCATGAATAGCCTTCAAAAAGAAATCATCTGCCTTACCTATGTTTCTTGCCATAGTATGAAAAATAAGATTATTCAATCGTTCAGTTTCTTTGGCATCTGCTTTAATTTCATCTAACTTACCAAAAGTCATAGACGATACGCTATGGATCATAACGGTTGCATTTCGATCCATAAATCGTAATCCTTCTGTTCCGCAAGATAATAATGCAGAACCGCATGACATAGACTTACCGCTGGAAACCGTAGCCACAGGAACGGGTGATGATTTAATAGTATCAATCATACTCATTAATGAATATACTTGACCACCATAGCTATCAATCATTACTGGAATTACTTTTTGTCCAGTATTTATGGCCTTTTGCATATCCTCTCGAAAAGTTTTTGCTCCAGGCTCATCAAACTTATTCACTAAAATAATAACTGGCGGATCAATTATCTCTTCAATCTTCTTAATTTTTAATTTAGGATCAACCAAGTAATGAATCATTATTTTTTCGCCATTCGTTTTTTAAGGTTAAGCAAAAGTGTTTCTTTTTCTTCAACAGGCATTTTATCAAAAATTACATTTAATGCGTTGCCAGCCCATAAGAAGTTATTTTTTAAACCTTCACTTACATATTTTTCAAAATTATTATTTGTGCCGCTACTTTCTTTCCATAGAGCATATAAAATATCAGAAGCTTGCGGAACTTTTCTTGATAAAAAGTGTGGAAGTTCTTTACAAGCCGCCTCATCATTCTGTCTTCTTAGTCCTATAAATGCTACTGACCACCAAAATGAATCTTTGGTATCCCAAATATCTATCCAGAATTTTTCATTATAAGCAGCCTTGGTCTGAATTCTTGAAAAACTTAGCAGCCCTTTTCTATATACATTACGAAAACTAGTATCGTTTGATGATAGAAGCGCCTTGTGTTTTTGTAGCCAATTAACAATTAGTCTTTCACAATTTATAAGTTTTTTGTTTTGAATTATTGCGAATAGCTTTTGAAGGGTTTCTTTTTCTTTCCAAGATACCGCACCGCTCATTTTGTATAAAATCAATCCAATGGCAGACTCAATCTTATTACGAAATAAATCGTTCTCATCAATAAACAATTCAATAATATCTATTTCTTTTTCATTCTTAAAAGAATTTACATATGGCCCATTAGACATTGGAAATTCAATTCGTTTTTTGAGAAGCTCGGAAAGATCTTCAATATTATTTGAAGCAATAACGGCTTTGACCCACTTATCTTTTTTAAAATCTTTATCTGTTAATTCAAATGACATGCTAAAATGCCGTACTTTCTAAATCTTTTTTTATAAGATCTAATAAAAATTCCAATGGTTTTGGTACTGGATATAAAAAATTCTTATCAATAATACACGCTTTACATAAACATTTATTATGCATTTGAATATTACGCAAATATTCTTTTGCCTCAGAGAAAGAAGAGCTATGTTCTTTCATATCATTATCGGTAATCATATTAGAAATAATTGCCTCAATCATTAATAAATAATTATTTTTGATTAATTCAATTCTGGTATGCTCATTTAGATTAGAAAATTTCATTAGTAGGTATTCTTATTACATATGAATTGTGATATATCAATTAAAGGAAATAAATCCTTTGGAACCTGATTAGAACATAATATATTTAGTTTTGCCGGATGAATTTCGCGACAACAAATACAATTAAATTTATTTAAGGATTCTATTGTAATAATAATTTTATTTAATTGCAAGGAATCTATTACTTTAGAATCAACATATTGTTTTAATGATAATGGATTATAGAAAACACCCTTCACTAGAGCAATATAGTGCTGCTTCAAATAAGCAACCTGATTCTGTTGTGTTAGTGTTTTAAAATTTGACATGTTTTATGATTTTAAAGTATGGGTAAATTTATTTATTAGAACACACGATTGGCAGAATTCAGTAAAATGATTTCCGTATCCATCGTGTACTTCTATTTCTAGAACATTGATTTTAATTATTTTGGTAAATAAATGAAAACTATGCTTGTTTTCACAAATGCTACTACTTTTAATACATTGACAACGAGAAATTATTTTCCCAGAACAAATAGGACATTTACTCAACAAGATTTAGCTCTCATCGTTATCTTCCGAACTATTGTCTTCTAAATATTCCTGTTGATCATTCTTAGAACCGCCTCTTTCACTCCGGCGATCTTTCATTTTACCAGCATGTCTTTGCTTTGCATCTAAAGACATGAGGCACCTGGGTTTTTTCATCTTGCGTTTTTTTAGCTTTGTCATTTGGCCCAACACAAAAGATAATCACTTACTAACGAGAAGTCAAGTGTAAATTATTAGAAACCTTGTTAGTCTCTATTTTTACCCGGACCATAGAAAAATGATATCGCTAATATAATCGATAAAATTATAATGCTATTAATTGTCATATGTAATCTTTGCGATACAAAAAAGAAACATTGTAAATAAACAACCGGCAGCAAATCCAAGTAAATAAATTAAAATCATATTTTTTCTTTTATACTAAGTTATTTTGGTAGAATTGTTTCGGTTGCGATTTGGCGGTAGTTTTTCCGCCGTCAAATAAAAACGATACCGAGAACAAATATTTTGCCACCGTGAGAATTGATTTTTTCTTTGACGCAGTCCCCATCGTTTCAATAGTCTTAGATTGTTGTGGCATCTCTACTAATTTATTCTCACAAGGCTTTTCTAAATTAGAAATTATTGACCAACATAATATCATTACAATCCAATTCTTTTCAAATGACGCGTGTAAATAAACTGTATAAGCAATTGATAGTATTTCATTATCATGAAATCCTTTTGTTTTTTTCATTTATCTAGAATAAATATTCCTGATGAATTATCGACTACAAATCTATGTCCATAAAATTTATTCATAATAAATCTAGCTAGTTGTGATGCCAGGTGCTCTTCTGAATTTATTTGCCAGTGAGTTCTGTTTCCAGATACCTCTCCATAAAATCCAGACGCCATTACACTTTGTTTAAAACCAAATCTTTTTTCTATTTCAATATATGTATAGTAATCATCAAGTGGCATATTAATATTGAATTCTTTTCCAATAAAAAAGTATGAAAATGGATTTATATGCAGTCCACGGTTGTTGGGATTTAATTCATATTTATGATCCTTAGATTCTCGCAACTGCCAATAGGACGCTACATTAGGAGTAAATCCATCTAGCATTGCTTGATGATAGTAGCACTGATATTTTTTAAGTAAAATGGTTATTTTTTGTTCTTTAGTTAGCATGGCGATATAATCAAGATAATCATTTGGTGGGCGGTGTCAAGTGTAAGAATAAAACAAAAAGAGCCAACAAGTTTTAATACCTGTTGGCTCTAATTTTAAATCAACCTAATTTCACTGTGGCTGTGCAGCTCCAGTACAAGCAACCTGAACCGTACCATCGCTATTAGTATCACACCTGTAGGTTAAAACATCAACACCGTTAGGGGCGACACAAGCAAGGCCCATTTTTGCTTCTAATGGATCCGGTACGAAATCAGCTTGAACTGTTCCTTCTAAACCGCTTGGCAAACAATGTTCCTTTGCATTGCGGCATTTACCAGACTGAAGTGTAGTGCTACAAAGATCCTGTTGTGAATCGTCAAATGGACATACGATACGAATATCTGAAACAACCCAATCAACATTTACACCGACACCAGTGGTATTAAGCACGCCAGAACAATTTGCATCAACCGAACATCCATTAGCAACAGTGGTTGCGGCCGTGTTATTAGGATATTCAGAAGTCAAACTACCAGTACTACTAGCAGGAACAACCAACAGAAGTTCCGGCCGCGTTAGTGCAAACAGGTTTTGATCCATTGGGGCAAAAATGGACATATAACACTCATATTTTTATATATGCTTTCGGATTGCGCCATTCT
>OBLU010002013.1_pt1 | contig 18826 bp, 16 predicted proteins | sample 1518681 | NCBI WGS metagenome assembly OBLU01 (sample SAMEA3539304, study PRJEB22396) | soil metagenome | biome: tundra; feature: field; material: soil | place: USA | collected 2010-05 | depth 0.15 m | reverse complement strand
ACTTCCGCCTCCCGGAGAGCCACGGCCGGCCGATGAGCGAAGTCGCGGTGGAGGCAGTCGCCGAAGTGGGCAACCCCACCATCCTGGCCACCTTCGCTGTGATCGCAGCAGTCCTGCCGATGGCCTTTGTCCGCGGTCTTATGGGGCCGTACATGCGTCCCATTCCTGTGGGAGCCTCCGCGGCAATGCTCTTCTCGCTGCTGGTTGCTTTCGTAGTTTCGCCCTGGGCCGCGCTCCGCCTTCTCGGAAAGCACCTCGGCGGGGCCAAGATACTGGAACCCGAGACCGAGAACTGGCGCACCAGACTCTATCGCCGCATTATGACGCCGCTGATCCGCTCGCCGCGCAACCGACTCTTCTTCTTCATCGGAGTCGCGGTGCTGCTGCTGATCTCGGTGGCGCTGGTGCCTACTGGGCTGGTGCGCGTGAAGATGCTGCCGTTCGACAACAAGAGCGAACTGCAGGTCATCATCAATATGCCTGACGGAACGCCGCTCGAACAGACGGCCCGAGTCGCCCAGGCTCTCGGCGACGAGCTTGCGCGGCAGCCCGACGTCCTGAACTACCAGACCTACACCGGCACCTCCGGCCCCTATAACTTCAACGGACTGGTGCGCCACTACTACATGCGCCGCCAACCCAACCAGGCCGATATCCAGGTCAACCTCCTGCCGGCGAAACAGCGCAGCGTGCAGAGCCATGCGATCGCAAAGCGACTTCGCCCGCTGATGGATGCCATCGGCAATCAGTACGGCGCTCGCATCCAGGTGAGCGAGGTTCCGCCCGGCCCCCCCGTTGTCCAGACGCTCGTCGCAGAGGTTTACGGCCCCGATCTCGCCGGTCAGACGCAAGTCGCCCAGCAGATCAAGTCAATCTTCCAGCACACCCCGGGAGTCGTCGACACCGACTGGTACGTCGAAGACCCTCAGCCGAGAATGGTGATGCGCGTGGATGAGGTAAAGGCCGCGCAGCATGGCATCGCGGTCTCCGAGGTCGCACACGCACTGGCGCTCGCCGTCTCCGGAACTCAGGTCGGCCTGGTCCACGATCAGACCTCGCGCGAGCCTGTGCCCGCAATCGTCGAACTCGACCGCGCCGATCGTTCCTCCGAACAGGGCCTGGAGAATATCCGCCTGCCCGGCGCAGACGGCGGCATGGTCTCGCTGCGGGAGTTGGTCATCGTCGAACACAAGACGATCGAGCCCAGCATCTATCACAAGAATCTGCGGCGCGTCGTTTACGTCACGGGAGACGTGGCCGGCGCGGAAGAGAGTCCGGTCTACGCCATCCTGAAGATGAACAAGGACCTCGATCATCTCACTCTGCCCGGCGGATACACGCTGACCCGCTATAACGCCGTGATGCCCGACTCCACGGACCACTACTCGATGAAGTGGGACGGAGAGTGGCACATCACCATCGAGGTCTTCCGCGATCTCGGCCTTGCCTTCGCCGCAGTGCTCGTTCTTATCTACGTCCTCATGGTCGGCTGGTTCCGGTCCTTCATCGTGCCGCTGATCATCATGGCGCCCATCCCGCTGACGTTGGTGGGCATCCTGCCGGCCCATGCGATCCTGGGCGCGTTCTTCACCGCGACCTCCATGATCGGCTTCATCGCCGGGGCCGGAATCATCGTGCGCAACTCGATCATCCTTGTCGACTTTATCGAGCTTCGCCGGCGCCAGGGGATGGCTCTGGCCGAAGCGGTGATCGATGCCGGCGCGGTCCGTTTCCGGCCCATGCTGCTAACCGCCGCCGCAGTGGTCGTAGGAGCATGCGTAATCCTCTCTGACCCCATCTTTCAGGGACTTGCAATATCGCTGATTGCGGGCGCAGTTGCCTCAACGTTCCTCTCGTGGCCAACCATTCCAGTGCTCTACTACATGGTTCACTCAAGGCGCCAGTCCGGGCTGGAACCACAACCCAACACCGATCAAGGAGATTCCCTATGACAGTCGAACGCAGCGTGCGTCTGATGGCAGGCATGATAGTGCTCTTATCGCTTGCACTTGCCCATTTTCTCTCTCCCTACTGGCTGTGGCTGACGGCATTCGTCGGACTCAACCTGTTGCAATCTGCCTTCACAAACTGGTGCCCGGCGATGACCATCTTCCGCGCGATGGGTTTGAAGGACGCCAACTGCGTCGTGACCAAGTAGGAGCGAGATGCGCAATAGACGATTTCCAGCCTCCGAAGCGCATCGGCTCGACCTTCCTGCACGCAGGATATGGCTTCCGCCTGCGGATGTGCTCGGGGCGATGGCGGTGCAATCGGGCCAAACAATCGCCGATGTGGGCGCAGGAACAGGATACTTCTCTTTACCGCTGGCTGACACAGTTGGACTCCAGGGTAAGATCTACGCGGTCGACGCCCAGAACGAGATGCTCACGCTTTTGAGACAGAAGTTGGATGAAGCCGCGATACCCAACGTGGAACTTATCCACGCGGAAGCTGGCAACACAACCCTCCCGCGATGCAGTTGCGATCTCTTCTTCGCTGCAAATGTCTGGCATGAATTCGAAGACCGCGGTTCCGTACTGAAGGAGGCCGCTCGCGTGCTCAAGGCCGGCGGCCAAGTTGCGATCCTCGACTGGCGAACTGATGCTCCGTCTGAACCCGGACCGCCCCTCGACCATCGCCTCGATTCATCTACTGCCGCGTACGCGCTCCGCTCACAAGGGTTCCAGAACATAACCGTTGCGCACGTCGGTCTCTACTCATGGCTCGTTCAAGGAGAGATAAAGCCATGACCGCCCGAGATGCTTCAACCCGGCCGAGCAATCCTCGCCGAACCCATAACGAACGACTCAAGGACGATGTCTATCGCCACATGTTCCGTCTTGAGGCAAACCGTCCAGGGGCCGACCTGGATCTCGCAGTTGCCTTGGTGCGCGGATGGCTCGACGCGGATTCTGGGCGTGGAAGGCCTGCAATGTGCGAGTGGCTCAAGAAGATCTGCCCGATCTGCCTTTCCCTGATCGAAGCCAGTCAACAAACGAGCGACACTGACCAACGGAGCATTCAGTAGGCGGGAACCTGCACTTATTGCGTCGCAAGTGCCCAATATCCTGCAAAACGAGGCATCCCCAGATGGCACTGGCATCGTTGGCGGGAGAATATACTGGGCTTGTTCCTAAGAACCCCAACGATGCGACCCGAACTGATCCAGGCTACCGAACTCCTGCACCGCAATACCCCTGAAGCCGTTGAAGAGGCAATCGGTTTGCTGCAGAATACGGTCTATTCCTTCAGTATGAAGGTCTGCGGCCACAGGCAAGACGCGGAAGATACCATGCAGGAGGTCCTCTCCGGTTCGCTCGGGGACTTGGCCAAGCTCCAGCATCCCCAAGCTCTTGCGCTCTGGCTCTATACCGTAACCAGAAACCGCTGCTGGCGGATGCGCCGTAAAGGGGCCTCTGCTCCCGCGCATATGCTATCTCTGGATGAATTGATGCCCGACGAGTCCGAATTGGGGCGATTATTGCAGGATGCCGCCGAGAGTCCTGAAGACAATCTACTCCACGCCGAGCGGCACCACCTGTTGCATCAGGCGGTTTTGCATATCCCCGTCCAATTGCGCATGGTTCTTGTGCTCCACGACATGGAAGAGCTTACAACCGAGCAAGTCGCGCAGATTCTTGACTTACAACCCGGGACGGTCAGGGTTCGCCTCCATCGGGCACGCCTCTCCGTACGCAAAGAGATGAACAGGATGCTGGAGGATGCACCAGATCAGCCGGCTGACCAAGAGCAGTCCGGGACGAAGTCTAAGCGTAACCGGACTAAGGCCGGACAGCGCCCCGCCGAGTGCCGTGAACTATTTTCGAATCTCTCCGAGTATTTGGATGGCAGGGTTGAGCCGCGCAGCTGCGAAGAGATGCGCGGACACATCGAGGCCTGCCCAGCTTGCGTCGCATTCCTGCGAAGCCTGCGAGTTGCCATCGACCGTTGCCGTTCGCTGGAGATTTCGTGTAATTCTGCCGTTGCTCCCCGTCTGCGCTCGATCCTGACCCAGGAGTACCTGCGCCTACTGAATCTGCCAACCACAGAAAAAATGTCAGCCGTGTTGTAACGAATTGCCTCCCATATGTCTTTATCTCTATGAGAGGTAATGACTGCCATGCAGGTAACGATCAAACAACTTGAACGAGTAAAGTTTGCCATTCAGGCGCGGTCCCACACGATCCTTTGCGACCAGCCGATTGAAAATGAAGGCGATGACACCGGGATGACGCCTCCGGAGTTGATGCTCGCGTCACTCGGCTCATGCGCCGCCTTCTATGCCGTGCAATATCTGAAGGCGCGCAATCTCGCGGATACAGGCGTGGAAGTCTCGGTAACCGCTGACAAGCTGATGCAGCCGCCCCGGCTCGGTAACTTCAAGGTCAATGTCATATGTCCGGTTTCCCTAACCGAAGACCAGAACGCGGGGATCATGCGCGCAGTACATCGCTGTCTGATCCACAACACGTTGTTGTCGCCGCCTGAGATTTTGATCGAACTAACAATGAGCGAGAATGTCCTCCCGCATGCCTGACCGGATAGAACGTCCAGGCACCCTCCAGAGGTATGCGGCGACTCGCATCGTGTGCCATGCAACGATGTTCTAATCGTTCCATGGCGAGTCTCGACAACTTCCGCTTGGTCGTCTTCCGGGCAGTTGCGGAACAGCACAGCTTTCGCAAGGCTGCGGAAGAACTGTACCTGACGCAGCCAGCGGTCAGTCTCCAGATCAAGGCGCTGGAGGAAGACATCGGCGTCCAACTCTTCGATCGCACCGGAACGCGTATCGCCTTGACCGAGGCTGGCAAGGTTCTCCTGGGATACTCTCGGCAGGCGAATGCCCTCTTCGCCCAGGCTGAACACGAGATTGCTGCGCTGAGCGGAGACCACGCCGGGCATCTCGCTCTTGGAGCCTCCACGACCATCGCCCAATATGTGTTGCCCCGTCTGCTGGGGGAGTTCGCGCGAGAGCATCCGCGCGTTCACCCCACCATGATCAGCGGCAATACAGAACAGATCGTCGAGGCCGTGGAAGAACAGAAGATCGCGCTGGGATTGATCGAGGGGCCAGCACGAAGCCGCGACGTAAAAACGGAGCCCTTTCTGGAAGATGAACTGGTCTTGATCGTAGCCGCCGCGCACGAGTGGGCCGAACTCAAATCCATCCCATGTTCTGAAATCGCCGCTGCTCCGTTGCTCATGCGCGAGCGCGGCAGCGGCACGCGCCGAGTGGTCGAGATGGCGCTGGCACGACACGGCGTCAAAGCCAATTCGTTGCGAATTGTGATGGAACTAGATTCAACTGAGGCTATCAAGTCCGCCGTCGAGGCCGGACTCGGAGTCGGATTCGTCTCGCGCTGGGCGATTGCTAAAGACCTCCGACTCGATACCGCTTTCAGAATTGTCGAAGTGCAAGGGCTGAGCATCAAGCGGGAGTTCCTGCTTGCATACCCAGCGGGTCCGGAGCCTCAGGGGCTGGCTCAGGAGTTCCGCAAGTTCCTGTTCTCCCGCGCAGGTACACAACGGTCATCGGCCAAAACCAAGCGCTGACTGTCCGAGTCCCCCATAAGTTACGCAAATGCGGCATGAGAACTACTGCTTGGACGTGGGCAATGTCCTCGGCAACACTTGATGTGTGTCCAAGAACATCTTCTTCATCGGAATGATCCTCGCCGCGAGTGGTCTCGTGTCGCCTCCCGTTGCCCTGGTGGGCGGCATCATCTACGGATTCTCCTTCGTTCACCCATTTCACCTCGCAGCGAGACAGCTCTCCAAGCTTCTTCTACAGGCATCCGTCGTAGGCCTCGGGTTCGGCATGGATCTGCAACAGGTTCTTCACGCTGGCCGCTCCGGGTTTGTCTACACCGCCTGCAGCATCAGCTTCGCCATGCTGTTGGGATGGGGACTGGGAAGACTGCTGGCTGTGAAACAACGAACGTCGTTTCTCATCACGGCGGGCACGGCGATCTGCGGCGGCAGCGCCATTGCCGCGATCGCCCCCATCACCAACGCCAGCGAAGAGGAGATCGCCGTCTCTCTCGGGACCGTATTCCTGCTCAACTCGGTCGCCTTGCTCGCGTTTCCCGTGATTGGAACGGCGCTGCACCTCACCCAAACCCAGTTCGGTCTCTGGGCGGCGCTCGCCATCCATGACACAAGTTCCGTCGTTGGCGCGACAGCGAAGTTCGGTGCAGTGGCGCTTGCCGTCGGCACAACCGTCAAGCTTGCGCGTGCTCTATGGATTGTGCCGTTGTCGGTGGGAACCGCTATGGCCAAGAAGAGCAGGACGCGCATCCAGTGGCCCTGGTTCATCCTGTTCTTTTGTCTGGCGGCAGTGGCCAACACCTACGTACACACCTTCCAGATGCTGTACCCAAATCTCAAGCATCTCGGTGTCATCGGCCTGACGGTCACGCTCTTCCTTATCGGAACGGGACTCTCTAAGAAGACGCTTCAAGAGGTCGGCGTTCGGCCGCTGTTACAGGGAGTTCTTCTGTGGATCGTCGTTGCCGCGGGGTCTCTGTCGCTTATCCGCGCCGGATGGATTCACCTCTAGCAGACATTCGCAAGCCTTGGCAGGGACCGCAGTGTCCTTATCGGCTCACGTGCAGAAAGAATCAGCGTAGGCGGTCTTGTTATATCTGAGATGCATCATGCTACACTGTTCTCCCTCTATAGCCGTATTTGAATCAATCGGTCGGCGGCGGGGAGAACGGTGTCTATGGCCAGCAACAAAGAGACGATCAAGTTGTACTGGGTTTACTACTGCAGATCATGATGAGGATTGGTTTATCTTTGCTGAGAGTGCAAGAAGCGCGGGCGTATCACGAGCACTATGAAGGCTACAGTAAAGGCGATGCTCACTCCCGTCTGATCGTATCCAACGTAAGCCTGCAGGAGTTCATGAATGGAACTTCTCCCTGCCACGCACAGTTCCAGGACCTCTACCAAAAGTGCCGCCAGCCCCCAGGCGAGAATTCAATAAGACGCTTGATCTCGAAAAGCTTTTGAGGCCGGCAAGTTATCGAGAAGTACTCCGGTAAGCCGAAGCTGGGCGAGATCGATCGTCTTCACCCATGCATAGTCGGTCTTGGGGGGGCGAGGTATTCCTGGATGTACCCGTGGGGTTCCCGCTTGGTGCTATCCTTACCTGAGAAGAGCCAAGCGCGTGCAAACGGCGTGATCGGGCGAAGCGGGGCATCCAATGTAATGATTTCCGCCCGAACCCGATACACTGTTTTCGACGCGCTTTTGTGCTAGAGATATGCCAACTGTGACAACCCGTGACAACTGTGACAGGTTTAGAATCTGCAAGTTACTGATTCCAAAAGTCTTGAGTGGGTCCGACTCCCACTAGCCGCCCCAATCCTTACTCGATCGAACGCTCGACGCCGTACGAGCACGGGTTCCGAGTCCAACTTGCCCCTCTCTCCCAAGACCGCGCAGCCGCTTGCCGCGACCGCATCTGAGTCGGATGCAACCGACGCGGTCTTGGTCGCCGCGCCCATGCCGGAACACATCTATGCCGGAACCTCCGGCTGGGCGTATCCGTTGTGGAAGCCTGCCTTCTATCCTGCGAAACTACCCGCGAAGCGTTTCCTCGAGCATTACGCAACTCAACTCAATTCGGTCGAGGTGAACTACACCTTCCGCGCGTTCCCAACAGCATCGGCGCTGGCCGGATGGCTTGCCGCCACTCCCGCGGGCTTCCGGTTCAGCTTCAAGGCGCCGCAGCGCATCACCCACTTCAGCCGGCTGCGCGATTGCCATGAGGCCGTCGGCCGGTTCGTCGATGTGCTCGACCCGATGCGGGCGGCGGGGAAACTGGGACCGCTGCTGTTCCAGCTTCCGCCGAATTTCAAGGCGGATCCAATTCTGCTCGCGGACTTCCTCTCCGCGCCCGCGTTGGCCGGCCCCGCGGCACCGAGGGTCGCGTTTGAATTCCGCCACGAGTCCTGGTTCAGCGAAGAGACCTACGCGGTGCTGCGCCTGCACAACGCCGCCGTATGTATTGCCGAGAGCGACGATCTGCGCACTCCCGAAGTCCAGTGTGCTCGCACCCACGCCTGCTATCGCCTGCGCCGGACCAACGGTTACAGCGAGCAGGAGGTCGCCGAGTTCGCGGAGAGATTCTCTGCGCTGGCAGTTGACCGCGACGTTTTCGTCTACTTCAAGCACGAAGACGACCCGACCGGCGCACTCAATGCAGTCGCGCTTCTAAAGGCGTGCGCCGACAGAGCAGGGAAGCGATGAGCGATGTGAAGGCAATCGACCTGCCCAGAGGCGCAGGCGATGGAGCGCCCTCGGTTGTGCGGCCTTCGTTTGAGCCGCGGGCCTTCGTGCCGCGACGTCTTCTGCGAAATGGCCACCTGCAGACCGTCGCCGGAAATTTTCTCCCGCGAGCGAGCCACCTCCCTGCGCCGGAGCCCGTGCTGGTCGAGGTCTCTCCCGCGAGCGATGCGCAGATCGCGACCCAGGTGCTGTGTCAGTGCCACTGGCAGCCGGCGGAGATGCGTGTCCAACGGCCCACCGCCATCGTGGTGCATGGCCTGGAAGGTTCGTCGGACTCGCAGTATGTGGTGGGCAACGCGAACAAGCTGTGGCTCGCAGGCGCAAACGTCATTCGCATGAACATGCGTAACTGTGGCGGTCGCAACTACGAGATGGCGCGCCTTTCGCCAACGCTCTATCATTCCGGGCTCTCCGGCGATGTGGACGCCGTAATGCGCTACTTCCTCGAGCGCGAATGTCTCGAAAGCATTGCGCTGATCGGCTATTCGATGGGCGGGAATCTGGTGCTGAAGCTCGCCGGAGAACTTGGCGCAAATGCCCCGCGCCAACTGCATTCCGTCGTTGGCGTGTCGCCGGCGATCGACCTCGGTCCTTCGGCAATGGCGTTGCATCGGCCGGAGAACCGTCTCTACGAGCAGCGATTTCTACGCAACCTCCTGAAGCGGTACCGGCACAAGGTGCGACTCTTTCCCAGGGCGTTCGATCCCAACCGCGCTGTTGGAATCGGCTCGCTGCGCGATTTTGATGACCGCATCACCGCGCTTTATTCGGGCTTCGCGTCGGCGGAGGACTACTACGACCGCGCCGCCGCTGCGCGCGTTGTGGATCGCATCGCCGTGCCTACGCTGATTGTGCAGGCGCTCGACGATCCGTTCGTCACGATCACGCCGGAAACGCTCGCAAAGCTGCGAGCGAATGCAAACATTACGTTGCTTCAAGTCGAGCACGGCGGACACTGCGCGTTTCTTGCCAGGCGCGACCGGGCAAACGGCGACGACGGCTACTGGGCCGAGACCACGCTGCTGCGCTTTGTCCTCGCCCACGCCTGAGGCGCTCTCCAGGCCTGAGATAATCAATCATGCTCGCCGAGTGGTCCGCCGAATGCTCTGCCGAGGACCCTGTCCTCGTTGTTCCATGGAAGGACCCGGACGGCAACGCAGCCTTCGTCGATCTTCGCGCCAACCCCTACGACTTCGACGCAATCCCCGAGGCGGAGCATCATCCGCCGCTGATGCAGGCGCTGCGTGCACTCAATGCAGCGCGCTCGCCGGTCTTCACCGCCAAATGTGACGCGTGGCCGGTGGAGGACGAGGAACTGAAGCATCTGCAACTGAACCTGGACCTGGGCCCGTCTGACGAGTCCGGCAATCTTTCGTTTGGGTTTGCCAGCTACATCGATCTGGTCTCTCGCGAGCGCTCCCGGTTCGCTTCCTTCCCGCAGCATGAGCAGATGCTGCGAAGGCTCACGCGCCTCGCGGCTCCGCTCGACTATCCCGCGGCTGCGCTCGACTGTGTGCTGCGTCCCGCACTGATCGACCTGGAAGGCCCACAGCAGGGCTACGCGTTCAGCCTCTATGTCAAGGCGCTTGGCGCCGACTCGCAGGTGGCATGGCGCGAGTGGGCTGCCGCTCTGGAAGCCGTGGTTGTGCTCATTCGCGGCAAGGAATTCTCGCGATAACGACCAACAGCGAATGCGAATAGCTGTTCTAAGCGATCGCCCTTGCGGGCTCGGCATTGCGCTGAATCGAGATCAGGCGTGCGGACTCGCGCACCATTCCGGCGGGCACCGCCTTGCCGAAGTAGAAGCCCTGCGCTTCGTCGCATCTGCGTCGCAGCAGGAAGTTCAACTGGCCATTGGTCTCCACGCCCTCGGCTACCACCTTCAGGTTCAACCCATGCGCCATCGAGATGATCGCCCGCACGATGGCCGCTGCATTGGGATCGTCGGCCGACCGGTTCACAAAGCTGCGATCGATCTTGAGCCGATCCACCTCGTACTGCAGCAGGTAGGAGAAGCTGGAGAAACCTGTCCCGAAGTCGTCGATCGCGATCTTCACGCCCAGCTTGCGCAACTGCAACAGCGTCTCGTTCGTGGTTGCGGAGTTGGACATCAGGGTCTGCTCGGTGATTTCGATCTCCAGGCTGCGCGCGGGTAGACCCGATTCGCGCAACGCCATGCCGACCTGCGCCGTCAGGTTCCTCTGCCGGAACTGTCGCGGCGACAGGTTGACCGCAATGATCAGTTCGCGTCCCAGGGCATCCTGTAACTCTTTGCCTTCGTGGCAAGCCGTACGGATCGCCCACTCGCCGATGGGCACGATCAGGCCCGTGGCCTCGGCCAGCGGGATGAACTGCGATGGCGGGATGGATCCTCGCCGCGGGTGGTTCCACCGCAGCAGCGCCTCCACGCCAATGACCTCGCCGGTCACGCAAGAGACCTGTGGCTGATAGTTCAGCGAAAGCTCGCCGTTGATCAGCGCGTGGCGCAGGTCATGCTCAAACTCCAGTTTGTCCGCGGTCGCCACGACCATGCCCTGGTTGAAGACGTGGAACGCATTGCGCCCACTCTCCTTGGCCTCGTACAACGCGGCGTCAGCATTCTTCAGCAGGCTGTCGGCGTCGTGCGCACAGTCCGGAAAGATGCAGAGCCCGACACTCACCGTGACGTTAACCTCACGGTTGCCGAGCATGGTCGGCGTCGAAACCTTCTGGATGATCGCCTCCGCGCATCGTTCCGCATCTCTCTCGTCGCGGAACTCCGGCATCACGATCACAAACTCGTCGCCCCCCATGCGCGCCACGGTGTCCGTCTGCCGCACGGCCGAGCATAGCTTCTTCGCAATTGAGTCGAGCAGGCTGTCGCCCGCCGAGTGGCCCAGCGAATCGTTGATGCGCTTGAAGTAGTCCACGTCCACCATCAGCACGGCGACCTTGTGCCGATTGCGTTTTGCCCGCTGGATGGCCTGCCGCATGCGATCGTCCAGCAGAACCCGGTTGGGTAGCCCGGTCAACTGGTCGTGGTGCGCCAGGTGATTGACGTATTCGGTCAGCTTCTTTCGCTCGGTGATGTCGAAGGCAATGCCGAGATAGCCGGCGATCTTCTCGCCCTGGGTCTTGAGCGCGGTCATCGCCAGGTTCACCCATATGCGCGATCCGTCTTTGCGCACGTAGGTCCATTCGTGCTCGTCCGTCTCCCCCTGCCTTGGCCGGGCGATCAGGGAGTTGAAGCCCGCCTGCACGGGCTCGTTCAGATCCTTGCTCAACTGCACCGCGCGCGCGCTCATCTCCGCCGGATCGTGCAGCATCACCATCGAGTGCTGTCCAATCAACTCGTGCTTGCGGTAAAACGTCAGACTCTCCGCCGCCGGGTTCATGGCGGTCACCGTTCCAGCGGGGTCGGTCGCGATGATGCTGAACGGCGCATTCTCGATCATCGACTGGGTAAACTCGTTCAGGTCCGCGATCTGATGTTGACGCGCTCGCTCTTCGGTTACGTCGCGGTTGGTCACCGCGATGCCGTCGCCCAGTTTCACCACCTGCATCACAATCCAGTAGGACTCAACCCCCTCGCGCCTCACTTGGTGCTCGTCGGTGAACGGAACCCCCGTGAGCACCACCTGCTTGAAGCGCTGCAGGATGTTGGTCGTCGCCAGGTAGGGAAGCACTTCGGTCAGATTTTGATTCAGGAGCTCGGTGCGCGGCTTGCCGAGCCGTTGTTCTCCGTTCGCGTTGATATAGGAGAGGCGGAAATCTACGATCTCCCTCTCTCCGTTGCGAACGCTCTCCAGGATGTAGAACGCATCCAGGCTGCTCTCCGCCGCCACCACGAACTTTTCGTGGTCGCCATCGGCCGATACCACCATCTTGATCATCACCCGGACATAAGGAAACAGCACAGCCACGCCCATCGCGACTACCACGGAGGCGGCCGCGCGAATCAGAAGTAGTTCATGACCGCGCCCCGCAAGGGGGTTCCATAAGGTTGCATAGCCCACGACTCGCAGCAGGCCAAAAAACACAAGAAACATGCCAAGGATAGAAGTGGTCAGCGTGAAGGGGACGCGATCGCGCAGGCGGTACGCCAACCGGCCAATCAAGATGCAGGTAGTCAGGCATACCAGCCAGGCAAGCACGTCCGTCGTGATGGAGAACACCAACTCGCGGTGCCCCATCGGCGTGCCGGATCGCAGCCCCTTGCCCGCGAAGTATCGGACGATGGCAGAGGGGCCGGGTCCGGTCAGAAGGAGCAGGGCCGCGGTCGCATAGAGTGCAAACGACACCATCAGCCTAGTTCGCGAGGACATTGATTGCCTGCTGGTTCCCAATCGAACTCCAGACGTCGCCGGTTCTACAACTCAAACGCGAAAACCGTAGCATTCCCTGAGAGGTATCCCCAAACATACCGGGTTTTCTCCTGGTCTGACCAGTAATTCCCTGAAAAATTACAAGCTGATTAACTCTACTCTTCACTCAGGCATGTAAATCACTCAAACATCGATGGATACTTAATCGAATCATACTCGAATGCTGCGCAAATCTGGTTCGAACCTTTAGTAACTGCCCGCGAAAATCGCCTTCAGTTTGGCGCGCAAGCCCTGTTCCTCGCTGGCGCGGCGAACCTGGGTCCGATGCGTGTAGAGCAGCATTCCGATCGCGACGGAGTACTCCGGCCGAACAAGTTCCTGCGGCATTCGTGACAGCGGCACGGGCAGCCCCACGCGAGTCGGCACGCGCAGCAGGCTCTCCGCGTTGTCCAGTAGCCCGGCCAGCAGCGATCCGCCCCCGGTCAGTACGCACCCCGCGCCCAACGCTTCCAGCACTCCGCCCTGGCGCAGGTTGTCGCGCAGCATGGTGAAGAGCTCCCGCGCCCGCGGCTCCAGAATCTCAGCCAGAAACCGCTGGCGCACCAGCCGCGTCGTCTGTTCTCCCGAACTCAGCGACCCAGCCGCGAGATTCCCGCCTACCTCGATCTCATTCCCCTGCGGCACCGAGGTGACCACGCAGTTGCCGTAGATGCGCTTCAACTCCTCAGCCTCGTCGACCGAGACGTGCAGCCCCACCGCAAGGTCGTTGGTAAAGTGGTCGCCGCCGATCGGCAACACCGCCGTGTGCGCGATCGATCCCTCGAAGAATACCGCCAGCTCCGTGGTGCTCGATCCGATGTCCGCCACGCAAACGCCCAGTTCGCGCTCGTCGGCCGAGAGCACAGACTCCGCCGCCGCAATGCCCTCGTAGATCGTGTCTCCCACTTCGAGCCCCGCGCGGTTGGCGCACGTCACTACGCTCTGCGCTACGCCGCCGGAGCAGGTCGACAGGTGCAGGTTTACCTCCAGCTTGTTTCCCACCATGCCAATGGGGTCGTGGATGCCGGCCTGGTCATCGAGGATGAACTCCTGGGGCAGCAGGTGCAGCACCTCGCGATCCGGCGGCAGGGCCACCGAACGCGCCCGGTCCACCGCCGCACGTACCTCTTCCCGCGTAATCTCGCGCATGCGGCTGCCCATCGAGATGCCGCCGCGACTGTTCACGCCGCGCACATGCGTCCCCCCAATGCCCACCACAGCCGTTTCAATCGTCCCGCGCGCCACGCGCTCTGCGGTCAGGGCAGCCCGGTTGATCGCCTCGGCCGCCGACGTCAGCTCGGCGATCAGTCCTTTGCGCATTCCGCGTGCCGCCTCGATGCCGTGGCCGCGATACCGCAGCACGCCATCGTGAAGCTCCGCCACCAGCACGCAGATCTTACTGCTGCCCGCATCCACCACGGTGATCAGGTTGTCCTGCTTTGCGTTCATCGCGGCGCCCCCTGCGCGGTGGCGCCCGGCGTCAGTCCCTGGGCAGTCGTCTTCATGTGTGCTTTGGCGGCTGGTTTCCACTTCGGCTTCGCGGCGGGCCTCTTCGCTTTTACGGAGGCAACATGGCCCGCCGTAGCTTTTAGCGCCTGGGGCTTGACCTTCGCTAAAGCAACAGATTCGCTCGCCACACTGGCAGCCGGAGCACTGCTCGGCGCAGGAGTCGTGGTGCTCGGAGCGGGCGTCGTGCCCGGCTGCATCTCCAGCACCACCTGCTTCTCATAGCGCATGTCCACCGACGCGAGCCTCGGGTATTGCGAGTGCCACTCCGCCAGATGCTGCTGATACTGGTGATAGCGCTCCAGGAACTTCTCCTCGCCGAAGTGCACGAGAATATCCGCCCCACTGGCATCAGGGATCAGGGCCTTCACGTCTTCGGGGTTCGACAGATCCACCTCGCTCAGCTTGTGCGAGACGCCTTCCCCGGTGGCGTCGAGCGCAGCCATAAAGCCCATGTAGATCCTCATTCGCGCCGCTCGCGTCGACAGCGGATCCTCCGCTGAGATTCCGGTGAGCACAGGGAAGGAGTACTGGGCGCGCGCATTTGCCGGCGTTCCGCTCGCCTGGTCCATATCTGCGCTGGGCAGGTCAAACAGCACGCCGTTGGTGTCGACCAACCCAATCTGTCTGCCCTGGCGAACGAACGCAACGGGAGTCCGCTCCACGATCGCGACCCGCACCCGGTTCGGCAGCAGTCGCATCACGCTGGCGTGTGCGACCCACGGCAGGCTCTCCAACTCCGCCCGCCGCAGATCCAGCGGGATATTGAAGATGTTGCGGTCCACATCCTCGCCGAAGACGCTCAGCAGTTGCGCACGCGTCAGGTGGCTGTTTCCCGCGATCTGGATCGACTCGGAGGTGGGCACGATGAAGTGCTCATCGTGCAGCAGATAGCTCCTCACCCACAGCGACGCAGCAATTCCCGCTCCGGCCACCAGCAGAAACCCGCACCCCGCGGCGATTCGTCCCCACAGCGTCTTCGGCAACAGTGCGGCGCGGAAGCTCACGCGAACTGCCGGCCGCCTGCTTCGCGGCGCGAACTCAGGATCGGCGTCGTAGCTGTCGGAGTAATCGTCCGGATAAGAGGAGTCGCGGCGCAAGGGCATCTCCGTCACCGCCGCCCCGCGTTTGAAGCCCGCGGACCGCGATGTCGTTGAGGCGCGACCCTGCTCTGGCGCATCCAGCACCGCCGAGCCACGCTTCGAAAAAAGATTGCCAGATCGCAAGGCCTTGAGCAAAGGTCGCGAGGAATCGCCACGCTCATCATATCGTGTGGATCCTCTTTTTCAGTCATCGAACTGGGGAGGTACCCACTCAGCAACTCACCTGCAAGATTTAGCTGGACACAACACCCCGTAGGAGCATCGGCGCACTCAAATCTCGCGCGCCAGCGCCTCCAGCAGCAGCGCTCCACCCTGCGAAACGCTGCCTGCACCCAGCGTCAGAATCACGTCGCCCTCGCACGCCGCCCTGGCCAGTGCATCCACCCCCGCCGCCATCGACTCCGCATACTCCACGCCGCCGCTCACCGTGCCCGTCCGCCGGATCGCCTCCACCAGCCCGGGCGCATCGACGCCCGCGATCGGCTCCTCGCTCGCCGCGTAGATGTCCAGCACCCGCAGCGTATCCGCGTCCGCAAACGCCCGCGCAAACTCCGGCTGCAGATCGCGCGTCCGCGTGTACCGGTGCGGCTGGAACAGCACATGCACCCGCGCATACCCCGCATCCCGCGCCGCCCGCAGCGTCGCCAGAATCTCCGTCGGGTGATGTCCGTAGTCGTCCACCACCGTCACTCCCCGCACCGTGCCCTTCACCTGGAAGCGCCGGTCGACTCCGCGGTAGCTCGCCAGCCCGGCGGCGATCCCATCCGGCGCAACGCCAAGCTGCACGCCGATCGCAACCGCTGCCGTCGCATTCAGCACGTTGTGCCGCCCCGGAACATGCAGCGCGAACGGTCCCAGCACCAGCCCGCGGTAGTTCACCTCGAACTGCCAGTGCCCGTAGTCTTCCCGTGATTTACCCGTCGGCTTGTCCAGCAACTGCAGTCGAAAATCCGCCCCCGCCGATTCGCCATACGTGTAGACGCGCCGGCGCACCCGATCCAGCACGCCGCGCAATAGCGCATTGTCCACGCAAGCCGTCGTCGCACCGTAGAACGGCACGCGATCCATGAACTCGACAAACGCCCCTTCCACGTCCGCCATGTCGCGATAGCAATCCATATGCTCGCGATCGAGATTCGTCACCACCGCCAGCACGGGCGACAGCTTCAGAAAGGAGCGGTCGCTCTCATCCGCCTCGGCCACCAGGTACTGCGACGAGCCCAGCCGTGCATTCGACCCCAACGCATCCACGCGCCCGCCCACCACCACAGTCGGGTCCAGATTCCCCTCGCCGCCGCCCGCCCCCAGCACCGCCGCAATCATCGAAGTCGTCGTCGTTTTGCCGTGCATGCCGGCCACGGCGATCCCGTACTTCAGCCGCATCAACTCCGCCAGCATCTCCGCGCGCTGAATCACCGGAATCTTCCGCGCCCGGGCCTCCAGCACCTCGGGATTGGTTGCGGAAACCGCTGAACTCGTCACCACCACGTCGCTCGCCGCCGCGTTCCCGGCCGCATGTCCTTCATAGATCACGGCGCCCATGCCGGCTAGCCGGTCCGTCACCGCCGACCGTCGCAGGTCCGACCCCGACACCGCGTACCCCATCGTCAGCAGGATCTCCGCGATCCCGCTCATGCCAATTCCGCCGATCCCAATGAAGTGGATCCGCTGCGTGGGAGCGAACAGGAAATGACCAGGCAGGAACATGGGAAGCACTCTCTCCTTACGGCATTGGCTGGCGCGCGGCGTCGGTCCTGCCGTGCACCCGGACTTCACTCTACCAGCCTTTTCGCCGGCCGGCCTCCCTATCTCCCATGGCGCGAACGAGATAGAATCCGCCCCCGCGATTCTGGCCTCCGGCGATCCCATTCCGACGAGACTGACCCCTCCGCAACCCGCAACCAAATGGCGTATCTTGTGTCTAACTCGTCAGGAGTTTACAGCCGCCGCACTGAGTTGCTCGCGGATCGCATACTCCGTAAGAATGGGCCCTTACAATCCGCGCAATCCGCTGTTGCAAAGTACCACCCGGACAAGCGAAGGATTGAGGACAAGGCAACGTATGAAGATCGCGCGAGTTTTAACCAGCATCACGATTGCGGCGCTGATCGCAGGGGTCTTTCTGATGGCGCCCGCTGCGGCACGCGCACAAGTGGGAGTCGGCGTCTCGGTCGGTGTCGCTCCGCCGCCGATTCCCGAATACGCCCAGCCAGAGGCTCCCGGCGACGGATACATCTGGACTCCCGGATATTGGGCCTGGGGACCCGATGGCTACTATTGGGTTGACGGCGCCTGGGTCGATCCGCCGTATACAGACGCACTCTGGACCCCCGGCTACTGGGGTTTTGACGCAGACGATTACTTCTGGAATCCCGGCTACTGGGGCCTGTCCGTCGGCTTCTATGGCGGCATCGACTACGGTTTCGGCTACTTCGGCACAGGCTTCTATGGCGGTTACTGGGGCGGGGGCCACTTCTTCTGCAACGGCGCCTACAACCGTCTGGGCGGCAACTATGGACACAGCTACAACCGCGCGTACGCGGGCTTCGGCGGACGTCCTGGTGGCCAGAGCTTCGCCCGTAACACTGGCTTCAATCGCGGAGGGACCTCCAATCGCGGCTCCGGCATCAACGGCAACACCTTCGCCGGCCGCGGTGGCAATACCCTCGCAGGGAACCGCGGAGGTGGCCAAGCCCTGAACGCTATGCGCAACGGCTATACCGGCAACGGCGCGCGGCCTGCGTACAACGGCGGAGCCACCCGCGGCTTCAACGGTGGCAATGCAGCTCGCCCGACCTATAACGGCGGGGCAGCCCGCGGCTTCAACGGCGGCAGTGCATACGCAGGCGGCAACGCATACGCGCAGTCTCGCGGAAGCTATGCGGCCCCACAGACACGCGGCTTTTCCGGTGGCAGCGCGATTGGGCAGTCTCGCGGAAGCTTCGCATCTCAAGCCCCGCAGACCCGCTCGTTCTCGGGTGGAGGACAGATGCAAGCCCGTTCGTTCGGTGGTGGCGGAGCAGCGCCCCAAGCTCGTTCCTTCTCCGGCGGCGGTAACGTCGGCGGCGGTGGCGGATTCCGCGGCGGTGGCGGAGGCGGCTTCAGCGGTGGTGGCGGCCACGGCGGCGGAGGCGGCTTTAGCGGTGGTGGTGGCGGCCACGGCGGTGGCGGCGGTCGCCGCTAAGATTTCGCCAAACCAACCAATCAGGGCTGAGGAGCAATCCTCAGCCCTTCGCTTTTCAACCAGCAACTAGCAACTAACAACCAGCAACTATCCTTTCGCCAGTCCCACCACCATCGCAGCGATCCGCTCCAACGCTCCCGGCCGCGCCAGCGACTTCGCCCGCACTGCCATAGCCGCTCGCCGCTCCGGGTCGAGCAGCAGCCCGCGCAGTCCCTCCAGCAGTGTCGCCGGCGTGACGTCGCGTTGCAGCAGCATCGCCGCCGCGCCAGCCTCGACCAGCACCTCCGCATTCTTCCGCTGATGATCGTCCGCCGCCGCGGCAAACGGCACCAGCAGCGAGGGCTTGCCCGCCGCGCACAACTCCGCCACCGTGCTTCCCGACCGCGCCAGCACCA